>WOYI010729580.1_pt5 | contig 51116 bp, 51 predicted proteins | sample 6423411 | NCBI WGS metagenome assembly WOYI01 (sample SAMN13441803, study PRJNA592873) | oil field metagenome | biome: oil field; feature: oil-well bore; material: oil-contaminated soil; isolation source: oil-contaminated soil from oil-well borehole | place: Germany: Wietze | collected 2016-10-18 ... | reverse complement strand
TAGCCGTCAGCCTCCAAGAACTCGACCGGCGACACCGTGAGAGCCGGTCGCCGCACGACTTCCACACCCTCGATCTGGGGATCAGTGGCACCGGCCACCACCGCATCGAACATCTCGTGCATGTGCGGCGAGGGGGTGTGATGCACGATGAGCAGCTTCACTGACGTCCCGCCCGTTCCAATTCCACGGCGGTACGCATGGTTTCGCGCGCCCGGGAGCGGTCCCCGGCATAATCGTAGGCCCGGGCCAGCCGGTACCAGCGCACCCAGTTGTCGCGGTCGGCTTCGAGTTCCTCGCGCGTCTTCTCGAACAGGTCGTCTGCCGCCTCGCGCACGATCCGGCCGGAGGGCCGGCGCGGCAGGCCGCTCACGTCGAGGTCCATATCGGCCTCGCGAGCCAGCCGGACCAGCCGCTGATGAGCCAGCCCGGCCCGCAGGGTGGCCAGCATCGCCCACAACCCGATGATCGGCAACGCCAGCAGCGCCACACCGAGTCCGATCGGGGCGGGCTCACCGGAGGCGATGAATGCCAGGGCCGTTCGCCCCAGCATCAGGAAGTACACCAGCAGCGCAACGCACATGAAGCCGATCAGCAACTGGATGCGCAGCGTGCGCGCGCCGTCATTCATGACAGGTCGAGCAGCGGCTCAATCCCGATGGTGAGGCCCGGCCGTCCGGCCACCTTGCGCACTCCGAGCAGCACGCCGGGGACGAATGAGGTGCGGTCCAGGCTGTCGTGCCGGATCGTGAGGGTCTCGCCCTGCGTGCCGAACAGCACTTCCTGGTGAGCGACGAGCCCGGCCAGCCGGATCGAGTGCACCGGGATGCCATCGACGTCGGCGCCGCGGGCACCGTCCAGACCCGTGCTGGTGGCATCCGGGTTGGGCGGCAATCCTTTTCGCGCCTCGGCGATGAGCTTGGCGGTGCGCGTCGCAGTGCCCGAAGGGGCATCGGCCTTCTGCGGATGGTGCAGCTCGATCACCTCGACGGATTCGAAGTGCCGGGCGGCCTGCTTGGCGAAATGCATGGTCAACACCGCGCCGATGGCGAAGTTCGGCGCGATCAGCACCGCGACGTCCGGTCTGACAGACAACCATTGCTCGACCTTGGTGATGCGCGCATCGGTGAACCCGGTGGTTCCCACCACCGCGTGAATACCGTTGTCGATCAGGAATTCCAGGTTGTCCATCACCACATCGGGATGGGTGAAGTCGATGACCGCTTCGGTCCCGCTGTCGGTCAGCAGCGTGAGCGGATCACCGGCGTCGACCGCCGCCGAAAGTTCGAGATCGGTGGCGTCCTGCACGGCCTTGACCATGGTGGCGCCGACCTTGCCCTTGGCGCCCAGTACTGCAACTCGCATGGCTGGCAGCCTACTGGGGCGCGCCGACGTACCGTGAACGCATGCGCCTGATTCCACTCGTCCTGACCGGGTTCGTGGTCGTCGGGTGCACCGGTACCGCCGCCGAGGAGCCCACGCCCGAGGGCCGCACCTTCGTGTCGGTGACCGTCGAGGGCGAGCCGATCCCGGGCGACGGACCGTTGACGCTGAGCTTTGCCGACGGTCAGCTCTCAGCGTTCGCCGGCTGCAACCATGGATCGGCCGCCGTCGACCTGGCCGATGGCCACCTGGTGACCGCCCAGCTGGCCACCACCATGATCGGTTGCCCGCCGCCGCGCGGCGATGCCGACGATTGGATGGCCCGTTTCCTGGAGGCCGGACCCGCGTGGACGCTGACGGGTGACGACCTGACGCTGACCACCGACACCACGACGGTCACCCTGCGCGACAAGAAGGTGCTCGACCCCGACCGTCCCCTGATCGGCACCAGTTGGCGGCTGCAGAGCCTGGTCACCTCCGACGCCGTGATGACCTCGGTGGCACTGGAGGAATCCAAGCCCGGATTGGCCATCCGCGACGATCAGACCGTCACCGGGTGGACCGGCTGTAACACCTTCCATGGGCGCTCCGATGTCGTGGACGGCATCGTCACCTTCGGGCCGATCAACACCAGCGGCGCGGTCTGCGAGGGCGAGGTCGGTGAGATCGAGCAATCGATCCGGCGAGTGCTCGACGGTCCGGTACGGGCATCGATCGATGCCGACCGGCTGACGCTCGCCGGCGCCAATGGCAACGGTCTGATGCTGCGCGCCGAGTAAGCATCTGACCATGCGCGGCGCCAAGATCCTCATCACAGGTCCCACCGGGCAGGTTGCGGCTTCCCCGCCTTGGCGGCGGCATCTCGAGGTCGTCGTCGACACTCACAGCGGCGATGCCCCGCGCAGGTGCTCGAAGATCAGCGATGTATGGGTGCCGGCCACATCGGCATCGGCATTGAGGTTCTCCACCACGAACGCCCGCAGATCCTCGGTGTCGCGCGCCGCGACGTGCAGGATAAAGTCGTCGCCGCCCGCCAGGAAGTACACGTTCATCACCTGGGACCTTCGGCGGATCTGCTGTATGAAATCGCGGATCCGGCCGCGGGCATTGGAGTTCAGGCTCACCGAGATCATCGCCTGCAAGGTCAGTCCGACCGCCGCCGGATCGATATCGGTGAAGAAACCGCGGATCACCCCGAGGTCCTGCAGCCGCCGCAAGCGTCCGTGACAGGTCGACGGTGCGATGCCGACGGTCTCGGCCAGGGCACTGTTGGAGATGCGCGCGTCCGTGTGCAGGGCCAGCAGCATCCGCCGGTCGATGTCATCGAGATCCGGTGGCCGAACATCCTTCGGCGCTGGCGCCAACCGGGGACCTCGGATAGAGGATTCTACAGCCATAACACGACTCTAACGCATTTTCTTCATGATCGTTGCGAACATGCCGACGTTTCTTCACAATTTAGCCAACACTTCAATCACCCAACACTTCAATCACCCAACACTTCAATCGCCCAACACTTTCAATCACATAGGAGCGATCATGCTCGTCGGCGTCCCGACCGAGATCAAGAACAACGAATTCCGCGTCGCCATCACCCCGGCCGGTGTCGCCGAACTGACCCGCCGCGGCCACGACGTCATCATCCAGGCGGGCGCCGGCGAGGGATCGGCGATCTCCGACCAGGATTTCAAGTCCGCCGGCGCCGAGATCGTCCCCGCCGAACAGGTGTGGGCCGACGCCGACCTGCTGCTCAAGGTCAAGGAACCGATCGCACCCGAGTACGCGCTGATGCGCCCGGGCCAGACGCTGTTCACCTACCTGCACCTGGCCGCGTCGAAGCCGTGCACCGATGCGCTGATGGCGTCGGGCACCACGTCGATCGCGTATGAGACGGTGCAGACCGCCGATCGCGCGCTGCCACTGCTCGCCCCGATGAGTGAGGTCGCGGGCCGACTGTCCGCACAGGTGGGCGCCTACCACCTGATGCGCAGCCAGGGCGGTCGCGGTGTGCTGATAGGTGGCGTCCCGGGCGTCGCGCCCGCCGACGTCGTCGTCATCGGCGGCGGTGTGGCCGGTTACAACGCCGCCCGGGTCGCCAAGGGCATGGGCGCCCACGTCACCGTGTTCGACCTCAACGTCAACACCCTGCGCAAGATCGACGGAGAGTTCACCGGCGGCATCGAGACCCGCTATTCGTCGGGCCTGGAACTCGAGGAAGCCGTGAAGAAGGCCGACCTGGTCATCGGTGCGGTCCTGGTTCCCGGCGCGAAGGCGCCGAAGCTGGTCACCAACTCCACTGTGGCGCACATGAAGTCCGGCGCGGTTCTGGTCGACATCGCCATCGATCAGGGTGGCTGCTTCGAGGACTCGCATGCCACCACCCACGACGATCCGACGTTCGCCGTGCACGACACCGTCTTCTACTGTGTCGCCAACATGCCCGGCGCCGTGCCGCGTACGTCCACCTTCGCGCTGACCAACGCCACCATGCCCTACGTGCTGAAGCTGGCCGACAAGGGCTGGCAGTCCGCGTGCGCCGCCGACGCGGCACTGGCGAAGGGACTGTCCACCCATGAGGGCGCGCTACTGTCCGAGCAGGTGGCCGCCGACCTCGAACTGCCGTTCACCGATCCCGCGAACGTGCTGGCGTAACCGCCGGCCCCTCACCAATGACCGCACCCGCGGTGTCGGTGGCGGCCATTATCGAGCCCATGTCCCCGACGGGCTACGGCCTGCCCAGGAGATGCGGCAGCACCAGCGCGGTGAGATCTCCGATCAGCGGCCGCAAGCCTTCGGCCTCGGGATCGGCCGATTGCGTTCTGGTCATGATGGTCAGCAGCACCCGGGCACCGTCGGGCCCGTACGCGACACCGGAATCGTTGGTGGTCGCGTAGTCGCCGCTGCCGGTCTTGTCTGCCGTGGTCCACTCCGGCGGAAGACCCGCACGCATGCTCGACGTCTGATTTGCGCGCATCCAGCCGTCGAGCGTTGCACGCTGGGCAGCCGGTAAAGCGTTTCCGGCCAACAGATTACGGTAGCCGGTCGCCAACGCGCGCGGCGTGCTGGTGTCGCGGGGGTCCCCCTGAATCGCCGAGTTCAACCCGATCTCCCACCGGTCCAGCCGGGTCCGGTCGTCGCCGATGCTGCGCGCGAACGCGGTGATCGACTCCGGTCCGCCGAGGGTTTCCAGCAGCAGATTGGCCGCGAGATTGTCGCTGCGCTGCAGGGCCGCCTGGCTGAGTTCGGCCAGCGTCATCTCCTGGCCCACGTGCTCCCCGGTCACCGGCGAGTTCGGCAGGATGCCTTCAGGCTTCACGAAAACCCGCTGATCCAATGACAATTCACCCTGCGCCACCAGCTGCAGCACGCGTGCTGCAGCATACGTCTTGAAGGTCGAGCAGAGCGCGAATGCCTCGTCGGCACGATTCTTCAGCGAAAAGCCGGACTGCAGATTCACCCCGTACAGACCGATGAAGGCGTTGTAGCGGGCCTCCAGCTCGCGGATCTGTTCTTCCAATGTGGTCGCCGGCGCGGCCAGTGCGGACTCATTCGCGCGGCCCACCACCGCCCCCGCTGCCGCGATTGTCAGACCGCCGACCAGAACCCTTCGTCGAGACAGGAGCATCACCGGACTGTACCCAACTACTCTGCGATATCCCGAAGTCGCTGCGGCAATGACCTTTTGGATTTGTGCGGGCCCAGCACCGCGGCGCCCATCTGCCTGGTGAGCAGGCGGCGTGCAATGCCGTTGACCTCGTCGAGGGTCACCGCGTCGATCTGGTCGAGTGTTTGCGCGATGGTGCGGTGCGCCCCGTAGTTGAGCTCACTGCGCCCGATCCGGTGCATGCGCGACCCGGAGTCCTCCAGACCGAGGACGAGACCGCCACGCAAGGATCCCTTGGCGATCCGGCATTCCGATTCGGTGATGCCGTCGCGTGCCACCTCGTCCAGCACATCGGTCGCCACCCGGACCACCTCGTCGAACCGCTCCGGCAGGCAGGCCGCGTACACCGACAGCGCGCCGGCGTCGGAGAAGGTGTCGATCGACGAGTAGACCGAGTACGCCAGCCCGCGAGTTTCCCGGATCTGTTGGAACAAGCGCGAACTCAGACCACCGCCGAGCGCGGAGTTGAGCACCGACAACGCCCAGCGATGGTCCGCATGCCGACCGGGTGTCCGGACACCCAGCGACAGATGGGTCTGCTCGGAATCCTTGTTGATCAGCTGCAGTGACGGCGCGCCCGCCACCCGACCGGTGCCCTTGCGGTGCGGCACCGCCTTACGGCCGCGCACCAGCCTCGGCCCGAAATACTCGCGCGCCAGAGCGACCACGTCGTCATGGTCGATATTGCCGGCCACCGCGAGGATCATCCGCTCGGGGGTGTAGCGCCGCTGATGAAAGGAATGCAACTGCGTGCGGGTCATCGCCGAGATCGAATCCACGCTGCCGATGACCGGCCGCCCGACCGGATGCGACCCGAACATCGCCGAGAGGAAGATGTCGCCCAGGGTGTCCTCGGGGTCGTCATCGCGCATGGCGATCTCTTCGAGCACGACGTCACGCTCGATCTCGACGTCCTCGTCGGCGCACTGGCCGCGCAGGACGACGTCGGCGACCAGGTCGACGGCCAATTCCAGATCGGAATCGAGCACATGTGCGTAATAACAGGTGTGCTCGCGCGCCGTGAAGGCGTTCAGTTCGCCACCGACCGCGTCGACGGCCTGCGCGATCTCGACCGCACTGCGCGTCGGCGTCGACTTGAACAGCAGGTGCTCCAGGAAATGCGCCGCACCCGAGACGGAGGTTCCCTCATCGCGTGAGCCGACGCCCACCCAGACACCCACCGAAGCCGAGTGCACCGAGGGGATGTACTCGGTGACGACCCGCAACCCTCCGGGCAATGCGGTGATCCGCACTGCCTCGGAGGTGTCCTCGCCGCGGGTGCCGCGACGCAACGCGGGTTTAGGCGTCGGCTGTCGCGGCATCAGCTGCTACGGGAGCCTCAGCGGCGCCCTCTTCGGCGACGAGCACCAGCGAGATCTTGCCGCGGTTGTCGATATCGGCGATCTCGACGCGCAGCTTGTCACCCACCTTCGCGACATCCTCGACTTTGTTGATCCGCTTGCCGCGGCCCAACTTCGAGATGTGCACCAGGCCGTCCCGGCCCGGCAGCAGCGACACGAACGCACCGAAATCGGCGGTCTTGACCACGGTTCCGAGGAATCGCTCGCCGACCTTGGGCAGCTGCGGGTTGGCGATGGCGTTGATCAGATCGATCGCCGCCTGAGCCGACTCGCCATTGCTGGCGCCGACGAAAATGGTGCCGTCGTCCTCGATCGAGATCGACGCACCCGTCTGCTCGGTGATCGAGTTGATCATCTTGCCCTTGGGCCCGATGACCTCACCGATCTTGTCGAGCGGCACCCTGATGGTGGTGATGCGCGGCGCGTACGGGCTCATCTCGTCGGGCTCGTCGATGGCCTCGGCCATCACCTCGAGGATGGTGATCCGGGCGTCCTTGGCCTGGGCCAGCGCACCGGCCAGCACCTTGGACGGGATGCCGTCGAGCTTGGTGTCCAGCTGCAGCGCGGTGACGAACTCCTTGGTGCCTGCGCACTTGAAGTCCATGTCGCCGAACGCGTCCTCGGCGCCGAGGATGTCGGTCAGCGTCACGTAGCGGGTCTCGCCGTCGATCTCATCCGAGACCAGACCCATCGCGATACCGGCGACCGGGGCCTTGAGCGGCACACCGGCGTTGAGCAGCGACAGCGTCGAGGCGCAGACCGAGCCCATCGAGGTGGAACCGTTGGAGCCCAACGCTTCCGACACCTGGCGGATGGCATACGGGAATTCCTCGACGCTCGGCAGCACCGGCATCAGGGCCCGCTCGGCCAGCGCGCCGTGGCCGATCTCGCGGCGCTTGGGCGAACCGACCCGGCCGGTCTCACCGGTCGAGTACGGCGGGAAGTTGTAGTGGTGCATGTAGCGCTTGGAGGTCTCGGGTCCCAGCGAGTCGATCTGCTGGGCCATCTTGACCATGTCCAGCGTGGTGACGCCCATGATCTGGGTCTCGCCACGCTCGAACAGTGCGCTGCCGTGTGCACGCGGAATGATGGCGACCTCGGCCGACAGGGCGCGGATATCGGTCACCCCACGGCCGTCGATGCGGAAGTGGTCGGTCAGGATGCGTTGGCGCACAAGCTTCTTGGTCAGCGACCGGTACGCGGCACCGATCTCCTTCTCGCGACCGGCGAAGGTGTCGGCCAGACTCTGCAGCACCTCACCCTTGATCTCGTCGGTGCGCTCTTCGCGCTCGGCCTTGTTGCCGATGGTCAGCGCCTGCGACAGCGCCTCGGTGGCCACCGCGGCGACCTGGGAGTAGACGTCGTCCTGGTAGTCGGGGAATAGCGGGTACTCCGCGGTCTCCTTACCGGCGGCCTCGTGCAGCGCCTGCTGCGCATCACACAGGGCCGCGATGAACGGCTTGGCCGCCTCCAGGCCCTCGGCCACGACGGCCTCGGTCGGGGCGCCGGCGCCGCCCGCGATCAGGTCCATGACATTGTCGGTGGCCTCGGCCTCGACCATCATGATCGCGACGTCATCGCCGGCCTTACGACCCGCGACGACCATGTCGAACACGGCGTTCGCAAGCTGCTCGACGGTCGGGAATGCGACCCACTGGCCTTCGCCGTTTTGAGTGGGGATGAGCGCGACGCGCACGCCACCGACCGGGCCGGAGAACGGCAGACCGGAGATCTGGGTGGACGCCGATGCGGCGTTGATGGCAAGCACGTCGTACAGATCCTTGGGATCCAGGCTCAGGATGGTGACGACGACCTGGATCTCGTTACGCAGGCCGGACACGAACGTCGGGCGCAACGGCCGGTCGATCAGACGACAGGTCAGGATCGCGTCGGTGGAGGGGCGGCCCTCACGGCGGAAGAACGAGCCGGGGATGCGGCCCGCGGCGTACATCCGCTCCTCGACGTCGATGGTCAGCGGGAAGAAGTCGAAATGCTCTTTCGGGGTCTTGCTGGCGGTCGTGGCGCTCAGCAGCATGGTCTCGTCATCGAGGTAGGCGACCACCGAACCGGCGGCCTGCCGGGCCAGCCGGCCCGTCTCGAAGCGGATGGTGCGGGTGCCGAAGCTCCCGTTGTCGATGACGGCGGTGGATTCAAACACGCCTTCGTCGGTTTCAACTGCAGACATAGGTGTCCGTACAGCCTCTCTGGGTGGATATTCAGCTGTTTCGCATCGTCACGCGATTCCGGCGAACCGGACAGCAACCCTGCCCCGAGCTCGGCCACGGCCGTCGATCGAAGCCGTCGGGGCTGCCCCCTGCGAAGGGAGACGCTCCGGCCGCCACTACCGAAGACCGCCCGATAGGGCGGGTAGTGCTGTGACGCGCGGGAACGGTGCACGCGGTACTGCGCGAACCGCACCCTGTTCGGACAACCCCTTGACACTGGGTGGCCCAAAACGCCTTCATGCTACACCGGGGCAGGTCACCGACCTTCGGGCGACGTCGTCGACGCACACGGTCAACGCGCGTTCGTGCGCCGAGGACGGCGCGTCAGCGACGCAGACCGAGGCGCTCGATCAGCGACCGGTAGCGGGCGACGTCGACCTGTGCGACGTACTTGAGCAACCGGCGCCGGCGACCGACCAACAGCAGCAGCCCCCGCCGCGAGTGGTGATCGTGCTTGTGCAGCTTGAGGTGTTCGGTGAGATCGGTGATCCGCTTGGTCAGCAGCGCGACCTGAGCTTCCGGCGAACCGGTGTCGGTGTCATGCAGGCCGTACTGGCCGAGAATCTCTTTTTTCTGTTCAGCAGTGAGCGACACGAAACAACTCCATCAAAATAGGTCCGCGAATGTCATCTAAAGGCGCGGCCGCCGCGAACTGCAGCGCGCGCTGGGTCGCCGCAAATACTACAGCGCGGCAGTGCAGAGCGAAAATCCGACCCGAAATCAGCCCGTGGCGAGAATCGCGCGGGCCCGTGCGGTGTCAGCCCCCATGGCCACCACCAGATCATCGATCGAGTCGAACTTCTCCTGCCCGCGGACGCGCGCGACGAAGTCGACGGCCACGTGCTGGCCGTACAAATCGGCCTCGGTGTCCAGGACGAACGCCTCGACCGTGCGGGTGCGTCCGGAGAACGTCGGATTGGTCCCCACCGACACCGCCGCCTGATAGCGTTCACCAGGAGTGACGGTGCCGACCACCGGTCCGTGACCGAGCACGGTGAACCATGCGGCGTACACGCCATCGGCCGGGATCGCCGAATGCATGGGCGGCGCGACATTGGCGGTCGGGAACCCCAGTACCCGGCCGCGGCCGTCACCGCGCACCACGACACCCTCGACCCGATGCGGTCGGCCCAGCGCCTCGGCCGCGGCCACCACATCGCCGGCGTCCACGCAGGACCGGATGTAGGTGGAGGAGAAGGTGACGGTCTCGTCGCGGACCGGCTCTGAAACCTCGGACAACAGCGTCATTCCTTCCACGGCGAAGCCGAACCGCTCACCGGCCCTGCGCAGCAGGCTCACGTTGCCGGCGGCCTTCTTGCCGAAGGTGAAGTTCTCCCCCACCACCACCTCGACGACATGCAGGCTCTCGACGAGCAGTTCGTGGATGTAACGCTCCGGGGTGAGCTTCATGAAGTCGGCGGTGAACGGCATCACCAGGAACACATCGATACCGGTCTCCTCGACCAGTTCGGCCCGCCGGGTCAGCGTCGTGAGCTGCGCGGGATGGCTGCCCGGGAACACCACTTCCATGGGATGCGGGTCGAACGTCATCAGCACCGTCGGGACGCCGCGGGAGCGCCCCGACTTCACCGCATGACTGATCAGCTCGGCGTGACCACGGTGTACACCGTCGAACACGCCGACCGTGAGGACACATCGGCCCCAGTCTGTGGGGATGTCTTCCCGTCCCCGCCACCGCTGCACGGCAGCAAGCCTACGACGCGCACGCCCCGGCGTCTGCTCTGGATACCCGGATCAGGCAATGATTGCCTAAACTTCGTAGTCGTGGACTCCAATGGCAACCCGCGGGACTTGACGACGGTTGCGCAGGACTACCTGAAGGTGATCTGGACGGCCCAGGAGTGGTCGCCGGACAAGGTCAGCACCAAGCTGCTGGCCGAGCGGATCGGTGTCTCGGCGAGCACCGCGTCGGAGTCCATCCGCAAGCTGGCCGATCAGGGACTGGTCGACCACGCCAGGTACGGCGCGGTGACCCTCACCGAGGCGGGCCGGCAGGCCGCGCTGGCCATGGTGCGCAGGCACCGCCTGATGGAGACCTTCCTGGTGCGCGAACTCGGCTACGGCTGGGACGAGGTGCACGACGAGGCCGAGATTCTCGAACATGCGGTATCGGACCGGATGCTCGACCGCATCGACGCAAAGCTCGGCTTCCCGACGCGTGATCCGCATGGGGATCCGATCCCGGCGCCCGACGGACGGGTACCGACCCCGCCGGCCCGTCAGCTCTCGATCTGCTCCGTCGGCGAGGACGGCGTCGTGGCCCGCATCTCCGATGCCGATCCGGAGATGCTGCGCTATTTCGACAGCGTCGGTATCGCGCTGGATTCGCGGCTGACGGTGGTTGCGCGGCGCGATTTCGCCGGCATGATCTCGGTGGCCGTGCACAGCCCGGTCGACCAGGACGGTGCGACGACCACGGTCGACCTGGGAAGTCCTGCCGCAGAAGCGATCTGGGTGGTCTAGCGCACCATCTTCAGGTCCGCGTCACCGGCCCAACGCGGCTCACCGCGGCGCTCTTCATCCGCGGGTGCCGAGTGGACCGGTCGCGGGCCGCAGCACGACCACCGGCTTGGTGCGTGACGCGCCGTCCTCCAGCAGGGCGATCACCCGGCCGTCGGGCCCGGTCGCCGCGTAGACGCCGCCGATACCGGCGGGTGGCAGCGGTCGCCCGTGACCGGTGTCCACCACCTCTGCCTCGGTGAGATCCCGGCGCGGGAACCCCAGCAGGCAGGCCTCGTCCAGGCTGTAGGACAGCCGTGCCTCCTCGGCGAGATCATCGAGCGTTCTGGCCTCGCCCAGTCCGTAGCGTCCGACCTGGGTACGCCGCAGGGCGGTCAGATGGCCGCCCACGCCCAGGGCCGCCCCGACATCGCGGGCCAGGGCGCGGATATAGGTGCCCGATGAGCAGTCCACCTCGACGTCCACATCGACGAAGCCGGACTTACCCGGCCCCGCGGCCTGAGCGACAACCCGACGTACCGTCAGCACCTCGAAGCGCTCGATACGCACCGGGCGGGCAGCCAGCTCGACGGCGCGTCCCTCCCGGGCCAGCTTGTAGGAACGCTCGCCGCCGACCTTGATCGCACTGACCGCCGAGGGCACCTGCTCGATCGGGCCACGCTGGGCGGCAACCGCCGCGCCGATCTGCTCGTCGGTCACATGTTCGGCCGAAACCGTCTGCAGCACTTCGCCTTCGGCATCCTCGGTGGAGGTCGTCTGCCCGAGCCGAATGGTCGCGGCGTAGGACTTATCGGTGCCGGTGATCAGACCGAGGATCTTGGTGGCGCGCTCGATACCGATGACGAGCACGCCGGTGGCCATCGGATCCAGCGTGCCTGCGTGCCCGACCTTGCGGGTGCCGAACAGCCGCCGGCACCGCCCGACGACATCGTGGCTCGTCATCCCGCCGGGCTTGTCGACGATGACCAGGCCGGGATCGGGCGCACTCGCGTGGTTCACAACGTGATCGCCGTCAGCGCGATACCCCTGGCCACCGACCAGCGCCCGGCCAGGGTGGCCAGCGGCGGGCCGTGCTCGGCGGCAGGGTCGATCAGGATGCGCGACTGAAACGAGCCGGTGTTGCCGGAGGCATCGAGGGTGAAGGTGATGTGAGCGTCCTCGAAGCCGAGCCAGCGGTGTGTCAGCGGGAACCAGGCCTTGTAGGTCGCCTCTTTGGCGCAGAACAGGATTCGATCCCAGTGCAGATCCGACGGCAACGCCGAGAGCTGTGATCGCTCGACCGGAAGGCTGATCGCGTCAAGCACACCCTTGGGCAGCACATCATGCGGTTCGGCGTCGATACCCACCGAGCGGACCTCGCCCTGCCTGCCGACGACGGCGCCGCGGAACCCCTCGCAGTGCGTCAGGCTGCCGACAACCCCATCCGGCCAGCACGGTTCGCCCTTCTCGCCCTTGAGAATCGGCACCGGACCCACCCCGATCTCGCCGAGGGCGATCCGCGCACAGTGCCGCACGGTGACGAACTCGTTGCGCCGCTTGGCCACCGACCGGGCGACCAGCGGCTCCTCTTCCGGCAGCGGCAGCAGGTCCGGCGGGTCGTCGTAGAGCTCGGCGGTGAACACCAGATCGGGAAGCACCGCGGGCAGAAGCGGCACTAGACACCCCGCCGCGACTTGACCCGGTCCTGCATCTTCTGTGCGCTCTCCCGCATCTCCGAGGTGATCTCGAAATGCCCGCCGAACTCGTTGAGGTAGCCCGGTGAGTACTTCGGGTGGGGCAGTATCTGGCGCAGCCAGCGGTATGGCTTGCGGCGCCGCCACTCTCGCGGGTAGCCGACCGACACCTCTTCGAACCGGACACCGTCATACCAGGTGGTGCGGGGGATGTGCAGGTGCCCGTAGACCGAGCAGATGGCATTGTACCGGGTGTGCCAGTCCTTCGTCGCGCTGGTGCCGCACCATAGTGCGAACTCCTGGTAGAACATCGCATCGCAGGGTTCGCGCACCAGCGGGAAATGGTTCACCAGCACCGTCGGCGTCATCCAGTCGAGATCTTCTAGACGCTTGCGGGTGTGGGCCACCCGCTCACGGCACCATGCGTCGCGGGTCGCGTACGGCTCGGCCGAGAGCAGGTACTCGTCAGTGCCGACGATATTGCGTTCCTTGGCCAGCGCCAAGCCCTCGGCCTTGGTGGCGGTTCCCTCGGGCAGGAACGAATAGTCGTAGAGCAGGAACATCGGCACGATGGTGGCCGGTCCGCCCTCCTCGTTCCACACCGGGAACGGGTGCTCGGGCGTGATGACGGCCATCTGATCGCACATGTCGACGAGGTAGTCGTACCGGGATTTCCCGAAGATCTGCATCGGGTCCTTGTTGGTCGTCCACAACTCGTGGTTGCCCGGGACCCAGATCACCTTGGCGAAGCGTTTACGCAGCAGATCCAGCGCCCAGCGGATCTCATCGGTGCGTTCGCCGACGTCGCCGGCAACGATCAGCCAGTCGTCCGGGCTCGACGGATACAGCGATTCGGTGACCGGCCTATTACCGGTGTGACCGGTGTGCAGGTCGCTGATCGCCCACAGCACCGGTCGTCGTTGATCTCGTGACGGCAGGGACACAACGGCCCAGCCTACTTGCGTGCCCGGCATCCGTTACTCCCCGGCAGTGCTCAACACTCCACCCACCTCGGTGGACAGCCGGCCGAACGGCGCAACCCGGTCCGCCGTCAGCCCACTGAGTCGCGCACCCGCTGCGCGACCGCGGTGAGCGTGTCGATGTCGTGCACCGGTGCGGCGTAAAAGGTTTCGGGTATCGGCAGCTGCACCCAGCTGGAGCAGCCGGCATAGTCGGGGCTGCGCGGCAACCGCACGGATTCGGTGAGCGGGCGCGCCTGCACCACCAGCACCGTCAGCCGGTGTCGGGGGCGGAAGTCCAGCCGGTCCGCACGTACCGAATCTTCGGTCCAGATGTGCAAATCGGCGATCTCAGCCATCGCCTCGGGGCGGGTCACCTCAACGGCGGCAATGACTTTCGCACCCGCGCGCAGCACCACCGCATCCTCGGTGCTGTCGGTGGCCGCGCCCACCAGGTCATGATGCTCGGGACGCAACCGTTCGGTGTGGCTGTGCGCGACCGTCGGGAACAGGAGAAAGCCCGACCGCCCCGGATCAAGAGAAAACCGCTTCTCGTGGATACCGCCCTTGCGCAGCAGCACCGTCTGACGACCATCGAGCAGGGCGTGCACCGCCGCGCTCCACTCCTTGAGCGCGGTGGTCGTCACAGACCCAGCCGGTCCCGCAGTTCGGTGATGTTTCGGCACATGCCCTCCACGATAGGCGCTCGACACGTGTCGATACCGTGTGGCGATGAGCACCGACAACGTGAACGCCACCGCAGATGTCCTGCTGATCGACACCACCGACCGGGTTCGCACCCTCACCTTCAACCGCCCGCACGCCCGCAACGCACTGTCCGCTGCCCTGCGCGCGGCGTTCATCGCGGCCCTGCGCAGGGCGGAGGCCGATGACGCCGTCGACGTGATCATCCTGACCGGCGCGGACCCGGTGTTCTGCGCCGGACTGGACCTCAAGGAACTCGGCAACACCACCGAACTGCCGGACATCTCCCCGAAGTGGCCGCCGATGCGCAAACCGGTGATCGGCGCGATCAACGGAGCCGCAGTGACCGGCGGCCTGGAGATGGCGCTGAACTGCGATGTGCTCATCGCCTCGGAGCAGGCGAAGTTCGCCGATACGCATGCCCGGGTCGGCCTGTTGCCGACATGGGGGCTGTCGGTGCGGCTGCCGCAGAAGGTCGGCGTCGGGATGGCCCGACGGATGAGCCTGACCGGCGACTACCTGTCGGCGGCCGATGCGCTGCGGGTCGGCCTGGTCACCGAGGTGGTGCCGCACGAGGAACTGCTGCCGACCGCACGACGGATTGCGGCATCGATCGTGGGTAACAATCAGAAGGCCGTCGGCGCGCTGCTGGACTCCTATCACCGCATCGATGCCGAGCAGACCCAGGCGGGGCTATGGATCGAGGCGGAATCGGCTCGGGCCTGGATGGCGATAACCACCGGCGACGATATCGCCGCCAGCCGGGCCGGGGTTCTGGAGCGCGGCCGGACCCAGGTCCGGCCATCGTGAGTGTCCCCACCGCCGCCGAGGTCGCCGCCATGATCGACCACACCCTGCTCAAGCCGGAGGCCACCACCGGCGACGTCGCCGATCTGGTGGCCGAAGCCGCCGAACTTGGCACCTATTCGGTATGCGTGTCGCCGTCGATGCTGCCCATCACGGTCCCGACTCACCTCAAAGTCGCTGCGGTGTGCGGATTCCCGAGCGGGAAGCACACCTCGGCGGTCAAGGCCGCCGAGGCGTCCGAGGCAGTACGCAACGGCGCCGACGAGATCGACATGGTGATCGACGTCGGCGCGGCCAAGGAAGGCGACTTCACCCGCGTCGAGGCCGATATCGCTGCCGTCCGGACTGCCGTCCCCACCCCGATCGTGCTGAAGGTCATCATCGAATCGGCCGCGCTGACCGATGACGAGATCGTCGGCGTCTGCCGGGCCGCGGTGGCCGCGGGCGCCGACTTCGTCAAGACGTCCACGGGTTTTCATCCGACCGGAGGCGCAACCGCGCACGCCGTGGATCTGATGTATCGGACCGTGTGTGACGCCGGCCTGTCGGTGAAGGCCTCCGGTGGTGTCCGCACGCTGGAACAGGCCCGGGCGATGATCGCCGCCGGCGCCGGCAGGCTCGGTGTGTCGGGTTCGCGGGCATTGTTGTCGGCGGCCGAGGGCGGTGGCGGCGCCCAGCACACCAGGGTCACGTTCGCCGGTGATGATCAAAGAACGCATGAAAGTAAAGACGGTTCGACGAGAGAGAACTCATCGCCGTAACGATAAGTGCTCACGCAGCGACGTATTCGGCGGGTCGGGGGGCTCGCCCAGACAGGACGGCAACCATGAAAACCCTGTACAACCAACCCCGCCGGCTGCTATCCGGCCTGCTGGCCGCACTCCTGCTGCCAGGTCTGATCGCGGTCGCCGGCCAGTCGGCGTCGGCCGCGGCGTTCTCCCGGCCCGGACTGCCGGTCGAGACGCTGATGGTGCCGTCGGCGGCGATGGGCCGCGATATCCCGGTGCGATTCCAGGGCGGTGGGCCACGCGCGGTGTACCTGCTCGACGGACTGCGCGCCCGCGACGACAACAACGGCTGGGACATCGAGACCGCGGCCTTCGAGACCTTCTTCGAGTCCGGTGTCTCGGTCGTCATGCCGGTCGGTGGCATGTCCAGTTTCTACACCAACTGGCAGGGACCGGCCGTCGGCAACGGCACCACCCAGAACTATCAGTGGGAGACCTTCCTCACCTCCGAGTTGCCCGGGTACCTGGCCGCCAACAAGGGCATCTCCCCCACCGGGAACGCCGTGGTGGGACTGTCGATGTCGGGCAGCGCCGCGCTGACGCTGGCCGCCTACCATCCGGATCAATTCAGCTACGCGGCATCGCTTTCGGGCTACCTCAACCCCTCCCAGGGACTGTGGCCGCTACTGGTCACCTTCGCCATGGCCGACGCGGGTGGGTTCAACTCGTTGGCCATGTGGGGGCTCGGTGGCGGACCGGCGTGGCGACGCAACGACCCGACCGTCAACGTCGGCAAGCTGGTCGCCAACGGCACCCGCATCTGGGTGTACTGCGGCACCGGGCGGCCGGGCGAGCTGGGCGGTGGCGGTGACATCGCCGGGCAGGTGCTCGAGACGATCACCCTGGACAGCAACCGCAGTTTCGCCCGCCAGTACCAGAATGCGGGCGGCACAAACGGCACCTTCGACTTTCCGCCCAACGGCACCCACGGCTGGGGATACTGGGGTGGACAGCTCAACGCCATGAAGGGCGAGATACAGCGCACCCTGGGGGCCTAACCGGTACCGGCCACCAGCCAGCGTCCGGAGATTGCGCGCCAGCCGACAAAGCCCAACCGCAACACCATGAACAGGGACAGGCCGGACCAGATGCCGACCAGGCCCCAACCGAACGCCAGCGACAGCCAGATCGGCGGCAGGAATCCGATCAGCGCGCTCAGCAGGGTGGCATTGCGCATGAATCTGGCGTCACCGGCACCCAGTAGCACACCGTCGAGGGCGAAGACGATGCCAGCCACCGTCAGCTGCCCTACCAGGAACCACCACGGCGCGGCGATCTCGTCGAGCACCGCGGCATCGGTGGTGAACAGGCTGGGCAGCACCGCGGAGCAGGCGGCGAACACCAGCGCGAACAGCGCGGCGGCCGCCGTGGAGAAGATGGTGACCCGCCAGGCCACCGACTTGGCGGCTCCCAGCTGTCCGGCACCCAGCGCCGCACCGACAAGTGACTGCGCCGCGATCGCCAGCGAATCCAATACCAGGGCAAGGAAACTCCACAGCTGCAGCACCACTTGGTGGGCTGCCACCGCGGCGGCTCCGAAACGTGCGGCGACCGCACCTGCGGAGACGAAACAGGCCTGGAAAGCCAGCGTCCGCAGCGCCAGATCGCGCCCCATTACCATCTGCGCGCGCAGCACAGCGAGTTGCACCCGCAACCCGACCCGCTCGGCGAGCAGCGCACGGCAGAACAGCAGCGCGGCGATCCACTGTCCGATCACGTTGGCCACCGCCGAGCCGCTCAGACCGAGCCGCGGCATACCCAGCCAGCCGTACACCAGCAATGGACACAGCAGCGCCGAAATGCCAAAGCCGACAATCACATAACGCAGTGGACGGACGGTGTCCTGCACACCGCGCATCCATCCGTTTCCGGCCATCGAGATCATGATCGCCGGCGCACCCAGAATCGCGATACGCAGCCACGGCAGTGCGGCCTGCGCGATGTCGCCGCCGCCGGAGATCACATCGAGCACCGGCACGGCCAGGGCCTGCACCGCCACCACCACGATGAGACCCAGTCCCAGCGCCAGCCAGGTCGCCTGTACACCTTCCCCGACCGCGGCGCCACGGTCACCGGAGCCGAAGAATCGCGCCGATCGGGCCGTCGTTCCGTACGACAGGAAGGTCAGTTGCGAGCTGACCACTGCGAGCACCAGCCCCCCGATGGCCAGTCCGGCCAGGCTCAGTGCGCCGAGACGCCCCACCACCGCGAGATCGAACAACAGGTAGATCGGTTCGGCGGCAAACACTCCCAGCGCGGGCAGCGCCAGCCCGGCGATGCGCCGGATGGTGACGGGTTCGTCAGCCAAGAGCCGACTGCAGTGCGGCGACGACCTCTTCGGCGGAGCCGGTCGCGGAGTATCCGGCCGCCTTCCGGTGCCCGCCGCCACCGAATCGGCCGGCAATCGCCGCGATGTCCAGCGACTTGGACCGCATCGACACCGACCAGCGTTCCGGCTCGATCTCCTTGAACACCGCGGCGACCTCGGCCTGCGCCGTGGTGCGCACGATATCGACGATGCTCTCCACTTCTTCGGGCCGGGCGGCGGACCATTCCTCGTGTGCCACAACCGCATACACCAGGCCACGACCGTCGACCGCATCGTCGACCAGCCGGGCCGCGCCCAGCACCCGCGACAACATCGGCAGCCAGGCAAACGGATGGGTGTCCATCAGGGTACGGCTGATCCCGGCGTTATCCACCCCGATATCGAGCAGTCGCGATGCGAGCTGGTGTGCCCGGGCGCTGGCCCACCGGAATGAGCCTGTGTCAGTGGTCAGGCCGGCATACAGGCAGTGCGCGACCGGTTCGTCGATCGGCTTGCCCCAGGCGTCCAGCAGGTCGGCCACCAGCATGGTGGTCGAATCTGCTTTTGCGTCCACGAAATTGGCGGTGCCGAACAGCTGATTCGACGCGTGGTGGTCGATCACCAGCACGGCGCTGTCCGATTCGACCAGTCCGCCCAGTGCGCCCAGTCTGTTCACGCTGGGAATGTCGACGGTCACGACCAGGTCGGGGTCACGGCGCATCGAATCAGGATCGACGAGCAGATGTCCGCCCGGCAGTGTCTGCAGCGACTCGGGCAGGACTTCCGGGGCGGCGAAGCCGACCTGCACCGACTTCCCCGACCGCTCCAGCACCAGAGCCAGCGCCAGCCCAGCGCCGAGGGTGTCGGCATCCGGGTAGACATGACAGACCACGGCGATGTCGTCGGCGGCACGAATCAACTCGGCGGCCCCATGCGCGTCGACGCGCGTGGCGGCGACGTCGGCCAGGTCAGTCGTCGGATCTGTTGCGGTCACCGGTGTCCTCAGGGTCGTCTTGGTCGTCACGCGGGTCTGATTCCCCACGTGATTCCTCACCCCCGGTCACACGGTACGGGTCGGCGTCCCCCGCTGGTGTGGCGCCTTCCCTGATCCGCGCCAGATCAGCATCCGCCGCTCGGGCGCGGGCCAGCAATTCCTCCATATGTGCAGAGGTCTCCGGCACCTTGTCCAGTACGAACGCCAGCGTCGGCGTGAACCGCACACCGGTGGCCGCACCGACCTTGCTGCGGAGAATGCCCCTGGCACGCTCCAATGCCGCCGCGGCACCCTCGAAATCGGGCTCCTCCTGCAGCGTGGCGCCACGAACCGTGTAATACACGGTGGCGTCGTGCAGGTCTCCCGTGACCTTCGTGTCCGTGACGGTCACGAAGGCCAGCGGGGGATCCTTGATCTCGAACTCGATGGCCGAGGCCACCACGGTGCCGATGCGCTTGGAGAGCCGACGGGCTCTACCCACGTCCACCATGATCGACGCTCCTACGTGCGTTCTTTTTCAACGAGCTCGTACGCCTCGATGATGTCGCCCTCTTTGATGTCGTTGTACGTCAACGTCAGACCGCATTCGTAACCGTCGCGGACCTCGGTGGCATCGTCCTTCTCCCGCTTGAGCGACGAGATCGTGACCGTCTCCGCGACGACGACGTTGTCGCGGAGCAGACGCGCCTTCGCGTTGCGGCGCATGATGCCCGAAGTGACGAGGCAGCCGGCGATGTTGCCGACCTTCGACGACCGGAAGATCGCCCGGATCTCGGCACGGCCGAGCTCCTTCTCCTCGTAGACCGGCTTGAGCATGCCCTTGAGCGCGCTCTGGATCTCGTCGATGGCCTGGTAGATCACCGAGTAGTACCGGATGTCCACACCTTCGCGATTGGCCAGCTCGGTGGCCTTGCCCTCGGAGCGCACGTTGAAGCCGATGATGATGGCATTCGACGCCGACGCCAGGTTGACGTTGGTCTCGGTGACACCACCGACGCCGCGGTCGATGACGCGCAGTTCGACCTCGTCGCCGATCTCGATACCCAGCAGGGCCTCCTCCAGCGCCTCCACGGTGCCGGAGTTGTCGCCCTTGAGGATCAGGTTCAGCTGCGACGTTTCCTTCAGCGCGGCATCCAGATCGTCCAGGCTGATGCGCTTGCGGCTGCGCGCGGCCAGCGCATTGCGCTTACGCGCACTGCGGCGGTCCGCGATCTGACGGGCGATGCGGTCCTCATCGACGACGAGCAGGTTGTCACCTGCGCCGGGCACCGACGTGAAGCCGATGACCTGGACAGGCCGCGCGGGCAGTGCCTCGTGGATGTCCTCGCCGTGCTCGTCGACCATGCGGCGCACACGTCCGTAGGCGTCGCCGGCCACGATCGAATCGCCGACCCGCAGCGTGCCACGCTGGATGAGCACGGTGGCAACGGGGCCACGGCCACGGTCCAGATGCGCTTCGATCGCCACACCCTGGGCTTCCATATCGGGGTTGGCCCGCAGATCCAGCGAGGCATCTGCGGTCAGCAGGACCGCCTCCTCCAGCGCCTGGATGTTGACGCCGTTCTTCGCCGAGATGTCGACGAACATGGTGTCGCCACCGTATTCCTCGGCCACCAGGTTGTATTCGGTGAGCTGCGCCCGGATCTTGGCCGGGTCGGCACCTTCCTTGTCGATCTTGTTGACCGCCACCACGATCGGCACATCGGCCGCCTGTGCGTGGTTGATGGCCTCCACCGTCTGCGGCATCACACCGTCGTCGGCGGCGACCACCAGGATCGCGATATCGGTGACCTTCGCACCACGTGCACGCATGGCGGTGAACGCCTCGTGACCGGGGGTGTCGATGAAGGTGATGAGGCGCTCGACGCCGTCGTGCTCGACGGTGACCTGGTAGGCACCGATGTGCTGGGTGATGCCGCCGGCCTCGCCCTCGCGGACGGTGGCGTTGCGGATGGTGTCCAGCAATCGGGTCTTGCCGTGGTCGACGTGACCCATGACGGTGACGACCGGCGGCCGGAACTCGAGATCCTCTTCGCCGCCCTCGTCCTCGCCATAGGTGAGGTCGAAGGACTGCAGCAGCTCGCGGTCCTCGTCCTCGGGCGAGACGACCTGCACGACGTAGTTCATCTCGCCGCCGAGCAGCTCCAGGGTCTCGTCACCCACGGACTGAGTGGCCGTGACCATCTCACCGAGGTTGAACAATGCCTGCACCAGTGCGGCGGGGTTGGCGTTGATCTTGTCGGCGAAGTCGACCAGCGAAGCGCCGCGGGCGAGTCGGATGGTCTCGCCGTTGCCGTGCGGCAACCGCACACCGCCGACGACCGGGGCCTGCATGTTCTCGTACTCGGCGCGTTTTGCCCGCTTCGACTTGCGGCCACGACGAACCGCGCCGCCGGGACGACCGAAGGCACCTGCGGCACCACCGCGCTGACCGGGACGGCCACCGCCGGCGCCGCCGCCACCGCCGCCGGGGCGACCGCGGAATCCGCCGGCGGCGGCTGCACCGCCGGCACCTGCACCGGCACCGGCTCCGCCGGGACCGCCTGCGCCGCCGCCGCGGTAGTTACCGCCGCCGCCGCCACCAGCACCGCCACCAGGACGACCGCCGGGCGCCGGGCGACCACCGGGGCCGGGACGCGGGCCACCGGGACGACCGGTAGCACCGGGCCGCGCGCCGGGCGGGCGAGGGGGCATATTGCCAGGTGAGGCGGCACCGGGACGCGGTGCACCCGGGCGTGGACCACCGGGGCCCGCACCGGGGCGGGGACCGCCGGGGCCGGCCTGCGGACGCGGAGCCGGACGTTCGGAAGGCGCCTGCGAGGAGAACGGGTTGTTGCCGACACGCGGTGCACGCGGTGCGGGTTTGGGACCCGGGGTCGGTCCCGGGCGGGGCCCTGGAGTCTGGGTACCTGCCGAGGCGGCCGGAGCCGCGGGAGCCGCAGGCGTGAGACCGGGTGTCTGAGCCAGAGCCTGAGCGGGAGCCGGGGCCTGAGCGGGAGCCGGGGCCTGAGCCGGGCCCGGCGCCTGGGCTGCAGGAGCCGCAGGCGCAGGGGCCGGCGCCGCGGGGACGGCCGGCGTGGGTGCCGGGGCCGGGGCGGCCGCCGGAGCTTGGGGTGCCGGCTTGGGTCCGGGCTTGGGGCCGCCGCCGGCTGATGCCGGCTTGCCGGGCGCCTTGGGTGCGGGCGCATCGGCAGGTGCGGATTTTCGGCCGCCGAAGGCCTCGCGCAGACGGCGTGCCACGGGGGCTTCCACCGTCGACGATGCTGATTTTACGAATTCGCCTTGCTCACCGAGCCGAGCGAGAACTTCCTTACTGGTGACACCGAGTTCTTTAGCCAACTCGTGCACGCGGGCCTTACTTGCCACTACTTCTCCTCGTTTGGAGGCGACAGCGGTGGTGGGGCCGCGCCTCGGGTTTAGCTATGACGCATGGTCATCGAGACTTCACGGTGTGCTCATGTTCTTCGCTACCTGTTCTCTAGCCGGTGTGCCGGATCCTTCAGCGCCCGGGAGGGCGCTGAAGTACTCGACCACCGCGGATGTTTCCGGTGAACCGGTGATGCGCAACGCTCGAACGAACGCTCGCCGGCGGAGTGCTGCATCCAGACACTGCTGGTCGGGATGCAGCCACGCACCCCGCCCCGGCAGGTTACCCGCTGAGTCCACAGTCACGGCGCAATTGCCGGGCCTGTCGGAGACAGCGGCCACTCGAAGCAGTTCGACGGCCAGTTCTCGCTTTCGGCATCCCACACATGTCCGCACCGGTCCGTCTGGGCTCCGGTGCGCACGAGTCTGGTCAACCGAAGTCTCGCGCTGGATCACGGCTCAGTCTACCGTCACCGTTGCCCCAGACAGAATCGCGTGTCGGGCGTCGGGGAACCGCTTCCTATTCGACAGCAGGATCGGGCGCCGCATCGCTGCGGATATCGATGCGCCAACCGGTCAGCCGAGCCGCCAACCTCGCGTTCTGCCCCTCCTTGCCGATGGCCAGTGACAGCTGGAAGTCCGGTACCACGACCCGTGCCGCCCGGGTGTTCTCATCGATCACGGTGACCGACACCACCTTGGCCGGCGACAGCGCGTTGGCCACGAACCGGGCCGGATCCTCATCGAAGTCGATGATGTCGATCTTCTCGCCGGACAATTCACTCATCACATTGCGGACGCGCTGCCCCATCGGGCCGATGCAGGCCCCCTTGGCGTTCAGTCCGGAGACCCGCGATGCGACCGCGATCTTGGACCGGTGACCGGCCTCGCGCGCGACCGCCACGATGTCCACCGACCCGTCCGCGATCTCGGGCACCTCCAACGCGAACAGCTTGCGCACCAGGTTCGGGTGGGTCCGGGACAGCTCGATCTTGGGTTCGCGTGCCCCGCGGGACACTCCGATGACATAACAGCGCAGTCGGTCGCCGTGTTGATAACCCTCACCGGGTACCTGCTCGGCCGGCCGGATCATGCCATCGGACCCCTTGGCCTCGGTGCCCACCCGGACCACCACGTTGCCGCGGGTGTTCTCCCGGGCGTCGCGCTGCACGACGCCTGCGACGATATCGCCCTCGCGTGCCGAGAATTCGCCGTACATGCGCTCGTTCTCGGCATCACGCAGCCGCTGCAGGATGACCTGGCGTGCGGTGGTGGCCGCGATACGGCCGAAACCCTCTGGGGTGTCATCCCATTCGTTGATCAGGTTGCCATCGTCATCGGTATCCCTGGCCATCACCTTGACCACACCGGTCTTACGGTCGACGTCGATGCGCGCATCGGCCTCGTGACCCTCGGTGTGCCGATACGCCGTCAACAACGCAGATTTGATGGTGTCCACGACGATATCGACCGAGATCCCCTTCTCGGATTCGATGGCATGCAGTGCCGTCATGTCGATGTTCACGCTTCGTCCCCCTCTCCAGTCTGCTGGGACAATTCCAACTCACGCCGATTCGGCGTCGAAAACTCTACTTGCACAATCGCTTTCACAATGTCATCGACCTGTACCGGACGCAGGTCGAAATCCTTGCCCGCTGCGACGACAAGGTTCACCACACCGTCTGCGGTCTGTCCCAGCCGGGCGGTCACGCTGGATCCGTCGGCCAGACTCACCTCGACCTTGCGGCCGCGGGCCCGGCGGAAGTGCTTCTCCGAGGTCAACGGTCGGTCGACACCACGGGAGGTCACCTCCAGGACGTAGGGCTCGAGTTCGTCATCGATCGCGTCCAGGGACGCCGACGCCACCCGCGAGAGGGTCGCCACCGCATCCAGGTTCAGGCCGTCCTCGGAATCGGCCACGACGGTGATCCGCGGCGGACGCCCGGGGCCGATGAGCACATCTTCAATTTCGTAGCCCGCCTGGGTGAACTCACCCTCGAGAAGCTCGATCACCTGCTCACGCGACGGAAGTCGCGCGGACCGCAGCGAGTCATCCGATGCCACGGCGAGCTCCTCATCTTCAATTGTGCGGACACGGACCCCGATCGGATCAACCGGGGATTCGGTTACCAAACGATACGCCAGGCATGACTCGCCAATCACCAAACCAGCACCGACCGAACATGGCAGGATATTGGGGTGCCGAGCGCCCTGCCCACCCTGAATCGGCGGAGCTTGTTGATCGGAGCGCTTCCGGCGACGCTCGCACTGGGCCTTCTCGGCGGCACCGCGGCGTGTGCACCTCCACCGCCACCGGCAGACCTTGCCGACCTGCGTGCGCACTTCGACCGTGCCAACACCGACAGCCTGCTGGCCGGAGAGGCCGCCACAGCCGCCAAACCCCCCATGGTCGCCACCCTGACCGCCATCGCCGCCGAGCGGACCGCGCATGCGCGCGCGCTGTCCGATGAGATCACCCGGTTGACCGACGGCGAGGTGCCGACCACGAGCACCGCGCCCCCGACATCGGCGCCCACGACCGCCAGCACCGCCCCGGCCGCCAAACCGACCGTCGCCGCGGTGGCCAAGGCGCTGCGCGACTCCGCAGACGATGCGGCCAGGATGGCTGCGCAACTGTCCGGCTACCGGGCCGGCCTGCTCGGTTCCATCGCCGCCTCGTGCACCGCGGCTTATCAAGTGGCACTGGGCGATCCGGGGAAGACACCATGACCTCACCGCAGCCCAGCCCGGATCCCGACCGGCCCACCGATACCACTCAGGCGGCACTGTTCGACGCCGTCGCGGCCGAACACGGCGCCATCTACGGCTACGGCGTGGTGTCGGCGCACTCCACCCCCGAGGACAATAGTCTGGTCGCCGAGGCGATGGCCCAGCACCGCACGCGCCGCGAAGAGGCACTCGTCATGCTCGCCGAACAGTCGGTGACGGCGCCGCTGCCTGCCGCAGGCTACGAGCTGCCCCTCGAGGTCACCGACCCCGGCGATGCCGCCGAGCTGGCGGTGCGGATGGAATCGGATACCGCCACTGCCTGGCGCGCGGTACTGGAACGGGCCCCGACGCCGCAGGAACGCACCTTCGCGGTGACCGCCATGACGCAGGCCGCCGTACTGGCCGCCCGCTGGAAACAGGTGCTCGGAGCCAGCCCGATCACCGTCGCCTTCCCGGGCGGGCCGGAAACGACCGGCTAACCGCGCAGCTGGGCGGCCACCTCGGCCGCTGCACCGTCGACCGCCAGCTCGCGGGCTTCGCCGGTGAACCGGTTGCGCAACTCGACGACGCCGTCGGCCCAACCCCGTCCGACCACCACGATCCACGGCATGCCGAGCAGTTCGGCGTCCTTGAACTTCACCCCCGGCGACGACGTGCGGTCATCGAAGAGCACCTCGAATCCCAGCCGGGACAGCTCGCCGGCCAGTTCGGTGGCACCCTCGCGGGCCGCGGCATCCTTGTTGGCGATCACCACATGCACATCGAACGGTGCGACCGACGCGGGCCACCGCAGACCGATCTCGTCGTGTTGCTGTTCGGCGATGACCGCGACCAGCCGCGACACCCCAATGCCGTAGGAGCCCATGGTGAGCCGCACCGGTTTGCCGTTCTCGCCGAGCACATCGGCGTTGAAGGCGTCGGCGTACTTGCGGCCGAGCTGGAAGATGTGACCGATCTCGATACCGCGGGCCGAGGTGAGCACCCCGGCACCGTCCGGGGAGGGATCGCCATCGCGCACATCGGCGGCCTCGATGGTGCCGTCGGCGGTGAAATCACGGCCGGCGACCAAGCCCACGACATGCTGGTTAGGCGCGTCGGCGCCGGTGATCCAGGACGTGCCGGACACCACCCGCGGATCGACCAGATAGCGGATTCCGTTGTCCTGCAATGCCTTCGGACCCACGTACCCCTTCACCAGGAACGGCTTGGCGGCGAAATCGGCGTCGTCGAGCAGGGCGAACTCCGCGGGCTCCAGCGCCGCGCCGAGTCGCTTCTCGTCGATGTCGCGGTCCCCGGGCACACCGATCCCGAGCAGCGACCAGTCACCTCCGGGCTCGCGCGTCTTGAGCAGGACATTCTTCAGCGTGTCCGCGGCGGTGACCGCGCGCCCGCCGAACTGCTCGAGGCCCGCCGAGTTGGCCCAGTCCACCAGGGTCGCGATGGTCGAGGCGTCGGGGGTGTCGTGCACCCGGGCGGCCGGCTGGCCCTCGATGGGCAGATCGGCCGGGGCGTGGGTGATCACGGCCTCCACGTTGGCGGCGTAACCCGATTCCAGGCAGCGCACGAAGGTGTCCTCACCGACCTCGCTCTCGGCGAGGAATTCCTCCGAGGCACTACCGCCCATCGCCCCGGACACCGCCGAGACGATCACGTACTTGACGGCCAGCCTGTCGAAGATGCGCTGGTAGGCCTCCCGGTGGTTGTGGTATGCGGTCTTGAGCCCGTCATCGTCGAGATCGAAGGAGTACGAGTCCTTCATGATGAATTCGCGGCCGCGCAGGAGGCCGGCGCGCGGACGTGCCTCGTCGCGGTACTTGGTCTGAATCTGGTAGAGCAGGACGGGCAGGTCCTTGTACGACGAGTACTCGCCCTTCACCGTCAGGGTGAACAGTTCCTCGTGGGTCGGTCCCAGCAGATAGTCGTTGTTGCGCCGGTCCTGCAGCCGGAACAGGGTGTCGCCGTATTCGGTCCACCTGTTGGTGGTCTCGTACGGCGCCCGGGGCACCAGGGCGGGCAGCAGGATCTCCTGTCCGCCGATGGCGTCCATCTCACTGCGCACGATGTTCTCGATCTTGCGCAGCACCCGCAGGCCCAGCGGCAGCCAGCTGTAGATCCCCGGGCCGACGGCGCGCACGTAGCCGGCACGGATCAACAGTTTGTGGCTGGGGACTTCGGCGTCGGCGGGGTCGTCACGCAGGGTTCGCAGGAACAGCTCGGACATACGGGTGATCACGAGCGGCCAGCCTAGTCGCACTGACGCTCGGCTAAGGGTGTCCGACGCTGCGGATCCTCAGCCGTGCAGCTCTCCGGCATCGATCGCGTCCTTGACCTCCTGGGCGTGCGCCACTTCCTCCGCGGTGTAGCGGATGAACAGCGCCACCGCACCGACCACGACGGCGACCGCGGCCACCCACAGCAGGCCGTAGGTGTAGCCCGCGTCCAGCGCGTTGCGCTGTGCCTCGTTCATATTCTTGACCGGGCCGGTGGTGCCGCCCAGGTACAGGGTGCGCGAGGTGATGACGGCCTGGATGACGGCCAGCACCACGGGGCCACCGAGGTTCTGCAGCATCAGCGCGATGGCCGACACCGGACCGATCTCTTCGAAGCCCACCCCGGCGATCGCCGACACCGTCAGCGGGACCACGATCATGCCGATTCCGAATCCACCGACCGTGATCGGAATGACCAGATTCGGGAAGTACGGGATGTCGCCGTTGATCGTCGAACCGTAGATCATCGCGGCGAGCACGAACACGCCGCCGGCGATCACCAGCCAGCGCGGCGCGAACCGCGAAACCAGTTGCGAGGACAGTCCCAGGCCGACACCCAGCGTGACCACGAACGGGATGAAGCCGATACCGGCGCGCAGCGCGCTGTAACCCATGATGTCCTGCACGTACAGGCCGATCAGCACGGTCAGGGTGAACATCACGCCGCCGGCCAGGAACACCGCGATGAAGGTGGCCACCCGGTTGCGATCACGGAACAGCGAGAACGGCACCACCGGGTTCTCCGCCGTGCGTTCGACGTAGAGGAACGCGAGTCCGAGCACGCAGGCCGCGGCACCGGAACCCAGCGTCAGCGGCGAAAGCCAGCCCTTCTCCGGTCCCATCGAGAATCCGAACACCGCGGCGGTGCAGAACAGCGTCGCGAGGATCGCGCCGGTGGCGTCCAGCTTCATGCGGGCGCGGTGGGTCTCGGTCAGATGGGTGCTGGCCAGGTAGAGCATGACCAGGCCGATCGGCACGTTCGCCAGGAACGCCAGTCGCCAGGACACCTCGGTGAGCGCGCCGCCGACGACCAGGCCCATGACCGAGCCGACACCGGTCATGGCGGCGAACACCGCGGTGGCCGAATTGCGGGTCGGGCCCTTGGGGAAGGTGGTGGCGATCAGCGCGAGGCCGGTCGGTGAGGCGATGGCGGCGCCGACGCCCTGCAGCAGACGCGCGATCACCAGGGTGGCTTCGTCCCACGCCACGCCGCACAGCACCGAGGCGATGGTGAAGAGCGCGACACCGACGATGAAGGTGCGCTTGCGGCCGATGCTGTCGCCGAGGCGTCCACCCAGCAACATCAGGCCACCAAAGGTCAGCACGTAGGCGGTGATGACCCAGCTACGACCTGCATCGGAGAGGCCCAGCTCATCCTGGATCTTAGGAAGCGCCACGATAGCGACGGTGCTGTCCATCGTCGCGAGCAGCTGCATACCACCGATGGCAATGACCGCGGCAATGAAGTTCCAGGGCGGCACCCATGCCGGTAACCTGCTGTTTTGCCGCATATCCCCCCAGACAGCGTGTACTGGAAGGTCACCGTTGGTGCCATCTGCGTCGTCCCGGCAGCCGGCTCTACGCCCAGCGTCATTGCGAGCAGTCATACCAGACCACCTTACAGTAGCCTTAAGAATCCTTTAACTGCCGAAGCCCGCGACGGGCCCGATCACAATGACCGCGGGCGGTCGAATCCCCTCCGCACGCACCTTCTCGCCGACATCAGCAAGCGTTGCGCGCACCGTCCGCTGGGCGGCCGTCGTACCGTGCTGAACCACCATCACCGGTGTATCCGCTGGTCTACCGCCTGCCAGCAACGCGGCGGCGAAAAGCTCGATGCGCTCGACCGCCATCAGCAGGACGATCGTGCCCGACATCGCGGCCAGCGCATCCCAATTCACTAACGATTCGGGGTGGTCCGGCGCAACATGGCCGCTGACCACCACGAACTCATGCGTGACGTGGCGGTGGGTGACCGGAATGCCGGCCAGTGCGGGAACCGCGATGGCACTTGTCACTCCCGGCACGACGGTGACCGGAACACCGGCTTCGGCGCACGCGATGACCTCTTCATACCCGCGCGCGAAGACGAACGGGTCCCCACCCTTGAGCCGGACGACGAACTTGCCGGCCTTGGCCCGGTCGATCAGGACAGCGTTGATGGCCTCCTGTGCCATCGCGCGGCCGTACGGGATCTTCGCGGCGTCGATCACCTCTACATGGGGCGCCAGTTCGGCGAGCAGCTCCGGCGGAGCGAGCCGGTCTGCCACCACGACGTCGGCGTGGGCCAGCAGCCGCCGGCCGCGCACCGTGATCAGCTCCGGATCGCCGGGACCGCCGCCGACCAGCGCCACACCCTCGCGGACCACATCGTCAGGGTCACCGCTGCGATCGTTGATCACGCCGCGCTGCAGCGCGTCGTGGATGGCCGATCGGATGGCCGCCGAGCGACGGTGCTCGCCGCCTGCCAGCACGCCGACCGAGAGGCCCTCGTACTCGAAGGATGCCGGCGTCACCGCGGTACCGTCCCGGGCCACGTCGGCGCGAACACAGAAGATACGGCGGCGCTCTGCCCCGTCGACGATCGCGGCGTTGACGGCCGGGTCGTCGGTGGCGGCCAACACGTACCAGGCGTCGTCGAGGTCTTCGTCGCGGAAAGCGCGCAGCGTCACCGTGACGGTTGCCCCGGAATCACCGAATGCCTCCACCGCCGGGGTGGCCTCGCGGGCGATGACGTGCACATCGGCACCGGCGGCGACCAGCAGTGGCAGCCGCCGCTGAGCAACCGTGCCGCCGCCGACCACGACGACCCTGCGGCCTTCCAGGCGCAGGCCGACCAGGTAGGCGTTGTCTGTCACCCGCCGAGCTTAAAGGTTTCGGCCGCGGCGACGAAGCGGGAGCTGGCGTGCGGGTGCGCCGCCGGGTGCGTATGCAGATACCCGGCATGGACACCCCGGCGCACGGCGCCGTCTGCGACCTTCTGGCCCGCTGCTGCGCTGAATGTCCAGGCCGCCGGATACTCCTCGCTGAAAGTCACTGCGGTGCGGTGGAACTCGTGACCACTGGCCCGCTCCCCGACGCCGTGCACCGATGAGTCGGCGACGGCCACGGCATCGCGGTAGCCCAGGGTTAACTGCTCGGTGAACCGCGCCGAACCGGCCAGCGCCCCGCACATCGGTACGCCGTCGAGATCGTCGACCAGATAGGTCAGGCCGGCGCATTCGGCGTGCACCGGGGCACCGGCTTCGGCCAACTGCCGGATCTGGCCGCGCACGGCCGCGTTGGCCGACAGTTCTGCGGCGAACTGTTCGGGGAACCCACCCGGGATGACCAGGGCCGCGGTGCGTTCGGGCAGCGTGTCGACGAGCGGGTCGAAGTCCACGACCTCCGCTCCGGCGGCCACCAGCAGCTCCCGATGCTCTGCGTAGCCAAAACTGAAGGCGCGACCGGCCGCCAATGCGACGGTCACGCTGCCGGACGGCCGCGCCACCTCCGGGGACCACGGGTCCGCGGTCACGCCGCTGGCGGCGACGGCGACCAGCGCCGCGATATCCACATGCCGGGCCACCAGATCCGTCATCGCAGCGACGGCCCGTTCGGCCAACGCCCCGTACTCGACGGCGGTCACCAACCCGAGGTGACGTGAGGGCACCTCCAGTTCGGCCGCGCGCGGGATGGCTCCGAGCACGGGCACACCGGTCTGTCCGCACGCCTGGCGCAGCACCTGCTCGTGGCGCGGCGTGCCGACCCGGTTCAGGATCACCCCGGCCACCTGGATCGATGTGTCGAATGTCGAAAAGCCATGCAGCAGTGCGGCAATACTGTGACTCTGCCCCCGCGCGTCGACCACCAGCACCACGGGCGCACCGAGCAGGCCCGCGACATGTGCGGTGCAACCCTGAGCGACCGCACCGCTGTCGCCTTCGGCGATGCGGCCGTCGAACAGCCCCATCACGCCTTCGACCACAGCGATATCCGAGCCTGCGGTGCCGTGCCGGTACAGCGGGCCGATCAGCGACTCATCGACCAGCACCGGATCGAGGTTGCGCCCCGGCAGGCCGGTGGCCAGCGCATGATAGCCGGGATCGATGAAGTCGGGGCCGACCTTGAACGGCGCGACGCGGTGCCCGGCCCGGCGCAGGGCACCCATCAAACCGGTTGCCACCGTGGTCTTTCCGCTGCCTGATGCGGGTGCGGCGATGATGACCGCGGGGATGCTCAAGGGATCACCATGCTTACCATTCGATGCCTCGCTGACCCTTGCGGCCGGCGTCCATCGGATGTTTCACCTTGGTCATCTCGGTCACCAGATCGGCGGCGTCGATCAGCGCCTGCGGTGCGTCACGCCCGGTGATCACCACATGCTGGTGACCGGGACGGTCGGCCAGCGTCGCGATCACGTCGTCGGTGGAGATCCAGCCCCACTTGAGCGGGTAGGTGAACTCGTCGAGAACGTAGAAGTCGTGCTGCTGTTCGGCGATCCGGCGGCTGATCTCGGCCCACCCCTCGCGGGCGGTCTCGGCATGGTCGACCGCTGTTCCGTCTGCGCGCGTGTTCGGCCTGGTCCAGGACCAGCCCGAGCCCATCTTGTGCCACTGCACGGGCCCGCCGGTGCCGTGCTCGTCGTGCAGCCTGCCGAGTTCCCGAAAGGCGCTCTCCTCGCCGACCTTCCATTTGGCGCTCTTGACGAACTGGAACACCGCGATATCGAAACCCTGGTTCCAGGCCCGCAGCGCCATCCCGAACGCGGCGGTCGACTTGCCCTTCCCGGCTCCGGTGTGCACCGCCAGCAACGGCGCGTTGCGCCGCGCCCTGGTGGTCAGCCCGTCATCGGGCACGGTCAGCGGTTGCCCCTGTGGCATCGCGCCTCCTACGCAGCGGTCTTGACCAGTGAGGTCAGCTCGCCGGCCTGTAGTTGGGCCAGCCGCACCGCGGGCGCTTCCAACTGCTGCGCCAGCTGCTCGGCCAGACCCAAACGCACAAAAGAGGTCTCACAGTCCACCACCACGGCGGCCGCGCCCTCGGCAACCAGCAGGCGCGCAGCGGTACGGGTCCGGCCCAGCGGGTCCGGGCCACCGGTGGCGCGCCCATCGGTCAGCACCACCACCAGCGGACGACGGGCACGGTCGCGCGCCTTCTCCCGCAGCACCACATCGCGAGCGGCCAACAAGCCCTGCGCCAGAGGCGTTTTGCCGCCGGTATCGAACCGGGCCAGCCGCCGGCCTGCGATGTACACCGATGATGTCGGCGGGAGTAACAGGTCGGCCGACTGACCACGGAAGGTGATCACCGCGACCTTGTCGCGGCGCTGATACGCATCACGCAGCAGTGACAGCGTGGCGCCACCGACGGCCGCCATCCGGTCCCGTGCGGCCATCGATCCCGATGCGTCGACGACGAAGATCACCAGGTTGCCTTCCCGGCCTTCCCGGACGGCACGCCGCACATCGTCGGGCTGCACCCGCGGTCGGCCGGGGTGTCGCTGATTGTTGACCGCCGCCAGCAATGTCGCGAAGACATGCGTGCCGTGGCCCTCACCGGGCACATCGGTCGAGCCGACGGTGCTGCCGGTGCGGTTGCGGGCACGGGAGCGCCGGCCCGGGGCTCCCTGGCCGACACCGGGCACCACGAGCGCCTTCGTACGGAAGGCGGCGGCCGGGGGCGCGTTGGACCGGGCGGGCGGCGCGGCCGATCGCTCGGGTGCCTTGGATGGCTCACCGGCCTGCCCGTTGGTGTGCGAATCTCCTTGCGGGGCCGGGCCGTCCACGGGGGCATCCGATCCGCCACCGCCGGGCGCCTCGGGATCGGGATCGGGTTCGGGATCGGGATCGGTCTGCGAGAGTGCCTCGTCGAGGCGTTCGGGATCCAGGCCGGGATCGTCGAACGGATCGCGCCGGCGCCGGTGCGGCAGGGCCAGCTCGGCCGCCACCCGGATGTCCTCTTCCTCGACGGTGTCGCTGCCCCGCCAGGCGGCATGCGCCATCGCGGTGCGCGCCAGCACCAGATCCGCGCGCATCCCGTCCACATCGAATGCCGCGCACAACGCGGCGATGCGGCGTAACTCGTTGTCCGACAACACCACATCGGCCAGGCGCTCCCGCGCTGCGGCGATCCGCCGGGCCAGGTCGGCGTCCGCCTCGGCGTGGCGTGCGGCGAAACCGGCCGGGTCGGCCTCGAAAGCCAGCCGGGAGCGGATCACCTCGACCCGGACATCGACATCGCGCGAGGCGGCCACGTCGACGGTCAACCCGAAGCGGTCCAGCAACTGCGGGCGCAGCTCGCCCTCTTCGGGGTTCATCGTGCCGATCAGGACGAATCGGGCGTCATGCGAATGCGATACACCGTCACGTTCGATATGCACCCGGCCCATCGCCGCGGCGTCGAGCAGCACATCGACCAGATGGTCGTGCAGCAGGTTGACCTCGTCGACGTACAGCACGCCACCGTGCGCACGGGCCAGCAGACCCGGCGAGAAGGCGTGCTCGCCATCACGCAGCACCTTCTGCAGATCCAGCGATCCGACCACCCGGTCCTCGGTAGCACCGATCGGCAACTCGACCAGTCGCGCATCGTCATCGACATGCGCGAGCACCGCGGCCAGCGCGCGAACGGCGGTCGATTTCGCGGTGCCCTTCTCCCCGCGGATCAACACGCCGCCGATATCGGGGCGCACCGCACAGAGCAGCAGTGCCAGCCGCAGCCGATCGTGGCCCACCAGTGCACTGAACGGATACAGGGCCGGCCCAACAGGAGCTATCACAGAGTCACCGCTCCCGGCCGAATCATCGGCACGTGCGGGACGCCGTCCTCCATGAACTCGTCACCGTCGCGGACGAACCCGTGCGCGCCGTACATGTCCTGCAGGTAGGTCTGCGCATCGATGCGGCAGGGGTAGTCGCCCACTTCGGCGATGGCCGCCTGCATCAGCCGCGCGGAGTGCCCGTGCCCGCGGTCGGCCCGCTTCGTACACACCCGCCCGATCCGGAAAACCTTCTCACCGCCGGGGTGTTCCTCCATCAGCCGCAGCGTCGAGATCACCTGACCGCCTTCACCTTCCAGCCAGAAGTGCCGCGTCTCGGCGAGCAGGTCGCGGCCGTCGAGTTCCGGGTAGGGGCAGGCCTGCTCCACGACGAACACCTCGACCCGCAACTTGAGCAGTTCGTAGAGCGTGGCAGCGTCCAGATCCTTGGCCCAGTTGCGGCGCAGTGCGACCGTCATCGCGCAGTCACCGTCATACGGGCGCGGGAGCATCCAGCTTGAGCACCTTGGTGCCCCAGTCCCAGACCTCCCGGAACAGGGCGGGTTCGGTGGACAGCGCAGTGCCCAGCGAGGGCACCATCTCCTTGAGTTTGGGCAGCCAGCCCTGGTAATGGTCGGCGAAGCAGCGCTGCATCACCTCCAGCATCGCAGGCACTGCGGTCGAGGCGCCCGGCGAGGCACCGAGCAGACCGGCGATGCTGCCGTCACCCGCGGTCAGCACGGTGGTGCCGAACTCCAGCACCCCACCGGCGCCCTTGCGACGGATCACCTGGACGCGCTGACCGGCGATATCCAGCTCCCAGTCGGAATCGACTGCGCCGGGAGCGAATTCGCGCAGCGTGTCGACCCTCGCGCTTTCGCTCAGCAGCAGCTGCCCGATCAGGTACTTCAGCAGACCCGTCTCGGTGAGGGCCACACCCAGCATCGACGCCAGGTTGTTCGGCTTGACCGACAGCGGCAGATCGGTGACCTTGCCCTGCTTGAGGAACTTCGGGGACCAGCCGGCGAACGGGCCGAACAGCAGCCAGGACTTGCCGTTGATGACCCGGGTGTCCAAGTGCGGCACCGACATCGGCGGGGCACCCAGCGGCGGCAGGCCGTACACCTTGGCCTGGTGACCGACGGTCACCTCCGGATTCCCGGTGCGCAGGAACGCGCCACCGACCGGGAAACCACCGAAGCCCTTGGCCTCCGGGATGCCGGCCTTCTGCAGCAGCGGCAGCGCGCCGCCGCCTGCGCCGACGAAGACGAACTTGGCGTTGATCTTGCTCTTGACCCGGGTGCGGCGGTTGGTGACCTTCACCGTCCAGGTGCCGTCGGGCTCCTTGTGCAGATCGCGCACATCGTGGCCGAAGAGCGTGGTCATACCGTTGTTGGCGGTGTAGCCGATCAGCTGGCGCGACAGAGAGCCGAAATCGACGTCGGTGCCTGCCTGCGTCCAGTTCAGCGCGACGGGATCACTGAAATCCCGTTTGGCGGCCATCAGCGGCAGCCGGCGGCTGAACTCGTCCTTGTCGTTGATGTACTCCATCGACGCGAACAGCGGATTGGGCGCCAGGGCGTCATAGCGGGCACGCAGGTACTCCGCGTTCGCGGCGCCCTGCACGTAGCTGACATGCGGGATCGGATTGAGGAAGCTGCGGACGTCGGGCAGCACGCCGTTGTCCACCGCGTAGGCCCAGAACTGGCGCGACACCTGGAACTGCTCGTTGACGTAGATCGCCTTGGTGGTGTCGATGGTGCCGTCGGACTTCTGCGGCGTGTAATTGAGCTCGCACAACGCCGAGTGGCCCGTTCCGGCGTTGTTCCACGGGTCGCTGCTCTCGGCGGCCGCACCATCGAGGCGCTCGATCATGGTGATCGACCAGTCGGGCTCGAGAAGGCGCAGCAGCGCACCGAGGGTGGCGCTCATGATGCCTGCGCCGACGAGCACCACGTCTGTCTTAGCTACATTCACGTCAGACACGCAGATCCTTGGTCCTTCACTGCTCGCATTGTCCGCATTTTTCGCGGCTTGCCGATCACTAAGGTTATCCCGCCGGTGTCAACGCAAGCGGTCGGGCCGCACAGGTCACTACAGTGACTATGGTGACCGGCTGGGAGCCTGACGTATTAACTGGCTATTGGCAGCAGTCCGTGGCCCTCGGTGCCGATCCCGACGGTGAGGGCGAACTGGTCGCCACGCTCATCCGTCGTGGTGAGCCACCACACAACGGTGAGCGCGCGGTGCTGTTGGTGCACGGCTACACCGACTACTTCTTCCACACCGAACTGGCCGACCACTTCGCCGCGCGCGGGTTCGCCTGTTACGCCCTCGACCTGCCCAAGTGCGGACGGTCCCGCCAAGATGGCCAGACCCCGCACTTCACCTCCAACCTGGCGCACTACGACGCCGCACTCGAGGCCGCTCTTGATGCCATCGGCGGCGCCGAGGTGCTGATGTACGGGCATTCGGCGGGCGGACTGATCGTGTCGCTGTGGCTGGACCGGCTGCGCCGGCGCAATGCGACCGGCCCGATCAACGGGCTCGTGCTCAACAGCCCGTTCTTCGACCTGCACGGGCCGGCGATTCTGCGTACCCCGCCGACTTCGGCCGCGCTGATCGCGCTCGCCAGGTTCCGCAGAATGCAGGTGGCCCGCAAGCCGACTCGGGGCGGATACGGCACCACCCTGCACCGCGACCACGCCGGCGAGTTCGAGTACAACCTGGAGTGGAAGCCTGTCGGCGGATTCCCGGTCACCTTCGGCTGGATCAACGCGATTCGGCGCGGTCAGAAGCGGCTGCACCGCGGCCTGGACGTCGGGGTCCCCAGCCTGATCCTGCGATCGGACCACAGCGTCACCGAGTCGGCTGATCCCGATCTCATCCAACGCGGCGACGCGGTGCTCGACGTCGCGCAGATCGCCCGCTGGGCGGGCTGCGTCGGCGATCGGCTTACGGTGGTCCCCATCGCCGACGCGAAGCATGATGTATTTCTGTCGGTCGCCGAGCCGAAGGCGACCGCCTACCACGAACTCGACACCTGGCTGGACTGGTATCTCCGGACCGGGACGTCATCGACCACACCACATTCCGGATAGGACGGCCCTGCGTGGAGCACTACGACCTGACCATCGTCGGCACCGGCTCGGGCAACAGCATCGCCGATCCCGGGTTCGACGCCCGCTACGGCGAGATGCGCGTCGCGATCTGCGAACAGGGCACCTTCGGCGGTACGTGCCTCAATGTCGGCTGTATCCCGACCAAGATGTTCGTCTACGCGGCCGAGGTCGCCCAGACCATCAAAGAAAGCTCCCGATTCGGCATCGACGCGCACATCGACAAGGTGCGCTGGCCCGACGTCGTGTCCCGGGTGTTCGGCCGCATCGACCCGATCGCCGCCGGCGGCGAGAAGCACAAGCGGAGTCTGCCCAACATCGACGTGTACGGCAGCCAAACGCGGTTCACCGGCGCTGCCGATGGCTGCTACACGCTGCGCGCCGGCGACGGTGCGGAGTTCAGTTCCGATCAGGTGGTCATCGCTGCCGGTGCACGAGCCATCGTGCCGCCCGCCATCACCGAATGCGGGGTCCGGTACCACACCAGCGACACCATCATGCGGATCGGTGAACTGCCCGAACATCTCGTCATCATCGGCGGCGGTTTCGTGGCCGCGGAGTTCGCGCACGTGTTCTCCGCGCTCGGGGTGACGGTGACCGTCGTGGTGCGCGGCCCGGGCATGCTGACCCACTGCGATGAGACGGTCTGCCACAGCTTCAACGATCTGGCGGCGGCCACATGGGATCTGCGGACCCACACCAACGTCGTCGGGTCTCGCCCGCGCAGCGGTGACGGTTTGGTCCTGGAACTCGACGACGGGACCGAGCTGGCCGCCGACATGCTGCTGGTGGCCACCGGCCGCAGGCCCAACGGCGACCTGCTGAACGCCGCGGTGGCCGGGGTGGCACTGCAGGACAGCATGGTGGTGGTCGACGACTACCAGCGGACCACTGCGCGCGGCGTGTACGCCCTCGGCGACGTGTCCTCGGCCTATCAGCTCAAGCATGTGGCCAACCACGAGATGCGGGTCGTCCGGCACAATCTGCTGCTCGACTGGGATGACACCGCGGCCATGGTGGCCACCGATCACCGGTTCGTACCGTCGGCGGTGTTCACCGACCCGCAGATAGCCTGCGTCGGGCTCACCGAGGCCGAGGCCCGCGAGGCCGGCCACGACATCGTGGTCAAGGTCCAGAATTACGGCGACACCGCGTACGGGTGGGCCATGGAGGACACCACCGGCATCGCCAAACTGATCGGTGACCGCGCCACCGGAAAGATTCTGGGCGCGCACATCATGGGCCATCAGGCCTCGTCGATCATCCAGCCGCTGATCCAGGCGATGAGCTTCGGCCAGACCGCCAAAGAGGTTGCCACCGGACAATATTGGATCCACCCGGCGCTCCCGGAAGTGATCGAGAACGCGCTGCTGGGTCTCATCGACTGACCCTGAAACCCCACGGTAGCTCCAGTCGGTGCGCGGCGAGCAGGTCGGCGTCGCCGAGAATCTCCGGCATCGCACCGTCGGCGACCACCCGCCCGTCATCGAGTATCACTGCGCGGGTGCACAGTTGGGCGGCGTAGGGGAGGTCATGGGTGACGACGAGGATGGTTGCCGCTAGCCCCGCCAACGTCTCGGCGAGTTCACGCCGGGCCAGCGGGTCGAGATTCGCCGATGGCTCGTCGAGCACCAGGATCTCCGGGTGGCAGGCGAGCACGGTGGCCAGCGCGGCCCGCCGTCGCTGTCCCAGCGACAGATGCGCCGGGCTGCGATCAGCATGATCGGTCATCGACACCGCCGCCAGCGCATCGGCGACACGGGCGCTCAGTTCGGTTCCGGCCACTCCGAAATTGGCCGGACCGAACGCGACATCCTGTGCGACGGTCGGCATGAACAGCTGGTCGTCGGGGTCCTGGAAGACCAATCCGACCCGCCGGCGGATCTCTCGAACTGTCGTGCGCGACAAAGGTGTCTCGCCGATCGACACCGAGCCCTGCGTCGGGGTGAGGACACCGTTGAGCGAGAGCATCAGCGTGGTCTTGCCGGCCCCGTTCGGCCCGAGAATGGCAACCCGCTCCCCCGCTGCCACGGTCAGATCGACACAGTCCAGGCCGATATGCCCGTCGGGATACACATGACGAAGACCCGAAACCCGCACCGCCGGTGGACTCATCGCAGCGCCCATGCAGATATCGACACCGCGATGGCCAGCATCGCCGGCGACAGGGCGACCCAGTCGACGGCCCGCGCACGGTCGGGCCCGGCAGCCAGTTCGGGTACCCGGCCGTCGAATCCACGCGACAGCATCGCCAGGTAGACCCGCTCGCCCCGCTCGTAGGAACGCAGGAACAGCGCACCGACGCTGCGCGCCACTGCACCGGCCTGATGCAGCATGCGCGGCGAGTCACCGCGCGACAGTCGCGCCATCCGCATCCGTTGCGCTTCGGCGGTGAGCACATCGATGTAGCGGATCATCAGTACCAGCATCGAGGTCACGAGTGCGGGCATCCCCAGCCGGCTCAAGGCGACAGGAAGCTCCCGCGCCGAGGTGGTGGCCGCGAACGTCAACGACGCCGCCACGCCCAGGGTGCCCTTGACCACGATGCCCCACGCCGCCCACAGCCCGGTCACCGACAGCTGAATCGCTGCGATGGAAAGCTGTCGCCCTCCTTCGGCGAATGGCAGCAACACTGCCAGCACCACGAACGGTGCCTCGATCAGCATCCGGGGAAGTACCCAGCGCAGCGGGATATGGGCCAGCCGCCAGACGGCCAGGATGAGCACTGCGTAGATCGCGTACGGCCAGAACATGTCCCGCGGAGTGGCCACCACGGCCAGCACCATCAGGACAAGGCAGACGATCTTGACCTCCGCAGGCACCCGGTGCACCGGGGAATCGTCGACCCGGAACAGCGGGTGCGAGTGTCCGGCGCCCATCTATCCGGGATGCCTAGGTATCGGATCTACAGTATCGGATCTACGGCGGGCGATGAGCCAGAACACGCCACCGGCAACCGCGAGGGTGACGATCACCCCGATCACACCGGCCAGCCCGCCGGTGCCGTCCTTACCGACGATTGCATAGTCGGCCAGCGGTGACGTCGCCATGGCGTGATCACCGGCATGCTGGGCGATACAGCTCCCGGTGAGCTCCTCGGTGCCGTTAACCTCGATGACCTCACAGCCCTGCAGCGTCGCCGAGTCCAGTACGTCAGGGCTGGAGCCGGCCAGGTACGAAAGCCCCCCGGCGATCAGCAGGGTGACGATGAGAAAGCCGATCCAGAACGTCTTTCCGCGTGCGGGTGCCGTCATGCCAGTGCCTCCTGTCGGGAACGGCGTAGCAGGTACACCAGGTCGGGGCGCGAGCGCGCCACCGCCACCACCGTCAGTGCGGTGATGACGCCTTCACCGACACCGATCAACAGGTGGGTACCGAACATGTAACCGGCGACGGTGGTCAACGATGCCGATGAGGCACCACTGATCGCATATTCGATGACGAAACCCATGGCCGCAGCAACTGTTCCGATGACCGCCGCGATGAACGCCGACGGGCCCAACCGTTTGGTGAGCGCGTAGGCCGCCGCGGCGGTGCCGTAGCCCGTGGCTACCCCGATGAGCGACATGTTGGTGATGTTGGTCCCCAGCGCGGTGACACCGCCATCGGCGAACAGCAGGCTCTGCACCACCAGCACGATGGAGACACACAGCGCTCCGGTGTAGGGGCCGACCAGGGCGGCGGCGAGCGCCCCGCCGAGCAGGTGGCCGCTCACCCCCGGCAGGATGGGGAAATTGACCATCTGTACCGCGAAGATGAACGCCGCGACAAGGCCTGCAAGTGGAACGGTGCGCTCGTCGAGTTCGCGACGCGCACGAAATCCGCAAAAGCCAAGGGCGACAACGGCGATGACACCGAAGACCAGTGATGTGGGAGCGTTGATGATGCCGTCGCTCAGATGCATCGCGACGAACTGCTGAGCCATTCGTCGAGCCTAGGGGCCCGCACCCATGCCTGTCCAGATGAACAGATAATCACCTGTCAGGTCAGTTGTGGCCCGCGCCGATCCAATGCAGCAGATCATGCACGATCTCGTCGGCGAGGCGGTAACTGACGGAGCGGCCCGCCCGGCTGCTGGTCACCCAGCCCTGCCCGCGCAGCACCCGAAGTGCTTGGGAAACCGCATTTTCCGATCGCCCCAGCGCCGAGGCCAGGTCGCTGACACAGATGCCCGGCACCAGGTGCAAGCTGAGCAGGATCTCCAGGCGGTGCGGGTCCGACAGCAGGTCGAAGCGGCGCGCCCATGCGGAGATGTCCACGTCGGCCGTTGCCGACGAGGCCTTCTGCACCACCGACGCGTCCTCCATATCAGGCAATCTAGTCCTGCCGAGCCATGCAAGGGGCCAGAGGTCCTGACCCGTCACACCGCTCGATCGTCCTCGGCGGTCGCACGTACCAGATCGTCGCGCGCTCGGGCGACCCGGGAACGGATCGTGCCGATCGGACACCCAGCCACTTCGGCCGCCTCAGCGTAAGACATTCCGAGCACTTGGGTGAGCACGAGCGCCTCGCGGCGCTCGGGCTCCAGTCCGTCGAGCAGAATCCGGATCTCGACCATGTTCTCGATGCGGCCACCGACCAGCACATCGTCCAGATCGACCACGTAGGCGGGCCGCGGCCGCGATGAATTGTAGCGAATCTGGTCGACCACGACCCGCCGCGCGATCGACAGCAGCCAGGTTTTGGCCGTCGAACGACCGCTGAAACGGGGCAGCGCCTTCATGGCCCGCAGATACGTTTCCTGCGTTAGATCCTCGGCGCTCCCCGGATCGGACAGGTACGCGATCGTGCGCCACACATCACGTTGAGTGGCCTCGATGAACCGGGTGAGAGCCGCGCGGTCGCCGCGGCCGGCGGCCATGGCGAGTTCGGTCACCCGATCGTTTTCACCTGTTGTTGCCACGGAGGAGAGACTATGGGACGTGCGGCGGGAACTTCTCGCCGCATCCCTACGACTGATGTCATAGGGCAGATGCGCAGGAGGTGAGCACCACGACGTCGACGGATACCACCGCGGCCGACCGTGCGGAGCGGGAGTCAGAACGGCTCCAGTTCGATGTGGACGGCATGTCCTGTGGCGCATGCGCGAGCCGGCTGCAATCAGCGCTGAACAAGCTGCCCGAGGTCCGGGCATCTGTGAACTTCGCCACCCGGGTCGCGACGATCGAGGCACCCGCGGGTATCGACGCGGACATCGTGTGCGATGTCGTGCGCAACGCCGGGTACGGTGCGAAGATCCGCCAGACCGGTGTCGGCCAGCCCGGTGATCCCGATGCCGCCCACGCACGGAGCCTGCTGCTGCGCCTGTCCGTGGCCGCGGTCTTGTTCGTCCCGTTGGCCGATCTATCCGTGATGTTCGCTGTCGTGCCCAGCACCCGCTTCACGGGTTGGCAGTGGGTGCTGACCGCGCTGGCACTGCCAGTGGTGACATGGGCCGCGTGGCCGTTTCACCGCACCGCCCTGAGCCGTGCCCGGCATGGGACCGCGTCGATGGAGACGCTCATCTCCGTCGGCATCATCGCGGCTTCGGCATGGTCACTGTTCACCATGTTCTCCGGGCATCACACTGCCGAGGGCAAAGGCATCTGGCAGGCGTTGCTGGGCAGCGATGCGATCTACTTCGAGGTCGCCGCGGGCGTGACGGTCTTCGTTCTCGCCGGCCAATATTTCGAGGCCCGCGCAAAATCGAAGGCGGGAAGTGCTCTTCGGTCGCTTGCCGCGCTGAGCGCCAAAGATGTCAGCATCGTTCTCGCTGACGGCTCCGAACTGGTCATCCCGGCAGACGAACTGGCCGAGCAACACCGTTTCGCGGTGCGCCCCGGACAGACGATCGCTGCGGACGGGTTGGTGGTCGACGGCTCGGCTGCAGTCGACACCAGCGCGATGACCGGTGAGGCCAAACCGCACCGCGTTCGTCCCGGCGACGCCGTGATCGGCGGGACGGTGGTGCTCGATGGTCGCCTCATCGTCGAAGCGGCCGCAGTCGGCGCCGATACCCACTTCGCGGGAATGGTCCGCCTCGTCGAGGAGGCGCAGGCCGAAAAGGCCGACGCACAGCGGCTTGCCGACCGGGTCGCCTCCGTCTTCGTTCCGTGCGTTTTCGTCATTGCGGCACTGACCGCTACCGCGTGGCTGCTTTCCGGGGCCGGCGCGAATCACGCGGTGTCGGCGGCTTTGGCCGTCATCGTCATCGCCTGTCCGTGTGCGCTCGGCCTGGCAACCCCCACAGCGATGATGGTGGCTTCGGGGCGAGGCGCTCAACTGGGTGTCTTCCTCAAGGGTTACCGGTCACTGGAGACCACCCGCGCCGTCGACACCGTCGTCTTCGATAAGACCGGTACGTTGACGACGGGCCGGCTGACAGTCAGCGCCGTCACCCCTGCGATCGGTTGGAACGCCGATGACGTGCTGGCAGCGGCCGCCGCCGTAGAATCAGCCTCCGAACACGCCGTCGCCCTGGCAATTCGGACCGCGGTCGATAAATATGCTGCGGTCGAGGACTTTCGATCCACGGCCGGCCGCGGGGTTGAAGGTGTGGTGTCCGGACGGTTCGTGCGCGTCGGAAAACCGTCGTGGATCGGGTCGGCAGCGGCCCCCGCCACGCTGTATTCGGAACGGCGACACGCCGAATCGCGCGGGGAGACAGTCGCCTATGTCGAGGTCGACGGCGAGGTGTGCGGCCTGATCTCAGTCTCCGACAAGATCAAGGACTCCGCTGCCGACACGATCTCCGCGCTGCACGCGAAGGGCCTGCGCACCGTGCTGCTCACCGGAGACAACGCGGCCTCGGCAGCCGCCGTCGCCGCCCAAGTCGGTATCGACGACGTCATTGCCGATGTCCTGCCCGACGGCAAGGTCCACGTCATCGAGCAGCTCCGGGAGCAGGGCCGTGTCGTCGCGATGGTCGGGGATGGCATCAATGACGGGCCGGCGCTGGCGTGCGCGGATTTGGGGATGGCGATCGGACGCGGCACCGATGTCGCGATCGGCGCGGCTGACGTGATCCTGGTCCGCGACGACCTCACAGTGGTGCCCGTCGCACTCGGGCTGGCCGAGTCCACGATGCGCACCATCAAGGTGAATCTGATCTGGGCGTTCGGCTACAACATCGCAGCGATCCCGGTGGCGGCTGCAGGTCTGCTGAACCCGCTGATCGCCGGTGCGGCAATGGCGTTCTCATCGTTCTTCGTCGTCTCGAACAGCCTGCGGCTACGCAATTTTGGTGCGAAGAATCAGGATGACTGAACGTTCAACCAACTGGGAACTGGAGGTCACATGGAACGTCGCCTCGTGCTCACTCCCCGCAGTGGTACGCAGCAACGCCGGCGGACACTGGAATCACAGCTTCTCCTGGGACACGATGACGCCTCGCGCCCACAGCGGTGCACCGTCGGCCGAACCAGAATCGCCGCGGCGAATACCTGGCCGACTGGTGGCAGGTGGTGGACTGGAACACGGTGTCGCACCGCTACGCCGCCGCCACTGCCTAGCCGGTACGAAAACAAATCTGGGACTTTCGGGAACTAACGTCGCGGGCCATCCGACTATGCCTGTGATGCCACGTGCGCACTGACTCCAGTGACAGGGCAGCCAACCTGCCCAGCCCAAGGGGATTGCATGACGACGACGGTATGCACGAATCGGCGCGGTGACGCTGCGGTCCTTCGACGAGTATGGCGGCTGCACCTTTGGGTCGGGCTGTTTGCCGCTCCGGTGCTGGTGGTCCTGGCCTGCTCGGGCCTGGTGATCCTGTACAGCCAGCCGATCGACGACTGGCTCAACCGCGACCTGTTCCTCGTCGAAAAAGGAACCACTGAACAAGGAACCACTGAACAAGGAACCACTATGGTGCCCCTGGACGATCAGCTCGCCACAGCCACCAGCCACGTCAGCGACACTTTCCTGCTGGATGCGGTCATTCCGCCGGCCGCGCACATGGGCAACCAGTTCGGCATCCTGACCCGCATCATGGCCACCGCCACTGCTCTCGGTGTGATCCTGAGCGTGATGACGGGTCTGCTGATGTGGTGGAAGCGGCGCCCGGCGGGCAAGACCGGTCTGCCGAGCCCGGCGAGCGCGGCTACCCGTGCCGATACCCCCAAGCGCGCGGTCATCGGCGTCTCGGTGGCAGCGGCGGCGCTCGGCGTGATCTATCCCGCCTTCGGCGTATCTCTGCTGTTGGCGCTTGCCATCGAAGCCGTGCTCGCCGCCCGTCGTCGCTCACTCGGGAAGACGGAAGGTCGCGAGGACGTCCCGGTCGGACAGCCCGCGCCCCGCACCGGCGTTGACGACACCTTGGTGGGTTCGCGTTGATCGAGGATCTCTTGCTGCGGTGGGTTGTCACCGCCTTATTCGCCGTCAGTGCCGCCGAATGCGTTTATGCGATGTTCAGCTGTCGGCGTTCCTGGCCGCAACTCATCAGTCACGCTCTGCATTTCGCGATGGCTGTCGCCATGGCGGTGATGGCGTGGCCGTGGGGTGCCGCGCTGCCGACCATCGAGCCGATGGTGTTTTTCCTACTGGCGACGGGTTGGTTCGCTGTCCGAACCGTTGCCACGGTAGAGCACCGCGGGGTCAACGCCTATCACGCGGCGATGATGGCTGCGATGGCCTGGATGTACGCGGTGATGAGTGGCACGCTCGTCCCACAGCCCGTTGATGGCGTCAGTACGGGTGCGGGGCACGGCGGACACCACGGGGATCATTCGATGCCTGGGATGGGCGCTTCCGATATCTCGGCGCCGCCGTTCATCGACGGACTCAACTGGCTGTGCACAGCCGGTTTCGCGGTGGCGACGGTGTGGTGGCTTTACCTGTACTTCACGGCCAGTCGCTTCTTCGGCACCGCGTGCCAGGCCATGATGGCCGCAGGCATGTCCATCATGTTCGCGGTGATGCTGTAGCCGGGTCAGGCCGCCGAGCCATCGGTGGGCCAGAGATGACCGCGGCGACGCCCACGCGAAGCATTCAGTGGCAGAACGATCTCGGCCTCGCGGTACGCGTCCTCGGGCGTCGGCGGACTGGCCGAGCTCTGACGCCAGACCATGATCGTCAGGAAGGCTGCGACCAGTATCGGGATATGCGTCAGGACGCGGGTGGGTGTCACTTCGCCCGCGACCGCGTCGGCAACGACATACGCCCCGAGGACGGTGGCAAAGACCGACAGCACTCCCCCGAGCCCGGCGGCCGCCACGGGCCAGCGCGCCGCCACGAGAATTGCGACGCCGATGGCGATCGACCATGCCGTGGACTCGTTGAGCAGGTGACCGCCCTGGCCCGCGTCGTGGTGGTGGGCAAGGCCGACGCCCATCCCGAGTGCCTGCACGACGCTCACCGCGATCTGGGCGAGGCCCGTCACGAACAGTGCCCATCGAATCCAGTACCGCGTCGGCCGAATATCCCGGGTCTTGTCCGGTGTCGAGGTGACCGCCAGGACCGTCTCGGGCCGGGCCAGATTGCGCAACTGATCGGCCTGGACGCTGACGATGTCGAACCATGCCCGACATTGCGAGCAACCCGCGACGTGCTCATCCACGCGCGCCGACGGCGCGGGTTCCCGCTCGCCGTCGAGGCGTGCCGAGAGCGCTTCCCGGGCCACTTCGCACTTCACACTTCAATAGTCGCCCATAGCGAGCAGAAGGTTCCGGCCGGGTTAACTACGACACGCAGACGTAGACTTTGGCTGGACGATTCAGTTGAGAGGCCGTGGTGAACGAGGAGCGGACCGAGAACCCCGGACACCGGGTGCATACCGCACTGGCGGTGTCTGTGGTCACCGTCGGGGTCATGGTCTGGATCTATGCCGGGGTGTCGGGAGCGGACCGTTTCCTGGCGACGGGGCGGAGTTTCCCCGGCAGCGCCACCAGCGTCGCCGAGTTCCTCGGGTCGTTGGTGGGCGGTCTGGCCGGCGCATTCTGCTTCGGCATCGTGGCCGTTATCGTGATCAGCACGGTTCCTGACGACGAGGGACGCCTCGGCCATGCCACGTACCGACTCCACCTATGGGTGGAGCGGGCGGCTGTGGTCTGGTTGATGGCCTCGATCGCCATGATCGGTGTCGACGCCGCCAACGCCGCTGGTGTTCCGCTGGGACGGGTGCTGGCGGGTGGGGCCATGGGCGACGCGTTGGCGGCCTCGGAATCGGCGCGCGGCTGGATCGTGGCCGCCGCGGCGGCAAGTGTGCTCGCCATCGGCATCCGATTCACACTGCGTTGGGTGGGCCATCTGCTACTGCTCGTGCCGGCTGGCCTCGGGGTGATTGCGCCGACCGTCACGGGCAACGCCGGCGAAGGACCCGATCACGACACCACGACGAGCGCTGCCATCGTGTTCACGATCGCCGTGGCGGTGCTGTTCGGACTGAAGGTCGCCGCGGCACTGCGACCGGAGGCGGTGTCGCCGGTGCTCCGCCGCACGCAACTGGTGGCGGTCGTCGCCGGCGTCACCGCAGTCGGCTACGGCGCGCTGCTGCTCTCGTCGATGCTGCGGGGCACGGCGATGCTCGACTCAGGTTTCGGGCGGATCGCACTGCTGGCCTGGCTCTTGCTGCTGATGGTCACGGTCACCGATCTGGTGCTGCTGGTGCGCAACACGATTGCGCGGCCGGTGATCGCGGTCGCTGGTGCTGCGGCGATGGTCGCGGTGGTGGGAGCAATCTCCACGATCGCGGTGCTGACGCCGCCACGGTTCCTGGCGCACGCGTTCACCGTGTGGGACGTGTTTCTCGGCTACGAACTACCAGGTCCGCCGACGGTGTTCCATCTACTGACGTATTGGCGTTTCGATCCGCTGTTCGGTATCGCGGCGCTGGTGCTGGCCATCGGATATGTGGCGGGTGTGGTTGCGCTACACCGTCGCGGCGATTCGTGGCCGGTTGGCCGCACCGTCGCCTGGATCATCGGGTGTCTGGCCCTGCTCATCGCGACGAGTTCGGGGCTGCGGGCCTACGGATCGGCGATGTTCAGCGTGCACATGGCCGAACACATGGTGCTCAACATGTTCATCCCGGTGCTGCTGGTACTCGGCGCTCCCGTCACGTTGGCGTTGCGCGCGTTGCCTGCCAGCCCGAAGGGCCGCCCGCCCGGGCCCCGCGAGTGGGTGCTGTGGTTCGTTCACGCGCCCGCGACGAAGTTTCTGGCCAACCCCATCGTCGCGTTCTGGCTGTTCGTCGGATCGCTGTACCTGGTGTATTTCACGCCGCTTTTCGACACCTTGATCCGCTACCACTGGGGTCACGAGCTGATGACCCTGCATTTCCTGCTCGTCGGCTACCTGTACTACTGGGGCATCATCGGGATCGATCCGGGGCCGCGCCGGCTGCCGTTTCTGGCGCGCCTCGGACTGCTGTTCGCCGTCATGCCATTCCACGCGTTCTTCGGCATCGCCACCATGACGATGAATTCAGCGCTCGGCAACACGTTCTACGGCTATCTCGCACTGCCCTGGCTGGCCAGCCTGTCCGATGACCAGCACCTCGGCGGAGCGATCACCTGGGGGTCCAGCGAGATCCCGGTGATCATCGTGGTGGTCGCGCTGGTGGCTCAGTGGGCACGCCAAGACCGCCGCGCCGGCGCCCGGCACGACAGACACACCGACAGTGGTTACGACGATGACCTCGACGCCTACAATGCGATGCTCCGGGAATTGTCGCGCAATCGCGAATAGGCGCAGCCCGACCCGGACATAGAGCTAGTTCCTGGCCATGATTTCCAATCTTCCTCAAAGTACCAATCTTCCTCAAAGCAACTGTCGCACAACGACACCTGCCATGCTTGACTGATCCGTCCCTGTCCACACTGTCAGACACCGATAGCGAGTCCGGATGCACATCGAACCAGGAATCGTAGAGGGTTCCAAGATCATTCTGAGCTATGTGACAGCGAGTTCTACTGGGGTTTACGCCCTTTCACTCGCGTGGAAGCATCTCAAGGAGAGGGGAATCGGCTCGTTCCTCGCCGGAGCGGTGGCGGCAACCGCCCTGGTATTCGTCTTCTTCGAGATCTTCCCGCATTGCTCCGTCGGGGTATCGGAAGTGCATCTCATACTCGGTTCGACGCTGTTTCTGATCCTGGGTGTCGCGCCCGCCGCGTTCGGGTTGGCACTCGGCTTGCTCATCCAGGGCCTGTCCTTCGCTCCTTTCGACCTGCCGCAATACGGCATGAATGTCACGACACTGCTCGTGCCCCTGTTCGCGTTACAGTTCGTCGCACATAAGGTCATCGCACCTGCGACACCGCACGTCCAGCTCAAATATCGTCAAGCGCTGACATTGTCGACGACCTATCAGGTCGGAATCGTGACATGGGTGGCGTTCTGGGCGCTCTACGGCCAGGGATTCGCCGGACAGACCGTCACCGGTATTGCCACCTTTGCCGCCGCCTACTCGCTGGTCATTGTCGTCGAACCGTTGGCCGACCTGGCTGTCCTCGCAGCCGCGAAAGCGCTGCACCAATTCAAAGGCAGCGGCCTGCTGGAGCCTCGGCTCTACAACCCAGCCTGACGCGACCGCAGCGTCACGCGGTGAACTCGGGGCATCGTGGCTCGCAGTCATCGCACTCGGAAGGCCACTGAACGACGGAGACGCCATACCCCTAGGGCATATAGTCGCGGTGTCCCTATCCAAGTGAGGAATACGCATGTTGCAGACATTCGCGATCGAGGGGTTGCACTGCCAGGGCTGTGCCGACACCGTGACCGAAGCACTCAAAGGCCTTCCCGAGGTCTCGTCGGTCAAGGTCGACCTGGACACGAAGGCGGCATCCACCGTCGAGGTGGACGGCAATGCCGAGCTCACCGCCTCAGCAGTTCAGCAGGCGCTGGACGCAAAGGGGAACTTCACCGTCCTGTCCTGACTCAACTCCCGCCCCGGGGCCCCCTGGTTCTCGGAACCTGGGGGCCGTTCTCGTGGAACCAGAGGTCGCCGACACACGACCAATAGTTCGACGGATTGATTCGACGGATTGAACAGTGAGGAACTTGATGCGGCGCGACACCACAATCGAAGCGACTCTGCGCTCCATCGAGGACCGAGTTCTGGGCGAAGTGTGGCTGGGCCGTGCACGGTGTGTCGGCGGCCGCGTGCTCGCCGCCGCACTCGTCGCCACAGCCTTGATGGGCGCCGTTGATGCCCACGCGCATTCACACACGGTAGCCCTCACCGCCCATATTCTTGGCGTCGCCGGTGCGCTCATATCGCTTGCAGCGCTGCACCTTCAGCGATTCGCGTGGGGTTGCGTAGCGATGTACGTCTGTGGTGTGGCCACAGTCGCCGGTATCGGCGCGTTCTGGTGGTATCGGACCGGACACGTGAATCCGATGCCGCTCACCACGGCAATGGGCAGCATGCTCAGCGCCGCCCTCACGGTGGGGTGGCTGAGCGTTCTGATGACACCTATCCACCGGTCCCAGCCCGATATGCGCGCGGTCGATGTTGATCGTTGACACTGCACACGGAGGCGCTCACACCGCTACGGTCTGCAATCTGGCCAACGCGTAGCGCAAGGCATCGATCTCATCGGCGCCGACCCGCGGGTGGCAGCATGCGGGCA
>WOYI010948023.1_pt4 | contig 51214 bp, 45 predicted proteins | sample 6423411 | NCBI WGS metagenome assembly WOYI01 (sample SAMN13441803, study PRJNA592873) | oil field metagenome | biome: oil field; feature: oil-well bore; material: oil-contaminated soil; isolation source: oil-contaminated soil from oil-well borehole | place: Germany: Wietze | collected 2016-10-18 ... | reverse complement strand
CTCCTGCGCGGGCGGAGCCTCCTGCGCGGGCGGAGCCTCCTGCGCGGGCGGAGCCTCCTGCGCGGGCGGAGCCACCTCCGCGACAGGCGCCACCTCCGCGACAGGTGCAACGGCAGATGATTCCGCGGGGGCGGCGACGCTGTCGCCGATGCGCGCGAGCGGCGAGCCGACGGCGACCGTCTCATCCTCCTGGATGAAGATCTGCTGCAGCACGCCCGCGAAGGGCGAGGGGATCTCGGTGTCGACCTTGTCGGTCGAGATCTCGAGCAGCGCCTCGTCGACCTCGACCGTGTCGCCGATATTCTTGAGCCAGCGCGTGACGGTGCCCTCGGTGACGCTCTCGCCGAGTTCGGGAAGCACGACGTCCTTGCCGTCGGGCGCCCCGCCCGCAGCCGGGGCCTCGGCAACAGGGGCACCCGCAGGCGGTGCCTCCGCAGCGGGCGCCTCGGACTCGGCAGACGCGGGTTCCGGGGCGAAGCCCTCGGTCGAGGGCGCCTCGGGCGCGGTCGCGACATGCTCGGCAGTGTCGGGGGCTTCATCCGACGCCGAGGCGGACCCGACCTCGCCGATCTTCGCCAGCACAGCACCGACCTCGACGGTCTCGTCCTCCTGGACGAAGATCTCCTCGATCACGCCGCTCACCGGCGATGGAATCTCGGTGTCGACCTTGTCGGTCGAGATCTCGAGCAGTCCTTCGTCCGCCTCCACGGTGTCGCCGACCTTCTTGAGCCAGCGGGTGACCGTTCCCTCGGTGACGCTCTCGCCGAGCGCGGGGAGGACCACAGAAGTGCTCATGTGCATGACTCCTTCAGAATGCCGATGTCGCTTTCCAGCTTAGTGATGCTGTCGTCGTAGCGCGTCGGCGCGCGTCAGAGCGCATGCAGGGGCTTTCCCGCGAGTGCGAGGAACGCTTCGCCGAGCGCTTCGCTCTGGGTGGGGTGCGCATGGATGAACGGTGCGATGTCCTCGGGGTGTGCTTCCCACGCGACTGCGAGCTGCCCCTCGGTGATCAGCTCGCCGACGCGATCGCCGACCAGATGCACGCCGAGGACCGGACCCTCCTTCAGCCTGACGACCTTCACGAGCCCCGAAGTGCCGATGATCTCGCTCTTGCCATTGCCCGCGAGGTTGTACTCGTACGAGACGACCTCTGCAGCGCCGTTCGCTTCTACGGCCTGGGCTTCGGTCAGACCGACCGAGGCCACCTCCGGGTGGCTGTAGGTCACCTTGGGGATCTGCGAGTCGGGGACCAGCACCGGCCGCAGGCCCGCGATCTCCTCAGCGACGAAGATCCCCTGCTGGAATCCGCGGTGCGCCAGCTGGAGGCCGGCGACGATGTCACCCACAGCCCAGACGTGCTCGGCGCTCGTGCGCAGGCGCTCGTCGATGGTGACGAAGCCGCGATCGAGCGTGACGCCATTCTCCTCGAAGCCGAGTCCGGCGGTCACCGGGCCGCGGCCGACGGCCACCAGAAGGTAGTCGGCCTCGTAGGTCGAGCCGTTCTCGAGCGTCACTGTGACGGCATCCGCGCTCTGCGACACACCGGCCACGCGCACGCCGAGGGACGAGGCGATGCCGCGTCGACGGAATGCCCGCTCGAGCGCCTTGCTCATCGTCACGTCCTCGTTCGGGACGAGATGGTCGAGAGCTTCCACGACCGTCACGTCCACGCCGAACGAGCGCCACACGCTGGCGAATTCGACGCCGATCACACCACCGCCGAGGATGACGATCCGCTGGGGGATCTCGGCCAGATCAAGGGCATGCTCGCTGGTGAGGACCCGCCCTCCGATCTCGAGACCGGGCAGCGTCCGGCTGTACGAGCCGGTCGCAAGGATGACGTCCGCTCCACGGTACAGATCGTCGCCGACGCGCACCGCCGGACCCGCCTCGAGCATGCCCTCGCCGGCGACGACGGTGATCCCGCGCGCCCTGATGAGCCCCTCGAGCCCCTTGTACTTCTTGGCTACGATGCCTTCCCGGTAGGCGCGCACACCGTCCGGGTCGATGCCGTCGAACGTGGCGCGGATGCCGATGACGGCGGCATCCCGGGCGACATCCGCGACCTCGGCTGCGTGCAGCAGCGCCTTCGTGGGGATGCAGCCGCGGTGCAGGCAGGTTCCGCCGACCTTATCCTTCTCTATGAGGGCGACCGACCTGCCCAGCTCCGCAGCCCGCAATGCCGCGGCATATCCACCGCTGCCACCACCGAGCACGACGATATCGAATTGGTGATCTGTCATGGGGTCTCCTCACCCTCTGGGGCTCCGCCCCAGACCCCCGGCTCGCTGACGCGCGCCCCCTCCGGGGCTCCGCCCCAGACCCCCGGCTCGCTGACGCGCGCCCCGGCGACGAAGCGGATGAGCGACCGGACGGTCGCTCCCGTGGGGCCTTTATCGGTGAACCCATAGCCGCCGCCCTTGTTCATTCCGACTCCGGCGATATCCAGATGAACCCAGGGGATTCGCGGCGCCTCCGCCTCGTCCGACACGCGACCGACGAAGTGGCGCAGAAACAGACCGGCGAAGAGCGAGCCGCCGGCCGAGTCGCCGATCTTGGCGTTCTGCAGGTCGGCGATGGGGGAGTCGAGCTCATCCACCATGTGGGCCGGAAGCGGCAGCTGCCAGGCGAGCTCGCCGGTCTCCGCGGAGGCCGCGAGATACTCGGCGACGGCAGCGTCCTCGCCCATCACCCCGGCATGCCGCGTACCCAGGGCAGTCGAGATCGCGCCCGTCAGGGTGGCGACGTCCACGATCACATCCGGGTGCTCCCGGCTTGCGGCCACGAGACCGTCGGCGAGCACGAGCCGCCCCTCGGCATCTGTGTTCAGCACTTCCACCGTCGTCCCGTCGAGCATGCGCAGCACATCGCCGGGGCGGGTCGCTCGACCAGAGGGCATGTTGTCGGCGATGCACAGCCATGCGGTCACGCGCACCGGCAGGCCCTGCGTCGCCACGGCGCGCAGTACGCTGAGCACCGTCGCGGCGCCGCACATGTCGTATTTCATGCCGACCATCGATCCGGCCGGCTTCAGCGACAAGCCGCCGGTGTCGAACGTGATGCCCTTTCCGACCAGCGCGACATGCCGCACGGCCTCGGCGGGTGCGTACTCGAGCCGGACCAGCCGCGGCGGCCGGTCGGATCCCTGGCCGACACCCAGGATGCCGCCGTAGCCTGCGTCGCGCAGAGCGGTCTCGTCCAGGACTTCGACGGTGACAGGAAGCCCCTCTACGGACTCGACGGCGCGTTCGGCGAAATCAGCCGGTCCCAGCCATTCCGCCGGGGTCGCGACCAGGTCCTTCACGAGTGCGACGGCGTCCGCTGCGGCGAGGACCGCGGCCAGTTCGTCGGCGGGCGGCTCCTGCGGACCGTGGACGATGACAGTGCTCGCGCGCGCCCTGGGGGACTCGGTCTTGTAGCCCTCGAAACGGTAGCCGCCGAGGGTCGCACCCTCCGCCGCCGCGCGCCACAGGCCGACGTCGTCGGCGACGACCGCGACGCTCACGGTCGCATAGCCGGTCAGAAGACGGATGCCGGCGCCCACCGCGTCACGGACGGCCGCGGCATCCGGATTCGCGCCTGTGCCGACGACGGCCAGCGGAAGCAGGGTGATGTCGGGCGCATAGACCCGCTGGAACGATGCCAGACCGCCGGTGAAACCGGTGCCGGCGAGTGCGTCGCGCAGTCCCGGCCAGGCTGCCAGCGTGGGCGCGTCGTCACGATCGAGCGGAGGCAGGGCCAGCAGGATGGCGTCGGCTTCGGATTCCTGAACGGGGGCGGCGCTGAACACGAGATCGGGAAACGGCATGACCTCCATCCTAGGTATGCCGCCCTTTGCCGTGTTCGCTGTGAGCGGGATGCGCGAGGTCTGCTCCGACGGGCGCGACTCGTAGCATGGGGGCATGGCTCTTTCCGCTCCGCTCTACGAGCGTGTGGCATCCGCGCCGCCGATCCCACGGGGACTCCCGCTCATCATCGCGCTCACGGGTTTCACCGACGCCGGGAGCGCGGTCAGCCGCATGGTCGATTACTTCCGCAATGGTCTCGAGCCCACCCCGGTGGCGGTGTTCTCGAACGATGTGCTGCTGGATTATCGCGCCCGCCGGCCGCTGATCTCGTTCGAACAGGATCACCTCACCGACTACCGGCCGCCGCGACTCGAGCTCTCCTTCGCGCACGACTCGCTCGGGCAGCCCTTTCTCCTTCTCGCCGGCTATGAGCCCGATTTCGCTTGGGACGCGTTCGCCGACGCGGTGCTCGACTTCGCCGCAGCCTACGACGTGCATTCGGTGACGTGGGTGCATGCCATCCCCATGCCCGTTCCGCACACACGACCGATCGGCACGACGGTGAGCGGAACGCGCAAAGAGCTGACCACGGCCCATTCGGTATGGCAGCCGCACACGCAGGTTCCGGCCACCGCGGGTCACCTCCTCGAATACCGCTTCGCAGAGGCCGGCGCGCTCGTCGTCGGCTTCGTCCTGCTCATTCCGCACTACCTGGGTGACACAGAGTACCCGGCGGGCGCGATGGCCGGCCTCGACAGTCTGACGGTGGCGACCGGCCTGGTCTTCGCCGGCGATGAACTCCGCGAGGAGAACCGAGAGTACCTCACGAAGGTCGAAGAGCAGGTCGCCGGCAGCGACGAGCTCTCCCGCATGGTGCAGGGCCTGGAAGAGCGATACGACTCCTACATGGCGGGGTCCACGCTCGCGACTCCGATCATCCACACGGGCGATCTTCCCAGCGCGGATGAGCTCGCAGCCGAGCTGGAGCGCTTCCTCGCGAATCGGCCGTCGGGCGACGACGAGAAGCGTGGAGCCTGACCTCGGCGGAATTCCCATCCCCGCCCGGGTGTTGTTCCAGATGTGTCCATTGCGCACGTCGGATGTGCGCGACGGATGTGCGACAATGGATGACCTGACCCGTTGTCAACCGACTCTGCGAGCATTTCTCAGCAGAGTGGGGACTTGACAAGGGTCTTACTAGTGTCCGAAATCTACCGGAGGGCGTGCGACACGCGTCCGACGGTGAAAGGCGAACCGTGACCTCAGGCACGAAGACCACAAACCGCGCGACCGGCGCGAAGGACACCGCGGCAGACTCCTCCGCGGTCGAGCCCGCGACGATCGTCGCGAAGAAGACCGTGACGAAGCCGGCCACCGACAAGACCACGGCGGCCAAGACGACGACCAAGACCGCGGTGGCCCCGAAGGCGGTGGCGAAGCCGACCAAGGCGCGCACCACTCCCGCGACCGACGACGACTCAGAGGACCTCGCGGACGAGGTCGAGATCGACGATGTCATCGAGCTCGACGGCGTCGTCGTGGAACTCGACATCAGCGACGACGACGAGAAGCCCAAGGCGACTCGGAGTCGGGCCAAAGCGGCCCCCGCCGCGGAGCCCGAAGGGGAGGCGTCCGAGTCCGAAGAAGAGGACGACGACGAAGAGGACACCAAGCCGGCGTTCTCGGAGCCGCTTCCGACCGGAGCGATCGTCATCTCGTCGACCGACGAAGACGACGTGCCCGTCTACTCGACGATGATCACCGGCGCGACGGCCGACCCGGTCAAGGACTACCTGAAGCAGATCGGCAAGGTGCCGCTGCTGAACGCGGCCGAAGAGGTCGAGCTGGCGATGCGGATCGAGGCGGGTCTGTTCGCCGAAGAGAAGCTCTCGCACATGACCCCCGCCGAGAAGTCCCACCAGACCGGGCTCGACCTGCAGTGGGTCGCCCGCGATGGTCAGCGCGCCAAGAGCCACCTGCTCGGCGCGAACCTGCGTCTGGTCGTCTCTCTCGCCAAGCGCTACACCGGCCGAGGCATGCAGTTTCTGGATCTCATCCAAGAGGGGAACCTCGGCCTGATCCGCGCGGTCGAGAAGTTCGACTACACCAAGGGCTTCAAGTTCTCGACGTACGCGACGTGGTGGATCCGCCAGGCGATCACCCGCGCCATGGCCGACCAGGCGCGCACGATCCGCATCCCCGTCCACATGGTCGAGGTCATCAACAAGCTCGCCCGCGTGCAGCGGCAGATGCTGCAGGACCTGGGCCGCGAGCCCACGCCCGAGGAGCTCAGCCGCGAGCTCGACATGACCCCCGAGAAGGTCATCGAGGTGCAGAAGTACGGGCGCGAGCCCATCTCGCTGCACACTCCCCTCGGCGAGGACGGCGACAGTGAGTTCGGCGACCTCATCGAGGACACCGAGGCGGTCGTGCCGGCCGATGCGGTGGGCTTCACGATGCTGCAGCGTCAGCTCGAATCGCTCTTGGACTCGCTCTCGGAGCGCGAGGCGGGCGTGATCCGCATGCGCTTCGGCCTCGGTGACGGCCAGCCCAAGACGCTCGACCAGATCGGCGACACGTTCGGGGTCACCCGTGAGCGGATCCGTCAGATCGAATCCAAGACGATGGCGAAGCTGCGCCACCCGTCGCGCTCGCAGTCGCTGCGCGACTATCTCGAGTGATGGCCGAGGCCAACGCCGGCAAGGCGCTCACGGTCGAGGTCGACGGCGCGAAGTACTCCCGCATCCCCATCCGAACGCGTGTCGTGATGCCCGGTGACGACCTCGACGCGTTCATCCGCGAGTACGCGACCGGTGTGGTCGCGCCGGGCGACACCTTGTTCGTGACCGAGAAGATCGTCGCGATCACGCAGCGCCGCTCCTACCTGGTCGAGGAGATCCGGCCCCGCCGGCTCGCGATCTTCCTCTCGAAGTTCGTGGTGCGCACGCCGTACGGAATCGGACTCGGCATGCCCGAGACCATGGAGATGGCGCTGCGCGAGTGCGGCACGATCCGCATCCTGTTCGCCGCAGCAGTGTCGGCCGTCACGAAGCTCTTCGGCCGCAAGGGCGACTTCTACCGCATCGCCGGCGATAAGGCCCGCGCGATCGACGGCCCGACCAGCGGAACGATCCCCCCGTACAACAAGGCGGTCGTGCTCGGTCCCGAGCGCCCGCGTGAGGTCGCGCGCCACATCAAAGAGCTGATCGGCGGGTCGGCCGAGGTCGCCGTCGTCGACATCAACGACCTGGGCGGCAACATCCTCGGCTCAACGCTCGACAAGGCCGGCGAGAAGCGACTCGTGGCGATCCTCAAGGACAACCCGCTCGGCCAGGGCCACCAGTCGACGCCGCTGGGCGTCGTCCGAGCCGCCTAGAATCCGATCGCTTCGCGGTACCGCGCTTTGTGCCCGGTGCGGATGCCGGTGGCGCTGGGCTTGTTTTCGTACACGCCCGCGCCCCAGTTTCCCTCGACGAGCACAGGACCGTCAGGCGTCACCACGACATCCCAGCCCACGTACTGCACCTGGGGCACGACGCGCGCGACGCGGTCGATGAATGCACGAACATCGTCCATCATCGGCAGCTGGAACTCGCCGATGACGAACCCCGAGTCGGGGTGCTTCTCGTACACGTGCCCGTGCGAGTCGTATCCGGGACCGACCGCATGGCCGCTCTCGTCGAGCATCGTGTAGAAGCCGCCGAACGTCATCTGATCGCTGACCGCGCCGCGCCCGAACTTCTGGGCCATCGCGAGGATGTGGGCTCGCTCGCCATCGAAGAACGCCGTGATGCGGGTGGTGTTGACCGTTCCGGAGCAAACGTCGGCGAGATCGGGATGCTGGACGATGACCTCTTCGATGAGCAGCTCTCCGCGCTCGAGCAGGCCCTCGTGGAAGGCATCCCAATCATCGATCTCGGCTGCGCGGAAGCGATGCACTCCGGTGCCGGCCTGTCCGACCGGTTCCTTCGTGACGATCGTGCCGTGGCCCTGCGCGAATGCGCGCACGTCGGCCGCATTGCCGGGTTCGACGACCATCCAGTCCCGGTGCAGGTGCTCGCTGAAGACGCGGTCGAACTCGACCTTGTCCTGGAAGATGTACCGGAAATCGGGATGATCGAACTTCTGCGAGAGCTGGTTCGAGACCGGGTGGGTCATGTAGGTGGCCCGCTCGTCGCGGCTCAGGATGGCGAAGTCGTAGTCGATGTAGTCCTGAAAGCCGACGTTGCGCAAGCCCGCCTGCCACAGCATGTCGACGACGATCGCGGGGGTCCACTTGTCATGCTGGGCGGAGGACTGCTTCGCGCGCTCGATGACGGATTTGACGTCGATCCGTCGCGCGCGGCCGGCGAGGTAGCGAAGGCGGGGCGAGAGGCCGAGGCCTTTCTGAGGCATTGATGCTCCGGGGTGGGACGGGATGGGCGGGCGATGGGCAGAGGGCCCCGGATAGTCTAGATGCCGTGACCTTCGGCATCCGCGGGCGCCCGGCACGCGGCCCGGGCATGCCGGGACGCACCGCACCCGCGGCGCGGATCTCGCTCGGCGCACTCGACCTCAATCTGCGTGCCGTCGTCGCCAGCACTCGCAGCGCTGTCGTCGACGTGCGCGCGGACGCCTGGGGCCATGGCGTGAACGTGGTGGCGGGCCGGGCGATCGCGGCGGGTGCCGCGGGCCTGCTCGTCGACGAGCACGCCCGAACGGCCCTGACCGGCGAAGTCGATCCGGCACTGCTTGAGGTGACGGGCGAAGCAACCAAGCCAGAAGCCGTGTACGGACTGACCGCGGGCTTCACACCCGTGCTGAGTCTGCGCGGCACGGTGCTCAGCTTCAAGAGCCTTCGCGCGGGGGAGGGCATCTCCTACGGCTACACGTATCGCGCTCCTCGCGACACCGTGGTCGCCCTGATCACCGGGGGCTATGCGCAGGGGGTGGTGCGCTCTCTCGGCAACGCCGCATCGGTGCTGATCGCAGGCGAGCGGCATCCGATCATCGGACGCGTCGCGATGGATGTCTGCGTGGTCGAGGTCGGGTCGCATGATGCCGTGCACCGCGGGGACGATGTCGTCTTCTTCGGCGAGGGGGCGCCAGGCTCTCCGACACTGGCGGAATGGAGCGCCGCGACCGGTCTGACCCCCGCCGAGCTCGTCACCGCCATCGGACTGCGCAACGACCGGGAGTACGTCGCATGAACGAACCGGAGCTGCGGATCGACCTCGACGACTTCGCCGCGAATCTCACCGTCGTGCGCGCGCACGTCGCTCCGGCACAGCTCATGCTGATCGTCAAGGACGACGCCTACGGGCACGGACTCGAGCAGATCATCCGCCGGGCTGTGGTCGAAGGCATCGGTTGGTTCGGTGCGTTCGATGTGCGCGAATCGCTGCGCGCTCGGCGGGCGGCCGGGCCGCGGGCGCGCGTCTTCTCGTGGCTCACGGTGGGCCGAGACCAGATCGCGGATGCGCTGTCGTCTGACATCGACCTGGGTGTCGGCGACGCCGAGTTCCTCGACGACGTCGCCGCGGTCGCCGGTGCGAGCGAGGAGACGGCGCGGGTTCATCTCAAGATCGACACCGGACTGCACCGAAACGGCATCCGGCCCGAGGACTGGCCCATGGTGGTCGATCGGGCACGTGCGTTCGAGCGGGCGGGACGGATTCGGGTCGTGGGCGTGTGGAGCCACCTCGCCGAGGCGAGCGATCAGGAGGACGACGCTGCGCGCGGCATCTTCGACGAGGCGGTCCGTGCGGCTGAAGACGCCGGTTTCGCGCTCGAGGTGCGTCATCTCGCCGCCAGCGCCGCGTCGTTCGCACGGCCGCAGTTCCGGTACGACCTCGTCCGGGTGGGCGCCTTCTGCTACGGCGTGCGTTCGGCGGGGGGCCCTGCGGAGGCGGATCTCGGAGTCCGTCCCGTCGCCACGCTTCTCGCGCCGGTGACGCACGTCGCCGACCACGCGGTCAGCATCGGTGTGGGCGCCCTGCACGGGTTGCCCTCGTCGCTGGCGCGGCACGCTGTGCTCGCGCCTGCGCAGGGCCGCATCGCCGTCGAGGACATCGGCCCGTTCCACACCACCGTCTCCCCGTGGCCGCACGCCGCCGTCGGCGAAGATGTCACCGTCTTCGGACCGGATGCTGCGTCGGCGACGGATCTCGCCGAGACGATCGGGACGGTGGGCGAGGAGATCCTCGTCCGCGTCTCACCGCTCGTGCCGCGGGTGTACCGCGGCGAGTGATCAGACGGACTCGAGCAGCCGGGCCGTCTCGTCGTGCCAGCTGGTCGCCATCGCGCGCAGCTTCTCTTCGTACTTGCGGCCGTGGTGGGCACAGAACAGCAACTCACTGCCGTTGACCTCGGCCGCGATGTAGGCCTGGGCCCCGCACGAGTCGCAACGATCAAGCGCCGTCAGGCGGTATTCGAGAACGGCGGGCTCGGTGGGGGTGGATAGCGCGGTCATCTCAGGTCCTCCTCGTAAGCGTCGCTCGCATCTCGTTCGCCCTGTCGGGTCCATCACATACAACCACGCGTTCGTTACGAGAATGGCGCGATGGCATGACATTTCGCTCACCGCGTACGCGGATCCGAGACCCGTGTCTGTGCGCGGGGGTGTCGGCATCCGGCGATAATCTTGAGGATTGTGACCTCCGAGTATTCCGCCCATCACCTGCAGGTGCTCGAGGGGCTCGAGGCGGTCCGCAAGCGTCCCGGCATGTACATCGGCTCGACCGATTCCCGGGGTCTCATGCACTGCGTCTGGGAGATCATCGACAACGCGGTCGATGAAGCCCTGGCCGGCAACGGCAAGCGCATCGACATCATCCTGCATGCCGATGCCAGTGTCGAGGTGCACGACACCGGTCGCGGGATCCCGGTCGACATCGAGCCCCGCACGGGGCTGTCAGGGGTCGAGGTCGTCTTCACGAAACTGCACGCCGGCGGCAAGTTCGGCGGGGGTTCCTACGCGGCGTCGGGCGGCCTGCACGGAGTGGGCGCCTCGGTCGTGAACGCTCTGTCCGAGCGGCTCGACGTCGAGGTCGATCGCGGCGGCAAGACCTGGGCGATGTCCTTCCACCGCGGCGAGCCCGGGGTGTTCGCCGACAAGGGCGAGCCGTCACCCGACTCGCCCTTCACGCCCTTCGTGCTGCGCAGCGAGCTGCGCGTGAAGGGCAGAGCCCCGCGCGGGGTCACCGGCACCCGCATCCGGTACTGGGCCGACCGGCAGATCTTCACGAAGGATGCGGCGTTCCAGCTCGATGAGCTCGCCACCCGTGCCCGGCAGACCGCTTTCCTCGTTCCGGGTCTTGAGATCGTCGTGCGCGACCAGCGCCATCAGGAGCACAATGAGACCTCGTTCCGCTTCGACGGCGGCATCTCCGAGTTCGCCGAGTATCTCGCGACGGATGCCGCGATCACCGACACGTGGCGCCTGACCGGCTCCGGCACCTTCACCGAGACCGTTCCCGTGCTGCAGCCGAACGGCGCCATGGTGCCGACCGAACTCGAGCGGGAGTGCCAGGTGGACATCGCCGTGCGGTGGGGGACCGGCTACGACACGATCACCCGCTCTTTCGTGAACATCATCGCGACGCCGAAAGGCGGCACCCACCAGCAGGGCTTCGATCAGGAACTGCTGCGCGTTCTGCGCACCCAGGTGGAGCAGAACGCCCGGCGCCTGAAGGTCGGCCCTGCTTCCGGTGGATTGCCGAAGCTCGAGAAGGACGACGTCATGGCGGGCCTGACCGCCGTGCTGACGGTGCGTCTGCCCGAGCCGCAGTTCGAGGGGCAGACCAAAGAGGTGCTCGGTACGCCGGCCGTGCGTCAGATCGTCACGCAGGTCGTGCGCAAGGAGCTCTCCGCACGGTTCTCCTCGCCCCACCGCGATGACAAGGCCCAGACCGCGCTCCTGCTCGACAAGATCGTCGCCGAGATGAAGGCGCGCATCTCGGCGCGCGCCCACAAAGAGACCCAGCGTCGCAAGAACGCGCTCGAATCCTCATCCCTGCCGGCGAAGCTCGTCGACTGCCGCTCCTCCGACGTCGCGCAGTCCGAGCTGTTCATCGTGGAGGGCGACTCCGCCCTCGGTACCGCCAAGCTTGCGCGAAACAGCGAGTTCCAGGCGCTGCTGCCGATTCGCGGCAAGATCCTGAACGTGCAGAAGGCGTCGGTCAGCGACATGCTGGGCAACGCGGAGTGCGCGTCCATCATCCAGGTGATCGGGGCCGGTTCCGGCCGAACGTTCGACCTGAGCGCCGCGCGGTACGGCAAGGTGATCCTGATGAGCGACGCCGATGTCGACGGCGCGCACATCCGAACGCTGCTGCTCACACTGTTCTTCCGCTACATGCGCCCGCTCATCGAGGACGGTCGTGTGTTCGCGGCAGTGCCGCCTCTGCACCGTGTGATCGTGATGAACCCTGGCACGAAGCCGAACGAGACGATCTACACGTACAGCGAGGACGAGCTGCACACACTGCTGGCCAAGGTCACGAAATCGGGCCGCCGTTGGCACGAGCCCGTCCAGCGGTACAAGGGCCTCGGCGAAATGGATGCCGACCAGCTGGCGACGACCACGATGGATCGGTCGGGGCGGATGCTGCGCCGTGTGCGCCTGCAGGACGCCGAGGTGGCTGGGAGCGTTTTCGAGCTGCTGATGGGCAATGAGGTGGCTCCGCGCCGCGAGTTCATCGTCGAGTCCTCGGATCGGCTGTCCCGTGAGGCGATCGACGCATAGCCGCACGGTCCTGGTCAGACCAGCGTTCCGCCGATCGAGCCGATCGCCGCGTCGAGCGGCTGACCCGAACCATCACGCTTCGCATTCGCCTCCGGCAGCGCGCGCGCAGCGCCGTCCGTGCCCACGGCCCTCGCGTTCGCTGAGCCGACCCAGGCCAGGGTCAGCCGATCTTCGCCCTTGAGGAACGCGTGCGCCCGCACGCCGCCGGTGGCTCTGCCCTTGCCGGGGAACTCCTCGAACCTCGAGACCTTTATGCGCCCCGGATCGATGCCGGGCAGTACGCCCTCGGCTCCCGAGATGGTGACGGCGACGATCTCGCCGCCGCTGTCGACTGCGCCGAAAAAGACGACGCTCGCGTTCGTCGACAGATTCACGCCGGCCATACCGCCGGCGGGCGGACCCTGCGGGCGCACCGCCGAGGCGGCGAAATGCAGCAGCCGCGCGTCGCTCGTGACGAACACGACCTCCGCGGTGTCAGACGCCGCCGCCGCGCCCACGACGGCATCGCCCGGCTTGAGCCCGATGATCTCGAGTTCGGGCTTGGGCGGCAGCGTGGCGGGCACGATCCGCTTGACCACGCCCTGGCGGGTGCCGAGCGCGAGCGGGGTGGTGTCGTCGAACCGGATGAGCGCGAGGACGCGCTCGCTCTTGTCGGTGATCCCCAGGTAGTCGCGCAGGATCACCCCGGCGGCCAGCTGCACCGAGGCCGGCGGCACGGAGGGCAGGTCGACCGGGGAGAACCGCAGCACGCGGCCCGCGGTCGTGACCGCTCCGAGCTCGCCGCGGCTGGTCGATGCCGCGGTCGCCTGGACGGCGTCATGCTTGCTGCGGCGCGCGGGAGCCGCCAGCTCCTGCCCTTCGACCAGGTCGACCCGCACCGCGCGCCCGGTCGTGGAGAGCACGACGACCGTCGGCGCGTCCGCGATCTGCAGGTCGGGTGCGGGGGCGCCGCGCGTGGGGCGGGGAGCTGCAGGCTTGGCATTCATCAGCAGCGTGCGCCGCGGCGTCCCGTACGCATCGGAGGCGGCCTCGAGCTCGCGGGCGACCTGCGCGCGGATCAGCGCCTCACTGCCGAGCAGCTGCTCGAGCTCGGCGATTTCCGCCGTGAGGGCGTCGCGCTCGCTCTCGAGCTCGATGCGGGAGAACCTGGTGAGGCGGCGCAGTCGCAGTTCGAGGATGTACTCTGCCTGCACTTCGCTGAGGTCGAAGACATCGCGCAGCCGTGCGCGGGCCTGCTCGCTGTCGTCGGAGGTGCGGATGACCTGGATGACCTCGTCGATGTCGAGGATCGCCACCAGGAGTCCCTCCACCAGGTGAAGACGCTCCCGGCGCCGCGCGAGCCGGAAGCGGCTGCGCCGCGTGACGACCTGGATGCGGTGGTCGATGTAGACCCGGAGCAGCTCTTTGAGGCCCAGTGTCTGGGGCTGTCCCTCGACGAGCGCGACGTTGTTGATGCTGAACGAGTCCTCGAGCGGGGTCAGCCGGTACAGCTGGTCCAGCACGGCCTGCGGGTCGAACCCGGTCTTGATGCCGATCACGAGACGCAGGCCGTGGTTGCGATCGGTCAGGTCGGTGACATCGGCGATGCCGGTCAGGCGCTTGGCCTGGACCGCATCCTTGATCTTCTCGATGACCCGCTCGGGGCCCACCTGATAGGGCAGCTCAGTCACGACCAGACCGGTGCGACGGGGACCGAGCGACTCGACCGAGACCTTGCCGCGCACCTTGAACGCGCCGCGCCCTCGCGTGTACGCGTCCTTGACGCCTTCCAGGCCCATCACGATGCCACCGGAGGGAAAGTCGGGCCCGGGCACGAAGTCCATCAGCTCTTCGACGGTCGCCTCGGGGTGGTCCAGCAGATGGATCGCGGCGGAGACGACTTCAATGAGGTTGTGCGGCGCCATGTTGGTGGCCATGCCGACGGCGATGCCGGTCGCCCCGTTCACCAGGAGGTTCGGGTAGGCAGCCGGGAGGACGGCGGGCTGCTGAAACTGCCCGTCGTAGTTCGGGATGAAGTCGACGACATCCTCGTCGAGGTTCTCGGTGAGGGCGAGCGCCGCCGGCGCCAGGCGTGCCTCCGTGTACCGCGGCGCGGCGGGGCCGTCGTCGAGCGACCCGAAGTTGCCGTGGCCGTCCACGAGCGGTACGCGCAGGGAGAACGACTGCGCGAGACGGACGAGCGCATCGTAGATGGGCGCATCGCCGTGGGGATGCAGCTTGCCCATGACCTCGCCGACGACACGAGCGCTCTTCACGTGACCGCGGTCGGGGCGCAGCCCCATGTCGGCCATCTGGTAAAGGATGCGGCGCTGGACGGGCTTCAGTCCGTCGCGCGCATCGGGCAGCGCGCGCGAGTAGATGACCGAGTAGGCGTACTCGAGGAAGGACCCCTGCATCTCGGTCGAGACGTCGACGTCTTCGATGCGCTCCTCTGCGTCGGGAGAGGAATCGGTGGGCGCTGCGGGCATAGCGATCTGGCCTCGGGTGACGGCGTCTGTGGGAGCGGTCGGGGAGCGGTTCCCGCGGGTGTGCGAGACTGGCCCCGATGTCCCTCAGCCTACCCGCGGAGCCGCCGCGAGCCCGGAGCCTCACCGGTGTCGTTCCCCAGATGCTCGCAGCTCTGGACGGCACATCGCAGTGGTTCGCGCCGGCCCGGAGTGCGATCGTCCTCGTCGTCGACGGGCTGGGCGCCCACAACCTCGCGGCGCGCTCGGGCCACGCCCGGTTCCTCTCGTCCGCCGGGTCCAAGAGGGACCTCGTCCGCACGGTCTTCCCTTCGACGACGGCGTCCGCCCTGACGAGTCTGCTGACCGGGGCCGCGCCCGGCGAGCACGGCATCGTCGGCTATCGCGCCCTCGTTCCGGACACCGACGAGGTCCTCAATCAGCTGCGGGGATGGGACACCGACGGCCTGGACCCGTCATTTCAGCGCGCACAGCCGCTCACCGAGCGATGGGCCACCTCCGGGCGACCCTGCTTCATCGTGTCGGAGCCCGAGTACGCGGGCACCGGATTCACGCACGCGACGATGCGCGGCGCGCAGTTCGTCGCCGCACCGGACATCGCCGAGCGCGTGCGCGTCGCCGCCGACCTCGCGGTGCGGCATCCGGGTGCATTCATCTACGTCTACTCACCCGCCCTCGACGCGATCGGCCACAAGCGCGGCTGGCAGTCCGGCGAGTGGGTCGCCGAGCTGGAGCGGGTGGATGCCGCGACTCGTGCGCTTGCGGGCGCGCTCGCACCCGGCACGGGCGCGCTCGTCACCGCGGACCACGGGATGATCGATGTTCCCCGCCACCGCCATGTGCTCTTGGAGGAGGGAAGCGACCTCCTCGACGGTGTCCGTCACATCGGCGGCGAGCCGCGGATGCTGCACCTCTACGCCGAGAACGGCGCTGGAGCGGACCTGCTGGCCCGATGGCAGAACGCAGAGGCCTCCCGATCCTGGGTGCTGTCCCGCGACGAGGCGGTGGCGGCGCACCTGTTCGGGCCGGTGGCCTCGCCCGTGCTTCCGCGCATCGGCGACGTGATCGTCGCCGCGCGGTCGGGCATCGCCTACTACGACGATCGGCTGGACGACAAGGGCGCCCAGCGCATGGTCGGCCAGCACGGCTCCCTCACGAACGAGGAGCGCACCGTTCCGCTGATCCGCCTGGGGGCATTCGCCTGAGCCTCCTCAGTCGTCGGTGCGGGCTCCGAACACGATCTCATCCCACGACGGCATCGAGGTGCGGCCCTTGCGCCGCCCAGACGCCTCGGCGGCCGCGGCCTGCGCGATCTCGCTCTCCGTCTCGTCGTGGAGGTCGCGCGGAGTCTCGTCGTAGCCCGGCTCGAGCGCATCGAACAGCGCGACGGGGGCGTGATTGCGCGTGGGCGCCAGCTCCTCAGATCCGGGGAGTGGTTCGCGCTGACCGCGCCGACGTCGCAGCGCCTCCAGCAGATCCGCCGTCTCGGACGAGGTGACTGCGGGCGCGCTGGCCCGCTTCATCGCCGCCTCCTGCACGGCAGGTGCGACCGGCTCCCGAAGATCGGGCGACTCGAGGTCGGCATCCGGCATGCGCCGCGGGCCGAACGCACCGCTGTCGAAACGCGTGTCGTCCTTCGCGGAGGCAGAATCGAGCGCACGCAGGCGGGGGATAAGGCCTTCCGGGAGCGAACCCTGCCGCGAGAGCTGAATCGCGTCGGCGTTCAGCGGCGACAGGGTGCTGCGACGTGGATCGAACCCCCAGCGCGCATCATGATCCACCTGATTCGCGGAGAACTCGAGCTTGACGACCCAGCCGGTCGGTTCCTTCCAGCTCGTCCAGCGTTCGCCGGAGGCGCCGGCCTCGGCCAGCTTGGCGCGCACGGCGCCGCCGAATGTCGGGTGCACGTCGGGATCGAGTTCGGCGCCGAGCAGAACGGGCACCGCGAGGGCCTGGCTGACGACGTGTTCGCGCTCGGCCAGCACAGGTCCCTCGAAGCGGGCGACATCCTCGACGCGCGCGCCGAGAAGAGCCGCGACCTCGTCGGCCGACATTCCGGCGCGGATGTGCATCTGGATCTCTCGCGGGCTCGGGCGAACGACCTGCGGGTCGCCGTCGCGATCCCTGCGCGCCTTGCGCAACTCGATGCGCAACACGTCGTCGACGGCCAGTGAGAACCGATCACCCGACTCGGTGACCAGGACGAGGACATCGTCTTCGGTTCCGATGATTTTGAGCTGTTCCATGCGAAACGCCCCTCCGATCCAGCGGTTGCGCCCATGTTGTCACAGGGGTCGCCTCGTGCCGGGAATATCCGGCGCGCGCCGCGAGTTTCACGGCAGCGCGGGCCCCGGACCAATCGCGCATTTGCGAAAAGGGTTCAGGTCATGCAAACTATCGCCGCCCGACAGGGTCAGCGCACCACCTATATTCCCCGGAAGTTGAGACTTTTACGCATGGCCACGGATTACGACGCCCCCCGCAAGACCGAAGACGACAGCGAGTCGATCGAGGCTCTGAAGGAGCGCGTGCCCGACAAGCTGTCGGGCTCCGTCGACGTGGAGGACGCGGACAACCCCTCGGGTTTCGAACTGCCCGGGGCGGACCTGTCCGACCTCGAGCTGGACGTCGTGGTGCTGCCCGCGCAGGAAGACGAGTTCACGTGCGTGAACTGCTTCCTGGTCAAGCACCGCTCGCAGCTGGACCACGAGGACGCCGGTGGACCTATCTGCTCGGAGTGCGCGGCGTAGCCTGCGCCCTACGCAGGGCTGCGGCAAGCCGGTCCGGAGTCCTCGTGGAGATCACCCATGATGGCGCGGGATCGTCGGGGTCGGTGATCGCGACGATGACGATACCGTCGATCCCACCGCGGATCACATGCCACGAGCGAGGCTGAAGTCCCGGTCCGCGTGCGTGCCGCGCCTCCTCGCCGGTGAGCACGACGACCTCACCCGTGAAGGCCACGTCGATGTGGGCGCGACCCGCCGTGAGCACACCATCACTTATCGCCACGGTAGGGGAGCCGGCGATGAGGAACGCCACGATCGCGACGCCGACAACCGCTCCGGCGACCAGCGCGAGTGTGGTGTCGATCGGCGCCACCACCAGCGCCGCCATCGGGGCGGCGACAGCCGCGCTCACGATCACCCAGAGCGACGGGCTCAGCCGCTCGCGGTAGAGGACGGCGGCACCGCTACGGATACTGCTCACTGTCTTCTGCATTACCCTCGTTGCGTGATGGAAACTGTGGACGTCCTCATTATCGCCCCCGACGTTCCGGCTTATGCGCATCCCGGCGACGCAGGGGCCGATCTCGTCTCCGCCGAGGCCCTGCGACTGGAACCCGGGGAGCGCGCGCTCGTCCGCACCGGGGTGCGCATCGCGCTCCCGGACGGCTACGTCGCCTTCGTGGTGCCGCGCAGCGGTCTGGCCACCAAGCACGGGATCACGATCGTCAACAGTCCCGGCACGGTCGACGCGGGGTACCGTGGCGAGCTCAAGGTGACGCTCCTGAACACCGATGCCCGCGAGCCATACGAAATCGGAATCGGAGACCGCATCGCACAGCTGATCGTCATGCCGGTGTCGCGCGCCAACTTCATTCCGGTCGAGCAGCTTCCCGACAGCGCCCGCGGGGACGGCGGATTCGGCTCGACGGGTTACCACGGGGGCGCGGCGTAGCCGCCGACGAGCGTCCTCGAGGGGATCTCCCCGCGACCGAAAAGACCAAGGAACGGAGCGCAGGAATGACCGACGCAACACCCACGGACGCACCGCTGCCCGACGCCCCTGAAGACCGGGCGACAGCGGGACCCTTCGACGAGTCCGAGGCGAACCCGGTCCGGCCCTACATCGACCTCGGCGGGATCAAGATACTGCCGCGCGACGGACTCAACCTGCGACTGGAGGTTGAGGAGCAGACCAAGCGGATCGTCGCGGTCGGCCTCGACTACGTCGACTCCACGCTGCAGGTGCAGCCGTTCGCGGCGCCTCGCACCATCGGCCTGTGGGAGGAGACGCGCGAGCAGATCCGCGCGCAGATCCGCCAGCAGGGCGGACGCGTCGAGGAGCGCGAGGGTCCGCTCGGACCGGAACTCCTGGCCGAGGTGCCCGTCGTTGCGGCCGCGGACGGTGCGGCCGGCAAGCGGCTGGCGCGATTCGTGGGCGTGGACGGACCGCGCTGGTTCCTGCGCGGCGTGATCGGCGGCGCGGCCACCGCCGACGTGGATGCCGCCGCCCAGGTCGAGGACCTGTTCCGGTCGATCGTCGTGGTGCGCGGCGGCACACCGATGCCCCCTCGCGATCTCATTCCGCTGCGGATGCCCTCGACCCCGGGCGCAGCGTGACCGGCGCCCCGCCTGCGGGCTCCGATCGTGAGCCGGATCCGGCCCCCTCCCTGACACCGCCGCCGTCGGCATCCGCGCTGGTGGGGGCCGCGCTGGGCGAGGCGGCCAAGCGCGCCGGCCTTGATCCGGCGGAGGACGCACCGACCGGGCATGTGGTGTGGCGTGCCATGGGCGGCTGGCGCGGCATCCTCGAATCCGTCCTGCCGAGCCTCGTCTTCGTCGTTGTCTTCACGGTCACATACGACCGCACCACGCAGACCGGCAATCTGTGGCTGTCGCTGGGCCTGTCGGTCGGGCTGGCCGCCGTCTTCACCATCATCCGGCTCGTCACCAAGTCGCCGCCGGCTGCGGCGATCGGCGGCCTGGTCGCGACCGCCGGTGCCGCGGCCCTGGCTCTGTTCACCGGCCGCGGGCAGGACAACTTCGTCTTCGGCTTCGTCACGAACGCCGTCTACGGCACCGCGCTCCTCGTCTCGGCCCTGATCGGGTGGTCCCTGATCGGGCTTGCGGTGGGGTTCCTGATGAGCGAAGGAACGCGCTGGCGCGCCGACAAGCGCAAGCGACGGGTGTTCTTCTGGCTCGCGATCTCGTGGGCGGGACTGTTCGCGTTCCGCCTCGCCGTGCAGCTGCCGCTCTACTTCTCCGGTGACGTCACCGCGCTGGGCACCCTGAAGCTGATCATGGGACTTCCGCTGTTCGCGCCGCTCGTCGCCGTCACCTGGCTCGCCGTGAGGGCACTCTATTCCCCCTCGGCGAGGTGATACATTTATCTTGATATCAAGATAAAAACATCCCCTCCGAACAGTTAGGCCAACCTCACTAGCCACTGCGTCCGGGGACAGGGAAGATGGGGAGTGCCGGGCCGTGCGCCCGCTCCGCCGCCGACGAAGGAGACACACGTGTCCACGGTTGACAGCTTCGGTGCCAAGAGCACCCTGACAGTCGGCAGCACCGACTACGAGATCTTCCGCATCGACTCCGTGCCCGGTTATGAGAAGCTCCCGTTCAGCCTGAAGGTGCTGCTGGAGAACCTGCTCCGCACCGAGGACGGCGCGAACGTCACGAGGGCGCAGATCGAGGCACTCGGATCGTGGGATGCCGCTGCCGAGCCCGACACCGAGATCCAGTTCACCCCGGCCCGTGTCGTCATGCAGGACTTCACCGGTGTGCCCTGCATCGTCGATCTCGCGACGATGCGCGAAGCGGTCGAGGCGCTCGGGGGAGACCCGAAGCGCATCAACCCGCTCTCCCCGGCAGAGATGGTCATCGACCACTCCGTCATCGCCGACCTGTTCGGCACCGAGAACGCTCTCGAGCGCAACGTCGAGATCGAGTACGAGCGCAACGGCGAGCGGTACCAGTTCCTGCGCTGGGGTCAGACCGCGTTCGACGATTTCAAGGTCGTCCCGCCCGGCACCGGCATCGTGCACCAGGTCAACATCGAGCACCTGGCGAAGGTCATCTACGACCGCAGCGTCGACGGCGTGCTGCGCGCCTACCCCGACACGTGCGTCGGCACCGACTCGCACACCACGATGGTCAACGGACTCGGCGTCCTCGGCTGGGGCGTCGGCGGAATCGAAGCCGAGGCGGCGATGCTCGGCCAGCCCGTGTCGATGCTCATCCCCAAGGTCGTCGGCTTCAAGCTCTCCGGCGCCATCCCGACCGGCGTCACCGCGACCGATGTCGTGCTCACGATCACGGAGATGCTGCGAAAGCACGGCGTCGTCGGCAAGTTCGTCGAGTTCTACGGCGAAGGCGTCGCCTCTGTGCCGCTGGCCAACCGCGCGACGATCGGCAACATGAGCCCCGAGTTCGGCTCGACCGCGGCGATGTTCCCCATCGACGCGGTGACGATCGACTACCTGCGCCTCACCGGTCGTGACGAGCAGCAGCTCGCGCTGGTCGAGGCGTACGCCAAGCTGCAGAAGCTCTGGCACGACGCCGGCGAGGAGCCCGTGTACAGCGAGTACCTCGAACTCGACCTGTCCACCGTGGTGCCCTCGATCGCCGGGCCGAAGCGGCCACAGGACCGGATCATCCTCGCGAATGCGAAGACCCAGTTCGCGAGCGACCTGACCAACTACGCCGACGTCGAGCACGACCTCGTCGACCTGGAAGGCTCCGAGTCGTTCCCGGCATCCGACCCGCCGTCGAACTCACCCGAAGACGAATACAACACCCATGAGCACCACGACCACAGCCACGCTCCCGCCAAGGGGTCCAAGCCGACGCCGGTGATCATGCCCGACGGCGAGAAGTTCACTCTCGACCACGGCGCCGTCACGATCGCCGCGATCACCTCGTGCACCAACACCTCGAACCCCTCCGTCATGCTCGCCGCGGGGCTCCTCGCCCGCAACGCGGTCAAGAAGGGCCTCAAGGCCAAGCCGTGGGTCAAGACGACCCTCGCCCCCGGGTCGAAGGTCGTCACCGACTACTACGAGAAGGCCGGACTGACCCAGGACCTCGAAGACCTCGGCTTCTACACGGTGGGCTACGGCTGCACGACCTGCATCGGCAACTCCGGCCCCCTCATCGAAGAGGTCTCGGCGGCGATCCAGCAGAACGACCTCGCGGTAACCGCCGTCCTCTCCGGAAACCGCAACTTCGAGGGGCGGATCAACCCCGACGTCAAGATGAACTACCTCGCCAGCCCGCCGCTGGTGATCGCGTACTCGCTGGCCGGTTCGATGAACTTCGACTTCGAGACGGATCCGCTCGGACAGGACCAGGCCGGAAACGACGTGTTCCTGAAGGACATCTGGCCGGATGCCGCAGAGGTGCAGTCCACGATCGACTCGTCGATCAACAAGGACATGTTCACGCATCAGTACGCGAGCGTGTTCGAAGGTGACGAGCGATGGAGGACCCTGCCCACCCCGACCGGTGACGTGTTCGAGTGGGATGCCGACTCGACGTACGTGCGCAAGCCCCCGTACTTCGATGGCATGACCATGGAGCTGAGTCCGGTCACCGACATCGTCGGCGCCAGGGTCCTGGCCACGCTCGGCGACTCTGTCACCACCGACCACATCAGCCCGGCCGGCAACATCAAGGCCGACAGCCCGGCCGGACAGTATCTCGATGCCCACGGGGTGAGCCGCAAAGACTACAACTCCTACGGTTCCCGTCGCGGCAACCACGAGGTCATGATCCGCGGGACTTTCGCGAACATCCGCCTCAAGAACCAGCTGCTGGACGGTGTCGAAGGCGGCTACACGCGCGACTTCACCCAGGAGGGCGGACCGCGGTCGTTCATCTACGATGCGAGCCAGAACTACCAGGCCGGCGGCATACCGCTCGTCATCTTCGGCGGCAAGGAGTATGGCTCCGGATCGTCACGCGACTGGGCGGCCAAGGGAACGAGCCTGCTGGGCGTCAAGGCCGTCATCACCGAGAGCTTCGAGCGCATCCACCGCTCGAACCTGATCGGCATGGGCGTGGTGCCGCTGCAGTTCCCCGCCGGGGCCACCTGGGCCTCGCTCGGTCTGGACGGCACCGAGATCGTCTCCGTCTCGGGGCTCGGGCAGCTCAACGAGGGCGTCACGCCCAAGACCGTGCACGTCACGGCGGCGCCGAGCGAGTTCTCGGAGCCCGGCAAGGCCACGATCGAGTTCGACGCGGTCGTTCGCATCGATACGCCCGGTGAAGCGGACTACTACCGCAATGGCGGCATCCTTCAGTACGTGCTGCGCTCGCTCGTCTGAGAACTGCGACGAAGGGGCCGGGCCAGAGCGCCCCGCCCCTTCGTCGTATCCGCCGCAGGTAGACTTGCCAGGCCCACTGCGGGCGCACAAGAAGGAGCCTGGATGTCGTTGCTGTCGTCGATCTCGAGCCCCCGCGACCTCGACGCGCTGACACCGGAACAGCTGGCGCAGCTCGCCGGGGAGATCCGCGCCTTCCTGATCGAGAACGTCTCCCGCACCGGCGGGCACCTCGGTCCGAACCTCGGCGTGGTTGAACTGACGATCGCGATGCACAGGGTCTTCGACTCGCCGGACGATCCGATGATCTTCGACACGGGCCACCAGTCCTACGTGCACAAGCTGCTGACCGGCCGCCAGGACTTCAGCGGGCTGCGGTCTCGAGGAGGCCTGGCCGGCTACCCGCAGCGCTCAGAGAGTCCGCACGACGTGGTGGAGTCCTCGCATGCGTCCAGCTCGCTGAGCTGGGCCGACGGCGTCTCGCGCGCACTCACACGCACCGGCCGCAAGGACCGCCACGTGGTCGCCGTCGTCGGCGACGGCGCGCTCACCGGCGGGATGACCTGGGAAGCGCTCAACAACATCTCCGACGACAACGACCGCAATCTGGTCATCATCGTGAACGACAACGGCCGGTCGTATGCACCGACGATCGGCGGCATGGCCCGGTACCTCAACCGCGTGCGCACCGCTGAGAGCTATCGCACGCTCCATCGGAGTTCGGACTCGCTCTTCGGCAAGCTCGGTCCGGCATCCCGGGCGTTCTACCGGGGCGTACGCGGAGGAACGCACGGCTTCCTGTCTCGGTTCACGAACAACGCGGCACTGTACTCGAACCTCGACATCAAGTATCTCGGCCCGGTCGACGGCCACGACCTGCCGATGCTCATCGAGACGCTGGAACTGGCCAAGGACTTCGGTGCTCCGGTGATCGTGCACGCGATCACCGAGAAGGGTCGCGGCTATCAGCCGGCTCGCGATGACGAGGCCGATCAGTTCCATGCGGTCGGTCGCATCGACCCGCTCTCGGGCGAGCCGGTCGGAAGCTTCCCCGCGACGGCGTGGACGGACGTGTTCGCCCAGGAGCTCGTCGCGGTGGGGGAGGACCGTCCGGATGTGATCGGCGTGACTGCGGCGATGCTGCGCCCCACGGGCCTCCTGCCGTTCGCGCAGCGCTTCCCCGACCGCGTCTACGACGTCGGCATCGCCGAGCAGCACGCGGTGGCTGCGGCAGCCGGACTCGCATACGGCGGCCTGCATCCGGTCGTCGCGATCTACGCCACCTTCATGAATCGGGCATTCGACCAGGTCATGATGGATGTCGCCCTGCATCGCGCCGGCGTCACGTTCGTCCTGGACCGAGCCGGGGTGACCGGGCCCGACGGCCCCAGCCACCACGGCATCTGGGACCTCGCGATGCTGCAGATCGTCCCGCACATCCGCATCGCTGTGCCGCGCGACGCGGAGCGCCTGCAGGAAGAGCTGCGCGAAGCCGTCGCGGTCGATGATGCACCGACGGTGATCCGCTTCCCCAAGGGATCGGTCAGCCCCACCCTGCCCGCTCTCGAGCGGCTGAGCGACGGCGTCGATGTCCTCGTCCGTTCGGACGCGCAGGATGTGCTCATCGTCGGCATCGGCCCGATGGCGCACATCGCGGTCGACGTCGCGCACCGACTCCGCGCCCAGGGGATCGGCGCCACCGTGGTGGACCCCCGTTGGGTCATCCCGGTGCAGCCGTCGATCATCGAACTCGCCGCATCCCATCGCCTTGTCATCACGATCGAAGACGGCATCCGCGTCGGCGGGATCGGCACGCGCGTTCGCCAGGTGCTCCGCGAGGCCAACGTCGACACCGCGGTCGACGAGCTAGGCCTTCCCGACGAGTTCATCGATCACGCGACTCGCGAGCAGATCCTCGAGGATGCCGGTCTCACGCCCGCGAAGATCGCACAGGACGTCGTCTCCCAGGTGCTCGGCACCCGGATCCCGGTAGCCCGGCCCACCGAGCAGCACCCCGACTGGCTGACCGGCGTCAGAACCACGCAGCATGACGAGGTCCGCGACGCCTAGCGACTCGCTCCGACATCGAAGCGCAGCCGATCTACGAAGGGTTGTCCGGGCCGGGATGCGGGCCTTGCACTGATTGCGCCGATTGCGCTGATTGCACGAAGGCATCCGCTATCAGCTGCGAAGTCTGCGCAATCTGCCACGGTCGGGCGCCGAGTTCGGCGAGGAATTCGCCGACGGATGCCGCACTCAGCGGCTCGGGCGGCGTCCAGGCCACCCGGCGCAGGAGGTCGGGCGTGATGAGGTTCTCGGTCGGCATCTGGAGCTCTTCGGCGAGCGCCTCCACGGCGGGACGGGCCGCCTTCAACCGGGCGTCGGCCGCGGGGTTGCGGTCCGCCCACGCGCGAGCGGGCGGGATGGATTCGCCGCCGGGCGCGCGCTCGAGCGGAAGATCGGTGGCGGCGCGCCCCGCCTCGAAAGCCGCCCACCACCGATCCAGCTGGCTCCGGCTTGCGCGGCCGGTGAATTCCCTCACCTGCGCGAGCTCCTGCTTGGTCTTCGGATCGGCGAGCAGGGCCGCTACCAGCGCGCGGTCGGGGACGAGGCGCCCGGGCGCGATGTCCTGCTCGCGGGCGTAGTCCTCACGCGCGGTCCACAGCTCGCGCGCGACCGCGAGTGCCTTGCGCCCGCGAACGGCGTGCAGACCACTCAGGCGGCGCCACGGGTCCTCCCGGGCCGGCTTCGGCGTGCGGTCGAGCACGGCGCGGAACTCCTCCGCGGCATAGTCGGTCTTGCCCTGCGCGGCGAGCTCTGCAACGAGCGCATCGCGCACGTCGACGAGGTAGTCGACATCGAGCGCGGCATACTCCAGCCAGGACTGGGGGAGTGGCCGGGTGGACCAGTCGGAGGCCGAGTGGGCCTTGGCCAGAACGATGCCGAGAGTATCCGCCACGACCGCTCCGAGGCCCACCCGCGCGTGGCCCAGCAGACGTGCGGCCAGCTCGGTGTCGAACAGCGTGACCGGCTCGAGGCCGAGTTCGCGCAACGACGGCAGATCCTGACTCGCCGCGTGGAGCACCCACTCCTCGTCGCCGATAGCATCCTGCAGGGCGGTGAAGTCGCCGACCGCGGGCGGATCGAACAGGAACACCCCGGAGCCACGACGGAAGACCTGCACGAGATAGGCGCGCTGCGAGTAGCGGAACCCGGATGCGCGCTCGACATCGACCGCGACGGGTCCGGTTCCGGCCGCCAGTTTCTGCACGGCGTCGGCCAGTCCCTCGGCATCCGTGATGACGGTGTATTCAGTCACGCGCAGCCCTGCGTGAGCCGAGCACGGCGATCTGCTCGGAACCCGGCGGCAGGCCGGCCAGCATGCAGACCAGCTCAGACCACGCTTCGACGTGGGGGGCGGTCGGGCCCGACGGTGACCACGACGCCCGCAGCTCGATCTGCGCGCCGTCTCCTTCGGCGGCGAGCGAGCCGAATCCCTTGGACAGCGTTTTGGTGGCCGTTCCCGACGCCGAGTGGAACTGCGCGCGACGCGAACCCAGCGCGTCCATCAGCCACGACCACGCCACGTCCGCGAGCATGGGATCGATGCCGATGTCGGGCTCGAGCGGGGCCTGCGCGAAGCAGACGATCCGCCACGGGCCGTTCCACGGCGCAGGCTCGTCGGGGTCGTGCAGCAGGATGAACCGCCCGGTCCCGTACGGAGAGTCCAGGCCGTGCTCCTCGGGCCGCACATCGCCCGCCAGCGCCAGGCAATCCGGTGCGAGTCCCGCGGGCGCAGGGATCTCGCGAACCGACAGGTCACCCCGGAATGCGGTCGCACGGACCTCAGCTGCCGCACGCTCGAACAACGGCGGCGCACTCGGAGGACGAAGGTCTGCCACGCCGAAAGACTAGAGTGGGGTCTCGATGGTCGACTCCAGGCGCGCCGCGATGCCTGCCCCCTCTCCCGCACTCCTGGCCGGAGTGAGGGCTGCCCTGGCCGTGTTGAGCGCCGCCCTCGGCCTCACGCTGTCCGCTCTCGCCGTCGTATCGCTGCGCGTGGCTCGGCGGGTCGTGACCCCCGCCGTGCGCACGCCCGACACCCGCATCCTCGCCCTCGACACCGGCGCGCAGACCATCACGCTGGGCCGCACGGCCGATACCGAGCTGCCCGGCAGGTATGGGCTGTTCACCAGCGGCACGGAGAGCTACTTCAAGCTCGGCTCCGTCCTCGCCGAGGACGCCACCAGTGTCAAGCGCAAGCTCCTCACCCAGATCGGCGCGCAGACGCGGATCTCGGCCGACGCGGCCTTCAGCGGCTGGTACTACGACCACCCCGAAGAGCTGCACATCCCGTTCACCTCGGAGCTCATCGGGTCTGCCGTGGGGCCTTGTCCGGCCTGGCTGTTTCCCGCGGGTGACGGTCAGGTCTGGGTGATCCAGGTGCACGGACGCGGCACGACCCGCGCCGAATGCCTGCGCGCGGTTCCGGTGTTCGACTCGCTGGGCATCACCACGCTCGTGGTCTCCTACCGGAACGACGGCGATGCCCCGCGCAGCCGGGCAGGGACATACGCGCTCGGCGCGACCGAGTGGCGGGACGTCGATGCCGCAGTGGGATTCGCCCGGCGCCACGGTGCACGGCGCATCTTGCTGATGGGCTGGTCGATGGGCGGTGCGATCGCACTTCAGCTCGAGCTCAACTCGGCCCACCGCGACGCGCTCGCCGGGCTGATCCTGGAGTCGCCGGTCGTGGACTGGCGAATCGTGCTCGGGCACCAGGCGAAGCTCCTGCGGCTGCCCGCAGCGGTGACCGGGCTCGCCATCGGAGCGCTGCAGACCGAGTGGGCCACCCCGATGACCGGCGCCGGTGCGGCCATTCCGTTCGATCGGCTCGATGTCGTAGCGCGGGCTGCCGAGCTGCGGCATCCGATCCTGATCCTGCACAGCGACGACGATGAATTCGTGCCATCGCACGCCTCCCACGATCTCGTCGTGGCGCGACCCGATCTCGTCGAGATGCCGGTGTTCGAAGTCGCTCGCCACACGAAGCTGTGGAACTACGACCAGGAGCGCTGGAGCGACAGCATCCGCGGTTGGCTCGCGCGACAGGGGCTCACCGGCGCGTGACCGTTCAGGCGGGACGCTTCTCTGCGACCTGGCGCTTGACGCGTCGCAGCATCCCCGCCATCCCCGCGATGCGCAGCGGCGAGACCGCCCGCGTCAATCCGATGCTCTGCGGGAAATCGTCGGGGATCGCGAGCACGGCGTCGGCGGTGAGCCCGGCGATCCCCTGCACGAGGATGCTCGCGAAGCCGCGCGTGGTCGGCGCTTCCCTGGGCGCGGTCGCGTGCATCGCGACCACGCCGTCGTCGTCGACGTCGACGATGATGTAGACAGGCGACTGGCACTCCGCGACCCGCTCCCGCAGCTCCGGGTGGCCGTCGTACTTCTCCGGAACCGCGGGCAGCTCGTTCGAGAACTCGAGCAGCAGCTGCAGCCGGTCGGCTTCGGGCAGCTCGAGGAACTCGTCGCGAATCTCGGCGAGGGAAGCGGGCAGGACGTGGGTGGTCATCCCTCTCATCCTCCCACGCGCCGATCACCGCGGCGCAGGCTCAGCCCGGGAGCCCGCCGGGTTCGGCGCCTGTCGCGATCGGCACCCGCACCGCGCTGCCCCACTCGGTCCACGATCCGTCGTAGTTGCGGACTTTCTCGAAGCCGAGCAGGTGATGGAGCACGAACCAGGTGTGGCTCGAACGCTCGCCGATCCGGCAGTAGGCGACGACCTCGTCGCCGTCGGAGAGCCCGACTTCGTCACGGTAGATCGCGTCCAGCTCGGCGCGCGTCTTGAAGCCGCCGTCCGCGGCCACCGCGCGCGCCCACGGCACGCTCTTCGCGGTCGGGATGTGGCCGGCCCGGAGCGCGCCCTCTTCAGGGTAGGCCGGCGCGGACGTTCGCGAGCCTTCGTACTCCTCGGGTGAGCGGACATCGATCAGGGGGTTGCCGAGGTGGGCGAGCACGTCGTCCTTGTAGGCGCGCAGCCTGCTGTCGTCTCGGGACACGACGGGGTAGTCGGTCGGTTCGCGCACCGCGGCGTCCGTGGTGATCGGTCGCCCGTCCGCGATCCACTTGTCGCGACCGCCGTCCAGCAGCCGCACGTCCTCGTGGCCGAACAGCGAGAAGACCCACAGCGCGTAGGCGGCCCACCAATTGTTCTTGTCGCCGTAGATGACAACGGTGTCTTCGCGCGAGATGCCCTTGCGGCTCAGTAGTTCGGCGAATCCCACGCCGTCGACATAGTCGCGGACGACGGGATCGTTCAGCTCGGTGTGCCAGTCCACCTTCACCGAGCCGGGGATGTGGCCGGTCTCGTAGAGGAGCACATCCTCGTCGGATTCGACCACGACCAGGCCGGGCTGCCCGAGGTGATGTTCGAGCCAATCTCCGGTGACGAGCCGGCCGGGCTCGGAGTACTCGGCGAACTTGGGGGATGACGTGTCGAACTCGACGGACACCGGCTGCTCCTCGGGTCAGGATGGCGGAAGCGACGGCATAGGGTTGGACCGTCTCTTCGACCCTAGATTCCCGGGCCCAGGAACGCACTCACTCTGTAAGAAGGCGACACAGGATCAGCAGGATGACACTCTCCGCGACCCCCACGGGAATCGTTCGACTCACCGAGCGCACTCCGCAGATCTCCGGTGCCGAGATGGTCGCGTCGCTGGTTCCCCCGCCCCAGTTCGAAGACGCCACCTTCGAGTCCTACCGCGCGGATGCGGCCTTCCCATCGCAGCAGAATGCCAAGAGCACACTCATGGCGTTCGCGGGGCTCGGTCAGCCTGAGGCACGGGGTGGGTTCCTCCGGCGTGCGAAGAAAGGCCCCGCGCCCAGGCCAGGCGTGTACCTGGACGGCGGGTTCGGCGTCGGCAAGACGCACCTGCTGGCGGGGACCTACCACGCGATGCCCGTGCGGCGGAAGTACTTCGGTTCGTTCATCGAGTACACGGCGCTGGTGGGCGCCCTCGGCTACCAGAACACGGTGGAGCTCTTCCGCGGGTCCGACCTGCTCTGCATCGACGAGTTCGAGCTCGATGACCCCGGAGACACGATGGTCATGACCCGGCTGCTCGGCGAGCTCGTGGCCTCGGGCACGCGCCTGGCCGCGACATCCAACACGCCGCCGAACGCACTGGGCGAGGGCCGGTTCGCCGCACAGGACTTCCTCCGCGAGATCCACGCGATGGCCGCGAGCTTCGAGACCATCCGCATCGACGGCACCGACTACCGCCATCGACAGCTCGACGGCCATGCCGCGGCGCTGAGCTCCGCGGAGTATGAGGCCGCGATCGCGGATGCAGGCACGCGTGGCGTGGTCTCCGATGACGGGTTCGCCGACCTGGTCGCACACCTGGCCACCGTGCATCCGTCCCGCTACATTCGGCTCATCGACGGACTGTCGATGGTCGGACTGCGCGATGTCGCGGCGCTGACCGATCAGTCCGCGGCGCTGCGGTTCGTGGCCTTCGTCGATCGGGTGTACGACGCGCAGATGCCGATCCGCGCCACCGGCGAGACGCTCGATCTGGTCTTCCCGGATGAGATGCTGGCCGGCGGCTACCGCAAGAAGTACCTGCGCGCGATCTCGCGGCTCGTGGCCTCTACCCTCGACTAGCGGGCCGCGCCGCCGATCCGCGAGATTCCGCCGTTGCTCACGGCGTCCCGAAACTTGATGTTTACCTCGGTCGGGGTTGTGTAACACGCGCGAAACACCGTGTGACCGTCGGAGGAAACCCGCACCCTCGACACTGAGACCACCCGACGCTTTTACCCTGCGTCCCTGCAGAGAGGTTCATTCGAGATGGATCAAGGCAATACAGCATTCATCCTGATATCCGCCGCACTCGTTCTGTTGATGACCCCAGGACTCGCCTTCTTCTATGGAGGCCTGGTCAAGGCAAAGAGCGTCATCAGCATGATGATGCTCAGCTTCGGCGCGATGGGCATCATCGGGGTCCTCTGGGTCCTCTACGGCTACGCGATCGCCTTCCCGACCACGGACGTGGGCACGATCAACTTCCCTTGGACGATCGACCCCTCCGAATTCGGCCTGTCCAGTCTCCTCGTCACGCCCGAGGGCGCCGCGTACCCACCGCTCGCGTTCGTGGCCTTCCAGGCGACCTTCGCGATCATCACGGTCGCGCTGGTCTCCGGCGCGATCGCAGATCGCGCGAAGTTCGGGGCGTGGATGATCTTCGCCGCGGTCTGGGCGACCGTCGTCTACTTCCCGGTTGCGAGCTGGGTCTTCAACTTCGGCCTCGCCGAGGACGGCAGTTTCTCCTACGGCGGCTGGATCACCTACGGCATGCAGACCTGGTTCGGAGTCGGTGCGATCGACTTCGCCGGTGGTACCGCCGTCCACATCAACGCTGGTGCCGCAGCCCTCGCACTCGCACTCGTGCTCGGCAAGCGCGTCGGCTTCCAGAAGGGCGTGAACGTCCCGCACAACCCGCCCTTCGTGCTCCTCGGCGCCGGTCTGCTGTGGTTCGGCTGGTTCGGCTTCAATGCCGGCTCCGAGCTCGCCGCCGACAACACCGCCGCAATCGCGTTCGTCAACACGCTCGCGGCACCGGCAGCGGCTCTGCTGGCGTGGCTCATCGTCGAGAAGATCAAGGACGGCAAGCCGACTTCCGTCGGAGCCGCGTCGGGTGCTGTCGCCGGCCTGGTCGCGATCACCCCCGCCTGCGCCTCACTGACGCCGATCTGGGCGATCGTGCTCGGTCTGGTCGCCGGTGCGGTCTGCGCCCTGGCGATCGAACTGAAGTACAAGCTCGGCTTCGACGACTCGCTCGACGTGGTGGGCATCCACCTCGTCGGCGGTCTGATCGGAACCCTGTACCTGGGCTTCTTCGCCAACGGCACCGGCCTCATCTACAGCGGCAGCGGCGCTCAGCTGCTCGTCCAGGCGATCGCGGCCTTCGCGGTCCTCATCTACTCGTTCGTCCTCGCCTGGATCATCGGGTTCGCGATTCAGAAGACGATCGGCTTCCGCGTCAAGAACGAGGATGAGATCGCGGGTATCGACACCATCATGCACGGCGAAGAGGGTTACGTCCTCGCCGACGCGAGGGCCTGACACCCGCACCATTCCAGAACGCCCCGCGACTTCGGACGCGGGGCGTTCTGCCCTGCGTCCGGATAGGGTCTGAGTGTGCATGAGGGCATGGCAATGCGGCGCAGGGGTCTCCTCGGGGCACTGTCACGCCTGTTCCGCACCACACCCACCCCGGCCCCGCCGTCGACCTCGACCTCGACCTCGACCTCGACGGTGGAGATAGACCCGCCTCGACCGAATGGCCTGCGCATCAGCTACGCGCCCGACCGCGACGGCGACCCCGACGCGGGCGAGATCGTCTGGACGTGGGTGCCGTACACCGAGAACGACGGCCGCGGGAAGGACCGTCCGGTCCTGGTGATCGGCCGGTGGGATGACGAACACGTCTACGCGGTGCGGCTGACGAGCAGGTCGCACGAAGCGGATCGGGACTTCATTGCGATCGGTGCGGGTCCGTGGGACTCACAGGGTCGCCCGTCGTGGGTGGACATCGATCAGTTGTACAGCGTGCATCGGCAAGGCATGCGGCGTGAAGCATCTGAGCTGGATCTGGAGCGGTTCGCGCGGGTCGCTGACGCGCTGCACCGCCGCTACGGCTGGGATGTCGGGAACTGAACTGCGGTGCGTGGTGGGCGATACCGGACTCGAACCGATGACCTCTTCCGTGTGAAGGAAGCGCGCTACCAACTGCGCCAATCGCCCCAGACCCCTGCGGGGTCGACTCACGATGTTACCGGATGCCTGAAGCGCGAGCGAACCCGCTCATATGACACGCGCATGCCCGCGCTGGTTTGGCGAGTCCTGGATCATCGGCTAAAGTCGTTCAAGCGCCTGGAGCAATTCTGGGAACGCGGATGTAGCGCAGTTGGTAGCGCACAACCTTGCCAAGGTTGGGGTCGCGAGTTCGAGTCTCGTCATCCGCTCGAGTGCAGGGATCCCTCTTCGGAGGAATCACGGCACGTGGGGTCAATCCACACGGTGGCGTGGCCGAGCGGCTAGGCACCGGCCTGCAAAGCCGTTTACACGGGTTCGAATCCCGTCGCCACCTCCACTCCCGGCGCGAGCCGGCGGACTTGGGCGATTGGCGCAGCGGTAGCGCGCTTCCCTGACACGGAAGAGGTCACTGGTTCGATCCCAGTATCGCGCACAGAGAGAAGCCGCCGGAATTCCGGGTTCAACGTGTCGGGGGCCACGGTGCGCCCCGCGCTCGTGGAGTGGCAACTCCCGAGGGCCGCAAAAAGCGTCGATCGAGGGCTTCTCGCGGCGATGATCGCTCGAAACCTCGACGACCGCGAGTTCTTCACCCGCGCGGCGATCGGATGGGCGCTGCGCGAATGTGCGCGTCGACCCGGAACTAGACTGTGGTGCATGGGATTGCGCCACCTGCCGAATGCGACCGTCGTCGCCGTCGCCGGCACGCGAACGCTCGGCGCCTGAGCGGGCGGGGCGCAGCGCGCGCCTGAAGCTGAGCAGCCTTTGATCCGAGCCACCCTCTGGAGAGTTCCTTGACTGACGTCACACCTCCGTCGGACGTGACCTACCCCGCTGACGGATTCGCCCTCTTCCCCGCTCGATCCGTCGTCGCGCTGCGGGTGAACGGCGAGCTGAGAGACCTCGCCGAGACCGTCGCCGAGACGGATTCCGTCGAGCCGGTCACGATCGAGAGCCCTGACGGCCTCGCGATCCTGCGTCACTCCGCCGCGCATGTCCTGGCCCAGGCGGTGCAGCGCATCAACCCGCAGGCCAACCTCGGCATCGGCCCGCCGATCACTGACGGGTTCTATTACGACTTCGGCGTGCAGCAGCCGTTCACGCCCGAGGACATCAAGGCAATCGGCAAGGAGATGCAGCGCATCGTCCGAGACGGCCAGCGGTTCGTGCGACGCGTCGTCACCGACGAGGAGGCCCGGGCGGAACTGGCCGCTGAGCCGTTCAAGCTCGAACTGATCGGCCTGAAGGGCGGCACATCTTCGGGTAAGGACGCCGCCGACGGCGCGTCGGTCGAGGTCGGCGCCGGCGAGCTCACGATCTACGACAACGTGACCCGTGACGGCGAGGTGGTCTGGAAGGACCTCTGTCGCGGCCCGCATCTGCCGAACACGCGCATGATCGGCAACGGCTGGGACCTCACTCGCATCGCCGCCGCGTACTGGCGGGGGAGCGAGAAGAACCCGCAGCTGCAGCGCATCTACGGCACCGCCTGGCCGTCGAAGGATGATTTGCGAGCGTACCAGCGGCGTCAGGAGGAGGCCGCCAAGCGCGATCACCGGCGTCTCGGCAAGGAGCTGGACCTGTTCTCGTTCCCGGAGGAGATCGGCTCGGGGCTGTCGGTGTGGCACCCGCGGGGCGGCATCGTGCGCCAGGAGATGGAGCAGCACGCGCTGCATCGCCACCGCGCCGCGGGGTACACCTACGTGTATACCCCGCACATCACGAAGAAGGACCTCTTCATCGAGTCCAACCACCTCGTGACCTACGCGGAGGGCATGTTTCCGCCGATCCACATGGACGAGGAGCGCGACGAGAACGGCGAGATCACCAAGGCCGGCGTCGACTACTACCTGAAGCCGATGAACTGCCCGATGCACATCCTGATCTACCGGGAGCGTGCACGCAGCTACCGGGACCTTCCGATGCGCCTGGCCGAGAACGGGACGGTCTACCGCAACGAGCTCTCCGGTGCGCTGCACGGCCTGACCCGAGTGCGCGGCTTCACTCAGGACGACGCCCACCTGTTCGTCACGCCCGAGCAGCTGGAGGGTGAGGTCGCCGAGGTCCTCGAATTCGTCCTCTCGCTGCTGCGGGACTTCGGCCTCAGCGACTTCGAGCTCGAGCTGTCGATGCGCGACGACGAGAAGGCGAAGTGGATCGGCGACGAATCCCACTGGGCGGAGGCCACCGATGCGCTGCGCCGCGTCGCCCTCGCGAGCGGACTCAGACTGACTGAGGTGCCAGGCGAGGCGGCGTTCTACGGTCCCAAGATCGACCTGAAGGTCAAGGATGCGATCGGTCGCACCTGGCAGCTGTCCACCGTGCAGCTCGACTTCAACCTGCCCGAGCGGTTTCACCTCGAATTCACCGACCGCGACGGTGTGAAGAAGCGCCCCGTCATGATCCACCGCGCGCTGATGGGCTCTATCGAGCGCTTCTTCGCGATCCTGCTCGAGCACTACGCCGGCGCGTTCCCGGTGTGGCTCTCGCCGGTGCAGGTCGTCGGCATCCCGGTCGCCGAGGAGTACGACGACTACCTCGACGAGGTCATCGCACGGCTGAAGCGGGACGGCGTGCGGGCAGAGGTCGATCACAGCGACGACCGGATGCAGAAGAAGATCCGCACCCACACGACGCACAAGGTGCCCCTCCAGCTCATCGCCGGCGAACAGGACCGCGCGGGCGGGACGGTATCGTTCCGCTTCCGCGACGGGTCGCAGGAGAACGGCGTGCCGATCGAGGAGGCCATCCGCCGCATCCGCGACGCGATCTCGACGCGGGCGCTGGTCAACTCGGCAGGGGACCTGGCGTGACTGACGCGCCTGTCGAGGGGCTCGTCGACGCCGCCACCCTCGCCGGCATCCCTGATGAGTTCCAGCGGCTGTGGACGCCTCACCGGATGGCGTATATCGCAGCCGGCCCGCAGCCGTTGCGCGACGCGTGCCCGTTCTGCGCGGCGCCGCAGATGTCGGATGAGGACTCGCTCATCGTCGCCCGCGGCACGACGGCGTTCGTGCTGCTGAACCTCTTCCCGTACAACTCCGGCCACCTGCTGGTGTGCCCGTACCGGCACATCTCTCAGTATGACGAGGCGACCGGGGAGGAGGTCGCCGAGATCGGCGCCCTCACCCAGCGCGGCATGGCCGTCCTGCGGAAGGTGTCGCGGTGCGATGGCTTCAACATCGGCATGAACCAGGGCCACGTCGCTGGAGCCGGGATCGACGGCCACCTGCATCAGCACATCGTCCCGCGGTGGACGGCCGATGCGAACTTCTTCCCGATCATCGCGAAGACCAAGGCGCTGCCGCAGCTGCTGGGCGAAGTCCGTCGCACGGTCGCCGACGCCTGGCACGCCTGAACCAGATCCGACCCGGTCCAGCCGATCGCCCGTGGCCCCTCAGGCACGGCTGGAGCGGCATCCGCGCCCAACTAGAATCGATGATTATGACTGACAGCACCACTCCCTCGAACGCGGCCGCGCAACATGGATCGAGCCGCGTCAAGCGCGGTCTCGCAGAGATGCTCAAGGGCGGCGTCATCATGGACGTCGTCACCGCGGACCAGGCCAAGATCGCGGAGGATGCCGGAGCCGTCGCGGTGATGGCGCTGGAGCGCGTGCCCGCCGACATCCGCGCCGAGGGCGGGGTGTCACGCATGAGCGACCCCGACATGATCGAGAGCATCATCGCATCGGTGTCGATCCCCGTGATGGCCAAGGCCCGCATCGGGCACTTCGTCGAGGCGCAGGTGCTGCAGGAGCTGGGCGTCGACTACATCGACGAGTCCGAGGTCCTGTCGCCGGCCGACTACATGAACCACATCGACAAATGGCGCTTCGCCGTCCCGTTCGTGTGCGGTGCAACCAACCTCGGGGAGGCTCTGCGCCGCATCAACGAGGGTGCGGCCATGATCCGCTCCAAGGGCGAGGCCGGCACGGGCGATGTCTCGGAGGCCACCAAGCACATCCGAAAGATCTCCGGCGAGATCAACGTCCTGCGCTCGCTGACCAAGGATGAGCTTTACGTCGCGGCCAAAGAGCTGCAGGCGCCCTACGAGCTGGTCGCCGAGATCGCCGAGACCGGCACGCTTCCCGTGGTGCTGTTCGTCGCCGGAGGCGTGGCCACGCCGGCCGACGCAGCCATGATGATGCAGCTCGGCGCGGACGGCGTCTTCGTCGGGTCGGGCATCTTCAAGTCGGGCAACCCCGCACAGCGCGCCGCGGCGATCGTGAAGGCGACGACCTTCTTCGACGACGCCAAGGTCGTCGCGGATGTGTCGCGGGGCCTCGGCGAAGCGATGGTCGGCATCAACGTGTCGGACCTGCCCGCGCCGCACCGCCTTTCCGAGCGTGGCTGGTAGGCGGCCGCACGTCGGAGTGCTCGCTCTGCAGGGCGACGTTCGCGAGCACGCCCGCGTGCTGAGCGACCTCGGCGCCGACGTGGAACTCGTCCGGCGTCCGAACGAGCTGACGGCGGTCGAGGGGCTCGTGATCCCCGGCGGCGAGTCGAGCGTGATCGACAAGCTCTCCCGCGCGTTCGGGATGCAGCGGCCCATCCGCGACGCGATTGCCGCGGGCATGCCGATGTACGGCACGTGCGCCGGGCTCATCCTCCTGGCCGACCGGATCACCGACGGCATCCAGGGCCAGGAGACCTTCGGCGGCCTCGACGTCGTGGTGCGCAGGAACGCATTCGGCAGTCAGCTGGAATCGTTCGAGACGGACCTGGACGTTCCCGCGCTGGGCGACCCCCCCGTGCACGCGGTGTTCATCCGCGCGCCGCTGGTCGAAGAGGTCGGCTCCGGCGTGGAGCCGCTCGCGCGGCTCGCGGACGGCCGGGTCGTGGCCGTCCGACACGCCCAGCTGCTGGGCACGTCGTTCCACCCGGAGGTCACCGGGGAGCGTCGTTTTCACGAGCTCTTCCTCGACACCGTGCGCGCCGCCTGACGACGCTCGCGGGTGCACCCCCTTGATCGCGCGGCCGACCCCCGCGCCCGCGCCGGCGTGCCTCAGCAGGGTGCGGCGTGACCTCATTGCGCTTCGGCTTCGAGACAGTCGCCCTGCCCGCGTAAACTGGAGCCATGTCCGGCCACTCCAAGTGGGCGACGACGAAGCACAAGAAGGCGATCATCGATTCGCGCCGTGCCAAATCGTTCGCCAAACTCATCAAGAACATCGAAGTCGCAGCCAAGATGGGCGGTGCCGACCTCTCGGGCAACCCGACCCTGGTCGACGCCATCCAGAAGGCGAAGAAGACGTCGGTCCCGATCGACAACATCAACCGCGCCGTAAAGCGGGGGGCGGGGCTCACCGGTGAGTCCGTCGACTACGCCACGATCATCTACGAGGGCTACGGGCCCAACGGCGTCGCGCTGCTGATCGAGTGCCTCACCGACAACAAGAACCGCGCGGCGGCGGAAGTGCGCACCACGATGACCCGCAACGGCGGGACCATGGGCGACCCGGGGAGCGTCGCCTACAACTTCCACCGCAAGGGCGTCATCGTCGTCGGCGGCGAGGGAACCAGCGAGGACGACGTCATGCTCGCGGTGCTGGATGCCGGAGCCGAAGAGATCGCGCCCCATTCCGACGGATTCGAGGTGCTCACCGACGCGAGCGACCTCGTCAAGGTCCGCACCGCGCTGCAGGACGCCGGCATCGACTACGAGTCCGCCGACGTCGAGTTCGTCCCGAGCCTCAAGGTCGAGATCGACGCCGACACGGCGCGCAAGGTCTTCCGGCTGATCGACGCACTCGAAGACAGCGACGACGTGCAGAACGTCTACAGCAACTTCGACCTGTCGGCCGAGGTGCAGGCCGAGCTCGAGACCGACGAGTAGGGCGCGCCGCTGACGACTCCTTCCCTTCCGCCGCTTAGCGTGGGGGAGTGGCAGCTCTGCGTGTTCTCGGCATCGACCCCGGGCTGACCCGCTGCGGCATCGGGGTCGTGGATGTGGCGCGCGACCGATCGGCCACGCTGGTGCACGTCGGCGTGATCCGCTCCGACCCGGGTGAGCGGATCGAGCGCCGCCTGGTGACCATCGCGGCCGGCATCCGCGCCGTGATCGACGAGCACGGCCCGTCGGTGATGGCGGTGGAGCGCGTCTTCTCGCAGCACAACCGCCAGTCCGTGATGGGAACCGCGCAGGCGAGCGGCATCGCACTGCTCATCGCCGGCGAACGGGGCCTGCCCGCCACGACCCATACCCCGACCGAGGTGAAGGCCGCCGTGACGGGCTACGGAGCGGCCGACAAGCGGCAGGTGCAGGCGATGATCGTGCGGATCCTGCGGCTGGATGAGGTGCCGAAGCCCGCAGATGCCGCCGACGCGCTCGCTCTCGCGCTGTGCCACGCGTGGCGCGGCGGCGCCGCCCAGGCGGCAACCGGTGGTTCGCTGACCCCGGCGCAGCGGGCGTGGGCGGACGCTGAACGTCTCGCCCGCCGATGAGCGTGTCGGTCGAACAAATCTGCGAACCGGCTCGTAGGCTGAGCACATGATCTCCTCGCTGCGCGGTCGGGCCGCCCACGTCGACACGGACTCGCTGGTGGTGGAGGTGGGGGGGATCGGACTGGCCGTCGCGGTCACGCCGCATGTCGCCGCCGCCACAAACGTCGGCGACGACGTGCATCTGCACACGAACCTGATCGTGCGGGAGGACGCGCTCTCGCTGTTCGGCTTCGAGAGCCACGACGAGCTCGTCGTCTTCACGCAGCTGCTGAGCGTCACGGGCGTCGGTCCCAAGTCGGCCCTGGGAGTGCTCGCAGCCCTCAGTGTCGGGCAGATCGCGGAGGCGGTCACCGCCGACGACGATTCCCCGTTTCGCAGGGTGTCGGGCATCGGACCGAAGACCGCGAAGCTCATCGTGGTCCAGCTCGCCGGCAGGGTCGTCGCGCCGCGCTCGGGCGGAGCCGCGCGTGCCGATGCCGCGCCCGGCGTGGCCGCGCAGGTCACGCAGGCGCTCGTCGGCCTCGGCTGGAGCGAGCGCGCCGCGAGCGAGGCGGTGGCATCCGCCGTCGAGGAGGCGAGCCCCGCAGAGCGCGCGGCCGTTCCGGCACTCCTGCGCCTGACGCTCGCGACGCTCGGTCCGGCGCGGAAGGAGCGCACCGGTGGATGACGTGCACGACGCCGACGAGCCCGTCGACGAGGCGGAGCTCGCGATCGAAGGCGCCCTGCGGCCGGCATCCCTGGCGGAGTTCGTCGGCCAGCAGAAGGTGCGCGGGCAACTGCAGCTGCTGCTGGACGCGGCCCGCATCCAGCAGCGGCCCGCCGACCACATCCTGCTGTCCGGCCCGCCGGGCCTGGGCAAGACCACGCTCGCGATGATCGTCGCGCACGAGAGCGCCCGGCCGCTGCGGCTCTCGAGCGGCCCGGCGATCCAGCACGCGGGCGACCTGGCAGCGCTCCTGTCCAGCCTCACGCCCGGCGAGGTGCTGTTCATCGACGAGGTGCACCGCATGGCACGCTCCGCCGAAGAGATGCTCTACCTCGCGATGGAGGACTTCCGGATCGACATCATGGTCGGCAAGGGCGCCGGTGCCACCAGCATCCCGATCGATCTGTCGCCGTTCACCCTCGTGGGCGCGACGACGCGGTCCGGGCTGCTGCCCAACCCCCTCCGCGATCGGTTCGGGTTCACCGCGCATCTCGAGTACTACGAGCCACATGAGCTGGAGCGGGTGATCGAGCGTTCGGCCGCCATGCTCTCGGTCGACCTGCCGCCCGCCTCGCGCGCCGAGATCGCCCGGCGGTCGCGCGGCACGCCGCGCATCGCCAACCGGCTGCTGCGCCGCGTGCGGGATTTCATGGTCGTTCGCGGGGGCGCCGGCGACACGACGACCGTCGATGCCGCACTCGACCTGTACGATGTCGACGCGATCGGGCTCGATCGACTCGACCGCGCCGTCCTCGATGCGCTCGTACGGCGGTTCCGCGGGGGGCCGGTCGGGCTCAGCACGCTCGCGGTCGCCGTCGGAGAGGAGGCCGAAACGATCGAATCCGTCGTCGAGCCATACCTCGTGCGCATCGGCTTCATGGGCCGCACACCGCGCGGCCGTATCGCGATGCCGTCGGCGTTCGCGCACATGGGCGCCTCACACGTCGACTCGGCGCTCAGATTCGATGATCTATAATCGCTGGAGGCTCTCGCCTAACTCCCTCCTGCAAGGCAGCGCCGCCACGGCACACGCCTGATTCGAAAGGCTCTCGCCTCCATGGAATTCCTCTCCAACTACGGCCTCATCATCCTGCTGGTCGTCCTGCTCGGCTTCATGTTCTGGAGCTCGCGCCGACGCACGCAGAAGCAGAAGATCGAGCAGGAGAAGAAGGCGCGCGAAACGGTCCCCGGCGCCGAGGTGCTGATGCAGGGCGGCCTGTACGGCACGATCGTCTCCTTCGACCCCGACAATCTCGACCGCCCCGCTGTCGTCGAGATCGCGCCGGGCGTCGAGATCAAGGTGCACAGCCAGGCCATCCTCCGTGTCGTGGACCCGACCGAGGGAACGGTCACCGAGGACGAGTTCATCGAGGCCGAGGCGAACGAGGCGGGCTACATCGCCGGTGTCGCGAGCGGGTCGATCAGCTCGATCAGCGACGACCACGCACGCGCCGTCGAGGCTGAGCACACCGCCGACCCCGACACCGACGCGGACACCAAGCCCAAGGCCTGACCGAACGCCCTCCGGGGCTCTCAGAAAGCTGACCCTTCGTGGCGACCCCCACTCCTGTCCGGCATGCCTGGCGTGCGCTGACCGGTCTTCTGATCATCACCGCCGTCCTGTTCGGCATCAACGCGCTCGGCGTCTATGTGTTCAAGGCGAGTTCGTGGACTCCCGAGCTCGCGCTCGACCTCCAGGGCGGCACGCAGATCATCCTCGAGGCGCAGACGGCCGACGGCACCGCACCGACAGAAGACCAGCTGAACCAGGCCGTCACGATCATCCGCCAGCGCGTCGACGCCTCAGGTGTCGGTGAAGCGGATGTGACCACCGAGGGCGGCAAGAACATCGTCGTTCAGATCCCTGGTCAAGCAGACGAGCAGACCCGTCAGCGCATCGAGGCATCCGCTCAGCTGCAGCTGCGTGCCGTGCTCGTGGCCGGGCAGCCCGCGACCACCTTCGTCGGCGAGGACGGCAAGGAGACGCCGTATCCGAGCCCCGACCCTTCGCTCGAGGCCACCCCGACGACGTCGCCGACCAACGGCAGCGACCTCGCGTGGATCACCCCCGCCCTGCAGGCCGAGTACCTCGCGTATGACTGCGCGAACCCCGACAACGATCCGGCCAACGCGCCCAAGGACGAGCCGCTCATCACGTGCGACCCGGACGGCACGGTGAAATACATCCTCGGGCCGGTCGAGCTCGACGGATCCTCGATCAGCGACGCGACGTTCGGCCTGCAGCAGACGAATGGCCAGTGGGCGGTCAACCTCAAGTTCGACGACGCCGGCACCAAGACGTTCGGCGAGATCAGCCAGCGCCTGTACGGCGCCAACCCGCCGCTGAACCAGTTCGCCTTCGTCCTGGACGGCTATGTGCTCTCCGCACCGTCGATGAACGCGGTCATCCTCGGCGGCGACCCCAGCATCACGGGCAGCTTCACGCAGGACAGCGCCAAGGTGCTCGCGGATCAGCTGAAGTACGGCGCGCTGCCGCTCAGCTTCGAGGTCGTCAGCTCCGACACCATCTCGGCCACACTCGGCTCCCAGCAGCTCATGATCGGCCTCATTGCGGGTCTGATCGGCCTGGCTCTGGTCGCGATCTACGTGCTCATCGTCTACCGCGCGCTCGGACTCGTGATCATCGCCTCGCTCGCGGTCATGGGTGTGCTGACGTACATCACGATCTCCATCCTGGCGTGGCGCTTGGGCTTCCGCCTGTCACTGGCCGGAGTGGCCGGCCTGATCGTCTCGATCGGATTCACAGCCGACTCCTTCATCGTCTATTTCGAGCGCATCCGAGACGAGCTGCGCGACGGCAAGTCGATCACCGGCGCCGTCGAGGACGGCTGGGGACGCGCGAAGCGGACGATCTACATCTCCAAGTCGATCAACATCCTCGCCGCCGTCGTGCTGTACATCCTGGCCGACGCCACGGTGAAGGGCTTCGCATTCACACTGGGACTCACCACGGTGATCGACGTCATGATCTTCATCCTGTTCACCCACCCGGTCATGCAGTTGCTTGCCCGCACCAAGTTCTTCGGGTCGGGGCATCCGCTCTCCGGAATGGATCCCGCCGCGCTCGGCGCCGTCTACCGCGGGCGCGCCCGGTTCCGTGCCCCGGTGGCCCAGAGCACGAAGACCCAGGCAGATCGCCGCGCGTCTCGTTCGCGGGGCGAAGCGGAGCGCCGTCAGACGATCGCCGAGCGGAAGCAGGCCGAGCTGACGAAGGTGCCCGACACCGGCAAACCGTCGAAGACCGACAAGGGGGCAGAGCTCTGATGCGCTCGATGAGCCAGCTCGGCAACGATCTCTACACCGGCAAGACCTCGTTCCCCTTCGTGGGTCGACGCCGCCTGTGGTTCATCATCGCGTCGATCCTCGTGATCGGGTCCGCCCTGGTGCCGCTGTTTCGCCCCATCCAGTTCTCCATCGAGTTCACCGGCGGCTCGCAGTTCACCGTGTCGGGGGTCTCGTCGCCCGATCAGCAGCTCGCAACCGACGCGGTGCACACCGTCGTCCCGGACGCGACCACCAAGGTCACCACCGTCGGCGACGCCACCGTGCGGGTGCAGACCGATCAGCTCACCCCCGTCGAGACGCAGCAGGTCACCGACGCGCTCGCCGAGGCCTACGCCGTGCCGGTCAGCGAGGTCACCTCTTCGTTCATCGGACCGAGCTGGGGCGCCGACGTGACCCGCCAGTCGCTCTGGGGTCTGGCGATCTTCCTCGCCCTGACCTTCCTGATTCTTGCCCTCTACTTCCGCACCTGGAAGATGTCTGTCACCTCGATCATCGGACTGCTCGACGTGCTGGTCATCACGGTCGGCGTCTACGCTCTCTGGGGCTTCGAGATCTCGCCCGCGGCGGTCATCGGATTTCTCACGATCCTGTCGTATGCGCTGTACGACACGACCGTCGTGTTCGACAAGATCCGGGAGAACACGACCGAGGACGGTGAGATCTCGGGGCGCACGTTCGGCGAATCGGTGAACCTCGCCGTGAACCAGACCCTGATCCGGTCGATCAACACCACGGTCGTGGCGATCCTCCCCACCGGGGCGATTCTCTTCATCGGAGCGCTCTGGCTCGGTGCGCAGACATTGACCGACATCTCACTGGCGATCTTCGTCGGCACGATCGTCGCGGCCTACTCCACGCTGTTCGTCGCAGCTCCGCTGTACTCGCTCTTCCGCGAGAACGAGGCAGACGTCAAGGCCCGCGATGCTCGGGCTCTGAGCGCACGCGAGCGGGCCGGAGCGCCGGTCTGAGCACCGGTTCTCCCTGCAGCGGGGGCTGACCGCCGCGGGCGTAGGATTGAGGTCCAGCGGAGGGGAGTATCGGATGGCCGAGACCGTTCCTCCCGCCCAGTCGCCGCCCGCCCAAGCATCGTCGCTGCGCCGGCTCGTCCCACGCATATTCTCGCGGTCCGCACGACGCGATGATGTCGAACAGCTGCTTCGGACGGTGCGCACCCACCACCCCAAAGGTGACCTGTCGATCATCGAGCGCGCCTATACGGTCGCGGACGAGGCACACCAAGGCCAGACCAGGCAGAGCGGTGAACCGTACATCACGCACCCGCTCGCCGTGGCTCAGATCCTCGCGGACCTCGGCCTCGGCCCGAAGGCGATAGCCGCAGCGCTCCTGCACGACACGGTGGAAGACACCGGGTACGCCCTTGAAACGCTGAACGCCGAATTCGGCGACGAGGTCGCGATGCTGGTGGACGGCGTCACCAAACTCGACAAGGTCAAGTACGGTGAGAGCGCGCAGGCCGAGACGGTGCGCAAGATGATCGTCGCGATGTCGCGCGATATCCGCGTGCTGCTCATCAAGCTCGCCGACCGTCTGCACAACGCTCGCACCTGGGGCTTCGTGCCGCCCGAGAAGGCGCAGAAGAAGGCCACCGAGACCCTCGAGATCTACGCGCCGCTCGCGCATCGGCTCGGCATCCAGACGATCAAGTCCGAACTCGAGGACCTCTCGTTCGCGGTGCTGCATCCGAAGCTCTACGCCGAGATCGAGAGCCTCGTCCTGCAGCGCACGCCGCAGCGCGAGCAGTACGTCCAGAGCGTCATCGACGCGGTCGAAACCGACCTGCGGGAACTGCGCATTCGCGGGCGCGTCATGGGCCGTCCGAAACAGCTCTATTCGGTCTACCAGAAGATGGTCGTTCGCGGCCGCGAGTTCGACGACATCTACGACCTCATCGGCATCCGCGTCCTCGTCGGGAGCGTCCGCGACTGCTACGCCGTCCTCGGCGCGATCCACGCGCGCTGGACGCCGCTGCCGGGCCGTTTCAAGGACTACATCGCGACCCCCAAGTTCAACCTGTACCAGTCGCTGCACACGACCGTCATCGGGCCCGGCGGCCGGACGGTGGAGATCCAGATCCGCACGAACGAGATGCACCAGCAGGCCGAATACGGGGTGGCTGCGCACTGGAAGTACAAGGAGCGCCTGACCGGCGGCAAGCCCGACGCGAAGTCGGTCGACACCGACATGGCGTGGCTGGCACGCATCTCGGACTGGCAGGCCGAGACGGCCGATCCGGGCGAGTTCCTGGACTCCCTGCGCTTCGAGATCGGCGCCAAAGAGGTCTATGTCTTCACCCCGAAGGGCCGCGTGATCGGCCTTCCCGCCGGCGCGACCCCGGTCGATTTCGCGTACGCCGTGCATACCGAGGTTGGCCACCGCACGATGGGCGCCAAGGTCAACGGCCGCCTCGTGCCCCTCGAATCAGAACTGCAGAGCGGTGACGTGGTCGAGGTCTTCACCTCGAAGAATCCGGATGCCGGGCCCAGTCAGGACTGGCTGACCTTCGTCAAGAGCACCCGAGCCCGCAGCAAGATCCGCGGCTGGTTCACCAAGGAGCGCCGCGAAGAGGCCATCGAGCAGGGCAAGGAGGCGATCGCGCGCGGGATGCGCCGCCAGAACCTGCCGCTGCAGCGCCTGATGAGCCAGGACTCGTTCGGCGAGGTGGCTCGCGCGCTCAATTATGAGGACGTAACCGCGCTGTACGCCGCCGTCGGCGAGGGGCACGTCTCGACGCAATCGGTCATCGAAAAGGTCACCGCTGCCGTCAGCGCGAACGACACCTCGACCGGACCCATCGACATTCCGCATGTGGGGCGTTCCCGTCAGCCGCGCGGCGGCGACTCCGGCGTGCTCGTGCGCGGATCGCCCGACATCCTCGTGAAGCTCGCCAAGTGCTGCACGCCGGTCCCCGGCGACGAGGTCTTGGGCTTCGTCACCCGCGGCAGCGGCGTATCAGTGCACCGCACCGACTGCACGAACGTGCAATCGCTCATGAACGACGCCGAGCGGCTCATCGAGGTCGAATGGGCGCCCACGGCCAAGAGCATCTTCCTCGTGCAGATCCAGATCGAGGCGCTGGATCGCTCCGGGCTGCTGAGCGATGTCACGCGCGTGCTGAGCGAGCACCACGTGAACATCCTCTCAGCCACGGTCTCGACGACCAACGACCGGCTCGCACTGAGCCGCTTCGTCTTCGAGATGGGCGACATCGTCCACCTCGAGCGCGTGCTCAACGCCGTGAGGCGCATCGACGCCGTGTACGACGTCTACCGCGTCACGTCGTCCTGACCCGCGCCTGCGCTTTCGCGCTCGGCGAGTTCGCGCAGGAATGCCAGAGCTGACCGCTTGTGGGGGAGGGCGCCGTGGGACTCGAGCCAGAGGATGGAGCGCGCCGCCAGCCCAGGGAGGGCATCCGCCAGCATCCTCCCCGCCGCAGCATACTCGGCGTCGGGCACCCGCGAGAGGTCGGCGAGTGTGCGCTCGGGAAGGGTCACCAGGACCCCGCCGATCGTCGTCAGGTCATCGGGATCCACGCGGAGATCCCGGTATTGCAGGCGGCGGCCGATCACGTGGTGCAGACGACGCGCGACAGCGCGCTGCACGGTGTGACGGGCGGGCGGCTCGTGCAGCGCACCATGAATCCACGCCGCACTGAGGTGAGTGGCCGCCAGGCTGTCGCCCAGCAGTCCGCTCAGCGAGCCGGCGCGCAGCGCGCGGGTCTCAACGGCGTCGGCGGGGATGTAGGCCTCACCGAGTTCCACGAGGTGCCCGTCCAGGCGCGCGGCGGACAGCTCGGCAGGCGAAAGTCGATCATTCGCGAAGTACAGGAACGGTGAAGGCATGAGAGCCACTGTGCCCGACGGGTGGTCCTCCCAGGACCGCGCCCGGCGAGTCTGTGGACAAGCCGCCCGCCGCGACGGGAGGGTGGCGCGGGGACCAGCCGCGGCCTAGCCGCCGAGGGCGGTGAGCCAGGCGCGTCGCGCATCCAGCGCCTCGGTCGCTTTGGCGATCGCCGCCTCATCGCCCGACTTGTTCGCCTTGCTCAGCTCATCCTCGAGCTTCTGAATCGCCTCGGTCAGCTGACGCGTCATCTCGTCCGCGCGCGCCTTGGTCTCGGGGTTGTTGCGCTTCCAGTCCGTCTCTTCGCGACCGCGAAGGGCCGTCTCGATCCGGCGCAGGTCGTCCTCTAGCGCGCGCTCCTTGTCTTGCGGGAAGACCCGCCCGATGTCGTCCCACTGACGCTGGATCTCCGTCAGTGCGCTGCGGGCCTTGACCAGATCCGGCTCGTCGGCGATCACGCGGGCTTGGTCGAGGAGGGCGCGTTTGGCGTGCAACTTCTCGCGCGATGCCTCGGCGTCCGCTGCCTCGCGTTCCCCGCGGGCGCCGTAGAGGGCATCACCAGCGGCCTTGAACCGGGCCCAGAGTGCGTCGTCGGCCTTCTTGCCGGCGCGGCCGGCGGTCTTCCACTGGTCGAGCAGTTCGCGGTAGGTCGCGATGCCGTCCTCGCCCTTCGGCGCCAGCGCCTCGGCCTTCTCGACGAGACGCACCTTCTGGTCGCGAACGGTCTTGTGCGCCTCGTCCTGCTCGGCGTAGAACTCGCGACGGTGCTTGTCGACGGTCGCCCGCGCATCGCGGAAGCGCTTCCACAGCTGCTGACCGGTCGACTTCGGCAGACGAGGTCCGTTCTGCTGCTGCGCCTGCCACTGGTCGAACAGCGATGCGAGATCGGCGGATGCCTGCTTCCACTGCACACTGTGCGGGTCGCGGGCGGCGAGCGCTTCGGCCTTCTCGACGAGCTCGGTGCGCGCGCGCACAGCGTCCTCGACTGCCAGACGCTGTGCGGCGGCCTCAGTGGCGGTTGCCTCCGTGAGCGCTCCGGTCAGCGAGAGCACGCGGGCATCGAGCGCGGCGAGGTTGCCGACCGCGGCCGCGTCCTGGAGCTTGGCGTGCAGCGCCTTCGCGGCAGCGCGAAGGTCTGCCGTCGATGCGCCACCGTGACGATGGCGCACCTCGAGGAGCGCGACCTCGCTGGCCAGATCGGAGAACTTGCGGCGGTAGTACGCGAGCGCCTCCTCAGCCGAACCGTCGGGATACTGGCCGACCACGCGCCATCCGTCGGCCTCGCGCACCGAGACGGTGCCGTCGTCGTCGACGCGTCCCCACGGTTCGGTCTCAGGAGCGGGTTCGGTGGCGGATTCGGGAGTGGACTCTGCTGCGGCAGTCACGGGATGCACCTCATCGCGGCTCTCGCCGCCTGTGGGGGATGGACGGCTCCCAAGCCTAGTACGGGCGGAAGCTCTCACCGAGGGCGCAGAGGACGCCGTCGGCGGGTCAGAGGGTGGGCGTCGCGGACGGTGTCGCCGAGGGGGTCGGGACCGGGGCGCCGGGCCCGGCCATGAAGTACGCCACCTGGCCTCCGATGACCGCGAGGATCAGCAGTCCGCCACCGATGCCGGCGATCAGATTGTCGCGCGTGCGGCGCCGTGACTGCTCAACGTGAAGCGCCCGGCGGGCCTGATAGACCCGCACGCGCTCTCGCTCCGCACGCGTGTCACGCTGCTTTCCACCGGTCGCCACGGGACCTCCCTTGCTCGCCGGGCAACCCGGGCGGGTTGATCATACGGGCCGCCGAGACGGGGGCCAAACCCGCGCCGCACCGAGGGTCGGATGCGGCCGTTAGCCTGGGTGCGTGACCTCCGCCGCGCTCTTCCAGGGGCAGACCCCCCTCGCCGTGCGCATGCGACCGACGTCGCTGGACGAGGTCGCCGGCCAGGCGCACCTGCTGCGGCCCGGCTCACCTCTCGTGCTGCTGGCCCGGCCCGACATCTCGACGGGGGCGGCGGCATCGGTGATCCTGTGGGGACCCCCCGGCACCGGCAAGACGACGCTCGCGCAGGCGATCGCCCGCTCGTCCGGTCGCCGCTTCGTCGAGCTGTCGGCGGTGACGGCGGGCGTGAAGGACGTGCGGGAGGTCCTGCAGGAGGCGTTGACTCAGCGTGACCTCTACGGCCAGTCGACGATCCTCTTCCTCGACGAGATCCACCGCTTCACGAAGGCGCAGCAGGACACGCTCCTGCCCGGAGTCGAGAACGGCTGGGTCGTGCTGATCGCCGCCACGACCGAGAACCCGTCGTTCTCGGTGATCTCGCCGCTGCTCTCGCGGTCGCTGCTGCTCACCCTGCGGCCGCTGACCGACGAGGATCTCGGCATGCTGCTGGACCGCGCGATCGCCGACCCTCGCGGACTGGGCGGTGGTGTGACACTCCTGCCCGAGGCGCGCGACGCCCTGGTGCGACTGGCCTCCGGCGACGCGCGACGAGCCCTGACCGCGCTGGAGGCCGCGGCATCCCTCGCCGAGCCGGTCGAGGACGACGACACCCACGAGGCGTCGGATCCGGCCCTATCGGAGATCACCGCCGACCATGTGGCCAGTGCCGTGGATCGCGCGCTGCTGCGCTACGACCGCCAGGGCGACGAGCACTACGACGTGATCAGCGCATTCATCAAGTCGATCCGCGGATCCGATGTGGACGCGGCGATGCACTATCTTGCGCGCATGGTCGAGGCGGGAGAGGACCCCCGGTTCATCGCGCGGCGCCTCGTGATCTCGGCATCCGAAGACATCGGACTCGCCGATCCGCAAGCCCTCGTTATCGCGGTCGCCGCCGCCGACGCTGTTGCCTTCATCGGGATGCCGGAGGGCCGCATCCCGCTCGCCGAGGCGACCGCCTATCTCGCGACCACCGCGAAGTCGAACGCCGCATACCTGGCGATCGACAAGGCGATCGCGGACGTGCGCGCCGGCGGCTTCGGCCGCGTCCCGCCCCACCTGCGCGACGCGCACTACCCGGGCGCGAAGCGGCTCGGCCACGGCAAGGACTACCGGTACCCGCACGACTCCGATGTCGGCGTCGTAGCCCAGCAGTATCTGCCAGACGAACTGACATCGAAGCGGTACTACGAACCGACCAGCCACGGGCAGGAACGCGATGTGCAGGGCCGCCTCGACAAGATCCGCCGCATCCTCGGTTCCGGCGCCTGACCAGGCGCTGGGCGCCGATCTGCTAAGCTGGACCGGCTCGAAACGCAGTTTTCGGGTATCTCCTTCCCCCACAACACCTTCGGTGCGCCCCGACGTGCGCTCCGTCAGGGCAGGTCGGGAGATACGTCCATGAGTCCGCGAAAGACGCGGCCATGTTGTTTTGGAAGGACACATCCGTGCCCACGAAGTCCCAGGACCGCCGCAAGGTCCGCCTCTCCCGAGCGCTCGGCATCCCGCTGACGCCGAAGGCCGCCAAGTACCTCGAGAAGCGTCCGTACGCTCCGGGCGAGCACGGCCGCACCAAGCGCAAGCAGGACAGCGACTACGCCGTCCGCCTCCGTGAGAAGCAGCGTCTGCGCGAGCAGTACGGCATCCGTGAGAAGCAGATGCGCAACACGTTCAACGAGGCTCGCCGCACCCAGGGACTGACCGGTGAGAACCTGGTCGAGCTCCTCGAGATGCGTCTGGACGCGCTCGTGCTGCGCGCCGGCTTCGCCCGCACCACCGCGCAGGCCCGCCAGCTCGTCGTGCACCGCCACATCCTCGTCGACGGCCAGACCGTCGACCGCCCGTCGTTCCGCGTGAAGCCGGGTCAGCTCATCCACGTCAAGGCCAAGAGCGAGGGCACCGAGCCCTTCCAGGTGGCAGCGGCGGGCGGTCACGCCGACGTTCTGCCTCCGGTTCCGGGCTACCTCGAGGTCGAGCTCGACAAGCTGCACGCGACGCTGCTGCGTCGTCCGAAGCGCGCCGAGGTCCCCGTGACCGGTGACGTCCAGCTCGTGGTCGAGTACTACGCGGCGCGCTAGCGCCGCGCCGGGACGCTGCGCGAAGCGCCGCGTCCC
>WOYI010888452.1_pt1 | contig 51450 bp, 42 predicted proteins | sample 6423411 | NCBI WGS metagenome assembly WOYI01 (sample SAMN13441803, study PRJNA592873) | oil field metagenome | biome: oil field; feature: oil-well bore; material: oil-contaminated soil; isolation source: oil-contaminated soil from oil-well borehole | place: Germany: Wietze | collected 2016-10-18 ... | reverse complement strand
CCCCATTTCCAAAATTACCCGCGAAAACACGGCCCACATCAGGAAGTCTGAAATTATAAGGCTGGGGACTTCCCCAGCCTTATTTTGCCATATGAGATCTATTCTTCAGAAAATGGAATAGTCTAAATCCTGGAACAGATCATTATCAGAAAATTATCTTTTAAATGCCCTGACCTGTATCAACAATTGGCCTTACTTCGATAATTTTGAAACGAACAAGATAATTGTCTTTATCTTTTGTATCTTTTTCATCTTTCTTTGTTTGCACGTTAAAAGATTTTTCCCACTCCACATCATCACCTTCACCCCGCTCTTTCAATAAAACCGGATTCCGCGACAGATCAATTAAATCTGATTTCAAATAAATCCGGCAACCCTTGATTTTTAAGCCTTTGCCACCTTCTTCGGGCAGAAGTATCAGGCACGAAGCATAAGGATTTTCTTTAATATTAACCAGAGAGCGTGAATCCTTTTTTAAAACAAGCGTAAAGTATTCATCAGCAGTTAGAGCTGCCGAACCAAACACGGCAATGTCAGTCTGTCCTTTTTTGTTAGATGTGCTTAAAATATTAATTCTGTTTTCCTTTAATAAAACGTCTTTCACCCTTTTGCTAATAGCCATCCCTTTATCCTCCTTTACATCTATAAATTTTTATTGAAATAAAAATTAAGAAACCCTCTGCTGTAAGTTTACTTTCTATCCCCTTTTCATTGATGACGCTTGTTCAGCCTCATCAAGTGAATCATACCCCATGTCTTTTACCAGATATGTGTATAGCTCTTCCGCCATATTAATGCCTTGAGCATTCTTAGCCAGGATGTCTTTGTTCAGTAGCTCCAGTGTGGCGTCTGAATAGGTTTCCAGTTCACCCCTTAAATACGTCTCGAATGAAGTCAAAAAGGCGGAATCATCGGCGCTGGACAAAGGGCGGCCTCCACTCATTATTCCGGGATATTTTTTCATTATCGACCGCTGCCACGCGCAATGATCGCCAACAATCTTATCTATAAGGGGATTACTGTTTAACTGGGGGATGAGATTATCCATGCGCGCATACTTATGTGTCATGAGATTAATCCCCTTCTCTTCTGCCTTCTCCAAGTCACTCAGATAGCTTTCCAGAGTATCCCTTGACCAGCATGAAAATTGCGCTTTACGGTGAAGCTTGAAGCTTTCCGGATAATCCTGACATGAGCTTTTCCTGGCCGAAGGCACGCTCAAAAACATCTTAAGCTCCCTGGCAAGGATTTTCTCTATTATATCTTCATTTACCAAACTCATAGTTTTCCACTCCTTTTCTGTTTGTACCATGCATACGTTGCACTCATCCCCTCAATGAACGTCGTATATGAGAATCCTATGTCTTTCGTGATAAGTGTTCCGGAATAAACAAGATGTTCATCAAGGGGAAACGGTAAAGGAATACCCTGAGCATCAATTTGATTAATGCTCCTATGCTCTACCTTGATATGTTCTCCTGTGATTATCCTGAGCACATCCACGAACCTCGAATAAGAAATCAGTTCTTCACCTGATAAATTAAACGCCTTTGTATAGGCATTTCTGTTTCCCATACATTCGATTATCGCACGAGCCACATCCCATACGGAGACAAAGGTGAAGAGCGCAAGATCGTTATCCGGAAGGATGATCGTTTTGCCTTCCTCAACCAGATCGAAGAAGTAGCCCTCCCGCGGCGCGTAGTTGTATTTTCCGTATATGAATGCAGGCCGGAAAATTGTCCAGGGAATGTTATTTTCTGTACACTGAGATTTTAATTCTTCTTCGGCCAGATTCTTATTGTAAGCATAATCGCCATGCGGTCCTGGTTGCGGTCCCGTCAATTTAGCAGCCTCTTCACCTATCGGCAGATTACTGGTTTTTTCGTAAATGGAGGATGTGCTAATGAAAATATATTGACCGATAGCATGAGACGGAAGTGTGGAAATCATCATGGCAATATCTTCAGGAGTATAAGCACAGAAGTCAACTATTGCGTTCCATTCTTTAGATGGTATTGCCTCACACATGGCCTCCGTATCGTGGCGGTCACATTTGATTTCCGTTATACCTTTAATGTTAAGAGGCACATTTCCCCTGTTCATTACGTAAATTGAATAGTCCGGATTTCTGGAGAGCTCCTCCACGAACACTCTACCGACAAAGTAGCTGCCACCAATGACCAGTACATCTTTCATAAGCTTTTTATTTCCTATCCAATCCAGACATTTCGTTCGCGAAGCTTTTCGTCTTTTATTTTACTCTGAATTATCGGACCATGATCCAGGAGAAAAGTGCTTGACGAATCTGTCAGATCTTCTGCCTTGAGTTCAGCAATTATCATCGAGCAGATATCTTCTACCATCTCGGGTTTAAGATGGAAATCCGCGGTTTGTATTAATAAACCTATCCTTTCAAAAATCTCTTTTCCGAGCCGCGGCAATTCAACAAGTGCCCTGCTCATCCACTTATAAAAAGGTGTATATCGTCTGTTGATAAGAAAAATAAGAGAAATAACGTCGATACAAAACTTAGTCTCGGCATAGCGGATGGCAAACTGATCTTCTCTTTTGATGCAGCGCCCAAGATTATACTGGCCGGACTGAGCAATTGTCATGCATCGCGCTGCCATCTTTTTAAGCCGGACATCATCCGGGTAAAATTGCAAAAGCCGGTTACGGATTGAGCTGAATTCGCCGAGTGGGTCATAGAAAACCTTACCGTTTGTTGCGGCAGCAAGCGCCGATTCGGGAACTATCATCCATTCCTCATTATTTTGAGGAACGCTTTTATAGCCAATGTACCGGGAGTAAAAGTCACCAATCTCGAATACACCAATTCTATCATTTCCCCATTCACTCTGTTTCCTGGAACCGTAGCCTAAAAATGTTGAGGGAAGTTTTTCATATTTCTGTATCAGTTCTTTGGCGATGTTATCATAATCCTCGCGAGTTAACCAGATGCAAAAACCGGGGCCCCAGTCATGATCACGGGAATTTTCATCATCAAAACCGAAGCATTCGGAACCGTCGCCTACTAACCCGCAGGCCATTCGCCGGGCATGCAGAGGGAAACTCTGAAGGATCATGGGAAGACCATGTTCATGAAAATATTGTTCGGCAAGTGTCAGGCCATTCATTTTTTTACACTGAATCGTTGCGAAAATAATTCCTCAAGCTGTTTTGACGAATCATTCAGAATAGTATCGTGGAGCGAATTGCCGTGAGAATCCATGGTCACCAGCGCCGGCAGATCTTTAATGGTCAGCACCCACATGGACTCGGGTTGTCCGAATTCCTCAAGGTATACTCCTTCGACTTTAACGATACACTCTGCAAGATATTGTGCTGCGCCTCCGGCGGCATGAAGATATACGCAGCCGCATTCAGACATGGCTTTTTTGGTTTTCTCTCCCATACCGCCCTTACCCATGATGGCTCCCGGGCGGAGTTTGGATATTATTTGGGCTTGATATGGTTCCTCGCGCATGGAGGTGGTGGGACCGGCTGCGGTAATCTTCCATTGGCCCTTTTCCTTGATCACGACCGGACCGCAATGGTAAATCACCAGACCGGAGAGGTCTATTGGCGCTTCATTTCCTGAAGCAAGGTACTTGTGAATCTGGTCACGCCCGGTTACTATCCGGCCGGAGATACTGACCATATCGCCTACGGCAAGTTCCTTTATTACATCGTTTTGAAGCGGGGATGTGATGCTTTTTATATCCATTTTATTATTTCTCCCTTTTGATTGAGTTCAACGACATAACGTCTGGTGGCCCAGCAGGAGTAACTCACCGTCACAAAGTAGCTTGCCGGATGTCTGCCGGCATTACCTATCTTAACTCCCAGCAGAGTAGTCTTGCCTCCAAGTCCCATGGGACCGACCCCTAATTCATTTGCTTGTTTCAGGACAGTCTTTTCCAAAGATGCCAGTAAGGGTGAGGGGTTTTTATCTTCCAGTTTCCGGAAAAGTTGTTTCTTAGCGATGAGGTAGCCCGAGGCTCTGTCTCCACCGATGCATACCCCCAGGATTCCCGGAGCGCAACCTTTCCCCTGTGCCTGAAATACCGCATCCAGAATGCAGCGCCTTACTCCTTCCATATCCCTGCCCGCCTGAATCTTCGCATTAGGCAGACTATATTGTGTACTCATATTTTCAGATCCGCCGCCCTTGAGCATGATGCTTATCTTCGTCGGTCCGTTAACCGGCTCAAAATGGATCTGCGGCACATACAGGCCTGTATTATCAAGTGTGTTTTTCTCGGTCAGGGGACAAACACAATTCTGTCTGAGGATGCCTTCTTTAGTGAGTTTTCTTATTGCATCTTTTATCGATTTTTCGAGATGGAATATTGACTTATCCGGCCTTCCTTCGATCATAACCAGAATTGTGCCGGTGTCCTGGCAGATGGGAAGGCTTTTCTTAGATGAAAGAACTATGCTTTTTAAAATGATATCAAGTGTCGTTTTTGCGATAGAACCATTTTCTTCCCGTGTCAGTGCTTTTTTAATGGCTTTGTTAATATCATCAGGCAATACCGTACTCGTCTTACGAATGAGATCATACATATAAAATCTCCAATATGCATTAGTTTAGTGGTTAGTCCATGGCAATAGAAAAGCAAGGATGGTGCCAATAGGATCAGTATTTATTAACATGCTAATATCATGGATACATAAATTAATACATCATCATCATAGTGAAAACATGAGAAAAGAAAGTGGTCAGAAATGTCCCTTAAATGACCTATGCATATTTCGAAGCATCCATTAAATTAAATACCCACTTAGATAGGCGTTGACTAATTAATATGAATAGATTATTCTTGTCAAGCAAATTCCAAAAATGAGGAGGTATATCATGAACTCTCATCGTATAAATCGTGCAGTCCTGACAATTTTTGTCTGCCTCAGCCTGCTTGTCTTTACCGGTCTTTATTCGTCAGCGCAAACCCTGGAACTAAAAAGTTCGGCCTTTGTTTCAGGTTCAATGATTCCTTCACTCTATACCTGCCAGGGAAAAGATATTTCCCCGCCTCTCATGTGGTCAGGCGCACCTGCCGGCACAAAAAGTTTTGCTCTGATTTGCGATGATCCGGATGCGCCCATTGGCACTTGGGTACACTGGGTATATTACAACATTCCAGCTTCAGTGACTTCGATTCCTGAAGCTTTAGCGAAAAGTGAAAAACCGGCACAGGGCGGCATCCACGGCAAGAGCAGCTTCGGCGATTTCGGTTATGGCGGCCCCTGCCCGCCCTGGGGTACCCACCGCTACTTTTTCAAGCTGTATGCATTGGACACGATGCTTACCCTCCCCTCCGGGGCAAAAAAGAATGATGTCCTGAAAGCCATGGATAAGCACGTTTTGGGTAAGACTGAACTCATGGGAAAATATAAGAAGAAATAAACAAGAGGTAAAATCAGGTGATTGAGAAAAAGTATCAAGAACATGCCAAAATGCTGGAAACTATTATCAAGATTATTGATGCTATGGGAATTCGCATCATAGAGATGCGGGATCGTCATGTCAAAGTCCTTTTACCTCTGGAACCTAATGTAAACCATATCGGGACGATGTACGGAGGCTCTTTGTTTACGGCGGGTGAGTTTATGGGAGGGGCCATGTATATGGCCTCTTTCGATTATGACCGTTTCTACCCCATAGTCAAAGCCATCAATATACAGTTCCGCCGCCCGGCATTAACAAATGTAACGGTGGAAGCAAACTTGAGCCTGGAAGAAATTGATGCCATTCATCGGGAAGCCGATGCAAAAGGAAAGGCCGACTGGAAAATGGATCTGGAAATCAAGGATGAAGCCGGCGAAGTGTGTTGTCTCCTGCAGGGCACCTGGCAGTTGCGCAAAGCATAAGCCTGGAATATTGAGGAACCTCCTCATATGCCTGTAGCGTAAATGATTAACAGACTGACGGCCAACGGCATTGTTTTTCAGATCATTCCATACTCTCTCATCAGGATTTAATTCCGGTGAGTAGGGTGGAAGGAAGAAGATCTGGAAACGATCCTTCACGGTTTCCATAAAACGAGTCACGGATTTTGCTTTATGAACCGGATGACCATCCACAATCAGAAAGATCGTCCTCGCACTGCCATGAAGAAGCCGTTTAATGAAATCCATAAAGGGAAACATCAACTGATTTATTTTGCCGTAGAGTTTCCAGTTGCAACGGTGTCAGAAGCTTTCTGGTCAGATTATCGATTTCCGAATGGGTCCGAAAGATTATCTTCTTGCGGGCGGGACAAAAACATCCCTGATGCCGGTTCTTTCCAGTTTTATTGCGGATGTTGGGCAATGGTAAGAGCAAACTCCGCAACCGATGCATTTCTTTTCATCTATAACAGCGATTTCGTCAACAAGGCTGATCGCCTCCATCGGGCACATATCTTCACAAGCCGCGCATCCTGTGCATTCAGAGGCTTCAACTTTGGCCATGCATGATGAATAGGTTTGCATTGGAGCGCCGCCAATGTAATAAATCTGGAAGGTGCCGCAACAGCATTTGCAGCAATTGCAGATGGCGAATTCTTCATTGTTTATGTCCTGTTTTACATGAAATGCCTTATGCACTAATCCGTCTTCCCTGGCCTTTTCCATTATTCTCAATGCTTCATCTTTTGATATTTTTTTACCGAAATTGTATTTTATTACAAACTCGGCGGTCTGACCGAAAATGAAACAGTTTTCTCTTTCATTTGTGACATGACAAGGCTTGCCCAGAAGATCTTTTTCGTGACGGCAGTAGCAGGTGGAGACCGCTATTGTGTCAAATCTTTCGATGATCTTCTTCACATCGTCATACGGCATAACGTCGTCATGCGCTCCTTTTACTTCCTGCTCAATGGGAACTACTCTTGTAAATGGTGGCACTGTTTTGAGAAAATCGATAACCGGATCATAACTGCTCTGGACCAGATCCGAGAGTTCTTTGAAAATCTGCTCAAATAATTTTGCCAGTTTTTTTTCTTTTTCGGTTTTTTCGCCCCTCATCAGGGTAAATTCGAAGAGTCCCGGTATCGGAGGCAACAACCTGTAGACAACTATGCCCGTGCTTTTACTGGGGATACCGGTAATAATACCTTTCCGCATTAGTCCATCCAGCATTTTGTCCAATGCTTCATCACTCAAATTGGATTTTTCCTTGATATCCTTTATATTCATCGGCTTTGTGAATACCGGAATGAATGCGGCCTCCTTTTCATCCATTATGGTCTGCAACAACTCAATCAATGTAGCGGAAACAGGTATCGGGATAGCTCCTGCGCTTATTGAAGCTTGTGCGGCATCATGCCATATTTTCTCATTCATAAATTTCTCCTTTTCTGAATTAATTTATAGTTTTTAACCATAAAAATTTAAATCACTGCCTGATCATCGTCAGGTTGTCCGCTAACCATAACACGATTTCGACCCGATCTTTTAGCACGGTACATTGCCTGATCCGCCTCCAGAATCAATGCATCCGGGTTTGCCTGCCCAATACCCGGCACCATGCTCGCCACTCCTAAGCTCGCTGTGATATTAGTTGAAACGGATTTTTTGTACTTTATTGTCGTTTCCATAATTTTTTTGCGCACTTGCTCGGCAATTATCCTTGCCTGTTCAGCAGAGGAGTTGGTGAGTACCAGCGCAAACTCCTCGCCGCCGTAACGCGCTGCCAAATCTCCCGGACGGCGCGCATGATCCTTGATTAATGAGGCCACAATACGCAGACACTCGTCCCCGGCCTGATGACCATAGGTATCGTTAAACATCTTGAAGTGATCGATATCAGCCATGATGAAGCCGACCGGTTCGCGTTTACGTCTGGCGCGCTGCCACTCGATAGCCAGGCTTCTGTCAAGACTGCGGCGGTTGGCAATCTGGGTGAGGCCGTCGATAGCAGAAAGATATTGCAGTGTCAAATTTGATTCTTCGAGATCACGGTTCTCGACAGAAAGCAAGCGTGATTGCAGATAATTCTGCCGCAAACTGCGTTCTATCAGGAACGTGCCGATCAGGGCACTGGTGGCAGAACCAATAAACACAAAATTGGTGATGACCACAATGGCCAGGTTGTTGCTCGTTGGACCGAACCCGATCAACCCTACATTGAGTGAGAACAACATTATGATGGCAGAGATAACCCCCCATTTGAACTGTATGCGCGACAGCACAAACACAATAATCATCGCCACGGTGACAGCGTTGTAATAATAGTAATTGTAAGGCTCACGTGAATTCAGGGAGATTGCAATCAGCCCTCCCACTGCACTTGCGGCGACGATACAGATAAATAGTTGCATGTAATGTTCGCCGATTCTTTGCTTGAATTTTCCCCAGAAGCTGATCAGCAAAGGAACAGACATGGGTATTCCCGCCACTAACCGTATGAACCACGTTCGTCCGGCCATTTCGGTCATCCAGATTAAGTCGAGTATGCCGGAAGCCAGGAAAACAACCAATCCAATGATTCCGGCAATCTGCATGTGCGCGAAATAACGGCGCGCATAATCCTGCTGGAATTCGCGCTCCAGTTCTTCGTTGAAACGCAAACGCCAGCCACGATCATTCAGTAACTGCTGCAGGGTATTTAATTCGGCATCTTTCATGCTTGCGTCCTTTCCGGCAAGTAAGCTTCATCCAATCACGGGTGGCAGATCTAACCTGTCAGACACATAAATTATTTTTTTGCAGGTCAAGTATAGGGGTGACTTTCTTGTGTGTCAAGACAATTTGGAACAGTAAATAACAACTGTTAACTAAGAAAATTGGAGTGTTTTTTCATGTTTATCATCTTTCCTGACAAATAAAAGAAAGTTCAGAAATTTCTTTGCTTCATACCGGAAAGCGGACGGTTTTTCGTTGCCTACGTTCTGCTGACGGTTGTTTGATGGATGATTTTATAACACTTTTATTTGTTAGTCAGATAATGTTTCACCGTCAGGATGGGATGGCGGTAGATCATGCGGGGGCCGGAGTATTTCATCACTGCTTTGATTTTTTGTCTCCTGTCCGGTTTATAACAATGTATGGAGCATTTTGAGCACGGGGGCTTGCTCTCTTTGAGCGGGCATTTTTCAAGTCTCTTTTTAACATAATCAAGAAGCTCTCGACATTCGGGACAAAGGTTTTCTGTACTGCCATGATGACCACGGCAGTACAGATCAATCATCAGTTCGACTGTTTTAATTTCCTGTTCCATTATCTTTTATGATCGCTTCAATATCTTTCCTCTTAAACTCAGGACGATTTCTTTCATGGGGATTTTTTTGTTCGCCGCGTCCATCCCTTTTTTGATAATCATGGGCATTCCCGCACAGCAGGGCACCTCCATAACAACTGTGGTGACGCTCTTGATTCCCGCGATTCTGAAAATGTCGGCAAACTTGCTAACATACTCGTGGACATCGTCAAATTTCGGACAGCCCATCATCACCACTTTGCCTTTCATCAGATCCCGATGCAGTGTGGGAAAGGCAACGGCCGTGCAGTCCGCAAGAACCAGCAGGTCGGCGCCTTTTAGGAAGGGAGCGCTGGCCGGGATCAGTTTAATCTGAATCGGCCAGTGGGTGAGGGCAGATTCTTCCTGTTCACTCTCAAAACGTTTCGGCTTATTGGCCGCTTCGCAGGTGGATGGTTTGTCAAAAATCTGGATATGTGTTGATGGGCATCCGCACGGCAAAATTTCCTTTTCTTTTTTTGTCAGATGTTTTTTGACGGCTTTTTCGTCAAAAGCAGGAGCTTCGCGCTCGACGATGCGCAGAGCGCCGGTGGGGCACTCTCCGATGCAAGCGCCCAGGCCGTCGCAGAATGTTTCCGAAACAACCTTGGCTTTGCCGTCAATTATTTGCAGAGCGCCTTCGGCGCAACCGGTCACGCAATTTCCGCAGCCGTCACACAAATCTTCATCAATCTCGATAATCTTGCGTACTATTTTTTTCATGTCATCACCTTTAAAAGTTACTGCCCCTTCATCATTGCCTCTACGTCGGTTTTCGGGTCCGTGACGGGCTTGATATTGAAATTCTCCACTAAAACCTTGAGGACGTTTGGCGATGCAAATGCCGGCAGTGTCGGCCCGAGACGGATTCCTTTTACACCCAAATGAAGAAGTGCCAGAAGCACAGCCACAGCTTTCTGCTCATACCAGGCAACATCGAAGGAAATCGGCAGTTCATTAATGTCTTTGAGTCCGAATACTTCTTTAAGCTTCAACGCGATAACGGCCAGCGAATAGCAATCGTTACACTGTCCCGCGTCCAGCACCCTGGGAATACCACCGATATCGCCCAGAGCCAGTTTGTTGTAGCGATATTTGGCACAACCCGCTGTCAGAATAACCGTATCCTGAGGAAGTTCGCGGGCGACATCAGTATAGTAGCTGCGTGTTTTGTGCCGTCCATCGCAACCGGCCATGACGATGAAGCGCTTGATGGCTCCGGATTTTACAGCGTCTACAATCTTGTCGGCCAACGCGAGAACCTGATTATGGCCGAAGCCTGTTACCAGTTCTCCCTTTTCAATTTCAGTCGGCGTCGCACATTTTTTCGCCAGCGCAATTATTTCCGAAAAATCTTTTGTACCGCCTTTGGTTCCGGGCGAAATATGTTTGATGCCGGGATAACCGACGACGCTGGTTGTGAAGATTCTGTCTTTGTAAGAATCCTTTACCGGAATAATGCAGTTGGTCGTCATCAGGATGGGGCCGTTGAAAGATTCGAATTCCTCATTCTGTTTCCACCAGGCGTTTCCGTAATTTCCCACGAAATGAGCGTATTTCTTGAAGGCGGGATAGCTGTTTGCCGGGAGCATCTCGCCATGCGTGTAGACATCCACGCCCGTTCCTTCCGTTTGTTTGAGTAGTTCTTCCATATCCTTGAGATCGTGTCCGGAAATCAGAATACCCGGATTGTTGCGTACGCCGATATTAACCTTGGATATTTCGGGATTTCCGTAGGTAGAAGTGTTCGCTTTATCCAGTAGTGCCATTGTGTTGACGGCGCATTCTCCCGCGCGCATGACCATCGCGACCATTTCAGCCACGCTCAGATCTTTGGTCGCGGATACTAACGCTTCCATCAGGAAGTTATAAATTTTATCATCCTCAAAGCTCAGCACGGCAGCATGCTCGGCATAGGCGGAAATTCCTTTGATACCGTAAATAAGAAGCATCCGAAGCGATCGGACATCTACGTTTTCTATGGAAAGAATGCCGATTTGTGCAGCCTTTTTATTAAATTCGGCAACATCATCCGAGAACCACACAGCCGAATCGTGCAAAGCGCCCGGCATATCCGCTCCGTATTTTTTCTTCAATTCATCTCGTAATTTCAGCGCCTTGCGTATCAACTCAATTATCCTGTCATTGTCAAAGTTAACATTGGTAATCGTCGCGAAAAGTGCTTCTGCCGTAAAACGTCCGTATTTGCCATCCAATGTTCCTGCTTCTTTCGCCTTTTCGGCATATATCGAGAGACCTTTCAGAATATAAACCAGCAAGTCCTGCAAATTCGCAGTTTCTTCCGTTTTTCCGCAAACGCCTCTTACATTACACCCCACGTTTTTTACTGTTTCCTGACACTGATAACAAAACATATGAAACCTCCTGTATTAGATTCTTTGTTTATTGTTTGCCAGTGTATCCAAAATAATACCGCATATCCTTGACTTATGTTAAGAAGAATATATATTTTTTACTCGAGGGACGTAAATTATGAAAAAAGCTCACGATATCCTTGTGAAAAGCCAGCTTTTCGGAGGCTTGCCCGAAGAGCATATAGCCCAGATCGAAAACATTGCCGTCGATAAACATTACAACAAAGGCGATGTTATTTTTTACGATGGAGATGAAGGTAACGGATTCTATTTGATCGCATCGGGGAGCGTCAGTGTTTACAAACTCTCACCCGAAGGAAAAGAGCAGATATTGCACATCGTGAAAGAAGGCAACACCATCGGTGCTGTTCCCGTCTTTTCCGGAAAATCGTTTCCCGCCAACGCCCGCGCCATTTCCAAAAGCCATCTTTTATTTTTTGATCGGGAAAAGTTTATCCAGCTCATTACCAACAAGCCGTCTCTGACGATGAATATTCTGGCGCTGCTTTCCATGCGTCTGCGGGAGTTTACCATCCAGGTGGAGAATCTATCGCTTAAGGAAATTCCAGGCCGCTTGGCCGCCTACCTGCTTTTTCTTGCGCAGGAACAGGGAAACAAAGATTTAATCAAACTTAATATTTCCAAGGTACAACTTGCCAATCTTCTGGGTACGGGACCGGAATCGCTTTCCCGTGCGCTGGGGAACATGAAGAGTAAAAAACTTATAGAGGAAAAAGGTGCCAGTATCAAACTGCTTAATCGCAATCTGCTGGAAGAACTTGCCGAGAGGGGCAAAGATTCCCCATAATCATTTCTTCCCCCCCCACTTCTTTTGTTTGGCAGATTGAAAAAAGAATACGAAAGTAAAGGAAAAGAGGCTGGCCCATAGTGGCGCTTTCATCCACCAGCGGCGAAAAAAACAGTCTTTTGAGCAAAAAGAGTGTTCATGAAGGCAAATCAGGTTACACTCCATTCCAAGAGAACAGAATTGATGATACTCTTAGAAAGGTTCAGGAAAGTTCAGTTTTACTTTTATGCCTCATAGCTGCTATCAATTTGCTTTTCTGTTATTTTTTCAAGGCGCTTAAATTGATATGCTTCTTCCATTACTTCATTGACCAGATCGCTATCATAATTGCCGCTAATAAACTTTTTGCTATCAAGGACACAAAGATGGAAAGGTATATTGGTATCAATACCTTCCACTTTGAACTGAAGAAGAGCTTCGCGAGCTTTTTTCAGACATTCTTCTCTTGAACCGCCTTTTACCGTTAAAAGAGCGATAAGATTATCATAATGATGGTTTATAGTAATGCCGTTTCTTATTCCAGTATCCACTTTAATTTCGTCACCAGTAGGTGGTGAAAACCTTGTAACTGTGTCTACCGAAGACATAAAACACTTTTCTTCCTTTTTCCATCCTTCTGCATTAATTCGAAACTCTATAGCATATCCATCTGGTTCGGGAATATGTTCCCGTACAAGATTAAGGGGAGAACCCCTTATCAAATCAAATTGAATTTTTACCAAGTCTATTCCGAAGATCATTTCCGTCGGTCTTTTCTCAACTTGGATTCGTGCATTTATCTCGCTGAAATAAAACCGTCCGTCTGCCATATTTACAACAAATTCAACTGTGCAAAGCCCGATGATTTCAATTTGATTGATTAAACTTACCGCATAGTTTTCTATTTGGCTAAGTTTGTCTTTTGATAATAGTAGAGGAGAGGCTTCTTCGATAATTTTCTGATGATTTCTTTGTATTGTACAGTTGCGTACGCCCAAAGGTTTTGCATGATATACTCCGTTTTCATCGCAACCGCCCATTATTTGTACTTCTATATGACGGATTTTGCCGAAGAAAACCTCCATATAGATAGAATCATCACGGAAATATTTCTTTGCATCGGCTTTAACTTTTTCAAAAGAATCTTTTGTTAATTCTTCGGAGCTTGTAAATTTTTTAATGCCTCTGCCGCCGCCACCACGTTTGGGTTTAAGCATAACAGGATAGCCAATTCTTTCAGCTATTTCCTTTGCATCATCTACGCTTATCAATTCACGGTGACTACCGGGTTTAACTGGTATACCTAATCGTTTTGCCAGGTGTATAGTTTTTATTTTATCACTGGCAATTTCTATTTGATCTGAGGTAGCTCCAATATTTTTTATTCCTGTTCTCTCAAAGGCCCTGACAGCCTCATGATTTTCAGATAACATCCCTGTCCCAAGGTGCACAAATTTACACCTCTTTTTGTAAGCGGCTTCTATAAGCTTATCTACGTTCATATATAATAAGGCATTGTCATTTTCTGAACCGAGATAAAAAGTTTCATCTGCCAAATCGTTTAAATATGACAAACCTGCATCTTCCTCGGTATAGGCAACAATTACAGAGACGCCCATTATTTTCTTGAGAGATTCAGCTATCACTTTAGCACTTACACCGCGGTTAAACACACCTATCCAAGTTTCCAATGCTTCCACCATTGAGCTCATCCCTTATGATTTAAGTAATTCATTTAGTTTTATTTTACCTGTACTTATAGTAAAAACAAAGTAAAATTGCAATACATTTATATTTTGTAAATGCGAGAGGTATTTGCCAGGATAGCTTTAAGTATCAAACACTTGCAGAAATTATTCTTGCTACTTGAGTAGAAAAAGCCATCATAATCATCGCAAAGGGGTTATCTATCCATGTCCATTCCCTTCAAATTTGATCTATGCATACAGTCATGGGATTTTTAGTTCTCGCCAGATAAAGAAACGGTGCCATGAGGATTTGGGTTTTATGTTCATTTCGCACTTACATTGTCCCGACTTCCGGGTATTGAGTGATTTCAGGAAAGAGAATTACGAATACTTCAAGGCACAAGGCAATGAGTTATGGTCGTCTCCAGAAACGAAAGACCATCGTTGAACCCGTCTTTGGTCAGCTAAAGGCGAACCTGGGATTTCGGGGATTCAGTGTACGGGGAATCATGCGAGCAGGTGGCGAGTTTTCCCTGATATGTGCGGCACACAACATTAAAAAGATTGTTCATGCCATCAAACAGAAGGTCGTCTCCTTAAAACAGGGCAGATTGATTCCCCAAGCAGTTTATTAGCGGGGTGACATCCACGGATGCTGCTCCATTCGGGGATGTAGAACTCATTTTTGCCGAAAATATTTTTGTCCGGTGACGAAATTTCTTTTTCAAGAGGTGATTTTGTCATTTTGGGGAGTTTTCGGACAAAAAGCTGGTTTTAAAAGATGGAGTTCTCGGACAGCCTCCTAATAATAAATCTGTCCCCTTTTCCCTTCTTTTCCCTTTTCCTTACTTTTCCTTTCTCCTTTTCTCATGGGGATGAATACATTCACCTCACCTATGGAGTGAACTTAATACTTGGATAAGGGCTTTGAGACCTCTTTCAGCGTTCATTTCCAACTGGATAAGCAATCCCGTATCAATGATTCCGTCCAGATAATCAGACCGCATTTCTTCTTTTGCGTACTCAAGGGCTTCCTTCTTTCCGAAGTATGTATAGTTCGGACCTTGAATCCCGCACAGTATGGACAAATACCCGGCGGAACTGCATGGAACGGTAAACGGAAATGCCGACGGATTGGCGAACCTCGGAGTATTAGCAAGCGCTTCTCTCCATAAGGAAACGGAAGCTTCCGCACCGGCATCTTCACTCACCAGATAAATACCGGTGGTTTCTTTGTTACACAGCGACGGGTATTCCTTTTTAATGAATTCAGCAAGCTCTACAATTCCGGCCTCATAGACGGGATCGGGCGGAATGGTATGAAACTCCTTGTATAATAAGTCCTTTTTCAACTTGCCGTCCCCATGAGTAGAGCGGAATTATGGCCGCCGAAGGCATAACCGCAATTCAACGCCCAACGTAGATTCTGTACAGGAATGTTTTCTCTGACAATATCGATTTTGAATTCCCTGTCTGTTTCCGTATGATTCGTGGTTAATGGCAGCATCTGTTTGTATAAACCATATGCTGTAATAAAAGCTCCGAGCGCCGTGGCTGCTCCCAACGAGTGTCCAAACGCACCTTTGTAGCTGGATACTTTAACACCGGTTCCAAACAAACCATAAATAGCTTTGGCCTCCGCAGCGTCCGATAATCCGGTGCCGGTACCGTGAGCATTAATCCATCCGGCATCCGAAGTCCGTAGTCCTTTCAATCGTAATGCTTGCTCCATCGCCCGCCGCATACCACAACCGGTGGGATCGGGCGCCGTTAAGTGATAAGCGTCCGAGGAAAGTCCCAATGCTTCCACGGTGGCAAACGGTGTCACACCTCTCCGCAGAGCTGATTGATATTTCTCTAAATACAATATGACGGCTGCTTCTCCCAACTGCATACCTTTCCGATTTTGATCAAATGGTCTGCACAATTCCGGTGTCATGCTCCTTGAACGGCTGAATCCTACCAGGGCAATTTTCGAAAAAGGTTCCACGCCGCCTGCCAGAGCAACCTGACACTTGTTGTTTCTAATGGCTTTCACCGCTCCGCCAATGGCATAGTTACCCGCGGCGCAGGCGTTTCCGTAACTTACCCCCTGTCCCCTCAGGTGAAAATGTTCTCGTATTGCATTGACGAAGCACTCACCGTTGTATTGATGCAAGTCCAGCGGCTTGCCTTCCGCAGCCTGCTCAAAGGCTGCGCTTTCGCCCATCGTGGTCCCGATAAATACTCCAATGCTCTCGTCCACGGGCAAAGCGGCTTGTTGAAGCGCCTTTTTCGCGGCCATGATGGCCATTGTTTTTCCCCTGTTTTCCGGTGGACATAAAATAGAATCTATCCGGCATGCGATTGTATGCCTGAATTGTTGTTGTTCCAGGTCATCCCATTTTCTGGCGGCAGTTTTTCCATGCAGGAGTTTCTGCCAGATCATTTCCGGATCGTCACCCAATGGCGTCACAGCGCCGATTCCGGTAATCACAATGGTATCAGGAGGCAGAGGCATACAGCAGTTTCAATACGTGTTCGGCGGTAAGGTGTATACTGGAAAGGTTTTTCCAGTCGGCGTCGTCTACTTCCACCCGGTATCTTTGTTCAATGAGTGCGACAAATTCCGCCAGGTCCAGCGAGTCCAGACCCAGTTGGTCTGTGAAATGCGCCCCATCGCCATACTCTAACGGCAAATCCGGCTTCATGTTATGGAGTTCTTTCCGCAATAAACGGCTGATGGTATCGTATGATTCCATTATTTGAATACCTTCACCCGGCTCGCTTTTTGATGGCCATTGGCTTCACTAAGCAAAGGAGCCATCGGGTCTCCTATCAATCGATAGTTATTGATGGCTGATTTTCTTTCAGGTAACGAAGCGATAATCAGTTCGCCAACCGTGCTCGCACCATTTTTAAGGTTTCCGCAAATATTTACAGCCCAGCGAGTATTATCGGGATGTGTGGTAGAGTTGATAGCCCCGAAGCTACTGGCTGCGACTCCGGTAAACGGTATCAATTCTGCAAATGAAACATCTTTGCCCTTCCGGCTTGCCGTCAAACAGCACAAATTCAATAACGCCCCCAGCGGTTCTCTCTTATCGCCTTTAAAATCATGAATGCGGGTCCCCTGATAACCCACCCACCCCATGGGCCGTCCGTGCCCCACGTAGATGGCCACTCCCAATCCGCTTGACAAACCTTTGAGCATATCTTCTTTATAGACGGCCTCACCAGTCCATCGAAACACATGCGCCGGCAATTCCTTACTCAGTATACTTTCAATCCGCTCGGCCAGACGGATGAAGCGTGGAAACCGTTGACTGAGAACGGCAATGTCCAATGACGCGGACTGCCGTAAATGAACATGGGCCGCGGTAATGGCAAACTGTCTGATGCTTGTTGCTCCCAGGTTTGGAAGCCAGCTCACCGGAATCGCCGAAGATCTTTTTCCTGGACGGATCACCGGGCTTTCCAAAACGGCGGCGGGAGATTTTTCTTTCGGGCCTATGACCATCATCGCATCACCATCACCGGTATGTTTCCGAACAGCGGATAAATCAATTTTCTCTTCCTCCATTGGAACAAGAAGCGGACTAATCTCCTTTTCCCGATACGCTATGAGCAACGGCTCCATGGCTTCGATGATTTCCGGTGGAAGTATGATGGTGATTTTCTTCATCAGATTCCTTATAGAAAGGCACGGAAGCCTGAGCTTCCGTGCCGGACAATGTTAAGCTGCGTTTCTCAGATCTTCAATAAAGGGTTCCCATGCGCTGATATTACCGGATTTACCCAGTTCCAAGATACGGTAATAGTCGGCTACGATATCACCTTGCTGATCCGGACCGTAATCAAAGAAATCCCTTCCTTCACTCCTTGCGTGCACGAGGCTTTGTTCCTCATCCAGACCATCTTCGGTATAATCGTAGGCATCCGACGTCGCCTCCTTGTACAGGGCATCTGCCATATAGAAAGGCCCGGTGACTTCGCCCTGGTACACATGGGTCAATTCATGCATAAGCCAATCATAGGTACTGTCGCCTTCACTTGTACCTTTCTTCAATACAGTGCCCCCGGGGAAATGCACCACGCGCATCGTAGCCAGTCCATTGGGGGCTTCCTGCGCCCAAGTCGTAAGCTCGGCAAGCCACGAACCGATGTGCACATGAATCTGGCTATATGGCAACCGGTTCTCGAAGACTTTTTTGGCTTCGCTGATTTCGGTCGCACTGAGTTTACGGAAGACGCCCAATACTTCCATGATAATACCAACAACGGTAAATATGGCGCCACCACCGATTTCCAGCGCTCCATCAAGGATTTCCTTGGCCGATTCGCCAATCGCGATCAACGCTTCGATGATTTTTTCCTTCGCGTTTTTTAACGGATTGGTGAAAGCCGCTTTGACAATATCGGCGGCGGCGTTGCTGGCCTCCGTAAGAGCCCGCATAAAGTTGTTGAGCGCCTGGTCAGGATGCTTTACGCTCTCGACAAGCAAGTCCGTCAACGCGATTCCAAGATCAGCCAACACTTCCACAACCTCTTTTACCGACTGCAACGTTTGTGCGGCAGCCCATGTCATAAACTCCGCAATGGCGGCTCCCGCATTGAAGGCGCCGCGAACCACGGAACGAATACCCGGTATAAAGTCTTTCGAAATATAGGTTAGTACATAGCTGATTGAGTTGCCTACCCGGGTTGTGGCTTCACCCAGCAGTTCCAGAGCGGCATCCCCGGCAGCCCGGGCCCAGTCGATGATTTCGGCGATTGCCGTATTGGCATTTTCTAAAACGACGATGATGCTATCAAATATATCACCGGTTTTCTGCATAGCCCAATCGAGAATTTCCGTCGCGGTCTTCTTTACGTAGCGGATCGCCATGACGGTTTCTCTCCACAATTCCGACGCGAGTTTCTCTCCCCGGTCAATCAACCATTCAAGAACGTCTCCGACCGGCCCCAATGCCTGCAACACGCCGTTTACCATTTTGCGGAATACAAAGTATCCCTGTTGAAGAGCAGTTTCCAGAAGATCGGTGAAGGTCTGACCTACGGCCATCGCCGCTTCAATCACCCGGGCGGCGGCGCGATACGTAAATTGCACCATCGCCTTGGTAAACTCCACCAGGGTCTTGCCTAAATCAAATGCGGCCTGCACGACTTTCTTGAGAAAGTTCATGCTGATATTGGCAATATCCTTAAGAACATCCGTCAGCGATTTCCCCAGCTTGAACAGGATATCAACGACATTCTTGATGCCGTTCACGGCAATCTGCGCGGCATTGGTAATCAAATCGGCGATGGTCTGACCGGCCGCAAGGAGCGCGGAAACGATTTTTTTACCCGTTTCAATAACTGCTCCCGCCGCATAAGTCAGTAACTCGAATGCCGTAGTCCCGATTCGAATGGCTGATTGTACCACTTCGTCTATCAGGTCCAGACCGGCATTGATAACATCGTCTAGAATCGTCCCCAACGAGTTGCCTAGCTGGTTAAACGCCCGGACGACTTCGTCAAAAAAGTGTGATGGCCGGGTAACAAGGGTAACGAGGATATCCCCCATGGTATGGCCTATTTCCATCAACGCCTTGACCGTGCTTACGATTATGGTGCCGGCAAACTGGACTGCCTTTTCGATAATGTTGCCGATGGACTTGCCTATTGCGATAAGCGCTTCAACACCTTTTTTAATAATGTCAAACGTCTGTTTGACCAGCCAACTCATCAATTCTCCCAATGTGTGCCCCAATTGATCAATTGCCTTTAGAATCAAAACCAGCTCGTCACCGATAAATTTAAAAGCTTCTTGCAGGATTTCATACATCGCCCTCCCAATCATTGTTAAACCCTCAATGATATTCTTGACGAGTCCATATCCGTATGAAAGAGCGGCTTCCACTATCTCAAATACGGTCTTACTCGCTTCCAACAAAGCGCGGCATACTGATGCAATGCCTTCAATGGTCATATTCACCAGATCCACAAAGGCCTCCGCAATCGTCTTTACAACACTTTCAATGGCGTCAACAACAGCATTGACCGCGTCCGCAAGAGCGTCAGCAACGTCTTCAAAAAATTCAACCACGGCTTCATCCGTTTCCGGACCGGGTTTATGGGTTTGTTTTTTTTGTTTCTGATTCTTCTCAATATTCCGCAATTGGTCGCCTGCTTCCGCCAGCCAGTAAAGAACTTCTCTGATAGATTTCCGGTCTTTCTTCTTCCCGTCTTTCAGAACAAAATCTTTCATAAGTTTACGCCCCTGCACACGGGGCAATTGACTTATAGCGTGGACAATCCCCCGGGCCTGGCCGGCGTTGCGGTATCCTTGTATAACCGCTTTACGCTCCTCCGTTTTCATTGATGCCACTTTCTGAAATAATTCCCGATGATGCATTGGCTCTTTTAATGTAACCGCGTATGCCTCAGCGAGAGTGATCCCTTTTTTAGGATCCGTTTTGTAAAGACTCCTGAAAGCGGGCGCCAGTTCAACAGCTTTGAAGTTTGAAGAGAGGATTCGACGGGAAATAGCTCTTTTTGATTTAAACGTTGCACCATCTACTGCTTCTACAATTGCATTCATTGACAACTCCTTTCCAGATAGTTAAAAGTTTTTCGTTTAAAAAACTACATACCCGCATTTGTATTGATAAGTACTTCCTTTTTTGTGTTTGGAGTATAAGAAACGCGCCCTTGTGTGTCAAGAAGATTTCAGGCACAAGATATAGCCCAATTGATTCAGATATCTTTCCAGGCGGTTTAATCCTTCTTTGATGTTTTCCAGTGAATTGGCGTAGGAGAAGCGCAAAAATCCTTCTCCGCCACTGCCGAAATCAATGCCGGGCGAGACACCGACTTTTACCTGTTCGGTAATACGAAATGCTTCCTTGTAAGAATCTTTGCAAAAACGCCGGGCGTCAGCGAAGACATAAAAAGCGCCGGTCGGCTCGACATGGATGACAAAACCCATGTCTTGTAATCGAGTCAGCATATACCGGCGGCGTTCATCATAAGTATTGACCATTTTAGCCACATCTTTTTTAGCCTTGGTTAAGGCGGCAATCCCGGCCCATTGAATAAAGCCGTTAGCGGAGATCATAAAATTCTGATGAATCCGCTGCATCACTTTGGAAAACTCTTTGGGAAAAATGCAGCAACCCAGACGCCATCCGGTCATTGCGTATAATTTGGAAAAACCGTTAATAACAAAAGCCTTGTCCGTAAATTCCAAAATGGAGTGAGCGCGATCTTTGTAGACGAGGCCATGATAAATCTCGTCGGAAATAATATACTGCTTTTCAAATTGTGCGACACTCTGTAATTGTTCCTCCGTCATCACAATGCCGGTGGGATTGGAAGGCGAGTTAATCAGGATAGCTTTTGTTTTTGCAGACAGTTTCTTTTTTATGTCTTTAGGGCGGTACTGAAATCCGTCTTCCGGGTAAGTTTTAACTTCTTTAGTTTTGCCGCCGGCCGCGAGAATAAAGTTCTGATAGCAGGGGTAACGGGGGTTGGAAATAATTACCTCGTCGCCATGATCTAAAATGGCCAGCATCGCGAACAACAGCGCGGGTGAAGTTCCCGTGGAGACCAATATCTGGTCAGGCATAATATTAACGCCATATTCTTTAAGATAGAAATCGCAGATGGCTTGTCTTAGTTCCAGAAGACCAAGGGCGTGAGTATAGCGAATTTTGTTATTGTGTAGAGCCTGGATTGCCGCTCGTGTGATAACTTTCGGCGTGGGGAAATCAGGTTCGCCTACTTCCAGATGGACAACATGGTCGCCTTTGCGCTCCAATTCCTCGGTTTTCGCCATGATATCCATGACAATGAACTTGTACTTTTCGTCATAATTGTCAGAAAAAGCTCATAATTGGCTTGTTCTTTGCACATTTATCTCAGGAAGGTTAAAAAAAGATTGATATTGGCACAATTTTGTTACAAAATACTTTAAAGGTTGGCTAAACCTGCAATGAACAAAAGTACAAAAAAGTATTTTTTGGAGAATGATCACAAATTGAGTATTCATAGTTATGAAGAACTTGCCGCGCTGCACGCGATAGCTAAAATTTTAGCTCAGCCCACAGATTTGCGTGATGAATTGGAACAAATTCTGCACGAGATGAGTTCGCGTCTGGGAATGCAGCGGGGAATGATATCTCTCTTTGACCGCGACAAGAATGAAATTTGGCTGGATATTGCTCATGATGTAAATATAGAAGGGCTGGATGTAACATACAAGCCCGGAGAAGGGATTACCGGAGAAGTCGCTCAGTCCGGGCGTCCAATGGCTGTGGCTAATCTGGGACATTCCGCTCATTTTTTAGACCGCACCGGCGCCCGGCGTAACTTAAACAGGTCGGAACTGGCCTTTCTTTGTGTTCCCATTATTTATGATGACCATGTTGTTGGCGTTTTATCCGCCGACAAGGTTGCGCGTGAAGTAGAAAGTTTGGATAAAGAACTGGCTATGCTTTCCGCCGTAGCGGAATTAACGGCCAAATTCGTGCACATCAGAGCTTTGGAAGAGGAAAATAAACGGCTGAAAAAAATTGTCGGCAGCGAGAGACCGCCTTCTGTAGATATTATCGGTCATTCCAAACCAATGCAGGAAGTTTTCGGTTTGGTTGCCCAGGTAGCCGATTCCAATACAACAGTTTTAATTACCGGTGAAACGGGGACAGGCAAGGAGTTAATCGCCAGAGCGATCCACATGAACTCTTCCCGGCGCAAAGGGCCAATGGTACAGGTTAATTGCGCGGCAATTCCCGATACTTTGATTGAAAGCGAGCTTTTCGGTCACGAAAGGGGCGCATTTACCGGCGCGTTGCAGCAACGCCGGGGGCGTTTTGAAGAGGCCAACGGAGGCACAATTTTTCTGGATGAAGTAGGCGAGCTTTCCGCTGCCGCTCAGGTAAAACTTTTGCGTGTTTTGCAGGAAAAGAGATTTCAACCACTGGGCTCTTCCAGAGTTGTCAATGTTAATGTACGCATTATCGCGGCCACCAACAGAAATTTGGAACAGGATATTATAGCGGAACGTTTTCGCGCCGATTTGTTTTATCGTTTGAATGTGTTTCCCATATATTTACCGTCTTTACGCGAAAGAGGCAGCGATATTATACTCCTGGCAGATCATTTTATTTTGAAATACAGCAAGGAGATGAACAAAAATGTTAAAAGAATCTCCACCGCGGCAATAGAAGTATTCTTATCCCATAAATGGCCGGGCAATGTGCGTGAGCTGGAAAACTGCATCGAAAGAGCTGTATTATTATCCAGGACCGATACTATCGATTGTGCCCATCTTCCGCCCTCTTTGCAGGTTAAAGAATCTAAAGCGGAGAAAAAGGAGCACAGTAAATTATCTTCTGTTGTTGAAGCTCAGGAAAGGTCTTTGATCATTGATACGCTGGAAGCAACCGGCGGCAATCAAACAAAGGCCGCGAAAATGTTGGGGACTACCAAGCGAATTATTCAATACAAAATTAATAAATTGGGAATTGATCCGAAATTTTTCCGCAAACAGAATAAAGAGGTTAGTGAATCTGCGTCTTAGCTGAAGAAGCAAACCATTTCCTGTGCCACAATATCGGAAAGCAAGATTAATTTCTTTTCTTTAACATCATAGACTTGAACAACATTCTCATACTGGCGATCCTCCGGCACAAGCTTTCCTGTGATGTTGGGCATAGATTCCATAACGGAAGTGTTGAAGATAACTTTTTCGTTTCCCGGATAAATGGCCATGTAAAAGATATTCATTTCCACCATGTCCTGAAAAAAGTGGGTGCCGAAAGATAAATCGGGAATCAAACTTCCTTCCTTGTATGCTATTTCCGCAATGGCGGCGATGTTGTTGATTTCGGAAAAAGTCACCGGTACGCCCATGGCCGGTGTTGTTGTGCCCCACCGGCCGGGTCCGAATAGAATCGTCGGCATCTCGACCCGATCTTTTATTGTCTTGTTGAGCTTTCCCACCAAGCGGGCAACATTGTATTTTTCAGACAAAGGAAGCTTGGCGTAACCCTGCGGGTCGATATAAATGATTCGCGCAATATTCTCGTGAACACTGCCGCCCATAAAGTTGCCTTCCTGTTTAAGCAATATTTTACTTTTTTTAATTTTTTCAGGAATTTCCACACGGCTGGACAGACCTTTTGTCTGAAACGGCCGGCATTGTAAGAGATTGATTTGCATCTTCCCGTCGGCGTTGAAGTTTACGGTAAATTCAATATCCACGGGATAATGATAGATTGATTCCAATCTCTTGAGCATTATGGACATCAGTTCCGTAAATTCTGTTTTCGCAAGCAGGTCATCGAAAGTTAGTATCCACACATCCCTTTGTTTTCCTAACGCCCTCATCCTTTCACTGGCCTCAATATCGCGAGTGCCAATAATGTCCAGTCGTGCGTCTAGATTATCGTTGAGCGCTTCGTCCACGGATAATGACTCAAAACTATTTTCTTCCAGGTTTAAGACATCAACACAATGCTGGGAAAAACGCGCCGCATCTTCCGGTTTAGCATAAGGTTTAACCAGAGGTTCATCCAAGGCTACAATGCGGGGATAATCATTTTCCATGCGGTTTACAGCCCTTGTGCCCAGTCCGAAAACAAGCCTGAGCATTCCCGCTTTGGGGTTCATTCCTTTGCGCCAGACAAAGGTGTTATAAGACAAACCGACACCGGCCAGTTCGGGAAAGAAATAATGTTTACGGGAAGAACCGGAAACTCGCTGTACCAACAGGGCCATCTGCTCATCCTGCTGATCAAGACCCCTCTGTAAACGATAAGTAAGGGCATCTACATTCATTGTACTGGCGAAAATTTTTCTTACTGCTTCTTCAAAATGCTCATAACGTTCTTCCGGAGTTCCCTGATTGGCGCAAAAATAGCTTTCATATTTTCCGGCAAAAGCATTGCCGAACGCATCTTCCAGAAGAGAGCTGGAGCGTACGATAATCGGTGATTGTCCGTAATATTCCAGCATTAATAAAAATCTTTCCCGTACTTCTTCAGGAAAAACGCCTTTTAACATTTTGTCTTTTAATTCACGGGCGCTCTCAAAATAGCTCTCTTTGGTTTTATGAGCCATGAGTTCACGCCACCAGCCGTTTTGCACCATATAAGAATAAAAGACATCCGATCCGATATAAAACGAGTCGTGCAATTCGAGATGTTCGGACCATTTTACAGAAGAGTCTTTTCGCAAAATATTGCGGGCCAGAAGCATACCGGCGGATTTGCCGCCGATGAAACCTGTTCCAATGAGCCTGTCTTTAACTTCGAGAAAATCTTCCAGAGCAAAAAATTCTTTGATCAGAGCCAGCATTCTTTTCTCTCTGCCGATCAAGACACGGGAAAGCTGCTCTACCATTTTCTGTTTTTCTTTGATGTCCTTCGGGTTTTCCAGCATGTCTCTGGCCTGCATGAACAGGCGATCCCAATAATCCAGATTTCTTTCGGCGTTGGAGTCGCTGGCCTGATTAAGATAGGAAAATAAATTTGTGGCATCGGCGCTGTTCGTAATGGGGACGAATTCGTCTTTTTCCATCATGTGCGGAAGAAACATCGTCGGTGAATAGCGCTGCCATACTTTAATAGGGTGGACACAAAGTTTACCCTGATGGTTATAGATATCCAGCAGCACCTGAGTAGTTTCTCTGATGCGGGCAATGGTTTTAAAAGAATGCCGGTTGCGCAGGATGGAGAAATAAGCAACAGTATTTAATTCAAAAAGGTAAGGGCAGGTAATCACAAAAAAGTTGCCGATCATCAGGTCGGTCGCCCAGGTTAAAAGCAGATCCGACAGACAATCGAAGACATAAAAAACATCGCGCCCTTCCTGCCGGATGATATAATGAACCTGCGTAGAAAAGGATTCAAAACCGATATCAGCATTAAGTTTGTAAATAGTAACTTTTCCGGTGGTATCTATTAGCGGCGGGTGTTTAGCAAAACGCATATAAACAATGCGCCGTCCTTTTTCCAGGGCTGTATTTACATAGGGAGTTACAAAAGTTTTGTAGTCTTCAATATTTTCGACTTGAAAAACAACATTATCACCCATTTGCAGGTAATTAAGAGTTTTATCCAATCCTGTAATGCCTGTACTGACGCTGGCTATGTTAACCATTAAAGCACCTTCAATTGGGCCGTTGAAAAACGCTCATCTGTCCCGATAAAATCGGGATTGCGCTGCAAACCGCACCGCTCAACGTATATTTATATAAGCCTCGCGGTTCAGTTTTTGCGCGCCTTGCACCTGTGATTCCGTATCAAGTACGGGACAAGCTTTTGAACAGCCCCGAAATATAGGGTTTTTAACAACCCTCCAAATTTCTGTTTATTCTTCTAACCCATCGTCGTCTTTTTTAGCGGCGGTCGCTTTTATCGGCCTTATCTTTCTGTAAATTTCCTGAGGAGTCTTTTTTTTGCCGTCGATTGTGAGTAACCTTTCGATGGTAATACCGAAAAGTTTTTCATTCTCTTCCAGATACGGTTCTATCAGATTCCAGTCCGCGTCGGTAATATCGGCAAACTCTCCGCCGTTGAGCTGCTCGTCAACAAGTTTTTCGTGCGGATCCCGGATATAGATTGCGCCACCGGAGGCCAGAGAAAAAATATTCGAACCAGGGTATGGGGTGTCATACTCATAAACCGAGCCGTCTTCATCGTTAAAACCTATGCCGTTGAGAATTACAAAACCTCCGCCGTTGAGCGGATCACCGGCCATGAAGGATTCCGCAAGATAATCCAGCGCGGTGCCGTTTATAACCACCCGTGGTCTGCCCACAGCATTAATTAAAGGACGGCCTGCCGCATTACCCATGATATAAGCACTTCCGCCTTTGGCTCCATACATAAATGTCTGGCCGACATCACCAAACACAACCAGTTTTCCCTCTTTCATAATCTGGCAAAGCTGATCCTGAGCGTTGCCGTGAATATAAATTTCCATGCCGTCAATGCCTGAGGCAACATAGTCACCCGACGCCCCGTAAATATCAATCCTGACATCTTTTGTGGCCGGACCGAAACCGCAACCGGTAAAACGCTGACCGCGATATTTGTACACAATGAAATGTTTCCATCCGAGTTTAAAGGCTTTAACAATCATTACGGCGTCGCAATCGTTGCCTTCCGGTTCAAACTGTTCAGCATCAATAATCAGAAATTTCTCGTTATTTTTCGGAGCGCGCAGTTGGTCGCGGCAGGCAAAATTAATCCGGCTGAAACGGGAATTGGACATTTTTGTGATCGAAGGCGTTGTGTCAAATATTTCATCCAGAGCTATTTTAAGGATATGCTGCAAAGAACTTCTTTTTATCGTTCCGGTATTGAATCTACGATCATTCAAAAGCGTTAACGCGCGGATAGCCGTATGCTTGGAATCATCATTTTTCAGAGCATGATCTTTTATCGCTTCAATGCAGAATCTGAGTTGATCAGGATTAAAGCTGACAATACTATCCTTTACATAGGCAAATATTTTATCGGCAGCGGCTGAATAATCATTTTCGGCAAATAAAGAATCAATTTTATCTGATACGGGCTTGTAGTCTTCTATAGCCGTTATTTTTTTCTCTACATCACAGGTGACTTTTCCTTTGGGAGTTGCAATAACCTTTCCGAATTTGTCGGTACAAATTAGTGTCATGCCTTCTGTGGTATCTTTCAGGCTGAAAATAAATGAGCCGCCATCTGTATAGCTGCCGCCGCGGGCGTTCCAGTATTTGTCGGCAATAGGCCCAAAGCGCGGATCTTCCCGCGTCAGTGAGATTAAAGTCGCATCAATGGCCTGTTTTTCCGAACAAATCAGACCAATCTGGACTTCGCCTTCCTGCAGGGCGAAAACCTGAGGGCGCAGCATAGCCGTATCCGTAATACCGATCAACTGGAACTGATCATTTTTAACGTCATTGCGCGCAATGATAAAGAACCACGGTCCATCCGGTGAAGAGCCTACATGATGGGTCTGAATGGCTTTATACAACGCCTGCTTGTCGGCAGGCAGCATATCAAAGTCCATTTCCGAAGTCGGGGCCATGGCTTCAATCAGGTACTCCAGCGGATATTTATAGACTCTGCTCCACAAATCCCAGAGCAGTGCCGCTTCTTCCGTATCGGTCAAAAACAGCGGGTAATAATTGCGCTGTTTAAGATACTCACTCACGGCCTGATAATTGGCAAAGTCGCCATTATGCACCAAAGCCTCATTAAGCGCGGAAAACGGATGGCAGCCACCCGGATGCCAGACGCGTCCGCGAGTCGGGTAACGCTGGTGAGCCAGCCACGCATGCGCTTTGAAGTCATCCAATTTATAATATTTGACTACGTTTTCCGCATATCCCACGATTTTCAGGATCATCATGTTCCTGCCGTGCGACATGACAAAAGCCTTCTTTTCACCAAGTGATGCGTAATAGTGCGAGTTGATTTTAAAGCTGTTCTGATAGAGAAATTCATCTTCGGCATCACGTCGATCCATGGATGAAAATTTGTTATCGGAAATGAACTTATCGAGTACATTGTCCTTCACACGCACAAAATAGCGCATAACATCCGGCGGCCGGACATCCAATCCGATACTGCGATAATCATCAATGGTCGCAAGCTTTTCCGATTTATCAATTTTGAAGTAGGGCTTGATGTATTGATCTTCGATTTCGGTACAAACGCTTTCATCAAGAAGAGCGATGTGCAGCATATAATCATCACGCAAAACCTGCTTGGAGACACCCATTGCTTCGGGAACAAACCCGACAGCTCCAATGCCGCCGCCTTTTCCGTTGCCTCTGTTGTGCATCTGGGCTGACGGCTCGAAGATGTTCTTCCCCGTTACAGGAATAGAACTGATAAACCCCGTTACTCCGCAGCCCCCTTCTTCTTCGGTATTCAAACTCATCGGCGGCACCTGACTGCAAATTTCAGTGCGTGATATAGTTATTTTTTCCACATTGTCCATTATGATTAAACTCCGCTTTATTCGCTGTAATCTATATGTTCCAGCAGATCCGTCCTGCCGACTAATTCTCTGACGCTCCTCATGCCGAACTTTTGTAATATTTCCACCAGCTGGACATTCCAGGCATGGTACATATTTGTTAAGCGCTGCGTTGCCCATTCCTCGTTAAACAAATCAGCCAGCTCCGAATCGGTGGAAGCAATTCCCCGGGCGCAGCCGCGTCCGGATTCGCAATTTCCACAACGGACACATTCCAGAGAAACCATTTCCGCCGTACCGATCACCGCGCCATCCGCGCCCAGGCAAATGGCTTTGGCCAAATCATGAGCTGTCCTTATGCCCCCTGAAGCAATAAGTGTCATTGCGTCCCTTGCGCCCTCTTCCTTTAAAAAATTATGGACCTTCATGATGGCATATTCTATGGGCATGGCGATGTTCTTTTTGGCAATGTCCGGCGCCGCGCCGGTGCCGCCATATCCGCCGTCGATATGAATGATATGAGCGCCGGCATAGTAAGAACCTACCGCAACCATATCCACATCGTTGGGTGTCGAAACCTTAACGGAAACCAGCGCGTTGGGATTCATTTGTTTGATCCAGTCAATATGTTTCTTGTGATCTTCAATGGAATACACCGAATGAAAAGGAAAAGGTGAAAACAAGGACGTGCCTTTGACCGCTTCCCGCATCCGGGCGACGCTTTCCGTATTTTTTTCACCCAGCAGATGCCCGCCCAAGCCGGGTTTGGCGCCCTGCGCGTATTTGAATTCCACTATTTTTACCCGCTGGATTGTTTCTTCGCGCACCCCGAATAAACCGGTCGCCACCTGAGTGATCACATGGTCGTTATAAGGTTGAAGCAGTTCCGGGTATCCTCCCTCACCGGTACAGGTAAAGGTATTCCAGATCGTCGCGTTGTGTGCCTTCGCTACCATTGTTGGCAGACTGACCGATCCGAAGGACATTCCTCCGCCGTAGACAGGAGTGGAGATGATAATATTGGCGCGGCCGTCATTTCTGCGGTTTAAGGGAATTTCCGTTGATATTTCCAGCTTGTCAATTTTCGACGGCTTATCCGGAAACTTGAGACGAAGCTTGTCGAAGCCGCCGCCGGAATTACCGGTATTATATTCCAGATCTTTCCGCTCGGGCGGATATCCTGTTTCCGCCATTATCCATGTTCCGGTAATCATATCTGCTGTCCAACGATAATCGCCGAGCGTTTCATACATGGGATTGAGGGCAATGCTCAAAGCCTGGCGCGGGCATTTCGCCACGCAATAAAAATCGTTGCTCTTGCATTCCAGCCCGATGCATTTATAGTCAATCGGCACGCTCATCTTGTTGTGCCCTTCCTGTCTTTCGTGCACTCCGTAGGGGCATGATTTGGCGCAGGTACCGCAGTTGATGCAGGCGCCGGATCGAGTAACTTTATACTTGGGCACCTGATGCTTAAATCGCGACGGCATTTTTTTAATTTTTACAGTTGATGGTTTCATATTTTTGCTGTTTCTCTTTTTTTAAATAATTTTCCAAAAGTATCATTATCGATTTCATCAAAGAAGATGGCTCTTCCGGTTTCACCGCGCAGACGCCGCGCTTCACGGATACCCATGGCGCCCATGACCTCCAGAAGTTGCGAATGCCAGGCGCCCATGAGATTAACGATCCGATGCATGATCGTGCGCACGGAAATTTTTTCCAGTGCTTCGGGGAATACCAGTATCTTTTCCGGTTCTTCATATAATCTGGCGCCCAGCGCGATCAGGAGGGGTAGATCGATCGCTGTTAAATCAGCGCCGCAGATCATTGCCTTCGGCACATGTTCGGCCATGGCGATTCCGCCGGAAAAGATAATGGTAACTTCATCGCGTATTCTGTCTTCAACCAGTTTCAGATGCACGGCCCGGATAATATCTTTGGCCAGACGCCGGTCTGCGCGGGATGAACCATGCTCCATCCCGCGGTAATCGGCCACGACATGAATAATCTCCGCGCCGCTTTGCGCCAGGCTGGAAACTATGGCTTCCACAGCATTTGTTGCCGGAACTCGAAAGATAGTAAGCACATTATTTATTTTCTTAATTTTATCCTGCAATGCAGGCAATGTACTTAAAACTTCATCATTATAATCAATTGCCACCATTCTTACGCTCTTGATCAATGCCTGATGCTTATCAATTTCTTTATGGGGAATTAATGGAATGATGTTTTTAGTATATTTCTTTAAGTCCGCTGCAATACGATCCGCAGATAATACGACACACGTGTTGAGTTCCGCTGCCGCTCTCACAATGGCGGTTTTCACATGGTGACTCAAATTATCCTGAGGGAAATCAAAGATGATAGGAATCGGAATATCAATGGTATCATGAATTTTCGACAGTAATTTTCCGCAATCATCAAAGGTCAGGTGATTGAGCTTCCTGCCCAGTTCAACGGATGTGCTGATATATTCCCGTCCATGGATTCCATCACGCGTCGGACGGACGATTTCCGACATATCGGTCCACATGCTGTCGAATCCCGGTCCGGTAAAAGGACCGCGATAACCGGCACCGGTAACCGGAACCTTGCCGTCCTCCGCCTGCTTCCATAACGTAATGAACATATCGGACTTCCAGTAGGAACCGCCGATATTTAGAAAGTCTTTATCCAGAGATTTTTCCAGCGCTCCCCGGGGACATTCCTGAATACAGCGGAAGCAGTTTCGGCAAACCATCGTGTTCGGGTCGGCCATTTTGCGCGGATCTCCGCCTTTACCCCGTTTATGAGCTTCATAAATGCACACTTTGGTGCATTTACCGCAGTTGATACAATTTTCTCCCCGTTCAATTCTGAATTTGAAAACGTAATCCAGATTAAGCGGCGTTACTTTAGGGTGAATGTGATATTTTTTTGGCATAGTCCTTAATTCGCCTTTTAAATAATAAATTTAATATAAGGTGGTTCAGTTATTCCGATCCACCATTTCCCAATAATCTTTGCTATCATCAACCTTTTTAAGGAATTCATTGATCTTTGCTTCGGGACGGCCAAAGTTACCCTCTATTCTTTTTTCCAGCGCATCCCAGAGCATCATCAATTCCAGATTGGTTTGGCATATTTCTTCACAGCCTTTGCAGTGCATGCACATAAATACGTTTTCTGCTTCTTCTTTAGTTACCGGTTTGCCTTCAATAAGTTTTTTGGCCAGAGCAATTTTTCCTTTCGCGGTAACTGCTTCATTCCCAGTGACCAGATATGCCGGACATACCGCAATGCAGTTTCCGCATTTGGCGCAGGCATGAGTGGTCAACTCATAATCAAGACTGTCGACCTTCTTCACTTCACCCAGAAGCCTTGTCGCGATTTTCCCGATAACAGGCGACAGCAGAATCAATAGCTTTATGGAAAAGTTAAAAATGGACGGACGGAAAATAACAGCCGGAATATTGAAGAACTTCGATTTAATCCCGAAGAACTTACCCGGATTCATAATATTATTCGGATCAACCTGGGCTTTGTAGGCCAGAAGTTTTTGTTTCTTTTCGCTATTATACAGATAATTAATAAAGCCCGCATTCCAGATGCCCAATCCATAGGGTTCCGCTCCCATGGAAACAGCCGTTTTGATCAGCATCATGGACAGAGGTAAATCGATAAAATATTTATACCTTCTGGAATCGCAAAGATAATTGGTCATGATCAGAGCCATTTTGGTATCAATAATCTGGGAATCAATGAATATTTCCACGCCGAAATTTGCGCCCAGTTTTTTTGCTTTGGCAATAAAATCCGCTGCCGACTCTATAGGTATAATACTTTCACTGCTCAGAATCGATGGTCCGAGGCGTTTTGTTTTCATGCCGAAAAGCCGCTCATTCCATAAATAACTGGCAACATAGCGAGGCGCTTCTTCAACATTATGGTTTTGCTCTATAACTTTTAAAAACTTTTTATCTTCTTCAGGATTGTCCAATTCCATCAACACGGCGGCGCTCTTTTTAAATACCGTTGAATGCATCATCTCGTTGATGTCATTTAAATGATTCTCGTCAAGGAAACGAATTGTATTAGGTTTCGGTGCATCTGCCTTTTCTGATTTGACAAATTTTTCAATAAATTCAAAGGCGGCTTTGTCGTTTTCAAAATAGAACAGATGTGGATAAGAGTCCTGAGGGACATCACGTAGTTTCAGGTTTATTTCGACAATAATTCCAAACTCACCTTCCGTAGAAACGAAGTACGCAAAATCAGGATCATTGGGGGTAATCTTTTGAGACTCACCGGATGGCGTTATAACTGTCATGGACACAATCTGATTGGCCAGGTGGCCATAGCGGAAACTGTTGATTCCGTAACCGCCTGTGGCAATCCAGCCGGCAACCGTCGAGAACTTGCTTGACGGGTAAGTCATCAGACAAAGGCCTACTTTTTTGGCCAGAATGTCAATATCGCTCCATCTGGCGCCGGCTTCCACCGTAACAGTTTTTTGTCCTTTATTAAGATAAAGAATTTTTCTAAAAGGAGATAAATCAACAACTATTCCCCCGTTTGTCGGGATTACGCCACCGAATCCCCATGATGCGGCGCCTCTCGGTATAACCGGAACCTTTTTTTCATTGGCAAATTCCAGCACTTTTTTGATCTCTTCGGCGCATTTAGGCTGGACGACAAAATCAGGTTGTATCTGAAAAAATGTTTTAGTCATGATTGTGGGAACGTCGCCTATATCATGGCTGTACATTTCTTTTTCTTCTTCTTTGTCGATAATTTTTATATCGCCTGCTATTTTCTTGAATTCTTCTGCCAGATTCATGTCTTGTCTTTCTCTTCCGTTACTATATTAATGATGAAACGCTGTTTACATACGTTTCCGGGAAATTATTAACAGCAAAATGAATGCCAATGACTAAGACTAAATGAAGGAACCGCTTATAATGGAAGAACAAAATGAATAATTTTGTAGAAAATTAAATTCTGGAAGATAAAATCTTAAACCATTAACAAATATAATGTTACAAATTTGTTTTTTTGCTGCACTTATAATACATTATTGTTCCATTTTTAAATGCTGACGTACTGAATTTACAGCAAATCTTAATCAAGATCAAGCAGATTTTGTTCCATAATTGCCAATATTAAAGTAGACGAACGGCTGCGAATTGTTATAATGTACTCACAGTATGCAGCATGGCATATTTTTCGCACTAAGCCAATCATATTTTAGAAAGATAAATGGAGGAATTATGAAAAAATCAAAACCGGTCATTGCCTCGGAGAGGAATTACACCATCGAAAAGGAAAAATTCGTTCCGGTATCTGAATATTATGGTGAAGACACCTTCAGTCATAAGGTGATGAAAGAAAAATTGCCGAAAGATGCATATAAAAAAATTATGGAAGCAATCAATGAAGACAAGATTCTTGATATTGCAACGGCAGATATCGTAGCTCACGCTATGAAAGAATGGGCTATTGAAAAGGGTGCCACTCACTTCGCTCACTGGTTTCAACCCATGACGGGAATCACCGCCGAAAAACACGATGCCTTTGTCGATCCCTCCGGAATTGGTGAAGTTGTGGAGAGATTTTCCGGAAAACAACTGGTGCAGGGTGAGCCGGACGCATCCAGTTTTCCGTCAGGCGGCATTCGCGCGACATTTGAAGCGAGAGGTTATACGGCGTGGGATATGTCTTCCCCGGCCTTTATCAGAAGAAACGGTATTTCGACAACACTTTGTATTCCTACCGCATTTATTTCTTATACAGGCGAGGCGCTCGACAAGAAGACACCATTACTCAGATCGAACAGGGCGGTAAGTAATAGCGCGGTTAATATGCTGAAACTTCTGGGCGCGAAAAATGTCAAAAAGGTCCACGCCACTTTAGGTCCCGAGCAGGAGTATTTTTTAATTGACATGGATTATTTCTTCAAGCGGCAGGATCTTGTGCTTGGAGGCCGTACTATTGTAGGTGCGCCACCGGCTAAAGGTCAGGAGTTGGAAGATCAGTATTTTGGCAGCATTAAGGAAAGAGTATCGTCCTATATGCACGATGTGGAAGAGGAACTCTTTAAACTTGGTATTCCGGCCAAGACACGCCATAATGAAGTTGCGCCTTCCCAGTTCGAACTGGCTCCTGTATTTGAAGAAGCCAACCTGGCAGTTGACCATAACCAAATAGTTATGGATACCATGAAGTCAGTAGCTAAAAAGCATAACCTTGCTTGCCTGCTCCACGAAAAGCCTTTCGCGAAAATAAATGGTTCCGGAAAGCATGTTAATTGGGCGCTTGCCGACAACAATGGAAACAATCTGTTGAATCCGGGAAAAACTCCTCATGAAAACATTACGTTTCTTGTATTTCTGATTGCCGCGGTTCGTGCCGTTTATAAAAATGCGGACATCCTTCGGGCGTCTGTCGCGACTTATGCCAATGATCACAGACTTGGCGCAAACGAAGCTCCACCAGCCATTATATCCGTATTTCTGGGCGATCAGCTGACAAAAATTCTTACCAATATAGAGAAGGGAACAGTAAACAAAGCCACAAACGCTGAAATTATCGACCTGGGTATTTCATCGCTGCCAATAGTAAGCAAGGATAACACCGATCGCAACAGAACATCGCCGTTTGCTTTTACCGGCAATAAATTTGAGTTCAGAGCGGTTGGTTCATCGCAGTCTATTTCCTTCCCCGCTACGGTGCTCAATACCATAGTTGCTGAAAGTATCGATTATCTGGCTGAGAAAATTAAAGCTAAAAACACCAAAAATATTAATCAGGCTGTATTTGAGGTTTTGAAAAGCGAAATTAAAGATATAACGCCTGTATTATTCAATGGCGATAACTATACCAAAGAATGGGAGATCGAGGCTGGCAAAAGAGGATTGCCGAATTACAAAACAACCCCTGTGTCCTTAAAAGCGCTGGTTACAGACAGAGCTCTGAATCTTTTTGATAAATATAAGGTCCTTTCCAATGTTGAACTGCAATCCCGGTATGTTATTTATCTGGAGAAATATATTAAGGACTTGGAAATAGAAGTCAAATGCCTCAATAATATTTGCCTGAATCAGGTGATTCCGGCAGCGGCTGCTTATCAAAAAATGCTCGCGAAGGCGATCATCTCCACCAGAGAGGCACTGGGCAATGCGGCGGTTGTTTCCGCTGAAACAGAAATTTTAAAGAAAGTCGTTGATCTGGTTAATAATATTTATTCGGTCAACAAAGAAATTATGGCCAAGGTGGACGCAGCCAATGCCATTCATGATGAAGCAAAGAAAGCAGACGCGCTGTGCGGTAAAATTAAACCTAAAATGGATGAACTTCGTGAGAGCGTTGATGAGTTGGAGAATTTGGTTGATGACGAATTGTGGCCTTTGCCGAAGTTCTGGGAGATGCTATTCATCAGTTAAAGGATAGTGAAAAAAGATAAGGGTCGGCCGGGGCATGCTGGCCCTTATCTTTAAGATTGACGAGGCAGGGGAAAAAAGCTAGACACTCCGTACTTGAGAGATTAGCATAAGGAAATGTCCCATGTCCATTTCAACGTATGTAAGCAGTCAACACCCTTCTCTTTCGCGCCATTTTTTGCCGGGAGGCAAAATTTAATGCCGCTGTTGAATCAAAAACGAAAAGCTTTACTGGTTTTGGAAGATGGCAGTGTTTTTGAAGGCTTTGCCTTTGCCGGAAGCGGCGAAACTATGGGCGAAGTCGTTTTCAACACAGGCATGACCGGTTATCAGGAAGTTATTACCGACCCCTCCTATAAAGGCCAGATCGTTACCATGACCTATCCTCTCATGGGCAATTACGGAATCAATGACGAGGATATGGAATCGGCGGGCATCCATCTCGAAGGTTTTATTGTCAAAGAATATCAGTCTAATCCCAGCAACTGGCGGATGAAACGAAGTTTAAAATCGTTTCTGGAAAATTACGGAAAAATCGGCATTGAAGGCATTGACACGCGCGCCCTGACACGCCGCCTGCGGCTTTCCGGATCGATGAAAGGAATACTTTCCACTCAGAGCAATGATGTTCCATCGCTTCTCGCGCAGGCGCAAGCTTACCCCGGTCTTGTTGGGCGGGATTTAGTCCGTGAAGTTACCTGTCTCAAGCCCTATTTATGGGAAAAAGGCGCTCCTCATGCGGGCCTTCCTTCCAGAAAACCGGTTAAAAAATTGCGCGTTGTTGTTCTCGACTGCGGCGTTAAATATAACATTTTGCGGTTCTTGGAAAATAACGGCTGTGAAGTGCTGGTTTTGCCGGCCTCTTCTTCCGGTAAAGATATTCTGGCATTAAAACCCGATGGCGTATTGCTTTCCAACGGTCCCGGTGATCCGGCCGCTCTGCCTTATATAGTAGATGCAGCCCGCACAGTAATAGGCCAGGTCCCTGTATTCGGTATCTGTCTCGGGCATCAGATTATCGGTCAGGCGATTGGCGGCTATACAGAAAAGTTAAAGTTCGGCCATCACGGTATTAATCAGCCGGTAAAAAATGTTGATACGGGCAGAGTTGAAATTACCTCTCAAAATCACGGATTTGTCGTTGTACCGGAATCAGTGGATAAGAAAGCGAAAAAAACCTGTCATAATTTGAATGACAATACATCCGAAGGAATGCGGATGCCGCAGGCGTTTAGCGTGCAGTATCACCCGGAAGCTGCTCCGGGGCCGCACGATACAGAATATTTGTTTTTACAGTTTGTTAAAATAATGAAAAAGGAAAAGGGGAAAACAAAGTGATTCTGATTATTGATTTCGGTTCGCAATATAATCAGTTAATAGCCCGGCGGGTAAGAGAAAATCATGTTTACTGCCAGATTGAACCACCTGGCATTTCCATTGACACAATCAAAGAACTTAAACCCGAGGGAATAATTTTATCCGGTGGCCCGGCGAGCATTTACAGCCAAGGAGCGCCTCGAGTTGATAAAAAGATCTTTGATTTGGGTATTCCTGTTCTGGGAATCTGCTACGGTCTGCAATATATGGTGGATTCGCTGGGCGGAAAAGTAATCGGTTCCAAAAAGCGCGAATACGGTTTTGCCGAGTTGCTGGTCAAAAAGCAAAAAGGTATTTTTAAAGGCGTGACTAAAAAAACCCGGTGCTGGATGAGCCACGGTGATTCCATAGGAGCACTGCCCGCCGGTTTTGTAATTACCGCATATACGGCCAATACACCGGTTGCGGCGGCCGAAGATGTCCAGCGAAATTTTTACGGGCTGCAATTTCACCCGGAAGTTGTTCATACCAAAGAAGGCAAAAAGATATTGGCAAACTTCCTGTTTGATATTTGCCGGTGTAAAAAATCCTGGTCGATGAAATCTTTTGTCACCAATGCTGTCGAAGAAATTCGCCGGCAGGTAGGCACAGAAAAAGTAATTCTGGGTCTTTCCGGCGGAGTCGATTCTTCTGTAGCTGCCGTTTTGCTGCACAGAGCTATCGGCAAACAACTAACCTGTGTTTTTGTCGATAACGGCGTGCTGAGAGCGGGTGAAGCCGAACATGTTATCAAAATGTTCAAAAAAAATCTGCAAATCAATCTGCGGTTCGCGCGGGCGGGGAAAATATTTCTTAAGAAATTAAAAGGCGTGACCGATCCGGAGAGGAAACGAAAAATCATCGGCCGCACCTTCATTGAAGTTTTTGACACAGAAGCTCGCAAAATTAAAGGCGTTAAATTTTTAGCGCAGGGCACTCTTTATCCCGACCTGATTGAATCGCGCTCAGCATTTGGCGGTCCCAGCGCAGTGATCAAATCGCATCATAATGTCGGCGGCCTGCCGAAGAAAATGAACCTGAAGTTGGTCGAGCCGCTCAAACACCTGTTCAAGGATGAAGTGCGGCTTTTGGGAAAAGAACTGGGATTGGCCGATGACGTTGTCTGGCGACAGCCGTTTCCTGGGCCGGGCCTGGCTATTCGCATTATCGGCGAAGTAACCGCACAGCGTTTGTCGGTATTGCGTAAAGCCGACACCATTTTGCTTGAGGAAATCCGCACTGCGAATTTGTATTATAAATTGTGGCAGTCGTTTACCATTTTGCTGCCGCTCAAGAGCGTAGGCATTATGGGCGATCAGCGCACTTATGAAAACATTGTGGCCATTCGCGCTGTTACCAGCGACGATGCCATGACGGCAGACTGGGCTCGCCTGCCTCAGGATTTGCTGGCCCGCATTTCGACGCGGATCATTAACGAAGTGTCCGGCATCAACCGCGTTGTTTACGACATCAGCTCCAAACCACCCAGCACGATCGAATGGGAATAAAAGAGTAAATTAAGTGCCTAAACGCAAAGACATAAAGAAAATTCTGCTTATCGGATCCGGTCCTATAATTATAAGTCAGGCCTGTGAATTTGATTATTCCGGAACCCAGGCCTGTAAAGCTCTACGCGAAGAAGGTTACGAGGTTGTATTAATCAATAGTAATCCGGCTACAATTATGACCGATCCGGAAACGGCAAATAGAACCTACATCGAACCCATTACACCGGAAGCGGTGGAAAAAATTATCGCCCGTGAGCGGCCGGACGCTCTGCTTCCCACGTTAGGCGGACAAACAGGATTGAACACGGCCGTGGCGCTGGCTGAAAGCGGCGTTCTGAAAAAATACAAGGTGGAAATGATCGGCGCGTCACTCGATGTTATTCATAAAGCGGAAGACAGAGAAAAATTCCGTCATGCGATAGAAAAAATAGGTCTGCGTGTGCCCCAGAGCGGCTTTGCCCATTCCATGAGCGATGTTTTAAAGATTGCCGATGAAATCGGCTTTCCCCTGATCATCCGTCCTTCCTTTACCCTGGGAGGAACGGGCAGTGGCGTCGCTTATAACCGTGAAGAATTAATGGACGTAGCCAAAGGCGGTTTGGATGCCAGCATGATTTCGGAGGTCATGATCGAGGAATCGGTTCTGGGCTGGAAAGAATACGAACTGGAAGTAATGCGCGACAAGGCCGATAACGTCGTCATTATTTGTTCCATTGAAAACTTCGACGCGATGGGTGTGCATACCGGCGAATCCATTACCGTTGCTCCTGCGCAGACACTGACGGATAAGGAATATCAAATCATGCGCGACGCCGCCATCGCCATCATGCGCGAAATTGGCGTGGAGACAGGCGGTTCCAACGTTCAGTTTGCCGTGCATCCTCAAACTGGCGAAATGATTGTCGTCGAAATGAATCCCCGTGTCTCGCGATCATCGGCGCTGGCCTCGAAAGCCACAGGCTTTCCCATTGCCAAAATTGCCGCGAAACTTGCCGTCGGCTACACACTGGACGAAATCCCCAACGACATTACCCGCGAGACGATGGCCGCTTTTGAGCCGACCATAGATTATTGCGTCGTGAAAATTCCCCGCTGGACGTTTGAAAAATTTCCGCAGGCGGAAGATTTTTTAACTACTTCCATGAAATCCGTCGGCGAGACCATGGCTATCGGCCGCACTTTCAAAGAGTCCCTGCAAAAGGCGATTCGTTCTCTGGAAATCGGGCGTTTCAGTCTTGGCCAGTCTCTGCCGGAGGATTTGAAAGATAAAAAAGAATTTCTTAAAAGCAAATTGATCAAACCCAATTCGCTCAGGCTTTTTTATATTGCCGCGGCTATGCAAAGCGGAATGACAATTGAAGATCTCTATCAGTTAACTAAGATAGATCCGTGGTTTCTGCATCAGGTTAAGGAAATCGTTGATGCCGAAGATGAGTTGAAAAATTCCGTTCCGTCCGTGGAGTTGCTCCAAGCTGCCAAAAAAATGGGCTTTGCCGACAGGGCGCTGGCAACTTTTTGGAAAATGACGGAGACGGAGATTCGCCAGTGGCGCGAAAAAGAAAAAATTATTCCGGTATATAAACTTGTTGATACCTGCGCTGCGGAATTTGAAGCCTACACTCCTTATTATTATTCCACCTATGAAACGGAAAACGAAACCAGGCCTTCGACGAAAAGAAAAGTCGCGATTATCGGCGGCGGTCCCAACCGCATCGGACAGGGAATAGAATTTGATTACTGTTGTGTTCATGCTTCGTTTGCTTTGCGCGAAGAGGGCGTGGAAAGCATCATGATTAATTCGAATCCTGAAACAGTCAGCACCGATTACGATACATCCGACAAGTTGTTTTTCGAACCGGTAACGCTGGAAGACGTTTTACATATTTTGCAAACAGAAAAACCCGAGGGAGTAATCGCGCAGTTCGGCGGCCAGACGCCTCTTAATCTAGCCAAAGGATTGGAAGCGGCCGGAATAAAAATAATGGGAACATCTCCCGATTCCATTGATCGCGCGGAGAATCGAGACCGCTTTCAGGAAATCGTCACCAAATTAAAACTTAACCAGCCGGATAATGACACGGCAATGGATGCGGAAAAAGCGCTTGTGGCAGCCGAACGCATTGGCTATCCGGTGCTGGTGCGCCCCTCCTATGTATTGGGTGGCCGTTCTATGGAAATTGTCTATGACGCGGAAACTCTACGCGGCTTTATGGCCAAAGCCCTTCTTGTTTCTCCCGGGCATCCCATTCTTATTGATAAATTTTTAGAGGACGCCATAGAAATAGATGTGGACGCGATCAGCGACGGCCAGACGACAATTGTGGCCGGCATCATGGAGCATATTGAAGAAGCAGGAATCCATTCGGGCGACAGCGCCTGCATTCTGCCGCCCATGACCATTTCCGCTCCTCTTCTGGATCTGATTAAAAAGCAGACAAAAATGCTGGCACAGGAATTAAATGTTGTCGGGCTGATGAATATTCAGTACGCCATCAAGAACGACAAATTATACGTGCTGGAAGTCAATCCCCGCGCATCCAGAACCATTCCTTTTGTCAGCAAAGCCATCGGCGTGCCGCTGGCAAAACTTGCCACCAAGGTCATGTTGGGTAAAACTTTAAAGGAACTTGGTTTTACTAAAGCGCCTCAGCCTAAGCATGTTTCCGTTAAAGAAGCTGTTTTTCCGTTCAACCGTTTTCCTGATGTGGATATCCTGCTGGGGCCGGAGATGAAATCCACCGGTGAAGTCATGGGCATAGACCGGTCTTTCGGTCTGGCTTTTGCCAAATCGCAAATGGCAGCGGGATTCAAAATGCCGACGGGGGGCACTATCTTTATCAGCGTCAATGATTCTCACAAAGATAAGATTGTAACGATAGCCAAAACTTTTCAGAAAATGGGTTTCAAGATACTGGCGACCAAAGGCACAGCCCTGTACCTGGTGGAGCACGGCATTGGCGCCGGGGTTGTTTTCAAATTAAGCGAGGGGCGGCCGCATATTGTGGACTTCATTAAAAACGGAGACATCCAGATGGTGATTAATACCAGCATCGGACGTACATCATCGCGGGACGCTTATCACATAAGAAGAGGAGCGCTTACTTATAATATTCTCTACACCACGACCATTGCCGGTGCGCGCGCATTGTGTGAAGCAGTAGCGGCGATAAAAGAAGATGATTGGCAGGTATGTTCACTGCAGGAATATCAAAAGTGACGACCTCGTAAAATTTCTTTTCCATGAGAGGAGAAGGTTAGATTTAAGTACACTCAAGAGGGTAAGGTCTGAGTTTTAATCTTCCCCTCCCTTGACGGGAGGGGCGAGGGGAGGGTGATTATACCTTGGATAAAATGACTGCCTTGGGAAAAGTACTTAGAAAAAGACCGACAGATGCAGAAAAATTACTTTGGAAACAATTGCGACTAAAGCAAATAGAAGGATTCAAATTCAGAAGGCAACAGCCCATTGATTATTACATCGTTGACTTTGTTTGTTTTGAAAAAAGGATTATTGTTGAAGTAGATGGCGGACAACATGCAATGCAAAAAGAAGACGATATCATAAGAGATACATATTTAAGACAACAGGGATTTCAAGTATTGAGATTTTGGAATAATGAAGTTTTGCAAAATATAAATGGAGTATTGGAAGTTATAAGGGAGAGTTGTTTATCACCCGCCCCTTAATCCCCTCCCGTCGAGGGCGGGGAAATTTTAGAAATACTCTCCCGCAGGGGATGGGGATTTAACTGTTTGAAAAAGGATTTATATGCATGCCAGTAACAATTTAGAGGAATCCGGTCGCCCGCGCGAAGAATGCGGCATTTTCGCCATTTACGATCATGAAGAAGCTTCGCGCGTGGCTTTCTACGGGCTTTTTGCTCTTCAGCATCGCGGTCAGGAATCAGCAGGCATTGTCAGTTCCGACGGCTGCAACGTCTGGGAACACAAAGGCATGGGGCTGGCCGCCGAGGTATTCAAGGAAAAGCACCTGCAAAAACTTCCCGGCAGGTTGGCCATCGGCCATGTTCGCTATTCTACCACCGGTTCTTCCACCATCTCCAATGCCCAGCCTTTTTTAGTTCACTTTGCCGGAGATTATTACGCGCTGGCGCATAACGGCAATATTCTTAACGCGCAGAAATTACGCAAAGAACTGGAAGACAGCGGATCGATTTTTCAATCAACGATGGACAGCGAGATAGTTGTTCATCGGATGGCGCACCACATGAAAAAAGGATTGGAAAAAGCATTGGCTGCGGCTCTTTCGCGTCTGGAGGGCGCTTACTGCTTCATCATAATGACGCGGGATAAGATAATTGCCGCGCGCGACCCGCGTGGTTTCCGGCCTCTGGCTCTGGGAAAACTAAACGGCAGTTGGGTTGTCGCTTCGGAAACATGCGCTTTTGATCTGGTCGGCGCCGAATATGTGCGCGATGTAGAACCCGGCGAAGTTTTGATTATAGACTCAAAGGGAGTCAGAAGCATCCATCCTTTCCCGGAAATTAAGCATTGTCACTGCATTTTTGAGTTGATTTATTTTGCCCGTCCTGACAGCCAGATTTTCCGTCAGAATGTTTATATGTGCCGCAAGCGTCTGGGACATGAACTGGCTCGTGAATACAAACCGGAGGCGGATCTTGTCATGCCCTTTCCTGATTCGGGTGTTTATGCCGCCCTTGGTTACGCGGAAGAAAGCGGCTATCCTTTTGAAATGGGCATGATTCGCAACCACTATATCGGACGTACTTTTATTCAGCCATCGCAGCCCATGCGCGATTTCGGTGTCAGGGTAAAGTTGAATCCGGTCCGGGCCATTCTTGAGGGTAAAAAAGTAATGATTGTGGAGGATTCCATTATTCGCGGCACAACCAGCCGCAACCGTGTAAAGAATCTTAGGAGTATTGGAATAAAAGAACTGCATATGGCGGTAAGCTGCCCACCGACGGTTTATCCCTGTCCGTACGGTATTGATTTTTCCTCCAAAGGAGAGCTCCTCGCGGCGAAAAAAGAAAACGAAAAAGCCATTGCCGATTTCATCGGCCTGGATTCCATTCATTACCTTTCCGTGGAAGGCATGATCAGGGCAACAGGCCTGAACAAAGATTGTTTCTGCCTTGCCTGCTACACCGGTAATTATCCTATTGCGCCGCCGGAGACGATTGACAAGTTCTGCATGGAAATGAAGTAGCTCTAGGGCTGTTGAAAAATACCCATCTGCTTCGTTGCGCTTCGCCCTTCGGCGTTGCGGCGTATGAAAAAATACGCCTCACTTCTCAGGGCTTGCGCGCCTTGCATCTGAGCATTTTTGAACAGCCCATGAAATTTAGCATGTGTCATTCCGGTCCCGCATACGCGGGATTTTACTCCGGCCGGAATCCAGGAAAGAAATCTTGTAATGTTGGAGTCTATATTGGTCTGTTTTTGAGCGTTTTTACGCTTTCGTAAAATATTAAAATATGTTAATATTTTAAATAATTAGTAGAGCAAATGTGCTCGCTTTATAAGATAACAAGTAGTGATTCTACTGTCCTGCGGAGGACAAATGATCGAAGAAAAAATTGACAGAAATGTTTTTGAAGTAATTAATTTGCACGAAGCAGACGATAAATTTGATTGGCTTAACCGTAGCACTGCCGAAAGACTGGAAGCCATCGAGTTTATGAGAAAGGTTATGTTTGGGCATGATCGAGTTTCCGCGAGACTTCAAAGAGTTCTTGAAATTGTTGACCTCAAATCCTTGAGATAATTTTCTACAAAACAAACGGGCTAGCGATAGACCTCGGAATATGATAGCCATTAATAAATTGCAGGATAAAGCGAACACAGAATCTGCGGTTATTTTTAATAAACGATTATTTCATTTATGAGAACTATTGAATCAATAATTAAAATTGGCGATTGTTTGGATGTTTTGAAAGATTATCCTGATAATTCCTTTGATCTTATTATTACATCACCGCCATATGCTGATTGCAGAGCAAAATCATACGGTGGAGTATCTCCGGACGCTTACGTTCAATGGTTTCTTCCTCGAAGTAAACAATTTCTTAGAGTGCTCAAACCGACAGGTACATTTATTCTGAACATCAAAGAAAAAGTAGTTGATGGTGAACGTCATACGTATGTTATTGATTTAATACTTGGCCTTAAACAGCAAGGATGGTTATGGACGGAAGAGTTTGTCTGGCATAAAAAAAATTGTCATCCGGGAAAATGGCCTAATCGTTTTCGCGATGCATGGGAGCGGTGTCTCCAATTCAATAAAAATCGACAATTCCATATGTATCAGAACGCTGTTATGGTGCCAATGGGTGATTGGGCAAAGACTCGCCTGAAACATCTTGGTACTAATGATGTGATAAGATTCGATTCACAAGTTGGAAGTGGATTCGGAAAGAACATTGCAAATTGGGTAGGACGCGATAAAGCATATCCTTCAAATGTATTACACTTAGCTACCGAAACAGGTAACAAGAACCATAGCGCTACATTCCCGCGAGCCCTTCCCGAATGGTTTATTAAACTTTTCACAAAAGAGAATGACTGGGTTTTGGATCCTTTTGTTGGTTCTGGTACTACTTGTGAAGTTGCGCAGCAATTTGGAAGAAATTCAGTTGGTATTGATATTATGAAGGAATACGTTTCAATTGCACAAAAAAAAGTTTCAGAACAAGTACTTTTGCTTTGCGAAAAAGGAGCCAAATACAATGCCACTAGGAAGAGATGATATAATAGGGTTCATCGAATCTAATATTCAAAAGTTTCACACACGACGATTAGATAATCTTTCCGATCTTAAGTTAAAAAAAATACTTGCCAGAAAAAATCCTTATCTTTTTAAAGCAAAAAATCAAAATACAGCTCAAGATTTGGTCAAGACTGTCCTTGATGCACATCTTTCATCGCAAGAGGAAGGTATTTTTGGAGGATTTCTTGAGGAGTTAGCCATCTTTATATGCAGTAAAGTATATAGAGGTAAAAAATCATCTTCCGAAGGAATTGATCTTGAGTTTTCAAAAGAAAAACTCACTTATATTGTATCAATTAAATCCGGACCCAATTGGGGCAATAGCCGTCAAATTGCGCGTATGAAAGATGATTTTAAACGTGCCAAGCGCGTTCTTGGAACTAATACAACTGCCGTAAAAGTAATTGCTGTAAATGGTTGTTGCTATGGCAAAGATGAAAAGCCAGACAAAGGCGACTATTTAAAGCTTTGTGGGCAAAGGTTTTGGGAGTTTATATCAGGAGATGAAAATCTATATACCGATATTATTGAACCTTTGGGATATAAAGCAAAAGAAAAAAATGAAGCGTTTGCAGAAGAGTATGCAAAAGTTATCAACCGATTTACTCTTGAGTTTGCTATCGAGTATTGTAATCAAGATGGAGCAATCCTTTGGGAAAAACTCGTCAAATTTAATTCAGGAAGATCACCAGAAAAAGCAAAACGTTACAAAGCTAACAGTCATTGCTGATTTTTTACGTTAACAAAGATTAATGACAATGAAGATATGCAAAACAAGAATAGCCTTTCTTCTTGTAGCAGCAATGTTTTTGGGAGGGTGTGATATGCAAAACAGATTTCTTTATTTCCCTGAACCGGTGTGGCCGACTGAGTCTGGTCTCGAATACGAAGGAATGAAACTCTGGCAGGCGACTGCTGATGATTATCAGGGCTTGGTTGCTGCTCATGATGCGCCTGCGCCTAATGGCACATTAATTCTTTTCCACGGCAATGGCGGTACCGCGCTCGACAGGGGATTTTATTTTAAGCCTTTTATGGAGTTAGGTTTTCGCGTAATCTTAGCTGAATATCCGAAGTACGGAGGCCGTCCGGGAAAAGTAGGAGAAAAGCCGTTTGTTGCTGCCGGATTGGAAACTGTTCGACTGGCATATGAGCAATATGGTGCTCCGCTTTATCTTGTGGGGGAATCGCTGGGATGCGGTGTTGCCGCCGCTATCGCTAAAAAGACATCGGTTCCCATTGCCGGAATAATTTTAATCACGCCTTGGGATACGCTGGCATCTGTGGCTAAATCGATGTTTCCTTTCCTCCCAGTGCAACTGGTTTTAACCGACAAATACGACAGCATTTCAAGTCTCAAAGAATTTAAAAATAAAATTTCCGTAGTTGGAGCGGAACGTGATGACATCCTGCCGATTAAACACGCCGTCAACTTATATAATGCTCTTCCTGAAGACCGTAAAAAAATGTGGATCATCAAAGGCGCTCATCATAATGACTGGCCGATGTATGCCGAAGTTTCCCTGTTTAAAGAAATAACCGATTTTGTAAAAAAGGCAGACTGAATTTATTATTTGGGAAAGTCATGAGAAAAATATTAATTACGGCATTTGTAATCATAGCAATATTTTCCGTGGCGGTCAGCGCTCAGGATAATATTGAAAAAAAGAAAATAGAATTTCTGATAGCTTCGATTCAAAATACATATTTTTCTTGTTGCCTTGTTGATATAAATAGACTATAATTATGACCAATAAAAGACAAGGACAAAAATATGAATAAGACAATTCCATTGGCGGAAGCCAAGAAAAATCTATCGGCTCTTATTAGAGATGTTGAAACAAAATATGACCGGTTTACCATCACTAAAAATGGCGTCAATGAAGCGGTTCTACTGAGTTGTGATGAGTTTGACGGGTTACTTGAAACTCTGGATATTCTTTCCAATAAGGAAGAAAAAGATGCCATTGCCAGAGCAAAAAAACAAGTTAGAAACGGCAAAACCATTTCTCTTTCCGCCATTAAAAAGAAATACAAACTCCTATGAAATACAATATTGAATTAGCACAGGAAGCTGTAGCTGATGTTGATGAGCTCTTTTATGCGGACAAGAAACTCCTTGCCCGCATTTTGAAAAAAATTGAATCTCTTGCCGATAATCCCCGTGAAGGAAAAGCTTTGACAGGTAATCACAAAGGTGAGTTTTCTTTGCGGGTTGGCGCCTACCGGATAGTTTACGAACTTAACACATCCGGCCATATCATTTTTATTCTTACGATTAAGCATCGAAAGCATGTCTACTAGTGACAAAACTATCCCCGTCTTTCTATGCCCTTCCAAAACTTGTCCTCCAGCTCTCTCTTTACGAGTTTTCCATCGATATGCCTCGGAAGCTCTGCTGAAAATTCGACAATTTTGGGAATCTTGAATCCGCGCAAACCGCTCTTCCTGCAGTGTTCCAGTATATCCTCTTTGGTTATTGTTGAGCCTTTCTTCGGCTGCACAACAGCCGCTACACACTCGCCTAAATCTACATCCGGTGCCCTGACAACCGCTACGTCTGTCACCTCGTTGTGATTATTAATTATTCTCTCAATTTCATTAGGATAGATGTTTACTCCGCCGCAGATAATCATTTCTTTTACTCTGCCGGTTAAATAAACATATCCATCCTCATCCATATAACCAATCAAGCCGTCATCAAACCATCTTACGCCATCAACGAATTCAAAAACACTCTTTGTTTTTTCCGGTGAGCCGGAATACTTCAAACTTTCCGTCATCATGGTTCGGTTAAATATATAGCCTTGTTCGTTCGGTGCGCACCATTTTGCTTCTTCTTTATTATAAATTCCCAGTTCGCCGCAGCGGGCTTTGCCCACGCTCGCCAGTCTTTTGGGATTTTGTTCATAGTCTTCAGGAATCAGAGTTGTTACAACCGCTGTTTCCGATGATCCATAGAATTCATAGAAAACATTACTTTTACAGCCTCTTTCTTTGAAAAATCTGTTCGCGGCGTCTTTAAGTTCCGGAGACGCCGGAGCGGAACCGCATATTAAAGATTTCATGGAACTCAAATCGTATTTATTCTTTATGTTATCGGGAAGATGCAGCAGCCTGTCAATAATTGTAGGGACAATAAACACCCAGCCTATCCTTTCCTTTTCTATCAGCTTCAGAAGTTCTTCAGCATTGAAGTTTCTCATGGCGACTCCGGTTGCCCCGTGCAGCAGCAATGGTGTCCATCCGATGATTGACGCGGCGTGATAAACCGGACTCGGCATTAAGAGTCTGATGTTAGCAGACTTTTTATCCTTGATCTTATGAGCGCCAAACCAATATGTAAAGCTTACCTGTTTTACCAAAAGCGTTAAATATTCTTTAAGCGATGTCTTCGGTTTTTCTGATGTGTCGCTTATCAGATACCCGAATCCATCAAAATAATTTACATTCTTCGGAGCACCCGTTGTGCCGCCGCTATAGGGATTAAGCGCAAGGGCGATACTGACCTTCGGCATGGTATTCGGAGATCTGGACAATAAATTTTCGTACAATATGACGCCATCCTTAAGTTTTGCTCCGGCCATAACATAGTGCTTCACCGTGGTAAGTTTATCTTTGACAGCAATAACGTCATCATAAAATTCTTCGTCGAAGATTAAGATTTTCGGTGATGCCCTGTTTATTGCTCCGGCAAGATCGTCTCCCTTCAAATGCCAGTTTAGAAACGGCATGGGGCAACCGATAAGCGAACCGGCAAAAAGCGCTTCAAAGAATTCGTTGCCGTTAAGAAGAAGTTCGGCGAATCTATCCTTGGGTTTTAAGCCAAGTGCCTGTAATCCGTTCGCGAGTCGAAGCACTCTATCCTTAAGTTCCTTGTAGGTGATTCTCTTTTCTCCTGTAATTATCGCCTCTCTATCGCCGAAAACATCCCACATCGATACAAACATGTTGGCTAAAAGATCATCGAGTTTAAAAGTAAAGATGCATTTTGTAGTTTTCATAAAACCGGTTTTGGCCACGGTTTTAAACAAAATTTTTATGATAGTCACTAAACCCAATTGTTTGATAGCTACCAGGGCAACTCCACGGGTTTCTCTCATAAAAATTAAGCGGGGCAAATTTAACAGAATTGAAAAAAAACTTTTTTCTTTCATAAAATATAAACCGCCTTTGTCCACACTATCTTATCCTTGGCGGCGGAACACAAACCCGCCTCAGGCCTTCCTGGAGCGAGATAGCATCTGTGGGACAGAAACGCGCGCACACACCGCATCCGATGCAATATTGCTCCTCCCGCTTTGCCTTATCGTCATCAATCTTGATTGCATCAACCGGGCAGCGAGTCTCGCATGCTCCGCACCCGGTGCACTCTTCTTCGTCGATTACGGATAAATAGTTTGTGGAATTGATCATCGGCGTGATGCCATTGCGCCAGAGCGTGAAGGCGTCGCAGCAGTCCTTGCAGCAATTGCAGACGCTGTTTTCTTCTTTCATAATGTTCGAGCCGTTGTGTATCGCCTTATGAATTAGTCCGGCTTCTTCGGTTTCTTTCAATATTTTAAGAGCTTCTTCTTTGGTGATTTTTCTGGCAAAGCCTTGATTGACGACGTGGCGGGCTGATTTTCCGAAAGTGAAACACACTTCGTTCGGTGCGTTTGTTTCGCAGTCGTGGCCGAGAACTTTGTTATAATTCCGGCAGAAACAATATCCTACCGCGATATCATCATTTTTCCTGATGATTTCTTCAACGGTCCTGGAAGGCAGAACCTGCTCTTCTACTTTTACCGTTTCATTGATAATTATTTTAATGGGCTTGCCGTTCTCGTTTGTAAATACGGGAACGGTACGGTCAGGGGCAGGCTGAACCTCAAAGATTGGAATGAATGCGTCGTATTGCCCTTGTACGGTGTCCTTAAGTTCCTCCAAAAGCTTGTGATACAATTTAGCTATTTTTTCATATTCCTTTATTTTATCACCTTGCATGCGTTCCTTCATGAACGTGTATTCAAATGCGCCCACGATAATTAGCGGCAAGAGTCTGTAGACCATGACACCCTTTGTATTGGGTTGATTAAATATGAAACCTTTTTTTGCCAACCCGTCTGTCATTTTTTCTATATCGGCCGCAGAGAGTCCCGATTTTTCTTTAAGCTGATCGATGGAGAGAGTTGTCTCTTTGTCAAAATTCTTTATTATGAAATCGATCTCTTCTTCTGTTAAATATATTTTAACTATCTCCAGCAAGGTATCTGATATTACGAACGGAAGAATTCCGGCCCTTACAATAATATCCGCTGCCCGGGCGTATTTGCTTGTTAATGTGTCCATGATTTCCTACCTTTATAAGAACTTATTTTTGAAGGACGAAATATAGGAGACTCTCTCTTGCAAGTCAAGA
>WOYI010604271.1_pt1 | contig 51534 bp, 51 predicted proteins | sample 6423411 | NCBI WGS metagenome assembly WOYI01 (sample SAMN13441803, study PRJNA592873) | oil field metagenome | biome: oil field; feature: oil-well bore; material: oil-contaminated soil; isolation source: oil-contaminated soil from oil-well borehole | place: Germany: Wietze | collected 2016-10-18 ... | reverse complement strand
ACGATTTACGATTCACGATTTACTCTCTGGAGGCCCAATGAAACTTTCGTCCCTGTTCTCGTTTTTAGGAATAGCTTTGAGCATATACGCGGCCGCTAACCTTTACATCTGGATTCACCTGGCCAGAGTGATCCCACACCTGGGCTCTTTGAAGACCCCGGTATTTGCGGGATTCTGGCTCCTGGTGGCTGCGTTCCCCCTGGGAAGGATCGGCGGAGCCTTCTTCCGGTGTCGGTTCACTGATCTCCTCTCGATCATCGGTTCATGGTACATGGGGATCATGGTTACGGCAATTCTTCTTCTGGCGGTCCTGGACATTCTCCGGCTGGCCGATCACTGGTTCCGGGTGTTCCCGGGCTCCATTGCGCTTCGGCCTGGAAATGCCCGCCTTGCAGCCTTCTGGATCGTTCTGTCACTTACGGTTCTGACAGTGGCAGCCGGTCGATGGAACGCTACCAATCCCGCTATAAGGGAGTATGACATTACCCTCAGGGGCACCCCCAGGGAAATACCGTTACGGATCGCCATAGCGACCGATCTCCATGTCGGACTGCTTGTCAAAAATCACTGGCTTGCCAGGATGATAGGGACCATCAACTCAACCAGCCCCGATATAGTACTTCTTGTGGGGGACATAGTTGATTCGGACGTCACCAACGCTCTGGAGGAAAAACTTTCCGAAGAACTGGCGATGATTTCGGCTCCGCTGGGGGTATTTGCCGTTCTGGGGAATCACGAATTCTACGCCGGGGCTCAGGAGGCGGTCCGCTCTTTCGAGGCGGGGGGAGTTAAGGTCCTCCGCGACGAGTCTATCGAAATAGAAGGTCTTTTCACCCTCGTGGGACGCGACGACAGGGCTGCTTCCCGAAGAGGAGCCGCCCGCATTCCCCTGTCGGAGATCTCGGGAGTCGATGGAGATCTTCCGGCAATTGTAATGGACCATAACCCTTCGGATCTTCAGGAAGCAGTGGAAGCGTCGGTTGCACTGCAGGTCTCAGGACACACCCACAGGGGGCAGCTCTGGCCCTTCAACTTCATCACAAACCGGATCTTCGAACAGGACTGGGGTTTTCTCAAAAAAGGGGAGACTCTCTTTTACGTGTCAAGCGGAGTTGGTGTCTGGGGTCCGCCGATAAGGACATCCAGCCGACCCGAGGTGGTTGTATTAAATATAAGTTTCCAATAGAATACCTCGGGATGGTTCCAAATTCTTCCCGAGGTGCGTCTTATGACTCGATACGAAGAGATCTGCTCCAAACTGGCCGGCAGGACTTCCAGATGGGTCGTCACGGGGGCCGCCGGTTTCATAGGTTCCCACCTTGTAGAAAGGCTTCTGGGTCTCGGGCAGCAAGTCACAGGCCTGGACAGCTTCATTTCAGGATCGCAGGCCAATATTGATGAAGCCGTCCGGTCTTCCTCAGGGAGAAGTTCAAACTTTCGCCTGATAAGGGGAGATATCAGGGACATGGAAGCCTGCCGTAAGGCATGTGATGGGGCGGATTTTGTCCTTCACCAGGCCGCCCTTGTCTCGGTCCCGCGTTCATTCGAGGATCCAGGCCTGAACAATTCATGTAACGTGACAGGTTTTTTGAACATGCTCATCGCCTCACGCGATGCCGGAGTCCGATCTTTTATCTTCGCCTCTTCGGCCGCGGTCTACGGAGAACAGCCGCAGGGAGCCATACGCGAGGATTTCCCCCTTGCACCTTTATCTCCGTATGCGGTCGCCAAACGCACAGACGAACTCTACTCAAATGTCCTGTCCTCCGGAATGAAGAGCGTTGGCCTTCGCTACATGAACGCGTACGGGCCGAGGCAGGATCCTTCCAGCCCATACTCCGGGGTGATATCCATCTGGATGGATCGGTTTCTAAAAGGAGATATCCCTGTCATTTACGGTGACGGGAAGACAACCCGGGACTTCGTGTTCGCAGGGGATATCGTCCAGGCTAACATTCTGGCCGCATTGTCAGATCCCGGGGGCAGCGGAAGGGAAAACATTTTCAATATCGGTACAGGAATACCGACTACGATCGAGAGCCTGCTGCATTTCCTTAAGGATATCATCGGAAAACACCGACCTGGAAGCGGAGAGGTCCGGGCAAAATACATGCCGGAGCGGCATGGAGACATCAGACACTCGCAGGCGGACATATCCCTGGCCCGAAAGATACTGGGTTATGAACCCCGCTACTCGCTTGCTGATGGGCTCGACATTACTGTGAAGAGTTTTCTGAAAGGCCGCAACGGCGACTAGTACCCTCCGCTTCCCTTCGTTGAACCACCCTGGAACTGTGCGTCTGCGAACAGAGACTCACGTTCCCTCAATACTCCCAATCAAACTCATCCACTCCGGCCCCTAGTATCCTGTGCTTGAGGTCCCGTGAGTATTCTTCGAGGTCTTCCTTTGTTTTTCCCTCTACTCTTGCAACTATGACAGGCTGGGTGTTGGAAGCACGGACAAGCCCCCACCCCCGGGGATAGAGTATCCTTACGCCGTCGACAGTGATAGCCTCGTGATCCTTGAGCGCTTCATCCCTGACCTGCTCGATGACCTTGAACTTGTGCTCGTCGGAGCATTTTATCCGTGTCTCGGCGGTACTGAAGTAAACGGGGACATCGCTCAGCAGTTCGGAAAGCTTCCTGTCACTGTTTGAGAGTATGCGAAGCAGCCTCCCTGCGGCATAGAACGAGTCATCAAAACCGTAGAACTCGTCCGCAAAGAACATGTGGCCGGATACCTCGCCGGAAAAGAGTGCGTCCATTTCCTTCATTTTCGCCTTGATGAGGGAGTGGCCGGATTTCCACCAGACCACGTTGCCGTCAAGGCGTTTGATCTCGTCAACCAGGGCCTGTGAGCTCTTGACCTCTACTATGGCATCGGCCCCCTGGTGGCGAGGAAGGATCTCCCTCCAGAAGAGGACCATCAGGATATCCCCCCACACGACTTCGCCGCGGTCGTCTATTACTCCGATCCTGTCTGCATCACCGTCGAAACCAAGCCCCAGGTCGGCTCCCTCTCTGCGGACGGTTTCAATGAGGTCCACAAGATATTCCCGTTTCGTAGGATCCGGGTGATGATTAGGGAAAGTGCCGTCCGGCTCTTCGAAGAGGGGGATGACTTCACAACCGATGTCTCTCAGAAATCTGTTGACCAAGGGCCCCGCGGTGGCATTGCCTGGGTCTGTGACGACCTTCAGGCGGCGAGGCCCCAGATCGATCTTCGATCTGAGCATGCCGAGGTATTCCCCGGAAAGATCCAGTTCCGTAATGGAGCCAGGCTTCAGAGCTTTGACAAGGTCATCCGCCTGGATCATCCGACGGATCTCCTGGATCTGCTCTCCATATAGAGTGGTCTTTTCAAAAGCCAGTTTGAGGCCGTTGAACTCCTTTGGATTGTGGCTCCCGGTGATCATGACGCCCCCGTTGAGGTTCAGGTAAAAGAGGCTCCAGTACAGGATCGGGGTAGTGACGACTCCGAGGTCCACGACGTCGATCCCGGCGGAAGTGACCCCGTCGATGATGTCGCCTCGTATCCTCTCGGTCGACAGCCTGATGTCGCCACCGACTGTTATCTTCCTCACTCCGCTGCGGGCGAGGAACGTTCCGAAGGCCAGTCCTATGGCGCGGACAGTTTCGCCTGTCAGTTCCTCTTCAGCGTTTCCCCGGATATCGTATTCCCTGAAGATGTTTGCGGGAATCATCATGTTGCCACCTCCCCGAAGAAAATCTTTTTTTCATGATACCAATTATAACCCGTTTTCCTTCAGTGTTGTTTCGATCGTTTTTCTGACCGCGTCCTCAAGAGTTGTCTCCGGTTTCCATCCCAGCAGGCGGTTGGCCTTGGCGATCGAAGGAACCCTGTCAAGAACGTCTTCGTAGCCCTTTCCGTAATAGTCCCTGGAGTCTATCTCCACGAGCCTGGCTTTTTCGGCCTTTTCGCTGTGATCAGGAAATTCCCGGAGGATCCTGATGATCATCAGAGCAAGTTCTTTTATTGAAGCGTTGTTCGCCGGGTTGCCAAGGTTGAATATCTCATCGTCGGCGCATCCGTTCTCGTTCCTGATCATTGCCTCGAGACCCCTGACCCCGTCGCCGATCCAGGTGAAGCTTCTCCTCTGGCGGCCTCCGCCGACAAGAGAAACGTCCCTTCCGTTGAGAACATCGTAAAGGATCTGGGTTATGGAGCGGGCCTTCCGGTCTCTGGCGTCGGAGAAGGTGTCGAGCCGGGGACCTATCCAGTTGAAGGGGCGGAAAAGCGTATACCTGAGCCCCTCCTCCTGTCCGTAGGCGGCGATCACGCGGTCCATCATCTGTTTGCTGCAGCTGTAGATCCATCTCGATTTGCACACCGGCCCCAGGATGATGGGGCTTTCGTCCTCTTTGAGTTCCGTGTCCGTGCTCATTCCGTAGACCTCCGACGTCGAGGGGAATATCACACGTTTCCCATGTTTTACACACATGCGCACGATCTTGAGGTTGGCCTCGAAATCAAGCTTAAAGGTCATAACCGGGTTTGTGATGTAGAACGCAGGTTTGGCTATTCCGACGAGAGGCAATACAGCGTTGGACTCCCTCACCATGTCGTCGATCCAGTCGTCCTCGTGATAAAAATCCCCCTGTTTGAACGAAAACCGATCTTTGCCCAGGCAGTTGGCGAGGTTGAAATCCCTGATGTCGAATCCGGTCAGATCCCAGTCCGTATTCTCAAGAAGATGTTCGCATAAGTGTGAACCGATAAAGCCGTTAGCGCCGAGAACTAGAATATTCAAAAGGAACCCCCCTTATTCGTGAATCGTAAATCGTAAATCGTGAATCGGGTGAATCCGTAACTCGCGAATCGAAGGATCAAAAAAAACCTTAGATCGCGTGATTTAAGCAGAAGCAGCCTTCAATCTGGTCAAATATTTCAGCTGCCGCCTTCGCTTTTTCCAGTAACGATTCGCGATTTACGATTAACGGGTTACGCTCTTCTGATCCACCCTTACAGCCCCTTTCCCCGCCGCTATGATCAGGGGGGCTGCTGATATCACGGTTCCCGGAGGAGCGGACGAATTATCATCAAGTGGTGTTGCCTTCCATATGAAGATCTTCTCCCCGTTCAGAACGGTGAAGGCACCCGGGTAGGGGTGAGTAACGGCCCTGATCAGGTTGCAGATGTTGCGGGCGGTATCGTTCCAGTCTATCTTTCCGTCCCCTGGTTTTCTCCCTCCGAAGTACGTAGCCTGCGAATGATCCTGCTCTCTTCGAGGAGCCTTTCCAGATTCCAGGAGAGGCAGGTTCCTTGCGAGGAGCATTTCGGCGGCATCCGCAATTTTCAGCATCACGTCCATGGCGGTGTCACACTCTCCGATCGGGACCTTCTCCTGGTCGACGATATCCCCCTCGTCGGGGCGCTTCGTCATCCAGTGAAGTGTCGGCCCCGTCTCGGTTTCGTCATGTATTATGGCCCAGTTGACGCAGGCTCTTCCCCTGTACTTCGGCAGAAGGGATCCATGCATATTGAAGGCTCCAAACCGTGGCATATCAAGTATATATTCAGGGATGATGTCTCGATAATAAAATGAGAAGACAAGCTCCGGCTTCAGACTCCTTATGAAGTCAACTGTTTCCGTGGCTTCCACTCCGTTCGGTGTGAAGACGGGGAGTCCGTTTCCCATGGCAAGTTCCTTGACGGAGCTGAACCATATATTCTCGCCGGGGTCATCCTCGTAGGTAAAGACAGCCTGCACGTTCGCGCCGGAGCCGAGCAGAGCTTTGAGGCATCTGTAGCCGACCTCGCTGTAGGCAAAAACAACTATCCGCGGTCTCTCACTCATCTCCGTAAACCTTGTTCACGACGTATCGCGGGCGTTTGCGGATCTCCTGGAAGATCCTGCCGATATATTCGCCCGTTATTCCGACGCAGAACATAGTAATGCCCATCAGGAAAAAATTAATAGTCATTAAAGTAAAGAGTCCCTCGGCTTCGGGGCCGATGAAGATGCGCCTCAGGACCATGTATATCGTGAAGATTAAGCTGAAGCCTGCTACGAAAAGCCCAAGCATCGTAACGGCCTGCAGTGGGACGAGGGAAAATCCGGTCATAAGATCAAAATTCAGCCGCACGAGCCGGAAAAGGCCATACTTTGAGGTTCCCTGTTCGCGTTCGGAATGGCCCACTTCGATCTCGGTGGGGTTGAGTGCAAATTTCTGAGCCAGGGCAGGGATGAATGTCGTCGTCTCCGCGCATCCGTTGATCAGTTCGATGATACGCCTGCTGTAGGCCCTGAGCATGCATCCGTAGTCGTTGAGGTTAAGTCCCGTGATCCGGTTGGTTATGCAGTTTACGATCCTGGAGGCCAGTTTCCTGAAGAAGGGATCTTTTCTCATCGAGCGAATGGTCCCGACTACGTCGTGTCCCCGGGCTATCTCGGCCAGGAGCCGAGGAATCTCTTCGGGGGGGTTCTGGAGATCGGCGTCCATCGTAATTACGGTCTCGCCTCTCGACGCGGAAAACCCGGCGGTGATTGCCATATGCTGGCCGAAGTTCCCGTTGAAGTCCACGATGCGGACCTTTCCGGGATGTTTTTCAAGGCACTCGAGCAACAGACCCAAAGAGCGGTCCCTGCTGCCGTCGTTTACAAAGACAACCTCCCAGCTCATCTCGAGAGATTCCATGACCGGGAAAAGCCTTCCGAAAAGCTCGGAAAGGGATTCCTCTTCGTTGTAGACTGGTATAACAACCGAAACATCAACCAGAGTTTTGTCCATCAGATTCTTTCTCCTTAGCCGCAAATTCCCAGCACTGCTTCGACAACGTCCGCAATATCGCCATCGGTCATGGCCGGGAAAAGGGGCAGAGAGACTATACGATCGCTTATGAGCTCGGCGTTCGGGAAATCTCCCATCCTCCAGCCGTAATTATTTGCGAAGTATGAGAAAAGATGGATAGCCTGGTAGTGCAGGGCTGTCCCAATGTTGTTCTCTCTCATTTTTGCCATGAATTCGTCTCGGGACATTCCCAGCCTGTCTGTTTCGACGAGCGGGGTGAAAATGTGCCAGGAGTGAGTGTCTTCCGGATCCACCGCTGGTGGCAGTGTCAATGTGGACAGACTTCCCAGCTCATGCCGGTAGAGATCGACGATCTCCCGCCGCCTCGCATTGAAGGCCTCCAGGTGCTTCATCTGGTCGCTTCCCATGGCGGCCTGGATGTCCAGCATGTTGTATTTCAGTCCGGGAAAGAGGATGTCGTAGTGCGGGTTCCCCCTGGCAGCGTAACGGTTCCACGCCCCCTTGCTCATACCGTGCTGGCGGAGGATCGATATCTTTTCAGCAGCATCCTCATTGGCGGTACAGACCATTCCGCCCTCGCCTGTCGTGATGTTCTTGGTCGGGTGAAAGCTGAAGACCGCGGCGTGTCTCTCTCCCAGGGGAGCTCCGATGCGTCTTCCCCTGAATGCGGCGCCGAGCGCGTGTGCGGCGTCTTCAATAATGACAAGCCCGTATTTTCGGGCTATTGCTTCGATGGCATCCATGTTGCATGGTCGTCCGGCAAAGTGAACAGGGATGATCGCCCTGGTTTTTGGTGTCACTGCCTTTTCTATCAGGAACGGGTCGATATTCAGGGTGACGGGGTCGATGTCCGCGAGAACAGGTTTTGCCCCGACCCAGACGATCGTGTTCACCGTGGCCGCAAAGGTCATGGGAGTTGTGATCACCTCGTCTCCCGGTCCTATTCCAAAGGCCAGAAGCGCAAGATGCAGCCCTGCTGTGGCGGAGTTTACGGCAAGGGCCCAGGGTGAACCGACGTATTCGCCGAATGACCTCTCGAAACGGATAGCCTTGGGTCCGGTAGTTATCCACCCTGATCTTAATGAATCCACAACGTCTGAAATCGCTTCCTCGCTGATGTCCGGTCTCGCGAAGGGGAGGAAATCATTTCTCATCAGTCGTTCTCATCTCCTTGTTTGTAACGACGATCTTTCCGTTCGCATCGATCAGGACAACAGGGCTTACGCCGGTGTTCTCGAGGAAATCAAGTGATTGTTCCTGGCGCATAACAAGCAGCACCCGGTCATCGGATCTCCAGTATTTTTCTATGAAACCGGGAGTGTCAAGGAACCAGTCTGACTGGTCACCTCGTTTTGAACCGAATTTCAGCTCCCCCACCCAGTCTATCAGAACGATCCTGCGTTTCAGATAGAATGGCAGACCCTGGTCGTACTCCCTGTACTGGGCTACCACGTCTCCCGGAAGGAGATGTTCCCTGATGGATGCCGCGACTTCCCTGGCTGTCATAATATGGTCGTAGAAGCTGAATACGTTCTTGAAGGTGGCAATGTTGAGGAAGGCGAAGATACAGAGGATCAGAACTACATTGCGGGACTGTCCTTTTGCGTAAAAGACCCACGAAAGTAAGGCCAGAAAGACCAGAACCGCAGCGACAGGTGCCACGAAGGGCAAAAGCATTCTGCCGTATCTTTCGTCCAGAAAAGGGTAGGCCGCCAGCGCGATCCCGAAAGGAACCAGGATCATTGTGTTGGATAGCATTCCTGTGAACAGTTCCCTGGACTTTCCCCTGTCCATGAGTTTATCCAGGAATGCCCCGGCCAGGATGGCGAGCGGCGGCATTGCCGGGATGATGTAGGGGATCAGTTTGGATCTGGATATGGAGAAGAAGGTGAATATGATGATGAACCAGAGCAGCAGGAAGAGATTTGCCCTGTCCTGGTGGGTCTTCCTGGATAAAGAGCCGGGCAGGGCTTTCCTGACGGCTCCGAGGATGAACCCGGTCCATGGGATAAAGCCCACTATCAGGATCGGGATGAACCACCACCACGGTTCAAAGCGTCCGTGCATCTTTGTAGTGTAGCGCAGGAGGTGTTCCTGGATGAAAAAGAATTGAAAAAAATCGCGGTTCTCAAGACTCACCAGAACAAACCATGGAGTTCCGATCAGAAAGAAGAGAGCGATGCCCGGGAGGTAAAAGGTGCTGCGGATGACCCCCCACTTGCGGGTCAGGACGATCCACCAGAACGCGACACCAGCCGGCAGGACGACCCCGATAAGACCTTTCGTGAGGGTTGCAAGGGCCATGCCTGCGTAAAAAAGCAGGAAAAACCTGCGATCTTTTCGCTGCCCCATCCAGAAACCTGCCAGGGAAAGCGTAATGAAAAAAGCCAGGGGCATGTCGGTAATGTTTATCTGACCTATGGCAAAATAAACAAGTGATGTTGCCAGAACCCACGCGGATAAAAATGCGGCGCGGGGGCCGTTCATCCTGTTTGCGAGCCAGTAGGTGACCAGAACTCCACCAAGAGCCAGGATCGCGGGCCAGAACCTCGCGGCGAACTCGTTCTGCCCCATAACCTTGAAGGAGAGAGCTGTAAGCCAGTAGTGAAGAACGGGTTTTTCGAAATATGCAACATAATTGAGCCGCGGTGTAAGGTAGTCCCCGCTCTCGATCATCTCCCGCGGGATCTCCGAATAGCGACCCTCGTCGGGATCGAGAAGACCGTGGCTGCCAAGAGCGACAAGGTAGAGGATAGTTGTAAGGACCAGGAGGAAAAAAACATTTTTTTTGTGGGAAGAGAACAAAGGGGTAGCCTCCAGAAAAAATATTGTCTGCCCAAAGAGTATAAATGACTTGAACTTGGATTATTATAACGGTATTGCTCCAATTTTTTCATCGCATTGGGGGTGCGCTTCTTGGACAGACTGGGTATGCTCATGATCCTCGGTTCGGCTCTCTTCAACGCCGCGGCCAGCAGTATGATGAAGACAGGTTTCGGGCATCAGCACGACCTTCTGGAGAGAGGTTTTACTGGCGCGGTCTTCAGGATCGTTACGAATCCCTGGGCTGTCGCCGGGGTCGTCTGCTTCGGTATTTCCTTCATTTTCATGAGCGCCGCCCTGACGCGGGTCGATCTTTCGGTGGCCTATCCGGTGATGTCCGGGCTGGTCTTTATGCTCGTGCTGGGAGTTTCCGTCTTTTTCTTTTCAGAACATGTAACGCTGATGAGACTGTTCGGGGTACTTTTGATATTATCAGGCGTGCTGGCGATAAGCAGGTAACACGTGAATCGTGAATCGTAAATCGTCAACCGTAAAACCGGATATATGGGCGGAAGAGTTAATAATGGCAGCTATTTGCGATTTGGGCTTCACAGTTCATCCGATCCACGATTCACCATTCACGATTAACGTATTTAGGGGGTAAAACAATGCGTGTCTGCATTATAGGTACAGGTTACGTTGGTCTGGTGACCGGAGCATGCCTTGCTGAAAACGGGAACGATGTCTGGTGCGTTGACGTCGACGAAACCAAGATAGCGGGTCTCAAGGAAGGCAGGATCCCCATCTATGAGCCGGGGCTTGAGGATCTTGTCCGGAGGAACGTCGGTCAAAACCGGCTTCGATTCACTACTGACATAAAAGAGGGGCTGGAACAAAGCCTCTTCGTCTTCATCGCCGTAGGAACTCCTCCGATGGATGACGGTTCGGCTGATCTCGGCTATGTCTTTGCGGCCGCTTCACAGATAGGGACCATCATGGAGGAGTACAAGATAGTAGTGGCAAAATCCACCATACCCGTTGGAACGACAGCCAGGATCCAGGAGATCATCCGTGAAAAACTCAGGGAAAGAGGAAGATGCGATCTGGATCTCGACGTGGCCTTCTGCCCAGAATTTCTCAAGGAGGGTGCGGCAGTCGAGGACTGTCTTCGCCCGGACAGGGTCGTGATAGGCACCGAGAACGAGAGGACAGCCGGGTTCCTCAAGGAACTCTTCGCTCCCTTCGTAATGAAGGAAAACCGCTTCTACACAATGTCGATACCTTCTGCGGAGATGACAAAATACGCCTCCAACGCAATGCTCGCAACGAGGATCAGTTTTATGAACGAACTCTCCCGCCTTTGCGAAAAGGTCGGAGCGGATGTGGACCAGGTGAGAGTTGGAATGGGTACCGACAGCAGGATTGGTTCCTCATTCCTCTACGCTGGTCTGGGCTACGGAGGCTCATGCTTCCCCAAAGACGTTCAGGCCCTCATACACTGCGCCGCTTCGAGAGGTGTGGATCTGTCAATACTCAAGGCAGTGGAGGATGCAAACAAGGAACAGAGGCGGCTCTTTATTGAAAAGATCATCGGTCACTTCGGAGAAAACCTCGAGGGGAAAGTCTTCGCTCTCTGGGGTATGAGTTTCAAACCGCATACAGATGACATGCGTGAGGCTCCCGCCCTGACCATTGCGGAAGCCCTTCTCTCAAGGGGGGCATCGATAAGGGCTTTTGACCCGGTTGCGATGGACAGGGCCCGGGAGATGCTTCCCCGAGACGGTTCGGTCACATTCTGCGACGATGCCTACGACGCATTGGATGGTGCCGTAGCGCTTGTTCTTGTAACTGAATGGCCCCAGTTCCGGAGGCCGGACTGGGATCGCATCGGGGAACTGATGAAACCATCCGCTGCTGTCTTCGATGGCCGCAACCAGCTTTCACCCGCAAGGGTCCGCGAACTGGGATTTTCGTACTACGGGATAGGGAGAGCGTGAACGTAAATCGTAAATCGTGAATCGTGAATCGTGAATCGTGAATCTTAGATCGTAGATCGTAGATCGTGAAGCCAGATAAAAAACCCCTTAGTCTCCGGAAGAAGGCTAAGGGGTTTTTTCTGGTCCTTTGAACCTGTTTTTTTATCGATTAACGACTCACGGTTTACGATTCACGATGCTACTACTTCTTCTTCAACTGCCTCACAACATCGATGACGGTTCCGTCACGATATTCGATGACACCGATGATCCTGTCTTCGGTCTCTACCGGAGACATCTTTCCTGTAAGACCCTCGGCCTTTTCTATCAGTTCGTCCATTGTGACAAGCGGGACGTTCCCGGCCTCTTTCGCCGCGTCTATAAGGTCCTGACGTCCTGGATTGATGGCAACCCCGAACTCCGTGACAACTGCGTCAACGACTTCGCCAGGTGAGGTGACCGTATAGACGGAGTCCACTGCACAGGGGATACGGCCGCGAAGCAGGGGAGTGGTGATAATAGTCAGCTGAGCACCGGCGGCTGTGTCCTGATGGCCGCCTATGCCGTGCAAGAGAGCGCCGTCGGCCTCGGTGTTGACGTTGGCGTTGAAATTGCGGTCCACCTCCGTGGCTCCAAGGACCACAGTGTCGAGCATGTTGACGGCGCATCCGGCGTTCCACGGGTTTGCGTACCAGTCAGCCGATATCTCTACGTGGTTGGGATTCTCGCCGATAGACCTGACGGCAGCAAGGTCGAACGACTGCACATCCATCAACCGCTCGAAGAGCCCTTCCTTCATCATGTCGACGAAGAACTCAGTGATGCCGCCCAGGCCGAAGCTTCCCTTTATGCCCTTTTCCCGCATCGCGTCTCTTACGTAGGCCGCGACTGCGAGGGAAATTCCTCCAGCCCCGGTCTGGAAGGATATACCGTCCCTGAAATACTGGCTGGATTCGATAAGTTTTGCAGCATTTCTGGCGATCAGGAGTCTCATCGGATCCCTGGTTACGCGAGTGGTACCGCTGACGATCCCCGCGGGGTCGCCAATGGAGTCTACCGGGACCACGTAATCAACGAAATATTGCGGGATCTGGATGTTGGAAGTCGGGAACGGCACAAGATTGTCGGTTATCGCCACGACGCACTCGGCGTACTCCGCGTCCGTGTGTGCGTAGCCGAGAGAGCCGCAGGCCGATCTTCCTACCGCTCCTGAGAGGTTGCCGTACCTGTCGGATGTCGGGGCCGCTATGAAGGCCACATCAATGACTATATCTCCGCTGGTAACAGCGCGGGGACGGCCCCCGTGGCTTCGGAGGACCACCGGGACCTCCATGCCCCCTTCGGAGGCAAGCTGCCCGATGGGGCCGTTGACGGAACCCTGGATCTGGCGGATCACGCCGCTTTTGATGTGTTTGGTAAGGTGCTTGTGAACTCCGAAAAGAGCTGTAGGGAATATGACCAGATCACGGATCCCCATCTCCGCGCATGCATCAAGAACGGCATTGACAACGAAATCCCCGTTGCGGAGGTGATGGTGGAACGATATGGTCATACCACTTTTCAGGCCGGAAGCGCTTATCGCCGCCCGGATGTCGGGAAGTGTCTTGTCGGTCCTGTTGTTGAATGAGGCCCTGTTCTTCTTCCCGTAGCGGTTGCCTCCAGGGATCCTTCTGTCGTGTCCCATGAAATGTTTTACGTCGCCGTAACCCGGAATGGAATCGGGGATATTGCGTCCAGCTGCGTTGATGGTCATTATCTTTCACCTCCGGACTTCAGGCCTGCCCGCTGCAGAGTGAATTCAGCACGTTTTACGACCGGTTTGTCGACCATCCTGCCGTCGACCTGAACGGCACCCAGTCCCTTTGCGGCGGCTTCGGCGGCGGCTTCGATTATGCGCCTGGCCTGCTCAATCTCCTTCGCAGTGGGCGTGAAGATCTCGTGGATTATCGGGATCTGGTTCGGGTGGATAACGCTTTTGCCCTGGAAACCAAGCTGTTTGACCCACTCTGTCTCGCGCCTCAAGCCTTCGTCGTTAGTGATGTCGGCATATACCGTGTCAAGCGCGTCCACTCCTGCGGCGTGGGCGGCCAGAACAACAATTCTGCGGGGACCGATAAGCTCCTCGCTGTTTTCTGAACGGGTTGTCTTCAGATCCGCCCTGAGATCCTCTCCGCCGGGGCATATAGCAGCGATCCGTTTTGATGCGGTCGCGATGTCGTAGGAACGCCAGATGCCGAGGGCGGTTTCAAGAAGGCAGAATATCAGGGTCTTGCCTACCGGGATCCCTGCCTTGCTCTCGATCCCGGAAAGAGCCTCGTCCATCAGTCTTATATCCTTCGGATTTTCAACCTTGGGTATGCGGATCCCGTCTATGCCGCATGGAACTACGGTCTCGATGTCGGCCCTCCACAGATCGGTGTCCATGGCGTTTATCCGGACAGTGACCTCACAATCTCCGAAATCGCCTCTTTTAAGGACATCCCTGACGAGTATCCTCGCAGAATCCTTCTCACTCACCGCAACGGCATCTTCCAGGTCCAGGATCACGCCGTCGGGTTCGAAGAGATGTCCTCTCAAAAGCATGTTGGGGTTGTTGCCGGGAAGATACAGCTTTGTCCTGCGCAGTCTCATCTGGCATCTCCCCCAGTAAGCCTGGTTGCGGCCGCCTCGACCCGTGCCCTGAGCACAAGGTCACCGGCTCCGTTGTCCTGGATCGAAACAGAAACATCATGGATATCCAGATTTTTCAGGGTTTCCTTTGTGCTGTCAATTATCGCCCCGCCGAAACGGGCAACGCTTGCTCCCTCCATCGAAACGGAAATGCCCCGCCCCTTTTCGGATTCACTTACGGTGACGATGCAATCCATCGATTCAAGAGTGCCTGCCTGGGCAGTTTTCATATGGATACCTCCCTGCGAAACTTAAAAAGCGATACTCGTGACTGGTGACTCGTAACTCGTAAAATAAAAGGCAAACCCTGAAAAGGCCCCGGGTTAATAGTTTCTGCCCTTGCGAGTACCCTTATCCTTGCTTCCAGCGGGCACTTCGTCTCTCCGTTCGGGCACCTTGTCACCAGTTACGGATCACTAGTTACGGTTCATAAAAACCAGGGCCCACCCGAGGGTGAGCCCCGAACTCAAAATGCCTTCAGTTATGCCAGGTGCTCCCAGGCGCACATCTCGCGTGCCTTTGCGCAGATCGCGTCGGCCTTTTTGCTGAAGCCCGGGTCGATCTTTGCAGCGATGGCTTTTGCCATTTCAAGGGTGGAGACAGCCTTCTTCTCCCAGTCCTTGTCGCCCTTGTCATCGCGCCAGATATCGTAGGTCAGGGATTTGCCTTCGACCAGAACGTCGCCCATGGCTTTTTCCAGCTTCGCGGCGTGGTCCTTCAGACCCAGGTATTCCAGCATCATCACTGCTGCGGCAAGCAGGCCGCAGGGGTTGATCTTGTACTGGTGGGCGTACTTCGGGACCGATCCGTGACTGGGCTCGAAAATGGCAGCCTCTATACCGATGTTTCCACTGGGGGCAAAACCCATGCCGCCGACAAGCTGGGAAGCCTCGTCGGAGAGGATATCTCCGAAAACGTTCGAAGTAACGATCACCTGGTAATCCTGCGGGTTCTTGATGATCCACATTGCGGTGGCATCGGCGTTCTCTTCACGTGAGTCGATGTCGGGATATTCCTTGGCGATCTCGAGGAAGCGCTCCTTCATCATGCCGTCGGTCGCGCGGATGACGTTTGCCTTGTTGCAGCAGACTACACTCTTGAGGCCGTTGGCCTTGGCGTACTCGAATGCTGCCCGGATGATCCTGTCGCAGCCCTCTTTTGAGTAGACTCGCCAGGATACCGCGACTTCGGATTTGTCCTTGAAGCGCTCCATTCCGGGGTGGAGATCGAACATCTCCCTGGGAAGCGGTCTCCACTCGACTGCTGCGTAGAGGTCCTCGGTATTCTCCCGGAACATCTTTATGTCGACCTTGGGGTCGCCCTTGAGGGGGCATTCAAGACCGGGAAGAAGCTTGGCTGGTCGGAAGTTGATGTAAAGGTCGAAGATCTGCCTCATCTGGAGAATAGCTGATTTAAATCCCTTGACCCCCGCCTTGGATGTGATGGCGGCCATAAAGGCAGCGTCGGCATCCCTTACCTTGTCGATCGTTTCCTGGGGGACGGTATTCCTTCTCTTGTCGCCCTCAGGGAACTCCTTGCAGGACTTTTCCCACATGCACCAGCCCATGTCGGCGCGGACCCAGTCGATGGGCGCGTCGAGAGCCTGCATGACTATCAGTGCGGCTTCCATTACATCGAATCCGGAGTCGTCTCCCGGGATATAGGCTACCTTGTAGCGGTCTTTCTGCTCTTTAACCTGCATGACGTTTCTGGCCATATTTATTTCCTCCTTATTTTTTAAAACGTGACTAGTAACTCGTGACGCGTTACTCGGAAATTCTTTAAAGATTTTCTGGTTTTGCTTTTACCAGTTACGCGTAACGAGTCACGTGTTACTGTTTTTAAAGTCCCAGACTCTTCTTCACGTGAGGGATAAGGCCGCCGTCTTCGATAAGCCCCTTTACGAAATCGGGGTAGGGCGGAAAGGAGAACGTTCCTTTCGGGGTCACGATCTCGCTTTTGTCGAAATCGATAGTGACTTCCTGTCCCTTTTCGAGGGCATCGACCGCTTCGGCCGAGACAACGATCGGGAGCCCCTCGTTCAGAGCGTTGCGGTAGTAGATCCTGGCAAAGCCCTTGGCGATTATTGCGCCTATCCCGCGCATCTTGATGCAGGTCACGGCCTGCTCACGGGATGAACCGCAGCCCCAGTTCTTGCCTCCGACGATGATATCGCCTGGTTGGGCATTCTTGTTGAAATCCTGGTCCAGGTCCTCAAGGGCATACTGGCCCATCTCTGCGGGATCGGAGACAGTGTATGTGTATTTTCCCGGGAAGATGACGTCTGTGTTCACGTCGTCCCCGTACTTCCAGACCTTTCCGGTGATCTTCATGGTATTAAAGCACCTCCCTGGGGTCGGAGATCTCGCCCTTGAGTGCGGAAGCGGCGACGGTCATCGGGCTGGCCAAAAATATGTTGCTCTCCTTGTTGCCCATGCGACCCTTGAAGTTCCTGTTGGCTGTCGAGATGCATGTTTCCCCCGGAGCGAGGATGCCCTCGTGGTTGCCCATGCACGGGCCGCAGCCCGGGTTGTTGATGATGCATCCCGCGTCGAGGAAGATGTCGAAAAGCCCTTCCTTCATCGCCTGGCGGTAGATGGACCAGGAGGCTGGGATGACTATGGTCCTCACGGCGACTTCCCTGCCGTTCAGGATCGCTGCCGCTTCGCGCAGGTCCTCGATGCGGGCGTTTGTGCAGCTTCCGAGGAACGCCTGGTGGATCGGTGTCCCCTTGACTTCGCCGATGGGGGCGTAGTTGTCGACGGTGTGGGGTTTTGCCACGCAAGGTTCGAGTTCGGCGAGGTCGTATGTCAGTTCCTGGGCGTAGACGGCGTCGTCATCGGCCCAGATGGCTTCCCATGCGTCGGTCTTTGCGATCGGTTTGATAAAATCAAGGACCTTTTTGTCGGGCGGGCAGACGGCGTTCTTCGCGCCCATTTCTATGCCCATGTTGCAGAGCGTCATACGCTCGGCGATGGACATGGCCTCAATGGCGGGGCCGTGGAATTCCACTGACATGTAGTCGGCTCCGTCGGCCTTGATGTCGCCGATTATCTTGAGGATCAGGTCCTTTGCCGATACGCCTTTTTTGAACTTGCCCGTGACGGTGATCTTCATTGACTCCGGAACGCGGAACCAGATCTGCCCAGTGGCCCATGTCGCTGCCATCTCGCTGCGACCGATGCCGGTAGAGAAAGCGCCGAAGGCTCCGTACGTGCAGGTGTGGCTGTCGCTTCCCACCATGATAAGTCCGGGGAGAGCGAAACCCTCCTCGCACATGATCTGGTGGCAGACGCCGCCCTTGCTTGTGACGTCGTAGAAGTTACTGATCCCCTGCTCCTTGACGAAGGCGCGGATCTGCATGTGGTTTTCGGCGTGCTTGTCGGTAGGAGCCGGAACAGCGTGGTCGAGAATGAAGACCAGGTTGTCGGGTTTCCATACCTTCTTCACACCTATCTTTTTGAAGGTCTTCGAGATGGGAGCGGCGTTGTCGTGGCTCATGCAGAAGTCTGGTTCGACGATCACCACCTGACCGGCGGATACGGATTCTCCAGCCGCCTTGCCAAGTACCTTTTCAGCGAATGTTTTGCCCATGCCGTTTTCTCCTCCCTCCTACTTCTTTTCTGCAGCCTTTTCCTTGAGATACTCGATCAGGCCGCCGGCTTTCATGATGTCTTTTTCAAGATCGGCAACCGCGTCGCCATGGAAAGTGTTGCCGTTGGTGACATCCTTGATCTCACCCTTGAGAAGGTTTACCTCGAGCTGATCTCCGTCCTTGATCTTTCCGTCCTTTATCGCCTGGCTGAGTCCTTTTACGAAGAGTACCGGATAGCCGTTGTTGATGGCGTTGCGGTAGTAGATGCGCGAGAAGGACTCGGCCAGAATTACCGGCACGCCGGCATACTTGAGGCAGTAGACAGCATGCTCGCGCGATGAACCGCAGCCGAAGTTGGTCCCCGCGACCACGAAATCGCCTTCCTTTACCTCTTTGGCGAAATTCTCCTTGCCGGGGAAGTACTCAAAGGAGTACTGCGGCATTTTTTTGGGATCTGTCTCGGCCAGGTACTTGTTGTGATAGATGAGGTCAGTGTCGACGTCATCATTGAAAACCCAGGCCCTTCCGTGAAGGATCGTCTTGTCCATGAATAGTTCCCTCCCTATCCGAGGATATCCCTGGGATCTGTGACCTTGCCGCGAACGGCAGTGGCCATTGCGGTCATCGGACTTGCCAGGTATGTGTGGCTGCCCTTGCCCACTTTGCCTATGAAGTTCCTGTTGGTCGTTGACATTCCCACGTCTCCGCCCGGGAGCGTGCCGTAATGCTCGGCGGTGCAGAGAGCGCAGGTCGGATTGGTGAAGATCACTCCGGCCTCAAGGAATTTCTGGATATAGCCTGCCTCGGCGCACTGCAGCATGACCTCGCGCGTGGCAGGAGTTACGATGGCCCGCATTCCGGGAGCTATCTTGAAGTTGGCGGCCTTGAGAACTTCAAAAGCGGCGGTGATGTCCTCGAACCTGCCGTTGGAGCAGGATCCTATGTGGACCTGGTCGACGTGCGCTCCGGCGACTTCGCGGACCTTTTTGACATTGTCGGGAGCATCGGGGCAGGATGTCATCGGTTCGAGGTCATCGACGTTGAACTCCAGCTCCTGGCAGTAGACAGCGTCCGGATCTGCGGAGAGGGTTTTCACCCGGTCCACGACTTCCTTGCCGGCCCTCTCTACGAGCCAGTCGAGGACCTTTCCGTTCGGCATGATGAGCCCGACCTTGCCGCTCATCTCGGTGACCATAGAACAGAGGGTGATCCTGTCGGCAAGGGAAGCCTTCTCGATGGTGTCGCCGCAGAACTCGACGGACATGAAGAACATTCCATCCGCGCCCAGCGTTCCCACTATGTCAGTAAGCAGGTCGCGCATGCAGACTCCCTTGTTGAACGCACCGTTGACGGTGACCTTCATCGACTCAGGTACGCGGAACCAGTTGGTCCCCTCGAACCACGAGGCTACGATGTCGGTGTTCCCGACGCCGGTTGCAAAGGCTCCAACGGCCCCAAGCAGGTTCATGTGGCTGTCGGTGCCGAGGATCACATCGCCGGGCTTTACAAGGCCATGTTCCAGGAGAACGTGCTGTCCGATACCCCAGTTGACATCAAAGACCTTTTTGATGCCCTGCTGTTTGGCGAATTCGCGGATGATCTTCTGGTTGACGGAAACCTTCTCGGAGTGCGATGGAGCCTGAAGGTCGAAAGTGAATGCGACCTTGTCTGGATCCCATACCTTGCCCTTTTTTTCGGTGACCTCTTCAAACTGGAGAACGCAGTTGGCGCCGCCGAAGTCCCTGGCCGTGGAAAGGTCGATGTTGCACCAGACCCTGTCCCCGACCTTGACTTCCTTGCCGGCTGCCCGTTTCATGATCTTTTCGATCATTGTTTTGCCCATGGGTCACGCACCTCCCTTAATTGATAATTTCGGCTACAGAAGTCCGAGGAACGATTTGATCGTCTCGAAGTTGATGAAATCACACTTGTTGATGACAACGGCCTCCGGGCAGCGGTACGCACCGTCGCCTTCCTTGGCGTGTACCGCTATGCAGTGGCAGATGCGGGAGGGTACGTCGTTGCGCATCGCGAGTCCCACGCCGGAGAACGGGTGGCGGAGGTCTTTGCCCATCTTCGATTTGACGGCTTTTCCGTCCTTCTTCTCGTATTCGACCAGTTTGCCAACGTCGTGCAGGATGGCTCCGGCAATCAGCGTATCGTGATCCAGCGCAAAGCCGCCGCTGTTCTTGTAGAGAGGGTTGTACTCCTCGTATATCTTCTTTGCCATCCGTGTTACGCCCCTGTTGTGTACGTTAAGGGAAGCGGGGCAGTCAGGGATGAGAAGAGTGAACGGTATCTTGTCCATATCCTCGGGTTCCCATCCGCCTGTCCTGAGTGCGTCCTCGATAGTAGCTACGACCTTGTCTTTGAGACCATTGTCCTGGATCCAGTCGATCTCCGGGATCATTTTGATGATCCTGTCTTTCATGTGAACACCCCTCCAGAATATTTTTTGAAGCCTTGCCGCTCTATTGATGTTACTTGACCTCGAGAGCCAGTGCTTCCTGCAGCGTTCTGTAGACCCGTTCAATGTGTCTGGCCGAAAGTGATTGAGCTCTTGCGACGTCGTGATCTATGATCGCGTCATAGATGGCCTGGTGTTCGTTCAGAAAAGCCTCCCTGTCCGCCAGGAGAGAGTAGATCCGTTCGTGGGTAGCCATAATAAGATTGAATGTCATCTTCACGATGTTGATGAATACGAAGTTGTGCGTTGACTCGGCCAGAGCCAGGTGAAAATCGAAATCGGCCTGTGACCGGGGTTCGATCATTTCCAGGTTTTTTTCCGTTCGTGAGAGAACCTTGCGCAGTTTCATGAGATCTGCCGGTATGGCATGCATTGCTGCGGTCGCCGCTATTGCGGGATCGAGGACCCGGCGGGCCTCCATAAGCTCAAGAACGGCTTCGTCTTCCAGGGGCATATTTCTGCTGTCTGCCGTATCCCCACGGGGCTTTCGGACGAACCGCCCCTTGCCAGGGACGCTGTCGATGAGCCCCAGAAGTTCAAGGACCCTGAAGGCTTCCCTTAATGAACTCCTGCTGACTCCCATGTCACCCATCAGTTGGCGTTCGGGAGGGAGAGGGTCTCCCGGCTGGAGTTCCCCGGAAGATATGGAGTCTTTCAACTGGCTTACAACCTGTTCGTATATCCTTGTATGTCGTAGTTTTTTGTCGGTCATCTCTACCCTCCTCGGTGGACCACCCAGTACACTTTATATACCAAGCATACCGTTTGTGCAATAGTTATCAAGAAGACTAAATGTTCAGACATTTAACCGCCCGGCACTTTAATGCATACAAAAATTTGACATGCAATTTGGTTTGCCCTACATTATAAAAACCGGGGGTATAGTGAACGGCTCTGTGCTGTGAAATATCAGATTGAAAGTTATTCCATGCTTCTTCCCAGGTAGCATCCTGATCTGTTTTTCAGTAGTTTCCTGTCGTGCCGTTTCCGCATTGCTTCGGAAACAGGGCTTCTGACCTTCCTAACCTGGTTTAAATTGATAAGTTTTTTCAGGGCCCCCACGAAGGTCAACAAATCCAAAGGAGGGATTTTTGATGAGGAATGGGAGAAAGGTTCTTTTTGCACTTTTACTTGCCCTTTTGATAGGGGTGGTATCGATCCAGGCGGCATTTGCCGGTGAAAAGGTTGTTATGGTCGACTTCAGCTGGAGCAGTGTCCAGATGCACAACCGTATTGCCGGATTCATCCTGGAGCACGGTTACGGGTACTCTCCGGATTACATGTTCGCCGAATCCGTACCGGGTCTTACCGGCCTCCAGCAGGGTGATATCGATATCGCGATGGAGATGTGGATCGACAACGTTCTTGAGTGGTACAACGATGCCGTTGTCGATAAAAAGCAGGTTCTGAATCTCGGTCCCGTATTCCCCGACTCTCCGCAGGGGTGGTATGTCCCGACCTATATGATAAAAGGCGACGAAAAACGCGGGATAAAGGCCACTGCACCAGATCTCAAGTCGGTCTTTGACCTTCCCAGATACAAAGAGCTGTTCAAGGATCAGGAAAACCCGAAGATGGGGCGTTTCTACAACGCCATTCCGGGGTGGGTGGTCCATGATATCAACCTCAAGAAGCTAAAGGCCTACAAACTCACCGACACATTCGTGAACTTCGACCCGGGGTCACAGACCGCTCTGCAGACTGCCATTGTTTCCGCGTATGAAAAGGGAGAGCCTGTACTTGCCTATTACTGGGAGCCGGAGTGGATTATGGGGATGCTCGACATGACCATGCTGGAGGAACCTCCATACGACCCCGAACGCTGGGGCGAGGGGAAGGATTATGGGTGCGCGTTCCCTGCTGCACGTGTTCACATCGGCATCAACGCGGCTTTCGCTGATAAGAATCCGCAGGTGCTGGAATTCCTGAAAAAATATGAGACGACACTTGCCCAGAACAACGCGGCCCTGGCCTATATGCAGCAGGAAGAGGCCAAGGTGGAAGATGCCGCTATCTGGTTCCTGAAAAACTACGGCGATGTCTGGAAAGAGTGGGTCCCCGGAGACGTGGCCGGCAAGGTGGAAGCGGCGCTTGCAAAAAAGTAGACGGGCATGACGGAGAACATTATCGAAGTTTCCGAACTCTGGAAAGTCTATTCGAAGAAAGATATCAACTTTAACGTCGAAGATGAAGATATGATCGAGTCGCTGGATGTATCCGGCGACTCGGTCGTTGCAGTCAGGAATGTCTCTTTTTCGGTGAAGCCGGGTGAGGTCTTCATCGTAATGGGGCTCTCCGGCAGTGGAAAATCAACCCTGATCCGCTGCCTGTTGAGACTTGTCGACATTTCGTGGGGAAGCGTCAGGATCAACGGCCAGGAGATAACTGCCATGAACAAGAGAGAGCTAACAGAGTTTCGCCGTCATCAGGCCGCAATGGTCTTTCAGCATTACGGTCTTCTGCCCCATAAAACAGTGATAGAGAACGTGGCTTTCGGACTGAAATTGCGCGGTGTCCCCAAAAAAGAGCGCAGGGAGCGGGCCGCTGAAACCCTCAAGATAGTAGGCCTGGAGAAGTGGGACAATTACTACCCCGCATCTCTGAGTGGAGGGATGCGACAGAGGGTGGGCATTGCCCGCGCCCTGGTGGCGGACACTCCGCTGCTGCTTATGGACGAGCCATTCAGCGGCCTTGATCCCCTTATCCGCCGCGAAATGCAGGAAGAGCTTGTCCGCATCCAGGAGGAGCTTCACAAGACTATTTTTTTCGTTACTCACGACCTGGATGAGGCGATGCGGCTCGGGGACCGCATGGCCGTGATGAAGAACGGAGAGATAGTGCAGATCGGGAAACCCCCTGAGGTTTTTGCCAACCCCGCGGATGACTATGTCGCACGATTTGTCCAGGACAAACGCGAAGAGATAAGAAAGACGGACGAACAGATGGCGGCGCTTGCGACGCAGCCGGAAAAGGCTGTGGAAAACGATGTTTCCTGAATCGCTGAGATTTTCTGTCGCAAAAAGCGTTAACCAAGGCATCAGGTGGCTTCTGCAGACGCACGGTTCAGCTTTCGACAGCTTCTCGTCGGGGATACTTGGCCTGCTCCTCTGGGTACAGGGGCGGCTTCTGTCCGTACCGTGGTGGGGATACATTGTGATCGTAGCCGTAATGGCCTGGATCGCGACAAGGAAGATAGTTCCGACGCTCGTTCTGGCGTTCCTGCCATTCTTCATCGGCATGTTCGGTCTGTGGGGGCTTGCCATGGAAACCCTGGCGCTTGTGATCACCTCGGTGGTCATAGCCCTGGCCATCGGTATCCCGTTAGGGATCTTGATGGCGGAAGCAAACCTCTTTGCGGATATCATCAAGCCGATCCTCGACGCCATGCAGACGATGCCGAGTTTCGTATACCTCATCCCGGCGATGATGCTCTTCGGCCTTGGCAAGGTCCCAGCGGTCATTGCCACCCTGATATACGCACTTCCGCCTGTTATGAGGCTGACATGCCTTGGGCTGCAGCAGGTCCCCAAACCCGTCCAGGAGGCGGCACGTGCATACGGGGCAACAAGGTGGCAGCTTCTCAAAGAGGTTCGCATACCCCTTGCCATGCCATCCATTCTTGCCGGAGTCAACCAGACCACGATGATGGCTCTTGCGATGGTGGTAATAGCCTCAATGATCGGTGCGCGGGGACTGGGCCAGGAAGTATTGATGGCTATCAACCGCATAGACGTCGGAAGGGGATTCGAGGCTGGGATCTCCATAGTCATCATGGGGATAGTCATAGACCGGATCACACAGGGTCTTGCCAAAAGGTGGGATCCGAACAGGAGGTAGATCCGTGACCCGTAAATCGTCAATCGTGAATCGTGAATCGGAAAATATAAAACATAAAATACCGCAAGGCCGGGGTCGTATCGCGTCCGACCTTTACTGTCCATCAATTACCCTTGATGTCTTTTGCTGTACGAAGCCTTATTGATTGAACTTATTTTGCCGTACAATATCCACGATTTACGATTCACGATTCACGGAAATTTTTAGGTATTTCCCCTGTCGACCTTTCTTGCTAAAAGCGTATAAAATATCCTCCAGGATCGGCGGGGTATTTTGTGCCAGACCATCCAGAGGAAAGGATGATGATTTTGAAAAAGGTATTCATGTTCACTCTTGCAATAATGATCTGCCTGGTATCATCAGCCGCTTTTGCGGAAACAAGCCTGTCCAAGGAAACCCTTTTTGTCAGTCCGGATTGGCTCAAGGCCAATATCACGAATGTCACTGTCATCGATGCACGTCCGGCCTCCATGTACCAGAAGGGACACATCCCCGGAGCAGTCAACGCTGAATGGACCTACTTCGCCAACATGAAAGGTCAGCCGGGAAGTCCCGGGTGGGGAGATCTGTTCTCCAGGGAAACGCTGGCCAAGAAAATAGGGGCCCTGGGCATCAGCGGCAAGAAGCCCGTAGTCGTATATGGCGATTGCGGAGGATGGGGTTCCGAGGGTTGGGTAGTATGGATCCTGCATCTTTCCGGCGTTACCAGCGCAAAAAAACTGGATGGAGGGTACAACGCCTGGGTGGCCGCCGGAGGTAAGGCCTCGACAACCGCAACAAAACCCAAAGGTGTGGCTTTCTCCATTCCGGCCTTTCAGGGAGGGCTCAACGTAACGACCCCCTGGCTGGCTTCAAAACTGGGAGAGGTCACCATCATAGATGCGCGTACCCCCTTTGAGTACGAGGGCGGCAGGCTCTTCCAGGAAAAACGGGGAGGACATATACCAGGAGCCATAAACATCCCGTTCGATGTAGTTTTCAAGGGTGACATGACAGTTCGCGAGATCAATGATCTCCAGTCCATTTTCACAATGCATGGCCTCGACCCGGAGCAGGAGATAATAGTTTACGACACTGCGGGAGTAAGATCTGCTTATCTTGTCATGGTCCTGCGAATGGCCGGATTCGAAAAAGCCCGCAATTACGATTCGTCCTTCCAGGAGTGGGCCGGCAATATGGAATTGGAGGTTGTCCAGGGAAAGGAACCGGGCCGACCCGCGAAAGATGAGCTGGCCACGGAGAATCCCCTGCCTCAGGCGACACCGGTGCCTCAACAGACCACCTAAGCGTTGATGCCTATCTCCGTAAAAGTATCCACCGGTGGGAGTTACAGTTTCGACCCCCCAGTAACGGGGCAGGACATTCTCAACAAAGTCGGAGCAGGACTGGACCGGAACATTGTCGCCTGGCACGTCAACCACTATCTTCGTCCGCTGGACTGGCTTCTGCATGATGACGCACTGGTTGATTTTGTCGACACTGCTTCATTCGAAGGGATGTCTGTCTATCGGGGAGCACTTACTTTCGTTCTCTCTCTTGCATGCCGGGGAGCTCTGGGAGAAGGCATTTCGGTCCGCCATTCGATAAGCGACGGTTACTACTGTGAATTACAGTCAGGTCCGATCTCGCCGGAACAGACCAGGATAGTAAAAGAAGCGGTGGAGTTCATCATTGGAAGGGACCTCCCTATCAAACGGGAGGTCCTCGCTCTTGATGTGGCACGGAGAATTTTTGAGGACCAGAACGAACCCGACACTGCCAATCTTCTGAAATACGCCGGGATGGATCCTGTCATCCTCAATGAATGCGATGGCGTTTACGGATTCTTCCACGGGCCGCTTGCTCCTTCGACAGGTTATCTGTCATCGTGGGATCTTGTGCCCTTCCGGGAAGGAATGGTCCTTCGCTTTCCCACAGTGGCATCACCCAGAGATCTGCCCCCCTTCAAGCCCGCCGAAAAACTGGCAGGTGTCTTCCGCGAATACGGAGAATGGCTTCAGATCCTGGGAGTCAAAACTATGGAAAGTCTTCACTGTCAGATAACGGCGGGAAAAGGCAAGGAACTTGTACTTGTGAGCGAGGCGCTGCACAGCCAGAAACTCGATCGGATGTCCGAGAGGATCGTGTCTGGAGGGAAGATCCGCCTGGTGTGTATATCAGGGCCGTCCGGTTCGGGCAAGACGACCTCTGCCGCGAGGCTTTCGATCCACCTCCGGGCCCTCGGGTTCAGACCGGTGGCCATATCGCTTGACGACTACTTTGTAGACAGGAAGAAGACCCCAAGAGACAAGGAGGGAAACTACGATTTCGAGTCGATAGACGCGCTGGATCTCGATCTGGTCAACGAACATCTTGTGGCCCTCCTTGAGGGTGGAAGCGTAGCTGTTCCACGGTTCAACTTCATAACGGGCAGCCGCGGGCCGGGACATGAAGTTCACCTGGAAAAGGGCGACATACTCATAATCGAGGGCATCCACGGCCTCAACAACCGTCTCACATGCTCGGTGCCGGATCCCATGAAGTTCCGCATCTACATTTCACCGCTCACCGGGATAAGCCTTGACAGGCATAATCGCACGAGCACAACCGATAACAGGCTTCTTCGCAGGCTCGTCCGTGATCACAGACTCCGGGGCAAGAGCGCCGAGACGACCCTGGCGCAGTGGCCTTCAGTCATCAGGGGAGCTCAAAAGTACATCTTTCCCTACCAGGAGCAGGCGGATGAAATGTTCAACTCCGCCCTTGTCCACGAGCTTTCGGTACTCAAGGGGTACGCGGAACCTCTTCTCAGAACCGTCAGCGAGGAGTCGCCCGCTTTCGGAGAGGCGCAGAGACTTCTCAACATTTCCAGGTACATTCCCTATATTCCTGCAGATTTCGTTCCAGACAACTCGATCCTCCGTGAATTCATCGGAGGCGGCTGTTTTGAGTAGTCCGGGAACCGTTAATCGTAAATCGTTAATCGTTAACCGCAAGACCGGGGAACATCATCTCATCCCGTTGATGTCCACCACTCGATTTTCATCGGAGATCGGGAATGTAGTTTGCTCTGTTCCTGACCCTTCGATTCACGATCACCTTTCGCTGCGCTCGGGCACCTTGTCACGATTTACGATTCACGCCTTAAGGTTTCTCCCATGCGCGTGACAATGTCCGACGTCGCTGCCGCGGCGGGGGTCAACAAGGCCACCGTCAGCCGGGTCCTCAGGGGTGATCCGAGGATCAGTTCCGCGACCGGAGAGAGGGTCTGGAGTGTCATAAAGGCTCTGGGCTACCGGCCGGATGCTATAGCACGGGGGCTTTCAAGCCGGAGCAGCGACACGATCGGAGTTTTTTTCAGGGACCTTTCCGCCTCCTGGGCCGGAGAGTTTCTCGCCGGGTTTGAACGCGTGATGTCCCGGAACGAGTGCGAATGCATTGTCCGGGCAACAGGCGGGGACCCGCAGCAGCGGCGAAACGCAATGTTCCGACTCCTGTCAAGGAGGGTCGACGGATTGGTGTGGCTCGACGGTCCTCCGGAACCTGATGCTGAAGTTCCGGGTGTTACCGTAGGGATGCCGTCCCCTTCGGGAGTCTCGGTTCTTGTCGACATAGAGGCGGCAGCGTCCCTTCTTCAGGGCCTTGCGGGGAGAAAGGAGATTGAGATACTGCAGGGCGAGCGCCCCTTTTTTCCCGGCCTGATAAAGTTTCTGCCCGGAAACAGAAATAAAGGGGACGGGACCGTCAAAGTCTTTGACGGGATCCTGCCCCCTGGTTCTGGACCTGTTCCCGGGGATTTCCGTGTTATATGCACTACACGGAAATCCCCGGCCTTCTTCCCCGGTTCATGGAAGCTCTACTGGCCCGCCTTCGAACTGGGGACCCTTTCTGCCAGGGTGCTTCTGAACACGATAAGGGGCAGGGGAGTCCGCCCCGAAACGGTCAGACTGCTCCCGGTCCTTTCAGACCCTTCCTAGGAACCTCGGTGTACCCTGTGCACCGAGAGAAGATCTGCAAGAAGCGCCTGCCCTGTCTCCACCCTCCCGGCACCGGGGCCGATAATGGTAACCTCGCCCAGATGGTCCGTGACAAGGGTTATCGCGTTCGTTGCGTCCATGATCCCGGCAAGCGGATGTGTCAGAGGGATATCCTTCGGGGCTACCTTCGCAACAAGTTTCCCATTCTCCCTTCCCACTTCCGCGATCAGCTTGATGCGTGCTCCTCGCCCTGCCGCCGCCTTGATGTCTTCACTGGTGATACCTGTGATACCCGTCCGGTCCACGTCCTCAACACGGATCGGCTCGCCCATAAGAACCTTTGCCAGAACCTGTACCTTCACCGCCGCGTCCCAGCCCTCAACATCGCCTGTGGGGTCGGCCTCCGCGTAACCAAGGTCCTGTGCCTTTTCAAGCGCCTCACCATAGGCCATTCCCTCTTCCATCCTCGTAAGGATGTAGTTCGTCGTGCCGTTGAGTATCCCCATTGCGCCGGTGATATCGCAGCCAGCCAGAGCCTCGCGGGCCAGGTTCATAGTGGGAGTGCCGCTCATTACAACTCCCTCGAAGAAATAGGACACACCCCGTTGATCCGCCAGATCCATAAGTTCCGGCAGTGCAAGGGAGACTGGCCCCTTGTTCGTTGAAACAACGTGGATCCCGTTCTCCAGTGCCGTGCGGATGTTACCGACGCCGGGCTCCCCGGTCCTGAGGTCGGTATATGTAGCCTCGGTGATGATGTCGGCGTAGTTTCCCGATATAAGCGAGATCGTATCCTTATCAGTCGAGTCCGGGTGTTCCTTCAGAGATCCTGTCCTGTCGATCGCTGCCAGGACGGATGCAAGGTCTATCCCCTTCGGGTTGAAAAGTGAACCCTTCACCGGATCCGCTATGAAGGTTATTTCATATTCGAAGCCGTAGCGCTCCTTCAGTGCGTCACGTTTTTTATCCAGAATTCTTGCCAGCCCCTGGCCGACGTTCCCGAAACCCACGCATCCTATCTTCCACATACTCCGGTGCACCTCCCGTTAAGTGCGCTGGCGGACGCCGAGCCTTTTCAGCGCGGCCTCCGTGGGTCGCCCATCCGCGTCCCAGTCTCTCAGCGAATAGTACTCGTCAAGCATCCTGTCGAAATCCTTACGTGCCAGGGAAACGGTATGCTCCCCCCGCGGGGGCATGGGAAGGGGATCCTCGAACATCCTTGGCGGAAGAGTATCGTCCTTCCTTGAGATCCCGGCCTCCCTGATATTGAAAAGACGGATGTGGTTCCATATACGCTCACCGGCGAGGAGGTACTCCTCCTCACTGAGATCCCATCCGGTGACGTGCTTCAGGCAAGCCAGAGCTCTTCCCTGGGCATAAGGAGCAAAATCGCAGACAACGAGGGAGTAGGCGGCGGCGCGCTCGTCCTGCGCCGATTTTACAGTAAGTGCCATCCCCTCGGTGCTGAAGCGGGGCAGAAGTCCATCGAGCTCTCCCAGAACGGTCCACGCTCTCTGGTGACATCCACCGCGATCGGACGTGGCGTATGCCAGGGCCATCCCCCATGTTGCACGAGGCTCGTAACCGGGAAGCTCCATCCCCTTGACGTGGATCGCGAAGTGATCGGTACCCTCGCCGATCTCCCTGGCGGCGGCACGTACGCCTTTGGCGAGCGTCGCGCCAAGCCCTCTCCGGTAGGCGATATCCTCGAGGAGTCCTACCTGGCCCTCTGAATCACCGAACTCCGGAGCGTCAGGCAGAATACCCCTCTGTCTGCACTCCATGGCGAAGGACACGGCAACTCCGGCGGATATGGAATCAAGCCCGAGCTGGTTGCATACCCTTACGGCTTTGGCGAGTTGCGGCATCTTGCCTATCCCGTTGTTGCTCCCTAGAAGAGCAATGGACTCGTACTCCACCTTCACCGGATGACCTTCATCCTCCAGGACCTTGCCGCAAACGATCGGGCAGTTCGAGCAGGCCACGTCGCGTTTGGTGTAGTGTCTCAGGTTGGTGGATGTCAGTCCGTAGATCGGTGTAAAATACCCCTGCTGAAAATTGTTGGTGGGGAGGATCCCCGTTCGGCTCATCGACTCCACCAGCGACGCTGTGCCGACAATGCGTCTCGTGTGTATCGAATCGCTGGCGTTGATGCCCTTGATGATCTCGGTGACCTGCTCCCTGAAAGCGCTCTCGTTTAACAGCTGGATGCTGCCGATCCCTTTTACGGCTATGGCCTTAAGGTTCTTGCTCCCCATTACGGCACCAGTTCCGCCGCGTCCGGCCACGCCGGCTCTTGTCTTGTCGCTGTCGCTGTCAATGGTGATCGTGGCTATCGGTACAAGGTTCTCGCCTGCCGGTCCGATGACGGCCACTCTTGCTCCAGGGTCTGTGCTGTCGCGTACAGCCGTTACCGTATCGTCGACAGTTTTTCCCCAGAGATCTTCCGCCTTCCGGATCTCAGCCTTTCCGTCGTCGAGCCAGATGTAGGAAGGTCTGTCGCATTTCCCTGTGACTATGATCCCGTCATATCCCGACATCCGGAGTTCCTTTGCGAAATGTCCGCCGGCGTGGCTGTCTACGTACATTCCGGTCAGCGGAGATTTCGTCACGACCACGAAACGGCCGGAAGTCGGGAAGGTCGTCCCTGTGAAGGGTCCTGTCAGGAACATCAGTACGTTCCCTGGATCGAGTGCCCCCGTCCCCGGTTCCATCAGGGAGTCGAGCAGGTAGATGCCCAGACCCTTGCCCCCGATGTATTGCCTGAGAACCTCTTCCGGGACTATATGGTCACTGAAAGACCCGGAACTGAGATCAGCATGCAGAAGCTTTCCAAACATATCTTTCTCCCCCCTCTGTGCGATTCGAGAAATTCATTCTTCCGGAATTTCCAGGGTCTGGAAATTGAATACCCTGGCCACGATCCGACCCGAAATGGTATTGCACATGCGGTAGTTGGCCCTTCCGGCGGCCGCGACCCAGGCCCCGGTCAATTCTTCGATCATTTCCTCGCGGGTGCCATCCTTCGGGTGGTTTTTTCGCGCAGCATCGATCTTCCCGCGAAGTTCAGCGCATTCCCTCACATTCAGGAATATGCAGTCGTAGGAAAGCGCGATCCACCAACATGTTCCCATCAGAAAAAGCATAAAGAAGATCAGGAAAGTGCCCAGAACAAAACCTCCCGACGCTGACTGAAAAGTTCTTGCCTTATACCCATTTTACTTGAAAAACCCGTTCGAAATGACGGAACCTGTAAAACAGTTGAGTTTATTTTTATCAAAAAAATAAACCCGAGTTGACAAATCCAGAAAGGCGGATATACTTCTGCTGTGTAAGGACGGTAATCGTGAATCGAAGATATGGGGCAAGGATCAGGAAAAGGATCTGGTTTTACGATTGACGACTCACGATTTACGATTCACGACTTACGATTCTCACACAGGAGGATTCACATGCTTCTTCGAATAAGACCTGGCCAACCATCAGGGGGTAGCAGCGCAGCATCCAGCTTCAAAACAGCAAACCTGATCGGAGGGCTTTATATGTGGCACAAGGACAGCGCAGGCAAATGGTACATGGCGGACATCGAAAACAACGGATCCGATAATCCCGCATTGCCCGCAAACAGCATTGCGGTCCCGGAGAATACAGCAAGGTCAGGCAATTTCTTTGATCTGGGAACCGGAAGCAGCATCTTCCTCTTCTCATCCCTGGCCCGGGGGGCATGAGGGACGCGTAGATCGTAAATCGCGAATCGTGAATCGCACCCTTACCCTTCTATTCGTTCGGGCACGTAGTCACTGTGCTCCCCGAGAAAGACGTCGGGCACTTTGACTTTGTTACTCGGGAAATCAGAGGTGCGGGTTTTGAACCAAAGAACAAGCATATCAGGACAATAAACAGGGCCGGAATATCCATGCTCCGGTCCTGTTTTTTTGTGGCTTGCCTTCTGGATCCCGGCCCGATTTTCAGACTTAGGATTCACGATTCACGCGTTACGAGTCACGGTTTCTTCTCTCCTGTTATACTTTCCCCGGAGATGTTTAAGAAAAAGGGGACGAGCCTGTCATGACAGTAGCCTACTTCGACGGTGCTTCTCGCGGCAACCCCGGCGAATGCGGTGCCGGGGCCTGCATTATCAACGATGACGGAACAACTGCCTGGGAGTCTTCCCGGGCACTCGGGAAAGGCACCAACAACGAAGCCGAATACCATGCCCTGATAATGCTGCTTGAAGAGATCTCGAGGCGCGGGCTCAGGGGAGTTGATGTCCGCGGCGACAGCCGTCTTGTCGTTCTGCAGGTGAGGGGGGAGTGGAAGGTCCGCGAGGATCGTCTCCGGCCTCTGGCCGGACAGGCACGCTCGCTGCTCAGGGAGAGCGGGTCCAACATCGACTGGATCCCAAGGGAGCAGAACGCTATTGCAGATGCGCTCTCCAACAGGGCCCTCGATGGCAACAAGCCTGTCAAAAGCCAAAATCCCTTTCCCGTGGAGAGACTTGAGCACGTCTCCGGCGGTATTTACATAGCCCACGGAAATTCCGACTATGCCCTGGACGTTCCCCACTCATCGTGCAGCTGCCCTTCCTTCAGATCGAGAGGGAAGTGCAAGCATCTTGAAGCGGCGCTTTCCATCGCAGAGAAGGGAGAGAGTTCATGTTCGTCCTCCTGACTGGCGACACCGAAGCCGGACAACGGCTACCAGGTCGGTTTGCATCTCACGAGGAAGCCGGCCTTGTCTGGTGGGGAATCCCATCCACTTCAAGTTCTTTCGCGCTCCGGAAAGGTTCCGGGATACCTCCCGCGATCATAACAAGAGCTGCGCGGCTGGTTTCGGATTTCCCCGTCATTGTCGTTCGTGCCGGTTCATTCACACAACCGGTCTGTCCCTTCATGGAGACCGGTGCTCTGCCGGGAAAGGATCCCCGAAAAGACAAGGCTGTTCCGGGTGCCCACAGGTTATGGGACTGCGGCTTCAGCATAGGCAGGCTTGTCGCCCGGATGGGTGAAACCGTTGTTATAGGAGAATCCGTTCCCGGGGGAGAAGTTACCGCAGATCTGCTGCTTCGAGCTTTTGGCATATCCCCGGTGGATCCTGTTAATGGACCCGCCTGGGAGGAGGCATCCTCACGCCTCGGGATCACCCCCGATCATCTTCAGGGCCGGGGGATCGAGGCGGTCATAGAACTTGGAGACCCCATGCAGGTACTTGCCGCCGGGATCGCCACCGGTGCCCGCGACAGAGCCGAGGTCGTCCTTGCGGGCGGGGTTCCCATGCTTGCTGTTGCGGCGCTGCTTCGAAACCTCGGAGATAAAGGAAAGATCACTATCGCGACGACCACCCGTACGGCTGATGAAACTTCCCCTGGCTTCAGGTCATTGGCCGGAACTCTTAGCGCGGAAACCGTTATCATCAAGCTGGATGATGTTAGCGATGGAGCCGGCGCCGCCGGGGCGGTATGGTACGCGGAGCGCCTGGGTCTTTCTCTGGAGCGCATAATTCAGCGCGCTGTCTTCCTTTGCGACGAACTTTCCGACGATCGAACCGCAGACGCGGAAGGATAGGTCATGCCCCCCCGCGGCCCTTTCAGGTTTTGGATTCTTGCGCTTTCGGCATCCCTGGGGGCGGCTCTTCTATGGGTCATCTCCATCGGTGAGGTGAGGATACCCCCGGGGGACGTTATTGATGTGATCTTCGGAAACATCTCCAGGATAGACCCACGTTCCGTGATAGTCCTTTCGATCCGCCTTCCCCGGGCTCTCGCTGCCTCCGCGGTCGGTGCTGTTCTTGCCGGGAGCGGAGTTGTCTTCCAGGGGGTCCTTCTCAACCCCCTGGCGGAACCATACACGCTCGGTGTGGCAACAGGAGCTGCCTTCGGGGCATCTCTCGCCATAACTCTCCACCTGCCTTTCATCTCCCCTTTTGCCTTTGGAGGCGGAGTGGGAGCTCTTGGCCTGGTATGGATCCTCGGGCATGGGGGGAGAGAGTCATCCTCTTCCACCCGACTCATCCTTGCAGGTGTCATTGTCGGCAGCGTCCTCGGTGCTGGTATCACACTCATCAAGGCACTCGCGGGTGACCAGGTGGGTGTCATAGTTCTGTGGCTTCTGGGCAGTTTCTCGCTTGCTTCCTGGGGAGATGTCGGTTGGAGCATGGCATCGGCTCTTCTTGTCCTCCTCCTCGGGCTCTTCTGGGCCAGGGACATGGACGTGATATCCTCGGGAGCCAACCCCCGCTCACTGGGGGTGGACGACAGAAAAGCAGTCGGTCTCCTTCTATTCGGATGCTCCCTTGCGACAGCGATCGCGGTATCGATCAGCGGCATCATAGGTTTCGTGGGACTTGTTGTTCCTCACCTCGTCAGGCTGGTCTCCGGTCCGTCCCATGGAAGGCTTGTCCCGCTTAGCGTTCTCGGAGGGGCGCTCCTGCTCCTGTTGTCGGACACGGCTGCCCGCTCATTTGGAGAACTCCCTGTCGGAGTTATCACCGCCCTGATCGGCGGTCCCATCTTCTGCTTTCTGCTCTGGAGGGGAAGATAATGGTTCTCCTTTCCGTGAGGGGGCTAAAGGTTACTTTGGGCTCCAAAGAGGTTCTCAAAGGCATCGATATGGATCTTCCGGGAGGAGAGGTAGTTGCGCTTCTGGGCCCCAATGGCAGCGGTAAAAGCACTCTTATTGCGGCGGCGGGGGGAGTCGGCAGGCGCAGCGGAGGTTCGGTCGATCTGCTTGGTGACGATATAGACACACTCTCCCGGCGCCAGGTGGCAAGGAGGGTTGCGATAGTCCCCCAGCAGACAGGGTTTCTAATGCCTTTCACGGTCATGGAGACGGTTCTCATGGGTCGTTTTCCTGCCGCGGGAAGGTTTGCGCGGCTCTCAAATGATGACGAACAGGCCGCCATGGCAGCTCTTGAAATGGTGGACCTGGGGTCGTTCGGAGAACGTCTGGTGACGGACCTTTCCGGCGGAGAGGCACAGAGGGTGGCCATTGCCAGGGCGCTTGCACAGGAAACCCCGGTACTCCTTCTCGATGAGCCGGTGAGTGCCCTCGATCCGAGGCACGCTATGGCGGTATTCCGCCTTCTTGGCTCACTCAAAAATGAGGGAAAAGGAGTCATAGTCGCGCTCCACGATATCAACTTAGCCCTGCGTTTCGCTGACAGGATAGTCTTTCTTAAAGAGGGGGTTCTTTACGAGCCGCCCTCTCCGAGGCTGGTGGACGAAAAAGTTCTTGCAGGAATATTTGACAACCAATGGAGGCTTGAAACTCTCTCCAGCGGAGACCGGGCCGCCTTCCCGCTCGCCTGAAACGCCGCTAGGCCAGAGCGAAGAGCGCGTTCAGGATCCCTCCGGCGGTCAGCGCCGCCAATAACATGATCCCCATCGAAAGCAGCATGTCGCGAATGCCGAGCTCCTTCCAGAGAACGATGAATGTTGCTATGCAGGGGAAAGTCATCGCCAGCGTAACGACGGCCACGACCATCTGGCCAGGTGCCAGTCCCATTGGCAGCAGCATCCCCACGGCGATGTCCTTGCGCAGAAATCCGAGAAGAATGGGACCTGCCGTTTCCGGGGGGAGCCCCAGCACACCCCGGAAGAGGGGCGAAAGAAAGGAAGAAACATATCCCATGAACCCTGATGCGGAAAGCAGGTTTGCAATGAACACCCCGACAAGAACCAGTGGAATGGCCTCGAGGAGGAATCCCTTGACCCTGATCCAGAGCTTCATCCCTATCCCTGCAAGGGAAGGCATCCTGTACGGCGGGATTTCGACAAGAAGTTCAGGGCTGTAGCCTGGAAGCAATTTATGCATGATCCTTCCGAGGATTACCCATGACGCAAGAAGAGTTCCGTATACCGCAAGCACGTAACGTCCGCCCAGATCTCCCAGGGCTCCTATGATCATGGCCTGAAGTCCCGCACAGGGAACGGCAACCGAGATGAGGGTTGCGGCGATGAACCGCTCCCGGCGAGAATCCAGGATCCTTGTTGCCATGATCCCCGGCACGTTGCAGCCGAGTCCGAGAAGATTAGGCACTATTGCAAATCCGTGAAGCCCAACCCGGTGGAGGATCGCATCGAAAAGTACGGCGAAACGCGGCAGGTACCCTACATCCTCCAGAAAACCCAGCACCGCATAAAAGGCGACGATGTATGGAAGCACCATCACGAGAGGCACATAAAGCCCGGTAGTCAGAAGACCGAAGCTCAGCTCCGGGTTGATCTTTCCGGCGATGGGCATTCCTATCAGGGTTCGGAATAGAAATGTTCCTTCACCCCCCAGAACAGTGCCAAGCCATTCGAAGAAGGGCATGAAGAGACTGTTGAAGATCGGGTCAAGGACGTAATCTATCAGACCCTCTCCCAGGAATCGCACGGCCATGAAACTTCCAAGAATAACAAAAACTCCCAGTAAAGCTCCCCAACCCGGGTGGACCGACAGATCCTCTATGTGGTCCCTCAACGAATGGTGCCTGTGCTCGATCGTCTGTGTGGCTTTAATTATCTCGCCTATGCGAAGCCAGCGCGCAGGGCCTTCAATGGCACCCTTCTTTCCGATCCGCGCTTCGCTCAAGCGGGAGACAAGTTCGTTCACTCCCTGCCCGGTAACTGCGACTGTGGCGACCACCGGGACGCCAAGCTCCCTCTCCAGTGCCGACGCGTCGATATTGACCCCTTCGTGGCGGGCTTCATCCATCATGTTGAGAGCGATCACCGAAGGCTGGCCGAGTTCCAGAACCTGAAGAGCCAGGTTCAGGTTTCTCTCGAGAGCCGTGGCGTCTATCGTAATTACTACGACATCCGCACCCTCCTCAAGGATGCGCCTCGCCACCTCTTCAGCTTCGTTTGTGGGTTCAATGGTATAGGCACCGGGGACATCGATAAGGCGGCACCTGATCCCGCCAGCCATAAGGCTCCCTTCAGTGAAGCCGACAGTCGTTCCGGGATAATTGGAGGAAACAGCGTGTATTCCGGTGAGGCGAGTGAAAAGAGCGCTCTTGCCGACGTTGGGGTTGCCTACAAGAAGAACCTTTTTACCGGGGTGGTCACCTGTGTCGGGAACAGGTCTGCTGCAAGGGCGAAGACATCCTCCAGGAGGACAGCCGGGGCAGGGCTTCATCACGCAGGATTCCCTTCTCCTTTGGCAGGATCCAGGGTTACCTTGCGGCAAATTCCGTGCCCGATAGCTATCTGTCTTCCGTCGAGCGTGATCGTAACCGGCCCGCAGAATGGCATTCCGGAGATCTTGGTCACCAGCTTTCCAGGTCTGAGCCCAAGGGCCTCCAGCCTTTGCCCGCTCATTCCGGACGGAAGAGATACTATTCTTAATGTTTGCCCTTTCTTCATCGAGCACAGGGTGATCGGCATAAAAGGCCTCCTGACGGGATCTGTGAGCAAAATGTTAGCATCACCGAACTTTTTTATAAACTACCGTGTGCCTCCTGCTTTGTCAAGAGTGGATATCAATAATTACGGCGCTGCCGCACGTAGATCGTTAACCGTGAACCGTGAATCGGGAGGGAGAAAGCCAGGACCTCATTAGACATCAGGTGTGAAATGTGAGATGTCAGACGAAAAAGCCAATGAGAAGGGAAGAACGAACCTTTTCACCACAAATGGGCACCTCGTCTGCGGATAAATGTCCCGTACCTGTGATTGACCCTTTCGATTCACGAGAAACGATTACTCTTACCCTTACTTCCAGCGGACAGAGCGCCAGCCTACCCGACCTTGTCGGGTACCTTGTACCCTTACCCTTCTCTTCGTTCGGGCACTTCGTCGCTACGCTCGGGCACCTTGTCACGATTTATGGCCTCTGTCTCCTCCTTGACCCATTCCCATCGGGGTACTATAGTAATTGCTGCTTTTGATAACTATTATCAAAATGGAGGTTCAAAATAATGAAGATCGCGATAGCATCGGAAGGTCAGACTCTCGAAAGCATGGTGGCGGAACGTTTCGGGCGGTGCCCGTTTTTTCTGCTCCTGAGCGAAGAAGGAGAACTTGAGGAATCTTTATCGAACGAGGCAACGCAGGCCGCTCACGGTGCAGGAGGAATGGCTGTCCAGAGCATTGCCGCGAAAGGCGCGGGCGTACTGATCGCCCCGCGGCTGGGTCCCAATGCTACAATGGCTCTGAAAGACTCCGGCATCCGAGCTTTTGAAGCAAACGGCTGCTCTTGTCAGGAGGCACTTGAAAACTACAGGAAAGGTTCTCTAAAAGAGATTCCTCTCGGTTAGGAAGAGGTGGCGCAAGTGAGAGAGAACAAGTGCCGCGGATGCCCCGGCGAGGGCTCCTGCAGCATGGACCCGAAGGAATGTTCCATGCCGGTCCCCACAAGGGGAAGATTCAGTCACATCGTAGCAGTTGGAAGCGGAAAAGGCGGAGTGGGGAAGAGCAGCGTATCGGCCCTTCTGGCTACAGGCCTTGCCAGTCTCGGGCACAGGGTGGCTCTTCTTGATGCCGACATAACCGGCCCCTCGATCCCGTCGATGATGGGCGTCTCGGGTATGCCGCAGGGCACCCCCGAAGGCATCATCCCCCCGGTCTCTCCGGGCCTCGGGATCCGTATCATGTCGATGAACCTCTTCATGGAAGACAACTCCAGACCCGTTGTCTGGCGCGGGCCGCTCATCGGCAACGTAATTAGCCAGTTCTGGAATGATACCGACTGGGGCGATGCGGAAATTCTCGTCATCGACCTTCCCCCGGGCACCTCGGATGCCCCCCTTACGGTCATGCAGACAATAGCTCTCGACGGCGTGATAATGGTGACGACCCCGCAGGAACTTTCAACACGGATAGTCGAGAAGATGATGCACATGACAAGCATGATGAAAGTCCCGCTCATCGGGATGGTCGAGAACATGAGCTATGCGCTCTGCCCACACTGCGGGGAGCGCTGGGACCTCTTCGGCCCCAGCCACCTGGAGGATATCTGTTCGCGCTGGGATATTCCGGTGCTGTCCAGCCTCCCGATCGACAACCGGATAACGCTTCTTGCCGATGCCGGAAGGCTGGAGGACTACAGGAGCGGGCAACAGCCTGTGGAGATGGCGGAGAGGGTACTGTCCGCACTGGAAACGCTTGTTACAGCGCCTTCAGTTTCTCCCAGATAGGGGCGAGGTAGTTTTCAAGTTCTTTTGAGGGAATGCGTGCCTGGGATACGGCATGCACCACCTCGAAGAGAAAAGGAATGGAAGCAAGAAGGGGCAGGCCGTTCTCACTGCAGGCCTCTTCTATTTTTTCAGAGCCCTCTTCGCTGAGGTCGGCCTTGTTGAGGACTACCGCGGTCTTGGTGCCGAATCGTTCGCAGAGACCGGCTATTCTGAGCAGGTCGTGTTTTCCCGACATTGTGGGCTCAGTTACAACGAGGGCGATATTGGCCCCTGTAACGGCGGATATGGCCGGGCATGCAATTCCGGGGGGTCCGTCGGTAAGAATGAACTCTGCACCTTCCCGTTCAGCGGTAAGGCGTGCCTCTTTGCGCACCAGCTGGACTAGCATGCCCGAGTTCTCTCCGCCCGGTTTCAGTCTGGCGTGGACCATCGGGCCGAGATCTGTCCTCCCGAAGAACCATGTCCCCTGCCTTGTGTCTTCCATTGAAATGCAGCCCTGGGGGCAGACTATAGTGCATGCTGAGCAACCCTCGCAGAAAGTCTTGTCCACTGATGCTTTCCCTGATGCCATCCTGATGGCGTCGAAACGGCATACATCCTCGCACTTCCCGCACCCGATGCATCTTGCGGCATCGACCATCGCAGTCTGCATCCCCATGAAAGGGTATTCCCTTTCCGGCCTGGGGTGGAGAAGTATCTCAAGATCGGGGGCATCTACGTCGGCTTCACAAAGGACTTTCTTCTCCGGGGCGAAAGCTGCCAGGGCCGCGGTCAGGGAAGTCTTGCCAGTGCCGCCTTTTCCGCTGACGACCGTTATCTCCTTGATCTTCAATTTCCAGATATCCTTTCAGCACTCTCCCAGATAGAGAGCATTGCCTCTTTCCACTGCAGATCCATGGACGCCGGGGGATTGCCCCTGGCGTAGGATTCGGCAATGGAGCGTGAAAAGGGCAGCCTTGCGGCTATGGGAACACCGTACCGGGAGGCCAGGGAGTCAATGTCGGCCCCGCCAAGGTCGGACCTGTTGATCACCACGGCCGCCGGTTTATCCAGGTTTATGATGACCTGAAGGGCAAGGTTCAGGTCGGCCGCGCCGAAAGGTGTGGGTTCTGTGACCAGTATCACCATATCGGCATTCCTTACGGCTGCGACCATGGGGCAAGAGGTACCGGGGGGGCAGTCGATCACCAGGTTCTTTTTTTCTTCCATTGCAGCATCGATGGTCGCCTGGATCAGGGGGATCGGGTTGGGCATCCCTACAAAAAGCCGCCCCTCGAAAACACTCATGCCATTCCCCCGCAGCATGCGGATCTCCCCCACGGGTTTCCCCGTTTCCGTAATGGCGTTCCGGGGGCAGACCATGGAGCATACGCCGCACCCGTGGCAAAGGTTGTTGGGGGAGGGGAAGTTGTTGCCGAACATATTGAGGGCACTGAAACGGCAGGCTTCGACGCACTTGCCGCAACGGTCGCAAAGGGCTTCGTCGATCACAGGCAGAGGCGTCTCAACGAGCGAAGAGGCGTAGGGTATGGCTCCGAGAAGGATGGAGAGATTTGGTTCCTCTACATCCGCATCCGCCCCGATGATCTCTGGAACTGTTACCATCAGCGATGCGGCGACACAGCTTTTACCTGTGCCGCCCTTCCCGCTGGCTATGGCCAGCGTGACGGGTTTTTTTGCCATCAGTGCTGGTGGCCTGAGTGATCTTCGCCGGTAACGTGACCGCAGGAGCTCGCTCCACAGGAAAGTGTTCCGTCAAGGAATGCCTCCACTACATTTATTGCAGGGCCCTCCACGCCGATTACAACCTGAATTCCGGCTGCTTCAAAGAGCTCTTCTGCCTTTGGTCCCATCCCTCCGGCGATAACAACGCTGGCCTTAAGCCCCGAAAGCCATTTGGGAAGAGCTCCCGGAGTGTGTCCCGGACTCTGATGGTCGCTGCTCCCCGTGATAGCATTGTCCGAAGTCTCAAATATCCTATACAAGGGTGCGTGTCCGAAATGGGGGCAGACATTTCCGTTCTCGATCGCGACTGCTATCTTCATAAAGTCATTCCTCCTGAAGTGCTGAATAGTTTAAATGATGCCCTAAAATCAGAGATCGAGAGGCCCGGCTCATTCAGAACCGGGTCCTTGAATTGAATGAGGGGTGATCAGAAGCGGATCATGAGTTATTTTCTATCCTGTCGAGCCGGTCTCTGGTTTCCTTCATCTGAGCTTCGAGAGCTCTCAGTTCATCCTCAAGGGCTGCCTTTTCATCGGCGGGGTTCATCGAGGGATACTTTCCCGGATACTGCCCCGCATAGGCAGTTGCTCCCCTGGGAGCCATCCTTCCGGCTCCGAAACCAAAACCTCCCCGTCGAAAACCACGTCCACCGCGCATTCCAGCCCCACATGGACCCATTCCCCAGCCTGTTCCAGGACCTGTTCCGCACCAAGGGCCTCTGCCATTTAATCCGGACATAAAAATAGCCTCCTCTATTGATATTGAATATCAATAGAATAACACTTTCCTGCCGGTGGTCAAGGGGTATCCGGTAGAGCATCTGCGGTTCGTGATTTACTGAAGAACGAGGTTTGATTGGGTGCAGATGTTTTCTGAGGGCCGGAGTCCGCTTCTGGGGGTCTCCTGGATACAGATAAAAAAACGGCCCCGGACAAGCCGGGGCCTTCATCTATATGTTTGATAGTATCTAAAAAGACGGACTTTAGAGATAGTTGATCATAAGCTGAGCTATGCCGAATGTTGTTCCTGTTATAGTCGATGCCGCAAATGCAAAGATTCCCATGACATCGTTGCTCTCTTTCTGTGCTTTTGCCATGTTCCCAGTCCCTCCTCAAGGTTTGTGATAAAAAGATCACAAGATCATACCGGAAGCAATAATAGCAAGTTTTATATAATTGTCAATATTTTTAGCACAAATTCGGTTATTTGGAACATGGGCCTGAAAACCTCTGGAAATTCCCGAAAGGATTTGCTTTCTGATCACCCGGGTCCCGGTTCTGTATCTAATGATTGCATACATACGGTTAAATTCAAGACCTGACCGTATGAGTTTGCCCTTCCTGTTTCTGATGTCTGTCCCCTGTTTCCCTGTTTTTTGAGTTATATTATTCTCATCGAACGCACATTTCCCGGAGGTGAACGCTTATGAACGCTCTCTGGATCCTTCTCTTTACAGCAGTTGTATTAGGCATGTACGTGATGAGGACCTACAACACGATGGTCCGCTCCCGCAACCTTGTGGACGAGGGCTGGAGCGGTATCGATGTCCAGCTCAAGCGCAGGACCGACCTCATCGGCAACCTGGTCGAGACAGTCAAGGGCTATGCCAAGCACGAACGCGAGGTTTTCGAAAGAGTTACGGAGGCACGTGCAGCGGCTGTCAGCGCCGGGTCAGTGACAGAGAGGGCTCAGGCCGAAAATGTCCTTACAGGAACGCTCAGATCCCTCTTCGCTGTCGCGGAGAACTACCCGGAACTCAAGGCCAACACCAACTTCCTTGACCTCCAGCAGAACCTGGGGACCCTCGAGAGCGAGATACAGATGGCCCGAAGATATTACAACGGAGCCGCCCGGGCCTACAACTCCCTCATCCAGGTATTCCCGAACAACATGCTTGCCGGGCCGTTCGGCTTTACAAAGCGCGACTACTTTGAAGCAGCCGAGGAGGACCGTTCTGTGCCAAAGGTCTCTTTCTAGGCGAACCTCACTTTATTATCCAGGGGGATCTCATGCGTATATTCCGGTGTATTTCAGCAGCTCTGCTGATCCTTTTTACCCTTGTGACAATGGCGGCAGGAGCGGAGAGGATCCTCTCCTTCGACAGCTCCATACGCGTGGACCCTGACAGCAGGCTCAGTGTTCGAGAGGACATCACCGTCCGGATAGAGCACAACCGCATCAACAGGGGCATCTTCAGGGATTTCCCGACACGCTACAAGGATGCGCAGGGCCGAAACGTCGAGGTGGGCTTTTCAGTCGGTACGGTTCTGCTGGATGGCGGCCCCGTTCCCTGGAAGACCGAAGGGGTCAGCAACGGGGTGCGTGTCCGTATAGGTGACCCAAACGCCTATGCCCCGCTCGGTGACCACACCTACACTATCGTCTACACTACCACCGGGCAGATCGGATTCTTCGAAGAGCACGACGAACTCTACTGGAACGTCACCGGCACAGGCTGGGAGTTCCCCATTGACAGAGCCACTGCCCTGGTCGTACTCCCCGAAGAGGCACCCGTTGAAAAGATCGCCTGGTACACAGGACCCCAGGGTTCCCGCTCACAGAACGCTTCCGGACGCATCGCCGGGAACACCGTCTGGTTCGAAACCACAGCTCCTCTGAGTGCGCGCGAAGGTCTCACGATCGTCGCCGGTTTCCCAAAGGGATACGTCACCCCCTCGGCGGCCTATCTCAAACGGCAGGCAAGGGCCGCGCTGGCAGAGCGTTACGGGAAAGCCATTCCGCCCCTGGTAGTAGTCCTTATCCTGGTCTACTACCTGGCCGTGTGGACCCGCTACGGGAAAGACCTGCGCCCGGGGCAGATAATCCCTCTCTTTTACCCGCCCGAGGGCGTTACGCCCGCCATGGCCTCCTATGTGTATAACCAGAAGATGCGGGATGACACGTTCACCGCCACTCTTATTGATCTGGCGGTAAGGGGTTATCTGCGCATCGAGGAGAACGACGTCCCTAAAGGGCTCTTCAGCAGGGCTAAAAACCGCTTCATGCTCCATCCGACGGACAAAGTTACCGGCAAACTGAAGGTGGCTGAGAAGGCTTTCCTGAAATCCCTTTTTCCGGGCGGGCGGTCCCTTGCCGTTGAAAAAGGGAGCCACGAAGAGCTCGCCTCCGCCAAAGGCGCGATAAAAGACCTTATATCAAGCAGGGGGAAGGACTTCTTCATCAGGAATCTGGCCTGGGTTATCTCCGGCGTTCTCCTTACAATCCTCCTTATAGGCGGAACCGGATCCTTCATCGGGACCTACGGCGGTGAGGCCGGGGCCTCAGCCTTCATGATGCTCTGGCTTTCTGTCTGGACCCTCGGGGTGGGAACCATCGTCTATCGTGGTCTGGCATCTCTGAAAGAAGGCGTCAAGCGGCGCAAGGCGGGGCTGTTCATCCACGGGCTGTTTCTCTCTGTTTTCTCTGTCCCCTTCCTCGGGGCCGAGCTGTTCGGTATCGGGATTTTGATGGAGACGGCTTCCATGTCTTTTGCGTTATCCCTGGTCGGCGCGCTTTTGATCAATGTCCTTTTCTACCACCTCATGAAGAACTACACTCCCAGGGGCCGGGAACTCATGGACGACCTTGAGGGACTCCGCATGTACATGATGACGGCCGAGAAGGAGCGCATCCGCACCCTGGCACGCGTGGACATGCCGGAACAGACTCCCGAGCACTTCGAGAGCATCCTCCCCTACGCCATAGCCCTGGGTGTCGAAAAGGAGTGGGCGTCCAGCTTCGACGATGTCCTCAAAAATGCCCAGTATGATCCCGGCTGGTACACCGGAACCTCCCCCTGGTACCACATGGGTGCTGCATCCTTCATGACGGGTTTGAGCGGCGGACTGGGAACGGCGATCGCATCTTCTTCGGTCGCTCCCGGCTCCGGATCCGGCTTCGGCGGCGGGGGCTTCTCAGGAGGCGGAGGCGGGGGAGGCGGAGGCGGCGGGTGGTAAGAACGATAACTCCTGATCCGTAACTGCCGGGATCCGAAACATCCAACATGAAACTGAAAAAACACAAAAGGCCGGGCTATTTTCTCTCCCGGCCTTTTGTAATGGTTTTATACTTACGGCCAGTCATCGTCCGCCATTCATGCATTTGGTTCTCCTCCTGTCTTACTACCCCTTATGATATAATCTAACTAAATAAAGCGGCACAATGTTCGTTCATTCCCTGCATTCAAGCCGGAGCACATATCTCTCAAAAAACCTTAAGCGCCCGCCCGCAGGGAAGTATGGCATATACAAAAGGAGGCGGTAGCAGTGAAAGTTCCTGGCAAGGATGAGATATTCAAGCTTGCCGAACATGAGGACACCCCAAGTATCACTCTCTACATGTCCAGTCCCCGTCCGCATGATCCCAAAAAAAGCCAGATCCGTTTCAAGACCCTTCTGGGACAGGCTGAAGAGAGCCTCGGAGGATCGGATCTCCGTCCCCAGCAGAAAGAGGCCCTTCTTTCCGATACTCGCTCCCTTTTGTCCAATTCGATGTTCTGGGAGCAGCAGAGCGAAGGTATTGCAGTTTTTATGGCCCGGGACTTCTCAAGGGTGTACCGTCTCCCCATAGCGATGAAGGACCTTGTGACGGTCTCGGACAGGTTCCACATTAAACCTCTCCTGCCGCTCCTGGGATGGGGAGGGGAGTATTTTGTCCTATGCCTGAGCCAGAAGCAGATCCGTCTGCTACAGTGCACCCGCGACAGCGTCAGGGAGATGGACCTGGAAAATGTTCCCGAAAGCATCTCGGAGGCCCTGCAGTACGAACTTAGCGGTAAACAGGGCCAATTCAGCGGGGGGCATGACAGTTCCGGGCCTTTCCACACCCACGGGGTTGGGGAAGAGGACGTCAAGGGCAACATACGCCGGTTTTTCAGGCGCGTCGACGAGGGGCTCCAGAAGGTCCTGAAGAACGAAAAATCACCTCTTGTCACCGCCGGCATAAGTTATCTCGCTTCCATTTTCCGAGAGGCCAACACATACACGCACCTTGTGGAAGAGTCCATAGAAGGAAATCCCGAAGCTTTCGACGCCAGGGAACTTCAGCAAAAGGCCTGGAAGATCGTCAAACCCATCTTCGAGCGGGCCCGGACGGAGGCAGGAGAGCGCTACGGAGATCTTCAGGGAACCGGAAAAACCTCGGACCGGCTGGAGGAGATCGTGCCTGCTTCCGTGGCCGGCAGGGTGGACACGCTCTTCGTCTCTCTGAAGCAGCAGGTCTGGGGCCGCTATGATCCCGAGGCGGGCAGCATCGAGATAGATGCGTCCAATGCCTACGGGAACAGGGACCTTCTGGACATGGCTGCAGTGCGGACGCTTGAAAGCGGGGGTACAGTCTACGCTCTCGAAGCAGATGAAGTTCCCGGTGGGGGCGAGCTGGCGGCCATATTCCGTTATTAGAAAGTTCAGCAGATGTGTGCCGGGGCAAAGCGGCAAAAATATGAAAGCTGAAATATCAGACCCGGTGGATCGGAAGTTTCGTCAATCAGATCCCCGATCCCCGGAGCGTGCCCGGAAAAGTTTTTCCAGGGGGTTTATTCCCGGGTTTTTCATTGCTGTTTTTTCCAGGTTCGGACCAGGTTCGGATCTGTTTTCAGGGCTCTCCCTACGCCAACCAGGTCGCTCTCTTGCCTGTCGAGCAGCCTTAGTGCAGTCTCGTATGTCTTGATACCGCCCGTGCAGACGACTGGCGTTTTGCCGGCGGCGTCCTTGACCGTTCGGCAGTATGGTGCGAACCACGCCTCGCCCTGTCCGTCAAACCCGCACATGTTGCCGGAGAGGTCAAGCAGGTCAAGGCCCCTTGATGCGAACTCTCCCGCCACCCAGCGGGCGTCTTCTATAGTCTGTCCTGAAGGGTCCTTGTCTGGCAGAGTGTCGGCCATTCCGAGGCGGACGGCTACGACAGGGTCACACCCCACTGCATCCCGCACGGCTTCGTGTACCTCGAATATAAGCCGGGCACGGTTTCTGACGCAGCCGCCGTACGAGTCGGAGCGGCGGTTCGTCATGGGACTCAGGAACTGACCCAGCAGGTAGCCGTGGGCGGCATGGATCTCGACCCCCGGGTACCCGGCGCGGACGGCCCTGTTGGCGGCATCGGCGAACATCTTTGGGATAGCTGAAATTTCATCTGTCGAAAGCCCCGTGGGCATTATGAAGAGGTTCGAGCGCGGGTGGCGTATGGGGGAGGGTCCTTTGGGGATCCACCCGTTCTCGAAAAGATCCTCGTCCACGATGAAAGATCCTGCATGGTTGAGCTGGATCAGGGCTGGCATATTCCTGCCGGAAAAGAGGCTCGCAAGATCCTTCTGGTAGGGGAGGATCTCGTCGCGGTCCATGAGCAGCTGCCTCAGGCGAGTCCTTCCCTCGGGGATGACTGCGTGGTGCTCGATCACGGCCAGACCGGCTCCGCACCCGGCCAGGGGCATATAGGTTTCCAGAGTGTCAGCAGTAGGCAGACCCGTTTTCGTGCAGGTCATCGAGGCCATCGGAGGGATAACGATCCTGTTCTCTAATCGGACTCCCCTTATCTCAAGAGGTTCAAAAAGAATTGACATCAGCGCATCTCCCCCTGTCGTTCAGACGTTGAATCTTATCTCTATGACGTCCCCGTCGATCACGGGGTAATCCTTGCCCTCAAGGCGAAGCAGTCCCTTCTCCCTGCACTGGGCGTTAGAGAAACCGTTGGCCTCGAAGTCGGCGTAGTGGACCACCTGGGCCCTTATGAAGCCGCGCGCGAGGTCCGAGTGGATCGCGCCGGCGGCCTCAACGGCAGTGCTCCCTTTTCTGATAGTCCAGGCCTTTACCTCCTCTTTGCCGACGGTGAAGAAGTAGATGAGCCCGAGCAGCCGGTATGCTTCGCGTATGAGACGGTCCCTTCCCGGTTCGCTGATGCCGAGTTCGGCCATGAATTCGGCCTGTTCACCGGGAGCCAGGTCTCCGATCTCCATCTCCATGCGGCCGAAGAGCCTGACAAGGCCGAGACCGCGGTCGGAGGCCAGTTTTTCCATGTCCGCAAGCCATGGGAGGTCTCCATCTGCCTGCGTCTCGTCGAGGTTCAGCACGACAAGTTCCGGCTTGAGCGTCAGGAACGTGAAACCGCGGATGGTCCTTGTCTCTTCGGGTGAAAGGAGCATCTCCCGCAGGGGGATCTCCTCGTAGAGGTGGTCCCGGCAGCGTTCCAGCAGACTTTTTTCAGAAGCCTTCTCCGGCGACGGTTTTTTCTTGTCCAGAAGTTTCTTGAGGCGGTTCTCTATCACGGAAAGATCCCTGAGGATCAGTTCCGTTTCTACGATGTTCCAGTCCCGGACGGGGTCTATGGTCTCCTCCGGGTGGGGTACGTCGGGGTTGTCAAAGCAGCGGATGACCTGGATGAGTGCTTCGGACTCCGCAACGAACGACAGGAAGGAGTTTCCAAGCCCCGCGCCCTTGCTGGCGTCGCGCGAAAGCCCCGCCAGGTCGACGAACTCAACAGGCGCCGGGGTGGTCTTTTTGGGCTGGTAGATCTCGACGAGTCTGTCGAACCGGGTGTCCGGTACGGATACGACCGCACGGTTGGGATCGGTCTTTCCTCCCGCGTACGGCTTTACCTCGGCACCTGCCCGCGTTATGACGTTGAACACTGTGCTTTTGCCGCTTAAAGGCAACCCTACTATGCCGCAATTGAGCATTATTTTCACCTCGCAGGAACAAGTTTATCACCCGGGAGCCGTAAGTGTATGATATATGATAATTGAGATAATAACTTGGCGTTACTTTGATGAACGGGGATAAAACACCCCGACCAGCGGGAGGTAGAGGCATGAATCGATTTTTCCGGGTGATAGTTCCGATCGTGTTTTTGGGTGTTCTGGTTTTTGGTGGAAAGGCGCTGGAAGCAGAAGCCGTACCTGTAGCGGGTGTTGTCGACGTCTATCCGCGAGGGGCTCTTCTGACAATGAAGTTCGAGGCCGCGGCAGATATGGAGGTCGAGATGCCGCTGACGCTGGATAGGGAATTCATCCGCGTTGAGGGCGGGGACGGCGTGACGGTGATGAACTTCGATGCCAAAGAGGTAACCAGGCCCGGGTGGATACCGCCGGAGCTGAGCGACCTGGCCCAGGAAGTGGATAAGGCCCGCACCCAGATCGATATGCTGGTTTCCCGGGCGGCCGCACTTTCCCAGGGGATAAAACATCTTGGAGAATCCCTTCCTGCAGGTCTCAAAGGAACGGAACTGGAGACCTTCATCGACGCGGCTTTAAAGAAGCGGGAATCGCTGGAGCTGAAGGCATCGGAAAATGCCGTACTTCTTGAGAAGGCAAAAAAACAATACGACATTCTTAAAGGCGAATTCGATCAGCGTTTTCCAGGAGACCCTGACAGGATGCTGCTCCTTTCGATCACGACAGAGGGAAAGGGAAGCATTACGGTCAAGGCCTGGACAGACAGCGCGTCCTGGCGCCCCGTCTACCGCATGGAACTGAACAGTTCAACAGGGGAGATCAAGGGTACGGTCGGAGCCGAGGTGAACCAGAAGAGCGGAATTACCTGGAAGGGTGACATCCTGCTGCACACGGTCAGGCCGCGTGGGGGGATAAATATGCCTGAAATGCGTCCCCTCGTGGTCGATTTCCTCGAGATAGCACCTTCTGCCAAGGCTATGCGCATGGAAGAAGCCCTCGAGATGGCGGCTGGACCTTTGAAAGATCTGCAGGATGAGCAGTACATGGAAGAGGGGCTGACTGACGTAACGATGAAAGCAAAGGGGACTGTCCCCGGTTTTGGGAAGAGTATAAGGATGGATTCAGGCAGATTCACGGAAAAGAGCGATGTCTCGCTGGTGTGCATTCCGGAATTTTCGAACGAGGCGTGGACTGTCGCCACTGTCAGATCTTCCGGCAGGACCTTTCTTCCCGGGGAGGCAGAACTATCTGTGGACGGCAAGGATACAGGAGTCACGATGATACCTGCCCGAAGTCAGGGTCAGGAGTTGCGTCTGCCCTTCGGGACCACGCCTCTCGTAACTGCCGAACGCGAGGAAATGCTCCCGACGACGGGAAGCAGCTGGATAATAAAGGGAAAGCACCAGAGAGGTTATGTCATAACCGTAAGCAATGGCCTTTCAAGGAGTGTGAAGGTAAAAGTTATGGATCGTGTGCCGGTTCCCGCACGTGACACGATAAAGGTGCAGGACCTCGTCCTTGTGCCAGGGCCTGCAGAAAAGGATGAGAAGGGTTTTCTGACCTGGGAAGTGGACCTTGAGAAGGGGAAGAGCAAAGAGATCAGCGTGAAATACACGATCACATATCCGTCCGACAAAGAGTTGATGTTCCGGTAGAGGATGGGAAAGGAGGCTCGCATGCAGGAGGGACGTGTGAATGAGGGTACAGAGGAGTATCTGCGGCGGCTGAAGTCCCGCGGGTTCCGACTGACCAACCAGAGGCGGGTCATAATCGAGACGTTGCTGAGCAACCTTGGGATCCACCTCAACGCGCGCGAATTACTCGAACTGGCACAGAAGGATGACCCTTCAATAGGGATAGCGACCATATACAGGACGATAGATCTCCTGAACAGCCTCGGGATGCTCAACCAGGTTAATCTTGAGGAAGGGTTTTTGCGCTTCGAGGTTCCGGATGAGCAGATGCACTTTCACATCTTCTGCAGGTCGTGCGGAAAGACAGTGCATCTTCCGGACGAGGAGAGCAGGATGTCCGATGTCCAGGGATGGGCTCAGGATATGGGATTTGAGCTCCTGCCCCAGACTTTTGAAATGGCCGGGCTTTGCAAAGAGTGTCGCGAGGAAGGTGTTCTTGAACCATTTGAGGGCGCCTCGCCAGCGAAATGCGCCAGACGCAGCAGAAGGAAACCCAGATGCCGCCTGATGCAGTGATGGTCGGTATGCGGGTGGTATAATTATTGAAACTTCTTCTAGAAGAAAGGAAGTGGAAAAGCATGTCGGCAAAGAAAAGTATATTGGCGGCAGCCTTTGCCGTGATCCTGGTTTTTGCAGGTTCGGCTTTCGGGGACATCGGAGAAAACCTGACCGGTAATTACCAGGGCACTTTCATAGGTGACGACTACGGGTGGTTCAGGATCGACGTAAATCCGGATGGATCCATAACCGGGACCGTGCATTCAAACACTTCATATCTGGACATGGATGTCCAGGGTACATGCGACTTTAACGGGGAATGCGAGTTCGTGACGGCAGGATATGAACTCGTTCCCTATTATTTCCTCGGCAAGATCGATTTTATGAACCGGTTTATCGGGAAATGGTCCTACACGGACCACTCCGGCCGGGGCTCGTTCTACGGGATACTCCAGAGGGACTGACGGGGCGCATCCCGGAAAATAAAGTGACTGAAGCACCTTGCTTCCCGTAGCATGTGAAATGCATATTCAGGGGGAAATGCACAGGCTTTTCGAAAGCCTGTGCGCCCGCTTTTCTGCTGCTCTTTCCCCGCCTCAGAAGATCCTCATCTCTTTTTTCAGCCATATCTGCCGACCGTCTGAAACAGAGTAGATCGCGTACGAGGTGACAGCATTGATCTCTGGATCAAAAGATCCCAATCCCGGGAGGTTCCGTCAAATGACAGCAAACATGAAGCTCGTCTGTATTCACGGGCACTTCTACCAACCCCCACGAGAAGATCCCTTCACACGAGAG
>WOYI010611631.1_pt1 | contig 51582 bp, 52 predicted proteins | sample 6423411 | NCBI WGS metagenome assembly WOYI01 (sample SAMN13441803, study PRJNA592873) | oil field metagenome | biome: oil field; feature: oil-well bore; material: oil-contaminated soil; isolation source: oil-contaminated soil from oil-well borehole | place: Germany: Wietze | collected 2016-10-18 ... | reverse complement strand
GCCGCCGCGCTCCCCGCCCCGCGCCCGCGCCCGCGCCCTCCCCCGAGACACCCGTTGCGCCCCGAGACACTGGTGCACAACGGGTGTCTCGGGGCACAGTGCGTGTCTCGGGGGCGGGGGCGGGGCGGGGGCGCGGGGGTTAGGCGAAGGCCTCTATGGGCGGGCAGGCGCAGACGAGGTTGCGGTCGCCGTAGGCGTTGTCGATCCGGCGCACGGGGGGCCAGTACTTCGTGCGCACCAGGCTGTGCAGCGGGTACACCGCGCGTTCGCGCGAGTAGGGGTGATCCCACGTGCTCGATACGACCGCTTCCGCGGTGTGGGGCGCATTCACCAGCGGGTTGTCGTCCGCGGGCCACTCCCCTGCGGCGACGGCGTCGGCCTCGGCCTTGACCGCGATCATCGCTTCGATGAACCGGTCGATCTCACCGAGATCCTCAGACTCTGTGGGTTCGACCATGAGGGTCCCGGCGACCGGGAACGACATCGTCGGCGCGTGGAAGCCGTAGTCGATCAGGCGCTTGGCCACATCATCGACCGTGACTCCGGTCGCTTCCTTCAGCGGACGCAGGTCGAGGATGCACTCGTGCGCGACGAGCCCACCCTCGCCCGCATAGAGCACCGGATAGTGATCCTTCAGCCGCACAGCGATGTAGTTGGCCGCGAGCACCGCCGCACCCGTCGCATCGCGCAGACCGGCGGCGCCCATCATCCGCACGTACGCCCACGAGATCGGCAGAATGGATGCCGACCCATACGGCGCGGCCGAGACCGGTCCGCCGTCGAACACGAACCCTCCCGCGTGCTCGGCCCTCTGCGCGAGAGGATGCGACGGGAGGAACGGCGCGAGGTGCGCCTTGGCGGCCACAGGGCCCACACCGGGCCCGCCCCCGCCGTGCGGGATCGCGAACGTCTTGTGCAGGTTCAGGTGCGACACGTCGCCGCCGAGGTCTCCGAACCGCGCAAAGCCGAGCAGTGCGTTGAGGTTCGCACCGTCCACATACACCTGACCCCCGGCGTCGTGCACGGCCTGCGTGATCTCGAGCACATCATGCTCATAGACGCCGTGCGTGGAAGGGTAGGTGATCATGAGTGCGGCCAACGCCTCGGCGTGCGCCGCGATCTTGGCACGCAGGTCGTCGAGATCGACGTTTCCGGCCTCGTCGCACGCGACCACCACGACCTTCATCCCGGCGAGGGTGGCCGAGGCGGCGTTCGTGCCATGCGCCGACGACGGAATGAGACACACGTCGCGGTGGGTGTCTCCCGCGGCGTGGTGGAAGCCGCGGATCGCGAGGAGTCCGGCCAGCTCGCCCTGCGACCCCGCGTTGGGCTGCAGCGAGACCGCGTCGTATCCGGTGACCTCGGCGAGCCAGCTTTCGAGCTGTTCGATCATCACGAGGTAGCCGGCAACGTCGTCCAGCGGCGCAAACGGATGCACCCGCGCGAACTCCGGCCATGACACGGCTGCCATCTCGGTGGCCGCATTGAGCTTCATCGTGCACGACCCCAGCGGGATCATCCCGCGGTCGAGCGCGTAGTCCCGGTCGGCGAGCTGCTTGAGGTAGCGCATCATCGCCGTCTCGGAATGGTGGGTGTTGAAGACCGGATGCGTGAGGAAATCGTCATCGCGTCGCAGCCCGCGGGGCAGATGCGTGGGCATTGCGCCAGCGACGAACCCGAAGGCACGCTGCTGCGGTCCCCCGAAGACCTGGGCCACGCGGTGGAGATCCAGGATCTCGGTTGTCTCGTCGACCGAGATTCCCACCGAGTCGCCGTCACGCAACCACAACTGGTAGCCGCGCTCACGGGCGCTCGCGATCACCTGCTCGGCGCGACCGGGCGTCATCACCACGAGCGTGTCGAAGAAGACATCGTGCACGAGCTCATTGCCCGCGTCGGTCAGCCACTGCGCGAGCAGGCTCGCCTTGACGGCGACATCCGACGCGATCACCCGCAGCCCATCGGGCCCGTGGTACACGGCGTACATCGATGCCATGACGGCCAGCAGCACCTGGGCGGTACAGATGTTGGAGGTCGCCTTCTCGCGGCGGATGTGCTGCTCGCGGGTCTGCAGGGAGAGGCGATATGCGGGCTGACCGACGGCATCCATCGAGACCCCCACGAGGCGACCCGGAAGCTGCCGCTCGAGGCCGGCGCGCACGGCCAAGTAGCCGGCGTGCGGTCCGCCGAATCCCATCGGCACGCCGAACCGCTGGGTCGTGCCGACCGCGATGTCGGCACCCAGGGATCCCGGTGAGCGCAGCAGAGTGAGGGCGAGCAGGTCCGCGGCGACGACGACCAGGCCGCCGCGGGCCTGAACACCGGCGATCACCTCAGACGGGTCCCACACTTCTCCCGACGCGCCCGGATACTGGACGAACGCGCCGAACCCCTCGACGAGCCCGGTGACCGGCTGCGATTCCGAGGCCGCCACACCGGCTCCCGGGACCGCCACGGGGCGGAAGTGTGTCTCGCGGATCTCGATCCCGAGAGCTGCGGCACGGTGCTGCAGCAGCGCGCGCGTCTGCGGGAACGCATCCGCGTCCACGAGGAACACATTCGACCCGGACTTCGAGGCGCGGCGTGCCACCAGCATCCCCTCGACGACCGCCGTCGACTCATCGAGCATCGACGCGTTCGCGGTCTCGAGGCCCGTGAGATCGGCGACCATCGTCTGGAAGTTGATCAGCGCCTCGAGGCGCCCCTGCGAGATCTCAGGCTGATACGGCGTATACGCGGTGTACCAGGAAGGATTCTCGAAGACGTTGCGCTGAATCACCGACGGGGTGGCGGTGTCGTAGTACCCGAGTCCGATCAGCGAGCGCGCCGATCGGTTCTGCGACGCGAGCGCCCGCAGTTCGGCGAGGGCGTCGGCTTCGGAGACGGCGCGAGGGAGCCCCTCGGGGAGCGCCGGAACCGTGTGCACCAGGGGGTCGACATGAATGGATGCCGGCACCGCTCGCTCGACGAGCGCCTCGACGCTGTCATAGCCGAGCGCATCGAGCATCTGCCGCTGAGCGGCGGCGTCGGTGCCGATGTGGCGCGCGGCGAACGGCGCGCTCACGCCTCGCCGCCCGTGAGTGCGACATACGCATCGCGGTCCAAGAGCCCGTCGACGTCCACGGTGTCGACTCGCACCTTGATGAGCCACCCGTCACCGAAGGCCGAGGCGTTCACGAGCGACGGGTCGTCGACGACCGCGTCATTGACCTCGACGACCTCGCCGCTCAGCGGCGCATAGAGCTCGCCGACCGACTTGGTCGACTCGATCTCGCCGCAGACATCACCCGCGGTCAGGGTCGTGCCGACCGCCGGCAACTCGACGAAGACGACGTCGCCGAGCTTGTCAGCGGCGTAATCGGTGACGCCGACGGTGGCCACATCGCCGTCGAGGGCGATCCACTCGTGCTCGTCGGTGTAGTGGAGCGAGGTCAGGTCGGTCATTTCATCCTCCGGTAGAAAGGCAGTGCGGTCACGGTAGTGGGGATGCGGGTTCCCCGTACATCGAGGAAGAGCCCCGTGCCCGAAGCGCTGACCGCAGGTGCGACGTACGCCATCGCGATCGGGTGGCCGAGCGTGGGGCTGAGAGCACCTGAAGTGATCTCGCCGACGCGCGCGCCTTCAGAATCCAAGACGGCGTACCCCGCGCGACCCGCGCGCCGACCTTCGGCGACGAGCCCGACGAGCACGGGGGCATCGGGAGCGGCGACCGCGCCCTGGCCGACGAAGGACTTCTTATCCTCGTCGACGACGCGGCCAAGCCCTGCCTGCACCGGCAGTGTGGCGCGCGACAGCTCATGCCCGTAGAGCGGCATTCCGGCCTCGAGGCGCAGCGTGTCGCGGGCAGCGAGCCCGGCCGGTACGAGGCCATGGGACGCACCGGCAGCGAGCACCTCGTCCCAGAGAGGAACCGCGATGGATGCCGGAGCCAGCAGTTCGAAACCGTCTTCGCCGGTGTAGCCGGTGCGCAGAATGAGCACCTCGGTGCCCGCGAAACGTGCCGCGGCCCACGCGTAGTAGCGCAGATCCTCAACCCCGGGTGCGATGTCTCTGAGACCGGCGACGCCCCGCAACACCTCGGCGGCGACGGGTCCCTGCAGCGCGAGCAGCGCATAGTCGTCCGACACGTCCGTGACGCCGACCCCTTCGTACCCCTGGGTGCGCGCAGCGAGGGTTTCCGCAACGGGCGCGCGGTTTCCTGCGTTCGCGACGATCAGGAAGGCGTCGGTGCTCAAACGGTAGACGATGAGGTCGTCGATGATCCCGCCGTCGGGCGCGAGCAGCAGCGAGTACTTGGCCCGGCCGACCGCGAGCGTCGACAATCGACCGGCAAGCGCGGCATCCAGGTACGCAGCCGCGTCCGCGCCCTCGACCCGGAACTCGGCCATGTGCGAAATGTCGAACAGGCCGGCAGCAGTGCGGACGGCGTGGTGCTCGGCGAGATCGGAGGTGTATCGCACCGGCATCGACCAGCCGCCGAAGTCTGTGAAGGAGGCGCCGAGCGATGCCTGGCGTGCGGCGAGCGGGGTGGAGCGGGGTTCTGACACGAGTTCTCCCGAGATCGAACGGGCAGACGGCGAGGACTCGGCGCCTGTGAACTCCCCCTCTGTCATGGGCCTGAGAGCTTCACCCCGCGATGCGCTCGGGGACCGAGATTCGAGGAGTTTTCACCGTCGGCGGATGCGGCAGCATCGCTTTCCAGAGCGGCCGGACGTGAGCGGTACGCGGACCTGAGAGATTGGCGGGGAGGCTTGCTCCTTCGGTGCCCGTCAGCGACCTCGAGGGTCGGATGCCGGTGCTCTCCCGCACACGTCATGCGGCCTGTCTTCAGTTGCCCTGCCAGCATAGCGTGCGATCACCGCAGGCACTGGCCGGACGCGACGTCGGGCGACTGGGCACCGAGGCCTGCCAGCGCCGGGCGCAGTTCATCCGTGGTCATGGCATAGCCGCGCCTTTCGCCCTCGGCGCCGCGTGCAAAGATCACGCCGATCACGGCGCCGTCACCCGACAGGAGCGGACCACCGGAGTTTCCGGGTTGGACGTCGGCGGCGAGCGCATAGATCTGACGCGGGGTGACGGACGCGTCGTAGATGTCGGGTACGGGAACGGGCCCGACCGAGAGGACGCCCGCCGGCCCGCTGCGGAAGGGACCGCCGAGCGGGTAGCCCTGGAACGCGGCCTGGGTGCCGGGGGCGGCGGGCTCGGCGATCCGGAGAGGCTCGGCATCCAACCCGTCGACAGCGATGACGGCAAGATCGTCGACAGGATCGAAGTACACGATCCGACCCTCCGTGACCCATCCGCCCGGAAGCTCCACGACCGGACTTCCGACGCCGGCCACGACGTGCGCGTTGGTGAGCACGAGGTCATCGGCCGCGACGAACCCCGTGCCGGTGAGGGTGGCGCCGCAGGCATAGGCCGTGCCGCTGATGCGCGCGACGGATGCCGACGCGGTCTGCAGCTCGGGGTCGTCCAGCCCGATCGCCGGACCCTCCGGGGTGACGATCGTGCCGATGACGGCCTCGAGGCGGGGCAGCCCGTCCTCGAGCAGGGCGCTGCGCGCGGCGGCGAGCGCGTCGTCGACGGGATCGGGTGTGAGGGAGTCGAGGAACCCGATGACGCGGGACGACGCGATCGCCGGCGAGATGCCGGGGAGCCCGGTCGTGCTGAGTCCCGACGCGATCAGGAGCAGCGCGAGCGCCGTCGCGACGACGCTCATCACCCCACCGAGCAGGCGCTCGAGTCCCCGCAGCCGTGTGCGATCGACACCGCGACGCACCGCCGCACCGATGCCAGCGCCGATCGCGGTGGTCAGGAAAACGATCGCCACCGCGCCGCCCGCGAGCGCGGCAGTGCGCCAACGTCCGGCGGGAATGAGATCCGAGATCAGCGGCGTCAGCAGCGGCACGACCCAGACCGCGACGGCCGCACCGGAGACGAGTCCGATGATCGTTCCGAGGCTCGCGAAGAATCCGCGCGCGACTCCCGCCGCGAACGCGACCAGGAGTGCGGTCGCAGCGATGATGTCGACGACGATCACGGTGACCTCCGTGCGCCACGCTAGCAATCGGCGGCTCGCTGATCCTGAGCGGATGCCTCGTCTTGATCTTCGGGTGCATGTGACTCTAAGATGAGACCGAGGTTAGGGTCAAAGTGACACAAACAGATTCGCTCACGGATGAGATCCGGGTCGCCGTCTCGACGGTGATCTTCAGCCTGCGTCGTGAGCGCACAGGTGGGCGGGCGCGGGTGGTCCTCCCCCTCGTTCGGCGCACGCGCGACCCGCACGAGGGACAGTGGGCGCTGCCGGGAGGCTGGCTCGATGCCGCCGAGAACCTGGAGCCGGCGGCTTCGCGCACCCTCGCCGAGACGACGGGACTGGTGCCGAGCTTCCTTGAGCAGCTGTATGCATTCGGTGACATCCACCGCTCCCCCACGCGCACGATCTCAATCGTGTACTGGGCACTCGTGCGCGAAGACACGACGCTGGCAACCGAGCTGGAGAATGTCGCCTGGTTCGATGCGGTCACCCTCCCGCACCTCGCCTTCGACCACAACGACATCGTCGGCTACGCCCTCTGGCGCGTCCGCAACAAGGTGGGCTACAGCCGCATCGCCCATGGACTGCTCCCCGAGCTGTTCACTCTCGCCGACCTCCGCGAGGTGTACGAAGCACTCCTCGGGCGGAGCCTGGATCCGGCGAACTTCCGGCGCCAGGTCGAGAACTCGAGCACCCTCATCCCCACCGACGACTTCCGCACCGGCAGTCATCGCCCCGCGCGCCTCTACCGCTACGACCGGGACGTCGAACTCGCCGAACGCGGACCGCTCCCGCACTCCTCCCTCACGCTCCGCTAGAAAGGGCCCGGACCCATGACCGCCATCAACATCGCTCTCCCCCCTCGCCCCGTGGACGCGAGCGTCGACCACCGCATCCAGGAGATCGTCGCGGGAAGCAGCACCGGCGACACCTGCAACACCGACCTCGCCGCCGGGCCGTGGGACTTCGACGCGCGCCCCGGATACGGCCCCGGCTCTTCGATGGGCGACGTGATTCCGACCGGGTCACCCCGCCAGGGCGAACTGCCCGCAGAATATCGCGAGGCATCCGAGGCCGAGCTCGACGCCCGGATCCGATCGGCCAAGGCCACTCTCGGGGACCGTGTGGTCGTGCTCGGCCACTTCTATCAGCGCGAAGAGGTCATCGTCCACGCCGACTACGTCGGCGATTCGTTCCAGCTCGCCAATGCGGCGCTCGAGCACCCCGATGCCGAAGCCATTGTGTTCTGCGGGGTCCACTTCATGGCCGAGACCGCCGACCTGCTCTCCCGGCCGGAGCAGGCCGTGATCCTTCCGAACCTCGCTGCGGGCTGCTCGATGGCAGACATGGCCTCGATCGACGAGGTCGAAGAGTGCTGGGAGCAGCTGGGCGAGCTTTATGGCGACCTCGACACGCCCGACGCCGACGGCCTCGTCCCGGTGATCCCGGTGACGTATATGAACTCGTCAGCGGCGATCAAGGGTTTCGTCGGGCGCCATCGCGGAATCGTGTGCACCTCCTCGAACGCCCGCACGGTGCTCGAATGGGCGTTCGCTCGCGGTCGCCGGGTGCTGTTCTTCCCCGACCAGCATCTGGGACGCAACACCGCCAAGGCCATGGGGGTCCCCCTCGAGCAGATGCCGATGTGGAACCCGCGCAGAGCCCTCGGCGGATCAGACGCTCAAACCCTCGCGGATGCGCGCGTGATCCTGTGGCACGGGTTCTGTTCTGTGCACCGGCGCTTCACGGTCGACCAGATCGAGAAGGCGCGTGCCGAGCACCCCGGAGTGCATGTCATCGTGCACCCCGAGTGCCCGATGGAGGTGGTGGATGCCGCCGACGCCGCCGGGTCGACGGACGTCATCCGCAAGGCGATCATGGCCGCGACGGAGCCGACGACCTTCGCGATCGGCACCGAGATCAACCTCGTGCAGCGACTGGCAGCCCAGCATCCCCAGCACGAGATCTTCTGCCTCGACCCCGTGGTCTGCCCCTGCTCGACGATGTACCGCATCCACCCCGGCTATCTCGCGTGGGTGCTCGAGGCGCTCGTGGCCGGCCAGGTGCTGAACCGGATCACGGTGCCGGAAGATGTCGCCGGCCCCGCCCGGATCGCGCTCGAGCGGATGCTGGCGGCCAAGCCATGACGCGCCGACAGGCGCCGGCTCCCACCGACGGGACTCAGGGGCCGGTGCGCGTCGTGATCGTCGGATCAGGCATCGCGGGACTCGTGACCGCCCTCCACGCCGTGGACGCGGGCTGCCAGGTCACCGTCGTGACGAAGGACGTTCTCGAGCACGCCAACACCCGCTACGCCCAGGGCGGCATCGCGGGCGTCATGTTCGAGGACGATCGGGCAGAAGACCACATCCGGGACACCCTCGTCGCCGGCGCCGGTCTCAGCGACCCCGCCGCAGTGCACGTGCTCGTCGACGACGGACCCGAGAGGATCCGTGAGCTCGTCGCGCTCGGGGTCGCCTTCGATCGTGGCGAAGACGGCTCATACATGAAGGGCCTCGAAGCGGCGCATTCCTATCCGCGCATCCTGCACGCGGGAGGTGATGCGACCGGCACCGCCATCGAAAGAGCGCTCGTCGCACGCGTGCGCGCGAGCAGCGCCGAGGTCATCGAGCACGCCTTTCTCGTCGATCTCGTGGCGGCCGGTCACCCCGCGCGCGTCGCGGGGGTCGACCTCTTGATCGGTGACGCGCCGGGGGTCACCGGAACTCGACGAACCGTTCGGGCGGATGCCGTTGTCCTCGCCACCGGCGGCGCGGGGCAGCTGTTCGCGCACACGACGAATCCGCCCGTCGCCACCGGCGACGGCATCGCCGCGGCCCTCCGCGCCGGGGTCGCCGTCACCGATCTCGAGTTCGTCCAGTTCCACCCCACGGTGCTCGCGATCGGCGCGGCGTTCCTCGTGTCGGAGGCGGTGCGCGGTGAGGGCGCCGTTCTGCGCGATGAGGAGGGTCGGCGGTTCATGCTCGAGGCGCACCCCGACGCGGAACTCGCACCCCGCGATGTCGTCGCGCGTGCGATCTCGGAAGCCATGGAGCGACAGTCCGGTCGCCCCGTGCTGCTGGATGCGACCGGACTGCGTCCGACTCGCAAGCAGACGACATCGTTCCTGGCCCGTCGGTTCCCGACGATCGACGCGGCTGTGCGCGAACGCGGACTCGACTGGGCGCGCGAGCCGATTCCGGTGACGCCCGCGGCGCACTATCTGATGGGCGGCGTACGGACGGACCTGTTCGGGCGGACCAGCCTCGGCGGGCTCTACGCCGTCGGCGAGGTCGCCCGCACCGGTGTGCACGGCGCGAACCGTCTCGCCTCGAACTCGCTGCTCGAGGGTGCCGTCTTCGGCGCGCGCACCGGCGACGTGCTCGCGGCGGATGCGGCCTCCGGCACGTGGCCCGCGGCAGCGGCGCGAGTCGGCTGGCGACCGTCGAGGGCCGCCGCGGCAGCCGCGGCCACCGCGGAAGGTTTCACGCGGGCGGGACTGCAGAGCCTCCTCTGGGAGCATGCCGGTCTCGTGCGCGACTCCGCCGGCCTCTCGCACGCGGCATCCCTCATCGCGGCGTGGCGGGCACAGACGCGAGTGGCCGAGACCGAGTCCCAGCTCGAGGACGAGAACCTGCTGGTCGTCGCCGAAGCCCTCGTCGCAGCCTCCCTCGCTCGCCCCGGCTCGGTGGGGGCGCACTTCCGAAGCGATCCGCCACCGGCGGGCGTGCACACGATTCTGCGCAGCCTGCCGGCGGCGGCGGCCGAAGCAGCGCTCCCCGCACTGGGTCCCGGACCAGCCGAGCGCCCGTTGGAGCAGGCGGCATGCTGAGCCTCGCTCACATCGACCGCGTCGTCGCCGCTGCACTCGAAGAGGACGCGCCGTGGGGCGATCTGACGAGCGAGTACCTGATCCCCATCGATGCCACGGCGACCGCAGACCTCGTCGCGCGCGAGGCGGGGGTCTTCAGCGGCGGCGATGTGTTCACGGCCGCCTTCGCCCTCACCGATCCGGGCATCGAGGTCGCCCTCCGCGTCGCGGACGGCGAGACGTTCGCGGCGGGCGCGATTCTCGCCGCCGTCGCGGGACCCGCGCGCGGCGTGCTGCAGGCCGAGCGGATCGGGCTGAACTTCGTCCAGCGGATGAGCGGCATTGCAACGCTCACCGCCAGCTATGTCGCCGCGGTCGCCGGCACGGGCGCGCGCATCGCCGACACCCGCAAGACCACTCCAGGGCTCCGCGCCTTCGAACGCGCCGCGGTCATCGCCGGCGGCGGCCGCAATCACCGCTTCTCGCTGTCCGACGCGGTCATGGCCAAGGACAACCATCTCGCCGTGCTCACAGCGGGCGGGACCGACCTCACGACCGCCCTGCGGGCGGCGACCGCCCGGCTGCCGCACACGGCCCATGTCGAAGTCGAGGTCGACCGGATCGACCAGATAGAACCGGTGCTCGCGGCGGGGATCGGCACGATCATGCTCGACAACTTCTCGCTCGAGGACCTCCGCATCGGCGTCGCGCAGATCGCCGCCCGTGCGACCGTCGAGGCATCCGGCGGGGTGACGCTGGAGACCGTCCGCTCGATCGCGGAAACGGGTGTCGATGTCATCTCGGTCGGTGCGCTCACCCACTCGGCACGGGCCCTCGACCTCGGGCTCGACGTGCGCGTGAGCCCCGGCGGCTGATGCTCTACCTCGACCACGCCGCCACCACCCCGGTGCGTCCGGAGGCGCTCGAGGCGATGATCCCGTACCTCACCGAGCGGTTCGGAAATCCGTCCAGTCACCACACGGTGGGCGAGGCCGCGGCATCCGCCCTCGACGATGCACGACACCGGGTCGCGGCGGTCCTGGACATGCGCGCGGGTGACATCGTCTTCACTGCGGGCGGCACCGAGTCCGACAATCTCGCGATCAAGGGGCTCGCGATCGGTGCAGCACTGCGCCGCGGTGGGCCCGTGCACATCATCACGACCCCGATCGAGCACGAGGCGGTGCTCGCGTCATGCGATTACCTCGAGCGGGTGCACGGCTATGCCGTCACGCGCGTGCCGGTCGACGAGACGGGGCGCGTGGACCCGGATGCCGTCGCCGCGGCGATCCGCACGGATACGGCCCTCGTCACCGTCGGGTACGCGAACAACGAGATCGGGACGGTCCAGGACGTCGCTGCGCTCGCCCGCGTCGCGAGTGCAGCAGGCGTCCCCCTGCACCTCGACGCGGTCCAGGCCGCCGGATGGCTGCCACTTCGGGACACCGGCGCGGACGCGCTGTCGATCGCGGGTCACAAGATCGGCGCACCCCAGGGCACGGGAGTGCTCGCTGTGCGGGGCCGCCTCCCGCTCGAACCTCTGCTGCACGGCGGCGGCCAGGAGCGTGACCGCCGGAGCGGCACCGAGAACGTGGCCGGTGCCGTCGCGTTCGCGATCGCGCTGGAGCTCGCCGAGGCCGAACGCGAAGAGGCCGCGACGCGTGTCGCGGCGCTGCGCGACGCCTTCATCGCGCGCGTTCTGGAACGGGTGCCGACCGCGCAGCTCACCGGCCACCCGGTGCACCGACTGCCGGGAACCGCGAGCTTCACTTTCGCGGGGACGAGCGGCGAAGCCGTGCTCCTCGAGCTGGAACGCCGCGGCGTGGTGTCCTCGAGCGGGTCGGCGTGTGCCGCGGGGGCGGATGAACCCTCACACGTCCTCCTCGCGCTCGGAATCCCGCCCGACGTCGCGCAGACATCCGTCCGCTTCACGTTCGGGCATGATCTCCGCGACGATCTGGCCGCAGTCGCCGATGCGGTGGCTGCGTCCGTCGCCGCCGTCCGCAGCTGAGGGCTCAGCTCCGGTGGGACCAGACGCGTTCGTCCCCCGGCGCTTCCGAGTCGGGTTCCAGCACGGGAAGCGCACCCGTATCGCTCACATCGGCGGTGAGGAGGAGGGTGGCATCGTGACCGGCGGCACCGACCGGCGCCCGATCGGCTCGACGATCCGGGAGGTCGTGGGGACCCTCTGCGGCAACGATGCCCTCGATCTGTGAAGCCGCCATCTGCTGAGCGGCGAGTTCGGCGTACAAGCCGCCGTTCGAGAGCAGCTCGGCGTGCGTCCCGGACTCCACGATCCGTCCGGCATCGACGACATGGATGACGTCGGCACCGATCACCGTCGACAGGCGGTGCGCGACCGTGAGAGTCGTGCGCCCGCGCGCCGCAGTGTCGAGCGCTTCCTGCACGATGCGCTCCGATACGGTGTCCAGCGCGCTCGTCGCCTCATCCAGCAGGAGGACCGGCGGATCCTTCAGAAGAACGCGCGCGATCGCGATGCGCTGCTTCTCGCCGCCCGACAGGCGGTATCCGCGCTCCCCGACGATCGTGTCGTAGCCCCGCTCGAACCCCACGATGACGTGGTGGATGCTGGCGGCCGTGCACGCGGCTTCGAGCTCGGCATCCGTCGCACCAGGCTTGGCGTAGCGGAGGTTCTCGCGGATCGTGGCATGGAACAGGTAGGTCTCCTGCGAGACGATCCCGACGTGATCGATGATCGACTCCTGCGTGAGCGTCCGAACGTCCGCACCGCTGAACAGCACCGTTCCTCCCGAGGCTTCGTACAGGCGCGGCGCGAGGTACAGGATGGTCGTCTTGCCCGCTCCCGACGGCCCGACGAAGGCGACGTGCTGGCCGTGCTCCGCGACGAACGAGACGCCACCCAGGGTCGGGCGTGCTGCGCCGGCGGCATCCGGATACCGGAACACGACATCGCGGAACTCGACCCGTCCCAGCGGACCAGGCGCGTCGGCGACCGTGACCGCGTCCGGCCGATCGATGATCGCCGGCGTGAGGTCGAGGTACTCGAAGATGCGCGCGAACAAAGCGCGAGAGGTCTGCAGATCCAGCGCGACGCGCATGAGCCCCATGAGGGGCATCAGCAAGCGCGCCTGCACCGTGGTGAAGGCAACGACGGTGCCCGCCGTGATCGCGCCGGTCCCCCCGGCGATGAGGTACCCGGCGACGAGGTAGATGACCGCCGGAACCGACGCCATCAGCACTTGCACGACGGCGAAGAACCCCTGGCCGCTCATGGCGCGCCTCACCTGCAGCTGCACCTGATTCGCGTTCTCGTCGCTGTAGCGGGCGGACTCGGCGCGCTGGCGGTTGAAGGCCTTTGACAGCAGGATGCCGGAGACGCTCAGGGTCTCCTGCGTGATCGACGTGAGCTCCGCCAGAGACTCCTGGGTCTCGCCGGCGATCCGTGCCCGCACCTGACCGACGCGACGCTGCACGAAGATGAGGATCGGCATCATGAAGACCGCGATCAGGGTCAGGCGCCAGTCGATGATGACCATGGCGACCAGCGCCGAGGCGACCGTGACGACGTTGCCCAGGATGCTGGTGACCGTGTTCGTGAGCACTCCGGACACGCCGCCGACATCGTTCTGCAGGCGCGACTGGATCACTCCGGTCTTGGTCCGGGTGAAAAAGCCCAGCTCCATCGACTGCAGGTGCCCGAAGAGCTTCACGCGCAGGTCGCCGGTGACGTCGTTGCCCACCGTCGAGGTGAACCAGGTCTGCGCGACGCCCAACACCGCCGAGAGCAGGAACAGGCCGATCATGATCAGCACCAGCCGCACGAGCAATCCGAGCTCGGGCCCGCCTCCGGCGACGGGGAACAGCGCGTCGTCGAAGATCCGCTGGACGATCAGTGGCGGGATCACCCCGATCGTCGCGCCGGCGACGACCAGGATGCCGGTCACGATGATCCGGCCGGTGTAGGGCCGGAAGAGTGCGACCACCCGGGCACCGAGATCGGCGATCTCGGGCGCTTGAGCGTTCAGCTTCTTCTGCGCCGCTTCATCCACGCCGTGAAACCCACCGTGGCCGACCGGGCCTCCGGGACCGCCGCGCCCGCCGCCCATCGCACCCATTGCCATGCCGGCCAGCCTATGCGCGCCGGCAGGCGTACCGGCCCGATCAGCCGAGTCCGGCGATCAGGTTGATGACCGTGGCCAGGATGACGGCGCCGAAGAGGTACGCAAGCAGGGTCTGCGCGATGACGACACGGCGCAGACCCGTCGTGCTGACGTCGGTGTCGGCCACCTGATAGGTCATGCCGAGACCCACCGAGAAGTAGCCGAAGTCCGCATAGCAGGGGTCGGTGTCCTGATGGAAGTCGATCCCTCCGACGGGGTCGGCGAAGTAGAGATGGGCGTAGCGGAGCATATAGTCCGCCTGGATCAGAGCCCACGACGACGCCACGGCCACCACCGCGACCGCGGCCAGCACGGACGCACGCACCGGATCGGCATCGCGGGTCTGGATCAGCACGATCGCCACCGCGGTGAGGCTCACCAGGCTGCCGCTCACCGCGATCACGCGGGCGATGGAGCGGCCCGGGTCTTCCCTCGTCGCGTGCGCCCGGGTGGCCGGGCCGTCCATCGGCCACGTGACAACCAGGATCCAGACGACGCTGGTCAGCGCCGCCCCCGACCAGCCGACCAGCAGGCCGGCCGCACCTCCGAGCACCGACCCCGCGGCGAGGGCGAGCGCAACCCCCACGGCGAGACTCACGAGGCCGCGGAGGAGGATGGGAAAGCGGCGGACGATGGTCATGCTCCGATCGTGCCACGCCGCCGGCACTCAGTCCCCGCCGGAGGCGGGACGGGCGATCACCGGGTCAGGTGGTGCTGCAGCATCCGCCCCCGCAGCACGATGCGCCCGCCGAGGCGACCGTGAGCAGGTTCTGCTCGTCGGGAACGGGCTGAAGAGTGGGTACGGGAAGATTCGATGTAGCCATTCCCTCATCGTAGACCCTGCACCGGATGCAGGATCCGGCGGGCGTGAGGTGCTCAATCCCAGTCGAGATAGTCCTCGATGAACCATGACGTCTCACCGGGGTGAGTGACGACGAACAGGTGCCCGGCGTGGTCGACTTCCTTCACGCTGACGAGCGCCGGAGCCGACGCCTGCAGGGCCGACCCGTTGCTCGGAGGCGTGATCGTGTCACTCGCCCCCTGGATGACGAGGGTCGGAGTGTCCGGTGCGATCGTCGCCCAATCGGGCCGCGGAGTCACGGTGAGAGCTGCGTGATGCCGTGCTTCAAGCACCGCGTCCGGCACATAGTCGCCACCGAACACAGCCGCGAGCACGTCGCCGCGGTCGGCATCGGCACCGACTTCCACACCCAGCAGCAGGATGCCGTTGACACGGTCGTGGTGGTCCAGAGCGACCGTGCGGGCGACGGCGCCGCCGAATGCATGGCCGCCGATCCACGCGTCCTGCATGCCGATCGCGTCCATGACGTCGACGACGTCGCGCGCCAGATCGTGCATCGTGGCAGGTCCGCTCGAGCGCGTCCCGATGCGGACCACCCGGAAGTCCTCTTCGACGAGGATGCTGGCGAGCGTCCCGAGATAGGCGAAATCGAGCCCCGCCGCCGGAAGGAGCACGATCGCCGGACCCGAGCCCTCATCGACATATCCGACGGCGCGGCCGTCCGGCTCGAGGATCTGGCGCTCCTGCGTCACTGTCGGGATCTCCCTGTCACGTGGCGGCCGAGGGGATCATCCCGCCTCCACCATCCTAATGAGCGCGCCGCACGCGTATCGTGGGCACGGGCGAGAGCGACTCGCCCGACAGATCGAGGGGACACCCCGAGTGAAGCTCGCCGACCTGCGCCGCTTCGTCGCGGTCGCCGCCGCCGACCTTCACTTTCCGCGCGCGACCGATGCCCTCGGCATTTCCCTGGCATCGCTCTATGCGTCGATGGCTCGCCTCGAGGCCGAAGTCGGGCATCCCCTGATGACCCGTGACACGACCCCGTGGTCCCTCACGCCCGCCGGCACTCTCCTCCTCGAGGAGGCGAACCGCCGGATCTCGGACGCACCGGCAGCACCTGCCGCTCACCCGAAGGGCGCGACCGGAGGCAAGGCGAGGGCGTCGAAAGGCGCTGGCCGCGCACCCATCGTGAAGGGCCAGCCGAAGCCCTACAAGAAGCGGCAGGGGCGGTAGATCTCCTCAGCATCCGGCGTGGACGAGCGGCTGCCGGGCTCGATAGAGTCAGGCCATGTTCAGCGCTGTGAACCCTCTCCTGCCGGCGGCCTATGACGTCGCGTGGACGATCGTCGCCGTCGCCGCCTCAGCGCTCACGGTCATCGCTCTGGTCTCGCTCGCCCGAGCTGCGAAGCTCCTCACCGCGCCACCGGCGCTGGTCTGGGTGATCATCGTGCTGGCGCTCCCCGTCGTGGGTGCCGTGGCCTGGCTCGCCGTCGGGCGCCGGGCCGCCGGCGGCGGCGCACGGACCGTCGGCTGACGACGGCACCGACGTCACACGTTGAAGCGGAACTCCGCCGAGTTGCGTTGCAGAACGGTATCCGGCCTCGGATGCAGCGTCATCCGGAGCCAGCGGCGGATTCGATGACGTAGTCCCGTTCGATGGAGGCCGTGGCTCTGCCCCAGTCGCTTGCTCGAACTCGTGATTGATGTGAGTCAAACGCCGCTTCGTCCACGAACCTCTCGTACACGGTCCAGACGAGAGGATCAGACGTCGGCTCGACACGGAAGAAACGGCACCCCGGTTCAGCGCGCGTGAGTTCGACATGCCGATCACGGTGACGGAGGACGATCGCCGTCTCGTCGCCGTCTGGGCAGACGAGACGCCCTGTCGGTGTGATCACGGTCACGCCACCCTGAGCGGGGTGATCGACGCGATCTGCTCCCCCGCGAGGTCCTCGGCGCGATCGAGCTCGTAGTGACTCTGCAGATTGATCCAGAACTCCGCGGACGTGCCGAAGTACTTTGCCAGGCGCAGTGCTGTGTCCGCGGTGATTCCACGCTTGCCGTGAACGATCTCGTTGATCCGCCGTGGTGACACCCCGATGGCCACCGCAAGGCGGTTCTGCGTGATGTCGAACCCGTTGATGAAGTCCTCCATGAGCACCTCACCCGGGTGAATCGGGGGAATCTTGTCAGTGATAGTCAACGATCTCCACCTCCTCTGGCCCAGCATCGGTCCACACGAAGCAGATCCGCCACTGGTCGTTGATCCTGATGCTGTATTGACCGACCCGATCGCCCTTGAGCGCTTCGAGCCGGTTGCCTGGGGGAACACGGAGATCATCGAGCGACTCCGCAGACCCCACCTGACGAAGCTTGCGCAGCGCCACCGAATGAATCCGAGGATCGATCGACGGCACCCGCTCACGACGCCACAGTCGCTCGGTGTCCTTGCTCCCGAACGATCTGATCACACGATCAGGATATAACGCAAAGCGTCAATAACGCTAGACGTTAAAGCGGAACTCGACGACGTCGCCGTCCTGCATGACGTAATCCTTGCCCTCGAGTCGCGCCTTCCCCTTGGCGCGTGCTTCGACGACCGACCCGGTTGCGACGAGGTCGTCGAAGCTGATGACCTCCGCCTTGATGAAGCCCTTCTCGAAGTCGGTGTGGATCACGCCGGCCGCGGCAGGCGCCTTCCAGCCCTTGCCGATCGTCCACGCGCGAGCTTCCTTCGGACCGGCTGTGAGGTAGGTCTGCAGACCGAGCGTGTCAAAGCCGATGCGAGCGAGCTGGTCGAGCCCCGACTCGGTCTGGCCGGTCGACGCGAGCAGCTCCGCGGCATCCTCCGGATCGAGGTCGATGAGTTCCGACTCGATCTTCGCGTCGAGGAACACGGCCTTCGCCGGCGCGACCAGAGCGGCCAGCTCGGCGGTGCGGGCGGCATCGGTCAGCACCGCCTCGTCGACATTGAAGACGAAGATGAACGGCTTCGCGGTCAGCAGCCCGAGTTCCCGGATGAGTGCGAGGTCAAGCCCCGAAGCCGAAAGCAGGATGCCGCGTTCCAAGGCATCCTTCGCGGCGACGGCGACCTCGAGGACTGCGGGGTCGACCTTCTTCCCGCGCACGTCCTTCTCATACCGGGTGATGGCCTTCTCGAGGGTTTCGAGGTCGGCCAGCTGCAGTTCGGCGTTGATGGTCTCCATGTCGTTCTGCGGGTTGACCGCGCCGTCGACGTGCACGACGTCACCGTCCGCGAAGCCGCGGACGACCTGCGCGATCGCGTCAGCCTCACGGATGTTCGCCAGGAACTTGTTCCCGAGTCCTTCGCCTTCGCTGGCCCCGCGCACGATCCCGGCGATGTCGACGAAGGAGACCGCCGCCGGCAGAATCCGCTCGGAGTGGAAGATCTCTGCGAGCTTGTCCAGCCTCGGGTCGGGCAGGTTCACCACTCCGATGTTCGGCTCGATCGTCGCGAACGGATAGTTGGCCGCGAGCACGTCGTTCTTGGTGAGCGCGTTGAAGAGCGTCGACTTGCCGACGTTGGGAAGACCGACGATTCCGATGGTAAGAGCCACGGGGTACGAGTCTACGCGGCGCCCCCGACACGGGCTGCGACGGATTGCTCCCCGGGTTCAGCGGACGCCCGGCGCGCCGTCGCGGAGACATCCGGGGCCCGCGCGAGGGTGGACACGTGCCCCTGGACTTCACCGCGATCGACTTCGAAACGGCGAACTCGTCGAACGCGTCGGTGTGCGCAGTGGGACTCACCCGCGTCCGAGACGGCCGGGTCGTCGCGTCGACCGGATGGCTCATTCGTCCGCCGGCCGGGCACGACCGGTTCTTCGAGCTCAACACGGGCATCCACGGGATTCGCGCCGAAGACGTCGCCGGCGCTCCCGGCTGGTCCGAGCAGCTGAGTGCGCTGACCGCCTTCATCGGAGACGACGTCGTGGTCGCCCACAATGCGGGGTTCGACATGGCGGTCCTGCGGCGCGCGTGCGAAGTCACGGATCTCGCGTGCCCGGCCTACCGCTATGTCTGCAGTCTGCAGGTCTCGCGGAAGACGTATGACCTGGGCTCGTACCGCTTGCCGCTCGTGGCGGCCGCGGCCGGCTTCCTCGACTTCGCGCACCACGATGCCGCGGCGGACGCCCTCGCGTGTGCACACATCATGATCGACGCGGCGACCCGGGCCGGCGCGCAGGACGTCGTCGAGCTCGCGATGCTCCTGGGAGTGCGGGTGCCCCGGATCCGGGTTCCCGCGCCTGCGGCGCTTTCCACCTGAGGGGAATGTGTGCTGTCGGTGGCGTCGAGTACCGCACCGACACGCCGGCTGCCGTCCTTCGCGGAGATGTCGGTGGCCCTCGGCAGGCTGAACGCATGGATGCCGCTCTCGTCACTGCACTCGTCATCGCCAGCCTGTTGGCCGGTCTGCTCGCCGGCTGGTTCGGCGGGGCCGCCCACAGCGCCGAGCGCGCCGCGCGGGAGCGCGCGCACCTCGTCGCACGCGTCGCCGCCGCCGAGGCCGGGAGCGCGCTGCTCACCGAACAGCTCGAGCAGCAGCGCGCTTTGACACGGGAGCTCAGCACACAGGCACGCGCCGATCTGGCTGCGCGGGACGAGCGCGAGCGGCGCGAGCAGCAGGTCCTCCGCGCCCTCGCGCCCGTGCAGGAGAGCCTTCAGACGATGCAGGGCAAAGTCGATCAGCTCGAGCGTGACCGGCGCGAGCAGTTCGGTTCGCTCGCCGAGCAGCTCCGCCGCGCGCAGGAGTCCGATGAGGCGCTGCGGTCGACGACCGAGTCACTGGCCGGTGCCCTGCGCTCGAATCCCGCGCGCGGCGTCTGGGGAGAGACGCAGTTGCGACGGATCGTGGAATCGGCGGGACTGACCCGCTACGTCGACTTCGAGACGCAGACGACGATCGGATCGGATGCCGGGGTGGGCCGCCCCGACCTCGTCGTGCGCCTGCCCGGCGACAAGGCGCTGGCCGTCGACGCGAAAGTGCCGTTGGGGGCCTATCTCGAGGCGAGCACGATTCCCGTCACCGCGATCGGTGCGGAAGGCGCCCGACGCAGAACTCTTCTGGAGCAGCACGTGAAGGCGGTACGCGGGCACGTGGACGCTCTCGCGAAAAAGGCGTACTGGGCAGGACTGTCCTCCAGTCCCGAGTTCGTCGTCTGCTTCATTCCAAGCGAGTCGCTGCTGGCCGCCGCGCTCGAAGAAGACCCCGCGCTGCTGGACTACGCCTTCGGGCGGCGTGTCGCGCTCGCCTCGCCCGTGAACCTCTGGGCGGTGCTGAAGACGGTCGCCTACACCTGGACCCAGCAGGACGTGTCGGACGAGGCGCGAACCCTGTTCGCTCTCGGCAGCGAGCTGTACCAGCGGCTGAGCACTCTGACCGGTCACGCCGACGATCTCCGCCGCGCGATCGAGCGCACGGTCGACAGCTACAACCGATTCGCGGGCTCGCTTGAGACCCGCGTGCTCGTAACCGCGCGCAAATTCCCCGGCATCGACGAGACCCGGCTCGACGCGGTCACCGCCCCGGCACCCGTCGAGACGACGCCGCGAAAGCTCACGGCTCCGGAGTTCACCGCGCCGGAATTCAGCTCGATGGGGGCTGATCTGGGCGACGTGCGCAGTCGACTCCAGGATGCGGCGAAGGCGCACTCCGGCGAGTCAGATGCTTCACTCGATCTCGGCGCGGACGACCCGATCAGCCGGGAAAGAAGTTGAGAAGCCCCACGACGGAGATCGACACAAACAGGAAGGCGCCGATCATCCACCACGCGTTGACCTGGTGATCGTCCGGCATGCGCCGACGCAGGAGCACGTCGGGACGCCGTGCGGGGTCGATCGGGACGGTGATCTGGCCGGTGCGCGGACTGTTCGATGGAGTGGACATGTGACCCCCGGAGTGTGTGTGGACGATCAACGTGTCTCCGATGACACCAGTGCCAGTCTGACAGACCGAGCCGCCGGTTTCCTGTGCGCCGCCGCGCGTCGGCCGATCAGACCCGCCCGCTCACAACCACTTCGACGCCAGGTGCTCCGAAGTGATGCGACGGAGCGTGCCGGAGACCCCGCGAAGCACGACGCTCTCGCTGATGAGGTAGTCCGGACCGGACCGGCGCACACCACTGACCAGTTCGCCGTTGGTCACACCGGTCGCCACGAAGATCGTGTTCGTGCCCTTCACCAGCTCGTCCGCTTCGTAGACATAGTCGTCGAGTTTGAGGCCGGCGTCGATGCCCTTCTGCTTCTCATCGTCGTCGCGCGCCCAGAGCCGCCCCTGGATGTGCCCACCGAGCGCCTTGATCGCGCACGTCGTGGCGACCCCCTCGGGGCTGCCGCCGATTCCGATGCACATGTCGGTGCGCGCGTTGTACCGCGCGGCATTGATTCCGCCGGCCACGTCACCGTCGCTCATGAGGCGCGTGCCGGCGCCGGCGGCCCGGATGTCGTCGATCAGCTGCGCGTGGCGCGGACGGTTCAGCACCGACACGACGAGCTCGTCGATCGGCTTGTCCAGCGCTTTCGCCAGCCGGCGGATGTTCTCGCCCACCGGCAGGCGGATGTCGACGACCCCGACGCCGGCGGGCCCGGTGACGATCTTGTCCATGTAGAAGATAGAGGATGCATCCAGCATGGCGCCGCGGTCGGCGACGGCGAGCACTGAGAGCGCATTGTTGCGTCCTTCGGCCGTCAGCGTCGTGCCGTCGATGGGGTCCACCGCGATGTCGCACTGCGGGCCGCGCCCGGTCCCGACGCGCTCACCGTTGAACAGCATCGGCGCATGATCCTTCTCCCCCTCACCGATGACGATCACGCCATCGAAGTTCACGGTGTTGAGGAAGGCGCGCATGGCGTCGACGGCGGCGCCATCGGCGAGTTCCTTCCGTCCTCGCCCGATGAAAGGCACGGAACGGATCGCCGCGGCCTCCGTCGCCCGCACCAGCTCCAGTGCGAGGTTGCGGTCGGGATGCAGGGGACTCATGTCCGCGGTCAGGCTCACCATGACCACCAGCCTAGGTCTCAAGCGCGGCCGTGGGGAGAAGGTCCCGGCATCCATCGACGAAGAAATCGCGATTCTTCTCGCAGGGGAAAGCCGTTTCCGGCGCGGCCCCCATCGCGGCTGCGGCGCCGCCTTCGGTAGGCTGACGGTGGGAGCCGCCGCCGACCTGTGCACCCCTGAAGAGACCTGTGCACCCCTGAACACACCAGAGCAGACCTGAGGAGCAGACATGCCCGTCGCAACCCCCGAGCAGTACGCCGAGATGCTGGACCGCGCGAAGACCGGTGGGTATGCGTTCCCCGCGATCAACGCCGCCAGCTCACAGTCGATCAACGCCGTCCTCCAGGGATTGTCCGAGGCCGGCTCCGACGGCATCATCCAGGTCACCACGGGCGGCGCCGACTACTTCGCCGGCCACACCGTAAAGGGTCGCGCGACCGGCGCGATCGCCTTCGCGAAGTTCGCGACCGAAGTCGCGAAGAACTATCCGATCACCGTCGCGCTGCACACCGACCACTGCCCCAAGCCCGCGCTCGAAGACTTCGTGCTCCCGCTGATCGCGGCGTCGGAGGATGAGGTCAAAGCCGGACGCAACCCGCTGTTCCAGTCGCACATGTGGGACGGTTCGGCGGTCACTCTGGACGAGAACATCGAAATCGCCCAGCAGCTCCTCCCCCGACTCAAGGCGATCAACGCGATCCTCGAGGTCGAGATCGGCGTCGTCGGCGGCGAAGAGGACGGCATTCGGCACGAAGGCTCCAACGAGGCGCTCTACACGACCACCGCCGACGTGTCGAAGTTCGTCGACGCGCTCGGTCTCGGCGAGCAGGGCCGATACATCGCCGCCCTGACCTTCGGGAACGTCCACGGCGTCTACAAGCCCGGCAACGTGAAGCTGCGCCCCGAGCTCTTGGGTGAGATTCAGGCGGGCATCGCCGAGAAATCGGGAACCGGCCCCCTGCCGCTCGACCTCGTCTTCCACGGCGGCAGCGGCTCGACCTCCGACGAGATCGCACTTGCGGTCGCCAACGGCGTGATCAAGATGAACATCGACACCGACACCCAGTACGCCTTCACGCGATCGGTCGCCGGCTTCATGTTCCAGAACTACGACGGCGTGCTCAAGGTAGACGGCGAAGTGGGCAACAAGAAGGCCTATGACCCGCGCGCGTGGGGCAAGATCGCCGAGTCCGCGATGGCCGCTCGCGTCGTCGAGGCGACGCAGCAGCTCGGTTCGGCCGGACACTCGATCAGCGCCTGACCCTCGGCACGTCGAATGCCCCGACCGTCGCGGGCCGGGGCATTCGTCGCTCTCAGATGGTCACCCGGCTCCGCCGCTGAAGAAGCCGTAGACCACGGGATCGCCGATCAGCGGAACCGTCAGGCATACGCTCACGATGATGAAGCTGACCGCCGCGCCGGCGACCGGAATCCACCAGCTGAGCCGACGCGCAGTGACCGAGCGCCATGCGAAGACGACGGTCAGCACCCATCCGAAGGCGAAGGCACCCGCGCCGATCCGACCCCACAGGTCACCCTGGGCGGTGTTGGTGAAGGTCCCGTCAATGCCGGCGAGGCCCATCCACGTCTCGGCGAACCCCGAGAAATCCCATAGTTGGGGTACCGCGCTGAGGACCGTGACGAGGCCATACGCCAACAAGGCCACTGTGACGACGCGGTCGACGGTGCGACGGCGCACGGGAGCGGATGCCCTGGGCGCCACAGGCACCGTCGGCGCAACTCCCCTCGGATCGCCCTGGCGCACGGGCTCCCGGATGCTCGCCTGCTGCTGCTCAGGACTCGCGTACTCCCCATACTGCGGCCGGGGCCGCGAATCGGGTTCTTCCCCCGCGGGGGTGCTCACGAGCGACGCCCGCCCAGTGCTCGTTCGTCGCGCCGCCCGCCGGCAGCGTGGCGCAACTCCTTCGGGAGCGAGAACATGAGATCTTCCTCGGCCGTGCGCACCTGCTCGACATCGCCGTAGCCGGCGCCAGCCAACTCGAACAGCACTTCTTGCACGAGCACCTCCGGCACGGAGGCTCCGGAGGTCACGCCGACCGTCTCGACTCCATCGAGCCAAGACTGTTCGATCTCGTGCGCATAGTCGACGCGATACGCCGACTTCGCACCGTACTCGAGCGCAACCTCGACGAGCCGCACGCTGTTGGACGAGTTGGCCGACCCGACGACGATGACCACGTCGGCATCCTTCGCGACCTTCTTGATCGCCACCTGACGGTTCTGGGTGGCATAGCAGATATCATCCGACGGCGGGTCCTGCAGCTGAGGAAAGCGGGCGCGAAGCCGCCGCACGGTCTCCATCGTCTCATCGACCGACAGCGTGGTCTGAGAGAGCCACACGACCCTGGACGGATCGCGCACCTGGACGGTGTCGGCCTCATCCGGCGAGCCGACGATCGTCACGTGCTCGGGTGCCTCCCCGGCGGTCCCCTCGACCTCTTCGTGCCCGACGTGGCCGATCAGGAGGATCTCGACGTCATCGCGTGCGAAGCGGACAGCCTCACGGTGCACTTTGGTCACGAGCGGGCATGTCGCGTCGATCGCGCGCAGACCCCGATCGGCCGCGTCGCTGACGACCGCAGGCGAGACGCCGTGAGCGCTGAAGACCACGTGCGACCCTTCTGGGACTTCGTCGACCTCATCGACGAAGATCGCGCCCTTGGCTTCGAGCTCGGTCACGACGTGAATGTTGTGCACGATCTGCTTCCGCACGTACACGGGTGCCCCGAAGCGTTCGAGCGCCTTCTCGACGGCGATCACGGCGCGATCCACCCCGGCGCAGTAGCCGCGCGGCGAGGCCAGCAGGACCTTCTTGTGTCCGAGGACCGGGATATCCTGAAGCCGTCCGCGCGGGCCGGGGACGTGCGGCAGCGGGAGTCGGACGGCAGTTGAGCTCACTCCTCGATTGTATTGATCCGCGTCCGTGTAAAGGCCGTGTGGAGCGGGAGGGATGCCATGACATCGTTCGAGTCGGCGCCGGGAGAGACCCCGCCCCCGGACGCCGTCCACCCTCGGGACTCCTCACCGGAGACCCCGACCTCTGTCGCACGGCTGAACGAGACGATCCGCGATTTCGTTCAGCGCTGGAGCGCCGTGTGGGTCGAGGGGGAGATCACGGCTTGGAACGTGCGCGGCGGGCACGTCTTCGGGCGCCTGAAAGACGCCTCCGGAGAGGCGATGATCTCCTTCCGGCTGTGGTCCTCCACGCTCCAGCGCCTGCCCGATACGCTGCGCAGCGGCGACCGTGTCGTCGCGTGCGTCAAGCCGGATTACTTCGTGAAGTCAGGCGACTTCAGCTTCACCGTCTCGTCGATGCGTCACACCGGGCTCGGCGATCAACTCGAAAAGCTCGAGCGTCTGCGCGCGCAGCTGCGTTCGGAAGGACTCTTCGATCCGGCGCGGAAGAAGCCTCTGCCGTTCCTGCCCACCGTGATCGGGCTCATCACCGGCGAGCGCAGCGACGCTGAGAAGGACGTGCACCGCAACGCCGAGCTGCGCTGGCCGCACGTGCGCTTCCGGACGATCCACGTTGCTGTCCAGGGCGACCGCTGCGTTCCCGAGACCCTGGGCGCGCTGACGATGCTGGATGCCGACCCCGAGGTGGACGTCATCATCATCGCGCGCGGCGGCGGCGATCCCCAGACCCTGCTCGGCTTCAGCGACGAGAGGCTGCTGCGAGCGGTGGCGGCGGCATCCACGCCCATCGTCTCTGCGATCGGCCACGAGAATGACCACCCGCTGCTGGATGAGGTCGCCGACCTTCGCGCCTCCACGCCGACCGATGCCGCGAAGAAGGTCGTGCCGGACGTCGCCGAGCAACGTGCGATCGTCGAGCAGCTCCGCTCCCGCGCGCGAACGCGCGTCACTCAGCGCGTCAGCCACGACATCGCCCAACTCGAGCAGCTGCGCACCCGCCCGGTGTTGCGCTCCCCCGAGTCGATGCTGACCAGCCGCACGCACGAGCTCTGGGCGCTCCGCTCCCGGGGACGAGACCTGGTCGGCCGGAGCCTGGAGTCCGCGGATCGGCAGGCGACCCAGCTGCGGGCATCGCTGCGCGCGCTCTCCCCGGGCGCGACCCTCGGGCGCGGCTACGCCATCGCGCGCACCGGCGAGGGCGTCATCGTGCGCAGCGCCACCCAGGCGCCCACCGGGAGCACGCTGGTCGTCACGGTGGCTCGCGGATCGTTTGCAGCGCTCTCGGAAGGAGAGCTCGCTGAGGTGCCGCCGGGTGGGGAAGCCGCACACGGCGACTCTAGGATGGACTCATGATCAGCGATGATGCCATCGACGTCGCGAGCCTCTCTTTCGAGCAGGCCCGCGACGAGCTCGTGCGTGTCGTCGCCGAGCTGGAGCAGGGCGCACCGACGCTTGAGCAGTCGCTGACGCTGTGGACGCGCGGCGAAGCGCTCGCGGCCCGGTGTGAGGAATGGTTGCGGGGCGCGAAGCAGCTGCTGGAGGCATCTCGGCCGTCGGGCGCGGAGTCGTGATGGCTTCTGCTCCCCGCGTCGTGGCCGAACTCGGCCGTCCGGAGACCCCGGGGGAAACCGCGGCGCGCAAGGCCGCGTCATCGGCCGCCTATCGCTCGAGCAAGACGTTTCGCAACCTCATCGTCGCGCTCCTGGTCATACTCGCGGTCGTCGCCATCGTCATCTTGGGCGTCCCCCGGGGCGCGTTGCCCGAAGCCGAGCCGGCCGATGTCGCCGGATCCGCGTCCGCCGCGTCCGCCTCGGTCGGACGGACACTCCTCGTTCCCGAGGTCCCGGAGCAGTGGCGTGCCAACTCGGCCCGGCTGGAGGGCAGCAGCATGTGGCGCGTCGTATACGCACCACCGGAAGGCTTCGTGCGTGTCGCGCAGGGGCTCGGCGTCGGTCCGTCGTGGGTCTCTGAAACACTCGGGGGCCTGGCTCCGACCGGCACGGTGACGATCGACGGCATCGCCTGGGACGAGTACGTGATCCCGGGTTCGGCGCAGTCCGCCGCGATCTCCTATGCCCTCGCGACGGATGCCGGTGCCGACACCGTTCTGATCTACGGCTCTTCGGACCCGGCGACCGCTGCGGTCGCGGCGGAGGGCGTCACCGATCAAATCCGCGGCCTGCGCGGGGAATCGCCGTGACCGCAGAGCGTCCCGAACCGAACGCGGTCTGGGACGAGATCCGCCTGGGGAATGAACGCTTCGTCAGAGGCGAGCCCCGGCATCCGCGCCAGGATGTCGAGCGGCGGAACGAGCTCGCTCACGCCCAGACGCCGCGGGCGGCGCTGTTCGGCTGCTCCGATTCGCGCCTGGCCGCCGAGATCATCTTCGATCAGGGCCTCGGTGACCTCTTCGTCGTCCGCAATGCCGGCCAGGTGGCGTCGGACTCCGCGATCGCCAGCCTCGAGTATGCCGTCGCGATCCTCGACGTCTCGCTGATCATCGTGCTGGCCCACGACGAGTGCGGCGCCGTGCGGGCCGCGATCGATTCGACCGCTTCGGATGCCCCCGAGCTCCCGTCGCAGATCTGGCGCCTGATCGCCAGGATCGTGCCTGCCGCCCGGACGGTCCTGCGCCGCACGCCCGGAGCGACCCCGCAGAACCTCGACGCCGAACAGGTCGGCCGTGAACACCTGAAGAACACGGTCGATGATCTTCTGGCGTCGTCCCGACTCATCAGCGAGGCGGTCGAAGCGGGCCGCCTGGCCATCGTCGGCTCAAACTACCGGCTGAGCGAAGGCACGACCATCCCGCAGGTGATGGTCGGGCTCGAATCGTGAACTCCCCCACTGACACACACCGAGCAGACAAGGACGTGACCGCAATGACCGCCGCCACCGAATACCGCATCGAGCACGACACGATGGGCGAGGTACGCGTCCCCAAGGACGCGCTCTACGCCGCGCAGACGCAGCGGGCCGTCGAGAACTTCCCGATCTCCGGTGACCGGCTCGACCCCGCCCAGATCGTCGCGCTCGCCCGCATCAAGAAGGCGGCCGCCCTCACGAACAAGGCGCTCGGCACGCTCAATGACCGCATCGCCGACGCCATCGCCCGCGCCGCCGACCAGATCATCGCGGGCGCGTATCGCGATCAGTTCCCGATCGACATCTACCAGACCGGCAGCGGCACCTCATCGAATATGAACATGAACGAGGTGCTCGCGACGCTCGCGACACGCGACCTCGGCGAGGCCGTGCACCCGAACGACCACGTGAACGCATCGCAGTCTTCCAACGATGTGTTCCCCACGTCGGTGCACATCGCCGTCACACAGGCCCTCATCGACGATCTCATTCCGGCACTGGACCACCTCGCCGTCTCACTGGAGACCAAGGCGGAGCTCTGGAAGAACGCCGTGAAGTCAGGACGCACCCACCTGATGGACGCGACTCCGGTCACCCTGGGCCAGGAGTTCGGCGGCTATGCTCGCCAGATCCGCCTCGGCATCGAGCGTGTGCAGGCCGTGATCCCCCATGTCGCCGAGGTGCCGCTGGGCGGCACCGCGGTGGGCACCGGCATCAACACACCGGTCGGTTTCCCGCAGAAGGTCATCGCCCTGATCGCCGACGAGACCGAACTGCCCATCACGGAAGCCAAGGACCACTTCGAGGCGCAGGCCAACCGCGATGGGCTCGTCGAGGCATCCGGCGCCCTGCGCACGATCGCCGTCTCGCTGACGAAGATCAACAACGACATCCGCTGGATGGGATCAGGCCCGAACACCGGCCTGGGCGAACTGCACATCCCCGACCTCCAGCCGGGCTCCTCGATCATGCCCGGCAAGGTGAATCCGGTCGTCCCGGAGGCGACGCTCATGGTCTGTGCGCGCGTGATCGGCAATGACGCGACGATCGCCTGGTCCGGAGCGTCGGGCCTCTTCGAACTCAACGTCGCCATTCCGATCATGGGCACCGCCCTGCTCGAATCGATCCGCCTGCTGTCCAACTCCATGCGCGTCCTCGCCGACACGACCATCGATGGCCTCGAGGCGAACGTCGAGCGCGCCGCCGCCTACGCCGGGATGTCGCCGTCGATCGTCACGCCGCTGAACAAGCTCATCGGGTACGAAGCCGCGGCGAAGATCGCCAAGCACTCGGTCGCCCAGGGGATCACGGTGCGTGAAGCGGTCATCGCCCTCGGCTACGTCGAGCGCGGCGAATTGACCGAGGCGCAGCTCGATGAGAAGCTCGATCTGCTGTCGATGACCCGCGCGGGGTGATAGTCAGACCGTGAACCGGATGCCGGCTACGCCGTCGCGGCGCACCCGCACGCTGGGGCTGATCCTGGCGCTCGTCGCTGCGGGATTCGCGTTGACAGCGCTGACAATGGGCATCTCCTTTGCGCTCACCGGCCAGACCCTGATGTGGACGGCCGTGCTGGTTTACGCCCTCATGAGTGCATTGACGCTCGCGGTGACGGCGATTGCCGGCTGGGTCATTCTGGGTGAGGCGCCGATCGAGCGCAGCGGCGATCCGGTGGAAGGATCCTTCGACGCGCAGCGGCGTCTGCTGGATGACGTCCGGCACGAGCTGAAAACGCCGATCACCATCGTGCGCGGTCACCTCGAAGTGATGGACCCCACCGACGTCGAAGACGTCACCGCCATCCGCGACCTCGGCATCGCCGAACTCGATCGCATGGCGAGACTCATCGGCGACATCGATCTGCTCGCTGCGGTCGAGACCGACCGCCTCACGATGAGCGACGTGGACCTCACCGTGCTCACGCAGCAGATCTCCGAGCTCGTCTCGGTGATACCGGCCCACGAGTGGCGCACAGAGCAGCGGGCCGAGGGTGTCATCCGAGGAGATCGCGACCGGCTGCTGCAAGCCTGGCTGCAGCTGGCCGACAACGCGGCGAAATACACACCTCCCGGCAGCCCGATCGAGTTGGGCAGTGCCCTGCACGGGTCGGGAGCCCAGCTGTGGGTGCGCGACCATGGTGCGGGAATCCCGCACGCCGTCCGCCACCGCATCTTCGGCAGATTCGACCGCGGCGCCGGAAAACGCACCGTCGGCGGTTCGGGGCTGGGGCTTGCGATCGTCGACGCGATCGCGAAGTCGCACGGCGGTCATTGCTCGGTCGCCGACACGCCGGGCGGGGGCGCCACCTTCACGATCGAGATCCCCATCGGCACGCGCGCGAGCCTTCCCTCGCCCGTTCGCGCCGGCGATGTCGTACTCCAACGAGAGGCCTCCGGATGACCCGCATCCTCGTCGTCGATGACGAACCCCAGATCGTCTCCCTCGTCTCACGAAGCCTGAACGCTGAGGGTTTCGACACCGTGTCCGCCGAGGACGGCGCCGAGGCGCTGGAGCGTGCGCAGGCGGGAGACATCGATCTGATCGTGCTCGATGTGGGACTGCCGAGCATGGACGGCTTCGAGGTCCTGCGACTGCTCCGCGGCGCGGGGGAGCGGATGCCGGTGATCATGCTGACCGCCCGAAGCTCTGCCCACGATGCTGTCGAGGGTCTCGACGCCGGGGCGAGCGACTACGTCCCGAAGCCGTTCTCGGTGGCGGAATTGCTCGCCCGCGTCCGCTCGCGGCTGCGAGAACACACCGGCTCCCTGACGATGAGTCTCACCCGCGACGATGTGACGCTGGACATCCTGGCCCGCCGGACGACGGTGGCCGGCCGCGAGATCGATCTCTCGGCGCGTGAGTTCGCTCTCGCCGAGCAGTTTCTGCGTCATCCGAGGGAAGTGCTCACGCGCGAAGTGCTGCTCAGCAGAGTGTGGGGCATGGACTTCGATCCAGGGTCCAACGTGGTCGATGTGTACGTGCGGTACCTGCGTGCGAAGCTCGGCGCCGGGCACATCGTCACGGTCCGCGGCGAGGGCTACCGCTGGGAGTGACAGACGGCCCCCGGGCGTCATCCGGGGGCCGTCTGGACTCGCCGATGGTCAGCTCAGCTCGCCCTGCTCCAGCAGTTCTGTCACGAGGGCTGCGATCGCCGAGCGCTCCGAGCGCACGAGGGTCACGTGCCCGAAGAGCTCGTGACCCTTGAGCGTCTCGATGACAGAGGCGATGCCGTCATGACGACCGACCCGCAGGTTGTCGCGCTGGCCGACGTCGTGAGTCAGGACCACACGGGAGTTCTGCCCCATCCGGCTGAGCACCGTCAGCAGCACGTTGCGCTCGAGCGACTGGGCTTCGTCGACGATCACGAACGCATCGTGCAGCGACCGGCCGCGGATGTGCGTGAGCGGCATGACCTCCAGCAGGCCCCGGGCCACGACCTCTTCCAACACGTTGCCTGTGACGACGGAGCCGAGTGTGTCGAAGACGGCCTGTCCCCACGGGCTCATCTTCTCGGCCTGGTCGCCCGGGAGGTAACCGAGCTCCTGGCCTCCGACGGCGAACAGCGGGCGAAACACGATGATCTTCTTCTGCTGCTGCCGCTCGAGCACCGCCTCAAGACCCGCGCACAGCGCGAGAGCCGACTTGCCCGTTCCCGCGCGACCGCCGAGCGACACGATGCCGACCTCGGGATCCAGCAGCAGGTCGATAGCGATGCGCTGCTCGGCGGAGCGGCCGTGAAGGCCGAAGACATCCCGGTCGCCCCGAACGAGCTTGTACTCGCCGTCGCCGGTGACGCGACCGAGCGCCGAGCCCCGCTCGGAATGGATCACGAGTCCGGTGTTCACCGGCACACCGCGAACGTCATCGCTCGCGGCCACTTCGGTCTCGTACAGGTCGCTGATGTCATCGCCGGAGACATCGAGGTCGGCGATCCCGGTCCACCCGGAGTCGACCGCCTGCTCGGCGAGGTACTCCTCGGCGTGGATGCCGAGTGACGCCGCCTTCACGCGCATCGGCAGATCCTTGGAGACGACCGTCACGGCCTGCCCTTCCTGTGCCAGGTGCACCGCAACCGACAGGATGCGCGTGTCGTTGTCGCCGAGACGCATCCCCGCCGGAAGGACCGACGGGTCGGTGTTGGCGAGGTCGACGCGCAGAGTGCCGCCCTCGCCGACCGGGACGGCAAAGTCCAGCCGGCCGTGCTCGACACGCAGTCCGTCGAGGTGGCGCAGAGCCTGGCGGGCGAAGTAGCCGAGCTCCGGGTCGTGCCGCTTGCCCTCGAGCTCGGTGATGACGACCACCGGGACGACGACGGAGTGCTCTGCGAAGCGGAAGAAGGCCCGTGGATCACTCAGCAGGACTGACGTATCCAGCACGTAGGTGCGAAGATCCTGGTCGGCGATGCTGTCGTCGCCGAATCCGATCCGGCTCTGCTGCTCTCGTGCTCTGGTGGTCATAACCCACTCCCGCCCCGGGTGGAAAACACCCGGCAGTTTCGAGTCGGCCGTGGGCCACGAGTCAGTGGAAGGCCGACTCGACCGGGCGCCTTGCCCGATGTGATGAACGTACGTGCGACGGTGGATCGACCGCCACACCGACACGCCACCTGCAGGTTGCCGGATTGTTAATTCTCGGTCGCGTGCGAGTCACCGAGGACCTCGATGACGATGTCCTCCGGGACGGTCTCGACGACGGAACTCGCGCGCCGCGCGGCCGCATCCGCAAGCGCGTCGCCGAGCATCATCACGGTGTCCGCTCCGGTGCCCACGTGCGGCGACACGCGGATCGTCGCACCGCGCGCGGTGACTGTGACGCCGTGATTGGCCAGCGTAGCCGCGAAGGCTGCGGCATCCTGCGCCACCGGGAAGAGCGTCACAATGCCCGCGTGGGCGTCCCGCGGCGTGAGGACCGGCACCTCGTGGCGATCGGCGAGGGTGATGATCTCCTCCGCCCGCTCATGCAGCTCGGCGGCGACCACGGCGACACCCACGTCCTCGAGCTCACGCAGCGCCGCCGCGAGCCGCGAAGCGGCGAGCGGGTCGGGAGGAGCGATCGAGAAGGCGGCGGCGGAATCGAGTGTCGCGGGGACTCCGAGTGCGCTCACGTCGCCCACCATGCCCGAGATACCCGAGAGCACCGGAACGATACGCTCCTGTGCGCGTGCTGAGAAGCGCGCGAATCCCGTACCGCGTCCCGCGCGCAGCCACGTGTAGCCATTGCCGGCCACGAGGTCAGCGGCCGTCCAGTCCACGTCTACGACGCCGAACGCCTGCATCGCGTCGACGAGCAGCAGACGATCGCCGATCGCATCGCGAATCCCGGCGAGGTCGAGCAGTGCGCCTGTGCGGAAATCGACGACGCTCACCGCGATGGCCGTCACATCATCGGTGAGCGCTTCCACGATCGAATCGATCGTGACGATGCCCTCCGGCGGGTCGATCTCACGAACAGCAAGTCGGCCGCGGGCCGCCGCGGCCCGATGAGCACTCACACGGATCGCCGGGAATTCCTGGCTCGGCACCACCACCGTGCCGCTGAGGCCGAACATCGCCTGGAACAGGCTGTGCGTGGTGGACGGCTGGAGGACGACCTCGTCTGCCGAGGCGCCGAGAAGGCGTGCGAGACGCCCTCGAGCCTCCGCGATCCGTTCACCGACGAGTTCGATGCCCGATCGACGTCCCGTGCCGAGCAGCTCGGCGTCGGCACACATCTCGCTCAGCACCGTCGGCGAGAGCGGGCCGAATGCCGCCCAGTCCAGGTACCCCGGTGCGGCACCGAAAGTGTCGACATATGGCTCGAGGTGGCTCACCCCCCCATTCTGTCACGGGCGGGGCATTCGGCCTTCAGCTGCCGTAGCGGCGGTCGCGCGTTGCATAATCGCGGATCGCGCGGAGAAAGTCGACTTCCCGAAGGTCGGGGCCGAGTGCTTCGACGAAGTAGAACTCGGAATGGGCGGACTGCCACAGCAGGAAGTCACTCAACCTCTGCTCCCCGGAGGTGCGGATCACCAGATCGGGGTCGGGCTGCCCGCCCGTGTACAGGTGCTCACCGATCTGTTCGGGCGTCAGGCTCGCAGCCAGCTGCTCGAGCGAGCCGCCCCGCGCCTGGTGCTGCGAGATGATGCTGCGAACGGCATCCACGATCTCACCGCGCCCACCGTACCCGACAGCGAGGTTGACGTGCAGTCCGGCATTGCCGGCCGTGCGGTCCTCCGCCGTGCGCAGGACTCCCGCGAGATCCGGAGGCAGGATCTCGGCCCGGCCGACATGCTGAACCCGCCAGCCGGGCTCGTGGGAGAGTTCTTCGGCCAGCTCGGCGATGATCTCGATGAGGTCGGCGATCTCCTGCGAATCGCGCTTGGTCAGGTTATCGGTGGAAAGCAGATAGAGCGACACGACCCGGATGCCGAGATCATCGCACCATCGCAAGAACTCATGCATCTTCGCCGCTCCCGCGCGGTGCCCGTCCGCGACCGACCGATAGCCGGCTTGCCGCGCCCAGCGCCGGTTGCCGTCGATCATCATGGCGACGTGGTGCGGGACCGCGTCGGCGGTGAGCCGTCGCCGTAGCCGCGAACTGTAGAGCCGGTAGAGGAAGCCTCTCCCCTCGTCCGCGCCCGTCGGTGTCACCCCCCTACGCTATCGCGGGCGCGGCGAGAGCAGGAGCGTCGCGGCGGGTGACCGGGCGTAGGCTCAGGGCGTGACCCGATCCGCATCCGGCCAGGGCGCCGACCTGGAGCCCGAACGCCGCGCAGACGCGGGTGCTGAGATGCCCCAGCTTCCGCTCCTCGAGGCCGCAAGCGGGGCCGATCCGCTCGACATCACGCCCACGTGGCGCGGGTGGATCCATGCCGGGACGTTCCCGGTGGCCGTTGGTGCGGGGATCGTCCTGATCGTCCTCGCGGAAGGAGCGCCGGCCAAGTGGGCCTCGGCCGTGTTCATGGCCACGTCACTGCTGCTGTTCGGCAACTCGGCGCTCTACCACCGATTCAACTGGCGCCCGAAGACCAAGGCTGTGCTGAAGCGCATCGATCACGCCAACATCCTGCTGCTGATCGCCGGTACCTATACACCGATCGCCGTGCTTGCGCTCCCGCCGGACAAGGGCGCGCTCCTGCTGATCCTGGTGTGGACGGGGACGCTCCTCGGCATCGTGTTCCGCGTCTTCTGGATCGGCGCCCCCCGCTGGCTCTACCTCGCGCTGTACCTCGCGCTCGGCTGGGCGGCCGTCATGTACATGGTGGACCTGTTCCTCGCCAGCGTCGCGATGATGGTGCTCGTCATCATCGGCGGCCTGCTCTATACCGCCGGCGCGATCGTCTACGGCATGAAGCGGCCGAACCCATGGCCCGGACACTTCGGGTTTCACGAGATCTTCCACGTCTGCACGGTTCTGGCGTTCCTCTGCCATTGGGCGGCGTGCCTGCTGATCGCGCTGAAGCCGCTGGCCCCGTCGCTGGGACTACCGGGCTGAGACGACGATCAGCGCCTCAGGTCGAGGTCGTCCTCGTGGTTCGTGTCAGTCGCGGCCGCCTCACCCGGCGCGTGCGCCCCCTCTTCCGCATCGAGCTCGGCGGTGATATCGGCGCGGTAGCCGGCGCGCCGGATGCGGCGAAGCATGTCGATGAGGAGAAACACGACCGCGATGGCCAGCAGCGCGATCGCCAGGAAACCCGCGAAGCCCGGCGTGATCACATCGGGGTCGACGGTACTGATGGGCGTCGGCGTCGCGAAATCGGACCGCACGATCTGGGCGGCGAGCGGTGAGTGCGTCAAAGCGTGCATCAGTCCTTCAGTTCACGTGCGGAGCGCTTAGCCTGGAAGTCCAGCCTAGAACGGGAACGGAAGCTACATGACAACCGCCGCGACAAAGGAGCTCCTCGACGATCGCTACGGTCGTCGCCGCGGCCCGGGCCGTCGCATCGGCTGGATCGTGCTGGGACTCGTGGCCGCGGCCGTCGTCGGGTCCTTGGCGTGGACCACCGTCACCTCGGCGATCGACACCGTCGACGTCAACACCACCGGCTTCACGGTCCACGATCCGCACACCGTGTCGATACAGTTCCAGATCACCGTGCGCCCCGGAGTTCCGGTTGCCTGCGCGCTCGAGGCCCAGGACACCGAGCACGGAGTCGTCGGCTGGCGGATCGTGGAGTATCCGGCATCCGACGAGCACAGCCGCGCCTTCGACGAAACAGTGCCCACGACGGCAGAAGCGACGACCGGTTTGGCCGCGTCCTGCTGGATCCCGTAGGCTGGAACGATCTCATCGCCCTGGCTGTCGCCGGGGCGTTTGGCTTATCGTCCCGACTGCCCCGATCAAAGGAGATGACGTGTCCAGCGACAGCGCCGAGACCTTTCTCACCCAGGAGGCGTATGACCGCCTGGCCGCCGAATACGAACACCTCTCGACGACGGGGCGCGAAGAGATCGCGAAGCGCATCGAGATCGCCCGCGAAGAGGGCGATCTGAAAGAGAACGGCGGCTACCACGCCGCGAAGGACGAACAGGGCAAGCAGGAAGCACGTATCCGCACTCTCGCGCGACTCCTCAAGGACGCCGTCGTCGGTGAAGCACCCGAGGCCGACGGAATCGTGCGTTCAGGCACCGTCGTGACGGCGACCGTCGCCGGCGGCGAGGAGGTCTTCCTTCTCGGCAGTCGAGAGATCGCCGCCGGGTCGGAGCTCGATGTCTACAGCGAAGCCTCACCGCTGGGCGCGGCGATCCTCGGCCTCGCCGAAGGCGAATCGACGTCCTACACCGCACCGAACGGCCGCCAGATCACCGTCGAGATCGTCTCCGTCGCCACCTACACGGGACAGTGAGGCTCAGTCCTCGACGACCCTGGGCGTGAAGCCGGCGTCCTCGAGCACCGAGATGACGTGAGCGCGGTGTTCCTTGCCGCGCGTTTCCACGCTCAGCTGGAGGATCACCTCGCTGATCTGCAGACCCTGCCCGTAGCGCGTGTGCAACACCTCGATGACATTCGCGCCCGCGATCGCCAGCAACTCCGACACGCGGGCGAGCTGCCCGGGGCGATCCGGCAACGGAATCTGGAGAGTCATGTAGCGGCCGGATACCGCCAGTCCGTGCGCGACGATCCGCTGCAGCAGCAGCGGATCGATGTTGCCACCGGAGAGGATCACCGCGGTCGGTCCGCTCACGGTGATCTTTCCTGCGAGAATGGCGGCGACCCCGACGGCACCGGCAGGCTCGACGACCTGCTTGCTGCGCTCGAGGAGTACCAGCAGTCCACGGGCGATGTCGTTGTCGCTGACCGTGACCACCTCATCGACCAGGTCGCTGATGATCGCGAACGGGAGGTCGCCCGGGCGCGCGACGGCGATGCCGTCGGCGATGGTCGGAGTCGTCGCGACCTGCAGCGGTTCACCCGCCGCGAGCGAGGAAGGATAGGCGGCGGAGTTCTCCGCCTGGACCCCGATGATCCGCACTGTCCGGCCGTCGCGCTCCGCACGTGCGCGCATGGCGGCCGCAACGCCCGCGATGAGACCCCCTCCGCCGATCCCGACGATCACCGTCTCGACCTCGGGCAGGTCGTCGTAGATCTCGAGGCCCAGCGTGCCCTGGCCGACGATGACATCGCGGTGGTCGAATGGATGGATGAAAACCGCGCCCGTGCGCTCGGCGAACTCGGCCGCTAGCCGGAGGGGAGTCTCCACCGTCTCACCCTCGAGGACGACCTCGGCACCGTAGCCCCGCGTCGCGAGGAGCTTGGGCACCGGCACACCCAGCGGCATGAAGATCGTCGCGGGGATGCCGAGCTTCTGCGCAGCGAGAGCCACTCCTTGGGCGTGGTTGCCGGCCGAAGCGGCGACCACGCCCGAAGAGCGTTCCCCTGCCGTCAACCGAGACAGCCGGTAGGCCGCCCCCCGAATCTTGAACGAGCCCGTCCGTTGCAGATTCTCGAACTTGAGGTAGACAGGCTGCCCGAGCAGATCGGAGAGGTACTCGGAGGCTTCCAAAGGCGTCCGCACGACGACGCCCCGAAGGACTGCGGCTGCTGTCTCGAACTCCGACAGGGTGATCGCATTGCCCTCCAACGCGGTCACGCGGGGTTCCTCCTGCTGCGAGGAACGGTGCTCCAGATGAGATCAGCGGGGCCGAAGCCGTCCTGCTCATCGATGTGGCGATGCGACAGATACACCGCGACGACATTGATGAACGCCGCGAGCGGCACGGCGAAGAGCGCTCCGGGGATACCCGCGATCATTGCACCACCCGCGACCACCAGGACGACCGCGAGGGGGTGGACCTTGACCGCCGATCCCATGAGCAGCGGCTGCAGGATGTGACTCTCGAGCTGCTGTACCGCGAGGACCACGACCAGCATCCACAGGGCGATCCAGGGACCGTTGTAGACGAGGGCCAGGAATACCGCGAGTGCGCCCGTCACGACGGCGCCCACGAAGGGGATGAACGCGCCGAGGAAGACCAGTACGCCGATCGGGATCGCCAGCGGCACGCCCAGCAGGAACGCGCCGAGTGCGATGCCCGTTGCATCGATCGTCGCGACCAGAAGCTGAGTGCGCGCGTAGTTGATCACGGTCTTCCACCCGGCCTGGCTGGCGCGGTCGACGTTCTCGCGTGCCGGCCGGGGAAAGAGCCGCACCACCCAGCGCCAGATCCCGCCGCCGTCCGCGAGGATGCAGATCAGGATGAACAGAGTCAGCAGGACACCGGTGAGGACGTGGCCCACAGTCGAGCCCACCGCGAGCGCCCCCGACCACAGAGAGTCCGCCTGCTGCTGCAGGAAAGAACCCGCCTGTGCGAGGAAGGCATCGATCTGGGCGGAGGTGAGGTGCAGAGGCCCGTCGATCAGGTACTGGCGAAACTGCCCCACGGCCTCGCCGGTGCGCGCCTGGACACTCCCCCATTGCTGGCTGATCTGCCAGATCGCAAGCCACAGCAATCCGCCGATGACGGCGACGGCGCCGAGCACCGCAATCACGATCGAGAGCCATCTCGGCACACGGTGGGCGATCAGCCATGTGAAAGCCGGCCAAAGGAGCGCCGTGATGAGGATCGCCACGAGCAGCGGAATCACCAGGAGCTTGAGTTGGATGATCAGCCAGATGAGGATGCCGACAGCCGCAGCGATGACAACGAATCGCCACGCGTACGCGGTCGTCACCTGGAGTCCCCGCGGCAACGACGACCCGATCTCGGTGGAGACCGACTTGTTGCGGATCGCGTCGAGCAGGGAGCCGCGGGGCTTTTGTTCGGAGCCGCTCATCACCCGAGTCTAGGCGCTCAGAACCGCCCGCCCATCGTCTGCAGGCGGGTGATGCGATCGGCGATCGGCGGATGCGTGGCGAACATGCGCGAGACGACACCCGCGCGCAGCGGATCGCTGATCCAGAGGTGCGCCATCGAGGTGTTCGCCTTCGCGAGGGGCCGACCGTGCTCACCGAGTTTGCGGAGTGCCGAAGCGAGGCCCTCCGGATCCCGGGTGGTCATCGCGCTCGTCGCGTCGGCGAGGTACTCGCGCTGGCGGGAGATCGCGGCCTGAACGAGCCCGGCCAGCAGCGGAGCGACGATCGCGGCGACGACGCCGAAGAGCAGAAAGACGATCTGGGACTGGTTGTTGCCCCCACGGCGACCGCCGCCGAAGAACGCGAACCGCAGGAGGAAGTCGGCGACGATGCCCACTGCGACGACGAGTCCGAAGACCACCAGCGACACCCGGATGTCGTAGTTGCGGATGTGGCCCAGCTCATGGCCGAGGACACCTTCCAGTTCACGGTCGGTCATGAGCTCGAACAGACCGGTCGTCACGGTGATCGCCGCCTCATCCGGCGTGCGCCCCGTGGCGAAGGCATTGGGCGCGACATCCTCGACCACGAAGAGCTTGGGCATGGGGGTTCCGGTGGTGATGCACAGATTCTCGACCAGGCGATAGTAGCGGGGGGCGTCCTGCTGGGTGACCGGAACCGCGCCGGAGAGAGCGAGCGCCTCTCGATCGGCGAAGAAGTACTGCACGGTCGCATATCCCGCGGCGAAGATCAGGATGCCGGCCGAGAGGAACCAGTTGTTTCCTGCCAGCCACCCCGCGAGCAGCCCCACCAAACCGAACGCGAGGATGAATCCGATCAGAATCATCCAGGTATTGCGCTTGTTCCGCGCGATCGCGGAGTACATGTCAGAACTGGATGCGGGGCGGCTCGGCGATCGCGGCGCCGTCCACGACTTCGAAGAACTCACGCTCCGAGAAGCCGAGGTTTCGGGCGAAGAGGTTGTTCGGGAACACTTTGACCTTGGTGTTGAGCTCCCGCACTCCGCCGTTGTAGAACCGGCGAGAGGCCTGGATCTTGTCTTCCGTGTCGACGACCGCCTGTTGGAGCTGGAGGAAGTTCTGACTCGCTTGCAGCTGCGGATAGGCCTCCGCGACCGCGAACAACGACTTCAACGCCTGTTGCATGTGGCCCTCGGCGACACCCGCGTCCGCCGGGGACGACACCGACAGAGTCTCCGCCCGCGCCCGCGTGACATTCTCGAACACGGCCTTCTCGTGAGCCGCGTACCCCTTTACCGTCTCGATGAGGTTCGGCAGCAGATCGGCTCGCCGCTTCAGCTGGACGGTGATGTCACTCCACGCCTCGTCGACGCGCACGTTCAACCCCACGAGCGAGTTGTACGTCGCCCAGAGGTAGATGCCGACGATCACGACCAGTCCGACGAGGATCAGAACCGGAATCAGCCATTCCATAGCGCTCCCATCGCTTGTGTGCTCATCATATCCGGGCCGCGCCGCGCCCGGCAGGCAGGTGGGAGCACTCCCAGCCCATACTCACCCCGAGGGTGCCCCCGCCGGGATTCGAACCCGGACTGAAGCGATTTTAAGTCGCCTGCCTCTGCCATTGGGCTACGGGGGCGTCTGATCAGGGTGGTCCGCCGCTGCGGATGGCCCCCTCAGCATCAGCCCGCGGCGGAGGCTTTCACCTTCGGGTCGACGGCGGAGGCGGATTCGACCGGCGCGGCCGGACGCGGCCGCGCCGCGAACTCCTCGAAGATGTAGCGCGGATGCTGCACCGCCTGCAGTGAGACGTTGTCGCGCCCCAGCCAGAGGTTGTGCCACCAGTCGCCGATGACGCGCCACTTGCGCTCCCACGATGGCATTGCCAGGCCGTGGTAACCGCGGTGAGCGACCCAGGCGATGAAGCCCTTCAACGCGATCTGGTTCGACTGGAAGACCCCGTTGTAGAGACCGAGGCCGGCGACGGCACCGAGGTTGTTGTGGATGTAGTCGCGAGGCACTTCACCACGGAGGACGGCCACGAGGTTCTTCGCGAGCAGCTTCGCCTGGCGCACGGCGTGCTGCGCGTTGGGCACGCAGTAGCCGCCGACACCCTTGCCGGTGAGGTCGGGAACGGCCGAGATGTCACCGGCGGCCCAAGCACCCTGCACGATCTCGTCCTCGGTGCCGACACGCAGATCGGCGCGGGTGCGAATGCGACCACGCTCTTCGACGGGCAGGTCGCTGCCGCGGACGACTGTGGGGTTGGCCATGACTCCGGCCGTCCAGATGATGAGGTCTGTCGGGATCCTCTCTCCGGTGGACAGTTCGACGTTTCCGTCGACGGCGCTCTGCAACTGGGTGTCCAGGTGCACGCTGGCTCCCCGCTGCGCGAGGTTCTTGAGCACCCATTCGCTGGTTTTCAACGACACCTCGGGCATGATGCGTCCCATTGCCTCGACCAGATGGAAGTGGGTGTCCTCGAACCGCAGCTGAGGATAATCCTTCAGAAGTGATGAGGCGAGAGCGCGCGCCTCCGCGAACACCTCGATGCCGGCGAAGCCACCGCCGACCACGACGACGGTCAGCAGCCTGTCGCGTTCGGGACCGGCGGGCAGGTTCGCGGCCCGGTCGAAATTCGTGAGGATGCGGTCGCGGATTGCCACGGCCTCTTCGATCGTCTTCAGGCCGATCGCGTTGTCGGCGATACCGGGAATCGGGAAGGTCCGCGAGACGGCTCCGGCTGTCACGACGACATGGTCATACCGCTCTTGCCACGGGTCACCCTGCTCGGGAGTGATCGTGGCCGTGTGCGCGGCGTGGTCGATTCCCGTGACCTTCGCCGTGATGACCTTGGTCTTCTTCAGGTGGCGCCGCAGCCCCACGATGACGTGACGCGCTTCGATCTCGCCGGCGGCGACCTCCGGCAGGAACGGCTGGTAGGTCATGTAGGGAAGCGGGTCGACGATCGTCACCTGGGCCTCTCCCCTGCGCAGGCGCTTCTCGAGCTTCCACGCCGTGTAGAACCCGGCGTACCCGCCCCCGACGATGAGGATCTTGGGGACGGTACTGGTGGCGGTGCTGCTCACAGGGGAAGAACTCCTTGAATCAACGGCTCGTACTGCGCGGATCGCGCTCCGATCGAATTCGCCGGGCAGCAGCGGTGACGCCGAGCGCCACCAGTATAGCCGCCAGGGTGCCGGCCACGAGCGGCACGGTACCGTACCTCAGCGTGTCCGCGCTCGGGAGCAGCGGGGTGGCTCGCGTGGGAGGCTCGGCCTTCGGCAGCGCAGGAATGATGACCGTGACGCCGCTCTCGCTCGGGGCAGGGGTCGCTTCGGCACGGCGATACAGTCGGATCCACTCGGCGAGATCGCCCATCGGGTTGGTCGACACGGCGGGCACGGAGGAGGTCACCGCGGCAGCAGCATCGACCAGTCCGTAGCCATACAGCGCGTCGGGGACCCGCGACGCTCCGGGAGACGGCCGCGCCGTCCGGATGATCTGGTTGATGACGTTCGCAGCATCCATGTCGGGATACGCGGAGCGCACGAGCGCCGCGACTCCGGCCACGATGGGTGCGGCTCCGCTCGTGCCGTTCCACTCGACGAGCGTGCCGTCAGCCGACACACCGAGGAGTTTCTCACTCGGCGCCGAGATGCCGATCGTGATCCCCTGGGTCGAGGCCTCCTCGCTCGCCACACCTGCCCGATCGACCCCGCCCACGGTGAGGACGCCCGGGATGGTCGCGGGCGCCCCGACCTCCTCGGTGCCCGTGCCCTTGTTGCCGGCGGCGACGATGACGACGACGTCATTCTGAAAGGCGTAGAGGAACGCGTCGTCCCAGCTGCGGTCCCAGTTGAGGGTGTTGGTCGTGAACGACAGGTTGATGACGTCGGCACCGTGATCGACCGCCCAGCGCATCGCGCTTGCGACCTGCTCTACGAACGGAACGTCGGAAGCCGACCCGAATCCGATCGAGATCGCGAGCAGCTGCGCCTCTGGCGCCACCCCGATCATGCCCGTGTCGGCGCCGGTTCCCCGGGCCGCGGCGAGGGACGCCACCCAACTGCCATGGTTCGCGTCGACGGCGCCCACGGGGCTGCGGCCGTCGCTCGAACCGACACCGGAGAAATCCACACCGTCGGCGACAGCGCCGGAGAACTCCGCCGGTCCACGAGCGATGCCGGTATCGATGATGGCGATCCTCGTGCCCGCGCCCTTCGTCGTCGCCCACGCCCGGCGGATACCGTACTCATCCAGCCAGTACTGCGCGCTGCGCACCGGATCGGCGACCGTCGTCCGGCTCACCCGTTCGGGGAGGAGCTCCCCCGTATCGACCTGCGCGGGCACCGCGGCGGCTCCGGTGGCACACACGACGACTACGATGAGGGCGCCCCACGCCCGGGCCAGGCGGACGGTCATGCGCGCCCGAGCTCCGCCGCCGGTGGGCAGGTGCAGCGCGCCGGCGACCAGTCGCCGCGCGCGAGCGCCAAGTCTCCGATCGGGTTCACGCCGGGTCCGGCGGCCAGTGCGTGACCGGCGAGCGCGTGCAGGCACTTGACGCGCGTGGGCATGCCGCCCGCGGAGACACCCTCGATCTCGGGCACATCGCCGTAGACCGCGCGGTCAGCCAGGTATGCCGCGTGTGCCGCCGCGTAAGCCTCGGCGACGGCGTCGTCTTCCGCCAGCAGTTCCGCGAATTCGTTCATGACGTGATCGGCCTCCAGGGCTGACATCGCGGCGGTCGCGCCCGGATGGGTCACATAGTAGAACGTCGGAAACGGGGTGCCGTCGGGAAGGCGGGGTTCGGTGGCGACAACCGTCGGGTTTCCGCACACGCAGCGCGCCGCGACTCCGACGACTCCGCGGACAGGTCGGCCCAATTGCCGACGCATGACCTCGCGGTCGGCCTCGGTGGCAGGGCTGAGAGTCGGATGGAGCACACCGCCAGGTTACCCGGCCGAACGGACGGCGCGCTGGAACGAGTCAGCCGATGGGAACGGTCACGGTCTCGGCTAGGCCGGCGTCGGCGATGGATCGTATGAGCCCCGCCATCCAATCCGTCCGGGTCTCTTCGATGTCGTCGCTCACCGCTGCTTGCTCGTTCGGGATGGCGGTGTCGGGCAGGTCGTTGTACACGAGATACACGACCTCGCCCGGCTTCTGGTAGTACAGGCGTGAGCGCGCCTGCGACGTCACATAAGCGGGATCCGCCCAGCGATCGCGTTCGGCCTGCAGCTGGGCGACCTCGTCGGTGCTCAGCTGCACGGAACGTTCGAGCGCGACGATCTGCTGCCGCTGACCGATGTACGTGCCCACGGTCGGGGCGAGCGTGAACACCGCCAGCACGACAAGCCCCAGCATGATCCCCGTGAAGGCTGAAAACCGGATGCCCCCCACCCATTCGCGCACGTTCACCGTCGCGCCGGAGTGCCCGGATGAGGGAGAGGAGAGCGGAGGCGTCGTCTTCGCCACGGTTCCCCTCCCCTCTCCCCCGGTGTCAGCGACCGTCAGCCCTGGTAGCGCGGGAACGCCGCGCGGCCGATGAATTCCGCCGCGTCGCCCAGCTCCTCTTCGATACGCAGAAGCTGATTGTACTTCGCGACCCTTTCGCTGCGAGCGGGCGCGCCGCTTTTGATCTGACCCGAGCCGGTGGCGACGACCAGGTCGGCGATCGTGGTGTCCTCGGTTTCGCCCGAGCGGTGCGAGAACATCGTCGTGTAGCCCGAGCGGTGCGCGAGGTCGACGGCATCCAGCGTCTCGGAGAGCGTGCCGATCTGGTTGACCTTCACCAGCAGGGAGTTGGCCACACCCAGCGAGATGCCCTTGGCGAGGCGCGCAGGGTTGGTGACGAACAGGTCGTCGCCGACGAGCTGGATCCTCTTGCCCAGCTTTTCGGTGAGTGCGCCCCATGCCTCCCATGAGTCCTCATCGAGGGCATCCTCGATCGTGACGATCGGGTAGGAGTCGGCGAGCTCGATGTAATACTCGGTGAGCTCTTCGGCTGACCAGTCCCTGCCCTCGAAGCGGTATTTCCCGTCGCTGAAGAACTCTGTGGCGGCAACGTCCATGCCGAGGGCGATGTCCGTTCCGACGGAGAAGCCGGCCTTCTCGATCGCCCTGACGAGAAAATCAAGGCCCTCGCGGTTGCTTCCGAGGTCGGGCGCGAACCCGCCCTCGTCACCGAGGCCGGTCGCATAGCCGGCGGCTTTCAACTCGGAGTGCAGTACATGGTAGGTCTGGGCTCCCCAGCGCAGCGCCTCGGCGAAGCTGGAGGCCCCGATCGGCGCGAGGAAGAACTCCTGGCAGTCGATGCCGTTGTCGGCGTGCGATCCGCCGTTGATGACGTTGAACAGCGGAACGGGCAGCACGTGGGCGTTCGGGCCGCCGATGTACCGGAACAGCGGGAGATCGGCGCTGTCGGCGGCGGCCTTGGCAACGGCCAGCGATACGCCCAGGATCGCGTTGGCGCCCGTGCGCGACTTGTTCTCGGTGCCGTCGGTCTCGATGAGGATCTGGTCGATGACGCGCTGTTCGCTGGCATCCACTCCCTCGATCGCGGGGCCCAGCTCATCGATGACGGCCGCGACGGCCTTGAGCACGCCCTTGCCGCCGTAGCGGCCCTTGTCGCCGTCGCGCAGCTCATACGCTTCGAAAGCGCCGGTGGATGCGCCGGAGGGGACGGCGGCGCGCTGGACGATCCCGTCGTCGAGCAGCACCTCCACTTCAACGGTCGGGTTGCCGCGCGAATCCAGGATTTCGCGTGCGCCTACAGCCTCGATCAGTGCCACAGGGAACTCCTTGCTTGTGGAGGATGAATCTCGGAGCATCGTCGATCCGCTTGTGAGTCTAGTGAAGTGGATGCCGTCACCACAGGCGTCCGGCCGGATCAACCGACGTTCCTCATGCCGATGATCACGCTATGGCACCGAGTGCCGAAAGGTGACAGAATGGGGCCATCCCGAGGGGTCTCGACGACGAGCACCTGCCCGCCGCGGGACGCCCCCTATCATCGCCCGCACCGCGGGCGCCAAAGGAAGGCATTGTCATGGGGTTGCTCGAAGGCAAAACCGTATTCATCACCGGCGGAGGGCGCGGTCAAGGGCGAGCGCACGCCATAGCATCGGCGCGTGAAGGCGCCGATGTCCTGTTCGTCGACACGACGAAGCCGTTCGCATCTGTGCCGTATCCCCACACGACAGCCGAGGATATGGCCGAGACCGTGAGGCTCGTCGAAGAGCAGGATCGTCGGGTGCTGTCGATCGAGGCGGACGTTCGCGATCAGGCAGCCCTCGATGGCGCAGTCGCCGAGGGCATCGCGCAGTTCGGCAAGATCGACGTGCTGATCGCCAACGCGGGCGTGTGGACGCTGGCGCCGATCGCGGAGATCACCAAAGAGACCTGGCAGGAGATGATCGACATCAACCTGACCGGCGTGTTCCAGAGCGTCAAGAGTGTCGTTCACCACATGATCGAACGCCAGTCCGGGTCGATGGTGCTCACCTCGTCGATCAACGGCCTGGAGGGCGGTCCCGGCTACGCCCACTACGCGTCCGCGAAGTTCGGTGTCGTCGGCCTGATGAAGTCGCTCGCGCTCGACCTCGGCCCGCACGGCATCCGCGTCAACACGGTGAACCCGGGCGCCATCCTCACCGGCATGACCGACAACCAGATGGCGTGGGACATGTTCGCCGGTCATCCCGGCGGGACGCACGAGGACCTCGTGCGCGGCGGGTACTCGTTCGGAATCCTGAAGGGAGTCGGCATGCTCGACCCGATGGAGATCGCGAACGCCGCCGTCTGGCTCAACTCCGACATGGCCCGCACCGTGACCGGCATCACCCTCCCGGTCGACGCCGGCCACCTGGGCATCGCAGGGGTCAATATGAACCCTCAGATGTGACACTCACGAACGGCGCCCGCGCGGAACGATCCGCCCGGGCGCCGTTTGCGTGGACAGGGCCTCAGCGGAATTCGAGGCTGCGGATCGAGTTGCTGAGGTTGACGCCGGTGAACGCGGTGCGTCCGGACGCGGGGTCGTTCGAGGCCCCGATCGCGACAAGGAGCGGAACATAGTGGTCGCTCGTGCGGTGGGCGCCACGGTTGCCCGGACCCTTCGCGCGGAAGTCGACCAGGTCGTCGACGGCGCCGGCGGCGAGAGTGCCTGCCAGCCACTCGTCGAAATCACGGTTGTACCCGGGCATGTCGTTCCATGTGGAAGGGTCGCGCTGGAACGTCGACATATCGTGCGTGGCGAACCCCGACCCGATCACGAGGTAGCCCTGCTCACGCAACGGCCGCAGCCCTTCGCCGAGCTTCAGGTTCGCCGCGGGCGAGAGGTCGGGCATGGACACCTGGAGCACCGGCACATCGGCAAGCGGGTACATCGCCATGAGCGGGATGAAGGCGCCGTGATCGAGACGCCGATCGACGTACTGATGAACGCCGTCGGAGGGTCCCGCCAGCAGTGGCGCGACCTGCTCCGCGAGGGTGAAGCTGTCGGGTGTCGAGTATTCGGCCTCGTAGTAGCGCCGATGAAACCCGCCGAAGTCGTAGTACAGCGGCACCTGAGGATCAGTGGCACCGATCGCGACCGGGGCGTTCTCCCAGTGCGCTGACACGATCACGATCCCGCGCGGCTTGGGGATCGTCAGGCTCCACTCCAGCAGCGCCTGCAGCCACTGCGGCGAATCCAGCAGAGGTGGTGCGCCGTGGGAGAGGAAGAGGGTCGGCAACGGGCCGTCGGACGGTTCCCAGCTGCGCGCCGCTCGTGAACGCTCCAGCGCGTGAGGCAGGAACGCGTCGTAGGCGCCCATGGGTACGTCCGGACGGATGGACGTGAAGGAATCGTCGCGGACGACTGTGTCTGACACACAGCAGTCAACCGGGCCAGAGTGCCCGATATTCCCGCATCGAGCGCGCTCAGGCGCTGTCGCGCGAGGGTGCCGTGCCCGTGCGGACGATCGCGGGAAGCAGAGCGAGCGCCGAGCGCCCACGCAGCGCACCCCACCACACACCAGCGCCATACGCGATGTCATCGAGACGTCGGGCAACTGCGAACCGCGCGGGGTCCAGTTGCGGCCGCACCCGCGCATACTCCCAGACCGTGTCGGCGACCGCAGCGACCAGCACTGCCCGTCGGGCGCGTCGCGAGAACGGCAACGCGATTGCGGTGAGCGGCCACCAGTGTCGCAGCAGGAGCGCGAACCCTTGAGCGATCGCGGCGAGGAGGCCGTCACGAGTCAACCGCGCGGCGACGGTCACTGGATTGGGGACATGTCCGAGACGTCGTGCGATGCGCCAGGTCACGGCGGCGCTGATCACACCCACGACAGGGATCGACCAACGCCGTTGCGCGAAGAGCGCGACGAGCACCCCGACGGCCCAGGGCGGCAGCACCACCGGCGCCACGTCGCGCGGATGACGCTCCGCCAAGGGCTGTGCGCCGGTGCCGTAGAAGTACTTGCGACCCAGCCATGTCCGCAGCGTGCTGCGGTGCTCATGGCGCATCGAGGCGGCGGGCTCGAACCGCACGCGGTGCCCCGCCGCCACGAGGCGCCAGACCATGTCGACGTCTTCGCCCGCATCCATCGAGCCGTCGTATCCTGTGCCCATCGCCGCCACCCGACACACCTGGCACGTGCCGGAGACCCACGTCAACGGTGAGCGAGGACGCACCGCGGCAGCGTCTCGGCCGAGATCGAGAGAGGACCGAGCGTTCTCATACCGCGTGATCCAGTTCAGGTCGGGAGCGTCGAGACCGAGGATCCGTGGAGCCACCATTCCGACCGCGGGATCGGCGAAGTGCCGCAGCAGCATCTCGATCGAGCCGGGTTCGACGACGACATCAGAGTCGATGAACGCGACGTACGGCGTGGTGACGGTCTCCAGACCCGCATTCCGGGCGCCGGCGACGCCGCGGTTCGCGGTCAACGGCACCAGCGTCGCACCGTGAGCGCGGACCACTGACGCAACGGCCGCAGGATCGAGCGACGCGTCGTCGACGACCACGACCGCGATTCCCGCAGGCAGGCTCGCGAGGAGTCGGGCGAGCTGCCGTGCACGGTCGCGGACGGGGATCACGACGGTGGCCTCGGTCAGCGGAACCCGGGGAAGCGACGACACCACGGGTTCGGCCATCCCGACCGACAGCAGATGCTCGGCGAGTGCCCGCGTCACGGTGTCATGCACCGTCACGGTGCCGTCGTCGATGAGCCCTGCGGCGGCGGGTTTGAGCCGCGCGACGCGCGTCGGCGATCCCCCGACGAGAACTCCCCCACCGCCCAGGACTCGCGTGCGCCGGTTGAGTCTGACGGTGAAGCCGTCGGGCAATCCGGCCGAGGCCGGAACCCCGCCGATTGCGCTCTCAGTCATTCAGGCTTCCATTCTCGGTGACCCGGCTCGTGCGCAGTCGCCGTATCGCGGCTGCGCAGATGGCGTCGAGCAGTTCCCGCCCCTCGCCCGGACTCGCGCCGGTCGGGTCGCCCAGCACTCCGGTCGGTGACACCGCCCGGACCCCCTCCGCCCGCAGACGGGGCATGATCTCCGCCAGCGATGCCGTCTCGCCGGTGATGATCCGATCGGCACGAAGATCCCGGGGCCGCAAGTGCGCGATGAGCGAGGTCTCGGTGCGGCCAGCATGGGCATCACGAGGGAGTTTCCGCGATGCCGCCTCCCGGAGGTCCGGCGAGCAGGACAACCATGCGGCATCCCTGCCCTCGTCGCGGAGCTGCCGCACGGCTCCCGTGAGGGATTCCACGTTGCCGCCGTGCCCGTTCACGAAGACCAGGCGCCCCGCCCATTCACAGGCGGAGCGCCCGAACTCCACCAGAAGCAGGGTGAGGGCCTCCCGGCCGATCGAGATGGTTCCGGGGAAATCCTGGTGCTCTCCACTGGCCCCGTATGCGATGGCCGGGGCCACTACAGCGTCGAGTCCGTCGTCACGGAGCTCGCTCGCCGCTCGGTCGGCGACGGTGGTGGCAACCAACGTGTCGGTATCCAGCGGCAGGTGAGGCCCGTGTTGTTCGGTGGATCCGATCGGCACGAGAAGGACGGGGCGGCCGACGGTCTCCCACGTGCGAGACGCGAGGTGCGCCGACTCAGAGGAAGGGTGCATTCCCCGCATCCGCCCCTCACGCGTCGGCGCGCGCGAGACCCTCGTTCTCGGCCGCCTTCGTGCGGGGCCGGGTGGCCGACGACTCGCCTGCCGGTTCACCGAGCGTACGCTCGAACCCCGGGGGCATCCACAGGTCGGCGCGACTGAGTTCCTGGATCGACGAGTGCCCGAGTCCGAGGACGGCCGAATCGAGGCCCATGCGCAGAAGATCGAGCACGTTTTCGACGCCCGTCTGCCCGTTGGCGGCCAGGCCCCACAGATACGCGCGCCCGATCATGACGGCGCGCGCGCCGAGGGCGAGCGCCTTCGCGACATCGCCGCCACGGCGGATGCCGCCGTCGAGCAGCACCTCGATCTGGTCGCCGACCGCGTCGGCGACCGGGCCGAGACAACGAATCGTCGCGGGCGTCGTGTCGAGGTTGTTGCCGCCGTGGTTCGACACCGAGATGGCATCTGCTCCGATGTCGACGGCGCGCTTGGCGTCGTCCACGCGCGTGACCCCCTTGAGGAGGAAGGGGCCGCCCCATTCCTTCCGCAGCCATTCGACGTCTTCCCAGCTGGGCGGCGGGGTCTGCATCCACTCGTAATAGGCACCGAAGAATGTCGGCGCCGGCCCGTCCGGGGGCTGGAGATTCGGCGCGGTCAGATCGGGAATGCCGACCTTCGCCCACTCCATCAGCCAGCGCGGGCGGCGAATCCCCTCGGGTGCGAACTGGATCATCGCCTTCAGATCCATCTTCTCGGGGATGGACGGGCTCCCCCAGTCGCGACCGACCGAGAAGGACCAGTCGAGCGTCGCGATGAGCGCCTTCGCTCCCGCTGCGCGGGCGCGGTCCATCCGCTGGACCAGCTGTTCCTTCGAGCCGGTCCAGTACATCTGGAAGAAGGTGTTCTCGTTGGCGTCGACGACCTGCTCCACGGGTTTGCTGGCAAACGAGCTCAGCCCCATGATGGTGCCACGCGAAGCGGCTGCCCGGGCGACCGCGACCTCGCCATCCGGATCGACGGCTTGCACACCGGTCGGGGAAATGAGCACCGGAAGCGAGATCGGGATGCCGAGGACCGTCGTGGACAGGTCGCGCTCTGCCTGGTGCCCGGCCACGTGGGGCGCGAAGGCGAGCTCCGCGAAGGCATCCGTGTTGTCATGCGGGGTCGCACCACGCTCGGAGCCGGCGACGAGGGCTGCGTACACGGACGGTGGAAGCCGCTTCTTCGCCCGCCGCTGAGCCTCCAGCACTGACTCAAACCACGGATTCTGCTTCCAGGGCCATTCCAGAAGTCCAGTCATCGTCCGACCTCCATGTCGATAGGGGGATGCGCAGTCGCATCGGTTCCATACTAATGACACTCGGTGCCAAATCGCTAGCTCTGGAAGATCGCACCCAGCGCCGGTGCGACGTCGCGGAAGTCATGGATGACCCGGCACACGCCGCGCCCACGCGCGGCGAGCTCTCGGCCCAGTTCGACGTCCTTCTCGCCGCTCGCGTCGAGAAGGACGTCCAGCCGCGGCAGACGCGCAGCCAGCGGCCGCGGGTCCGGTCCGGCGTTGTGCACGCAGTCCGACAGCAGCACGACGCGGGCATCGCGCGCGG
>WOYI010381928.1_pt1 | contig 51649 bp, 45 predicted proteins | sample 6423411 | NCBI WGS metagenome assembly WOYI01 (sample SAMN13441803, study PRJNA592873) | oil field metagenome | biome: oil field; feature: oil-well bore; material: oil-contaminated soil; isolation source: oil-contaminated soil from oil-well borehole | place: Germany: Wietze | collected 2016-10-18 ... | reverse complement strand
GTCCGGACCCAGCTCGGCAAACTCGTCTTCGGCCATTCTCACCCCCTGTTCCCGCGCGTTCACCGGTTCTAGGGCGTCAGGGCCCGGCGGTCAATTTCACTTCATCGCGGCGTCGATGAAGCAGGCGGTGCGATTGGCCATGTCCTCGGGCGTATCCTCGCGGGAAAAGAACTCGACGAAGCCGTATTCGGGAAGCATCAGGTAGGTCTGGGTCATGTGGTCGACGATGTAATATTCGTCGGTCGGATTTTCGGGCACCTTGTAATAGGTCCGGTAGGCTTTCGCGACCGATCCGATCTGTTCCGGCGTTCCGGTGAGGCCGACCATTTTCGGATGGATGTATTCCGTCCATTCCTTCAGGACTTCGGGCGTATCGCGGGCGGGATCGACGGAAATGAAGACCGGCGTGACGTTATATCCCGTCTCTTCCAGCGCATCTATGACCTCGGCATTGCGGGCGGTGTCGGTCGGGCAGATATCGGGACAGAACGTATATCCGAAATAGACGAGGCTCGGCCCCGCCAGAACGTCCTTGTCGGTCACCTGGCGCCCGTCCTCGTCGGTCAGGGTGAAGGGTCCGCCGATCGCGCCGGCGCCGCCCGAGACGGCGCTGCTCCGGCAGGGCGCGAAGCGGTCCTCACCGCCGTTGCGCGAGTACTGATAGATCGCGATCATGAAGATTGCCGCGACCGATACCGCCGCGACGGCATAGCTCTTGGTGGATACAGCCATCCGTGGCCCCCTATTCCTTGCGCCGCCATTGATCGCCGATCATGCGCCGACTATCAATTCGGAAGCGCCGGAATGCGACAACAGGACCCCCGTGATGAACCCGCCGGCCCCCGTTTCCCAGCCCCCTCTCCCGAACGGCGCCTTCGCCGCGCGGATCGGGCATGGCGACTGGGTGCGGCTGCGGACGCTGGTCCTCCTGCGCTGGACGGCGATCTTCGGTCAGGCCACGGCGATCCTGGTGGCTTGGAAATACTACGACATCGACCTCGACATCGTCCTTTGCCTTCTTGTCGTCGGCGCCGCCGTTCTCGCGAATGTGATCGCGGCCCTTGCCTTTCCCGAGAATACCCGGCTGAGCGAGGCCGGCGCGATGCTGACGCTGCTCTTCGACACGTTGCAACTGTCGTTGCTGCTCTTCCTGACCGGCGGGCTCAACAATCCCTTCGCGCTTCTGATCCTCGCGCCCGCGACCATCGCCGCGACCGCGCTGCAGACCCGCGCCACGGTCTTCGTCGGGCTCGTCACCATCGCGCTCGTGACGCTCGTCGCCTTCCTTCACGTACCGCTCCGGACGCTCGACGGCACGCTGATCACCGTGCCGGCGATCTTCGAGTTCGGCTTCTGGCTTGCCATCGTCATCGGCGTGGTATTCCTCGGGCTTTACGCGCGCCGGGTGGCGCTCGAGATCCACGTCATGGGCGACGCGCTTCTGGCCACCCAGATGGCGCTCGCGCGGGAACAGAAGCTGACCGATCTCGGCGGGGTCGTCGCGGCGGCGGCGCATGAGCTTGGCACACCGCTCGCCACGATCAAGCTGACCAGCAACGAGCTTGCCCGCGACCTTGCGGACCAACCGGAACTGCGGGCCGATGCCGAACTGATTCGCGAACAGGCCGACCGCTGCCGCGATATCCTGCGGTCGATGGGCCGCGCGGGAAAGCAGGACCTGCATCTGCGTTCGGCCCCGGTCTCGGCCGTCATCCGCGAGGCGGCCGAACCGCATCTCGGTCGCGGCAAGGAACTGCATTTCGATCTCGACGACGCGCCCGGCGCCGGCCGACAGCCTGAGATCCTGCGCCAGCCCGAGATCATCCACGGGTTGCGGAACCTGATCCAGAACGCCGTCGATTTCGCCCGCTCCGGCGTCTGGGTCGACGCGGAATGGAGCGACAAGGCGCTGACGATCCGCATCGCCGACGACGGCGAAGGCTTTCCGCCGCATCTGCTCGGCCGGATCGGCGACCCGTTCCTGCCGCGCCGGCGCGACGACGATGCCGCGAAGCGCCCCGAATACGACGGGATGGGGCTCGGCCTCTTCATCGCCAAGACGCTTCTCGAACGCACCGGCGCCGAGTTGCGCTTCACCAACGGCTCCGACCCGTTCCTGACCGAGGAGGAGCGTCCCGAGCGTTCCGGCGCGGTGGTCGAGGTCATCTGGCCGCGGTCGAAGATCGAGACGGTCGCGACCGGAGGGCTCGGCGAGAACCGGCAGATCGTTTCGTAGGATTTGCCATCAATTCGCCAAAAGGTTGCACTATTAACGCCCCGTTAACCCAATAGGTGAAACCTGTGGATAAGAGGCAAAGACCTCAACGGGAAGAACGGATTTGACATGATTACACCGCTGATGCTTGCGGCTGTCGTCGTTACGACGTCGATCGCCGCCGCGCTGGTCGCCCTGCTGTTGTTGTCGGCCGTGCCGCAGCGAAAGAGGAAGACGCCGGGATTGTCGCAGCTCGGCGCGCCGCTCGAGCAGGCGATCTTCCTCTTCGACGACCGCGAGCTTGTCGATGCGACCAGCTCCGGACGCGCGCTTCTCGGTGCCATTCCCGGCCCCGGTTCCGAATGGACCCGACTTTCGGGATACCTGTCCCAGCGCCTGCGCGGCTTCGAATCCGAGATGCGCGGGCTCGCCGAACACGGCGAGGTGGAAATGCGGGGCGAGGACGATGACGGGTTCCGCGTCCGGGCCGAATGGCTTGGCCAGATGGCGCGGCTGACGGTCACCGATCTGTCGGTCGAAGGGCAGGGTGTGCTCGTCGACGGGCTCAGCCAGCGGGCGCAGGAGGCAGAGCTTGCCTCCTTGCGCGAAACCGTCGCGGCCGCGCCGTTTCCGGTCTGGCGGACCGATGGCGATGGCGCGGTGATCTGGGCCAACCATGCCTATCTCGATTGCGTCGCCGAACAGGGCGACGGCGAGGAAGGGGAAATGACCTGGCCGGTTCCGGCGCTCTTTCCCGAATGCTCCGCGAACCCGGCCGTCGGCTCCAGGCGCAAGAAGCTCGCCTCGGCGGATGGCGCGGGCGGGCACTGGTACGAATGCCATTCCTACCCGGCGACCGGCGGCCGGCTTCACTTCGCGCTGCCCGCAGATACGGTGGTCAGGGCCGAGACATCGCTGCGCGAGTTCATCCAGACCCTGACCAAGACCTTCGCCCACCTGCCCATCGGCCTCGCGATCTTCGACCGTCAGCGGCAGCTCGCGCTCTTCAACCCGGCGCTGGTCGACCTGACCTCGGCCGGGGCGGAGTTCCTGTCCGCCCGGCCGACGCTTTTCGCCTTTCTCGACCGGCTGCGCGAGGTGCAGGTGATCCCGGAGCCGAAGGACTATGGCAGCTGGCGCCAGCAGATGCTCGATCTCGAAAAGGCGGCGGCGAGCGGGCTTTACGAAGACACCTGGACGCTGCCGTCGGGGCAGACCTATCACGTCACCGGCCGGCCCCACCCCGACGGCGCGGTCGCCTTCCTGATCGAGGACATCACCGCCGAGATCGCCCTGACCCGCCGCTTCCGCTCCGAGATCGAGCTTGGCCAGTCGGTGGTCGATACGCTGGACGAGGCGATCGCCGTCTTCTCGCCGGCGGGCGAGTTGATCCTGTCGAACACCGCCTACGAGGATCTCTGGGGCGTCGAGCCGGGCCTGACGCTCGGCACCATGACGATCATGGATTCGCTCCGCCACTGGCAGGAACTGACGCGGCCGAACCCGGTGCTCGGCGATATCCGCGATTTCGTGACGACGATGGACGAACGGGCCGAATGGACCGCAGACGTGCCGCTCGCGGCAGGGGGCACGCTTGCGTGCCGGATCGTGCCGCTGTCCGGCGGGACGACGCTCGTGGGGTTCGAACGCATCGCGCCCGACCGCCCGCTGGTGCGCCGCACCCGCCGGCACCGCCACGACACCGCTCCCGCCGGCGAAACCGTCCGGGCCTGAGCGACGGCGCGCTATCGCCTTGCGGGCGGGGACGAGGGCGGTCAGAATCGCGCCATGAACGACACGGCGCCGCCCCCCTTTTCCGCCCGGCTCGACTTGCCGACGCCCGACGCCACCGCCGCCCTTGCGCGGTGGCTCGCGCCACGGCTCGCAGCCGGCGACGTGATCCTCCTCGACGGGCCCATCGGCGCCGGAAAATCGCATTTCTGCCGCAGTCTGATCCAGGCCCGGCTCAAGGCGCTCGGCCGGATGGAGGATGTTCCGTCGCCGACCTACACGCTGGTGCAGGTCTACGAGCTTGACGGGGTGGAGCTCTGGCATGCCGACCTCTATCGGCTGACGGCAGCCGAAGACGTGGCCGAACTCGGGCTGGACGAGGCGTTCGAGCGGGCGATCTGCCTTGTCGAATGGCCCGACCGGCTCGGCGACATGACACCGGATACCGCGCTTCGCGTGGACATCGCGCCCGGTGCCGATGCGATGGCGCGCAGCGCCCGTATATCCGCGCGCGATCCGCGCTGGCGACCCGTTCTCGACAGCCTCGCGTCGGCCGAATGGCATCGGCATGACTGACCGGCGCACCCTTGCCGCGCGCTTCCTGAGCGAAGCGGGCTGGGGCGCGGCCGGGCGCGCGCCGCTGGCCGGCGACGCCTCTGCGCGGCACTACGAACGGCTGGCCCTCGACGGGCGGAAGGCGGTGCTGATGGATGCGCCGCCCGGCCTCGGCGAAAGCACCGAACGCTTCGCCCGCATGGCCCGGTGGCTGTCGGGCCACGGCTATTCCGCGCCGGAGATCCTGGGCGAAGACCACACGGAGGGCTTTCTCCTCCTCGAAGACCTCGGCGACGCGCTTTTCGCGCACCTCCTCGCCGCCGATCCGTCGCGCGAGGCCGGGCTTTACGCCGCCGCGACCGATTTCCTCGGCGACCTGCACCGGCACCCTGCCCCGGATTTCGTCGCCCCGCTCGACGGATCCGGCCTTGCCGAACTCGTCGCGCTGATGCCGCGCTGGTATCTGCCTGGGGTCCGCGCGGCCGGAAACCCGCAGGCGGACGCGGTGCCGGACCTGATCCGCGCGGCGTTCGAGCGCCTCGGCGACGGCAGGGTCGTGACCTCGCTCCGCGATTTCCATGCCGAGAACCTGATCTGGCTGCCCGAGCGCTCCGGCCATGCCCGTCTCGGGCTTCTCGACTTCCAGGACGCGGTCGCGACCCATCCGGCCTACGATCTCGTCTCGCTTCTCCAGGACGCGCGCCGCGATGTTTCGGAGGCGACCGAAACGGCGATGGTCGCGCGCTATACCGTGGCCAAGGCGCTCGACCCGGCCGGTTTCGGCGCGATCTACGCCCTTCTCGGCGCCCAGCGCGCGCTGCGAATCGCCGGCATCTTCGCGCGGCTTACACTCCGCGACGGCAAGGCGCATTACCTCGACTATCTGCCGCGTGTCTGGCGCTACCTCGGGCGCAACCTCGCCCATCCGGCACTTGGCGATCTTGCCCGGGCGGTGCATCAAGGCCTGCCGGCGCCGACGCCGGAGCGGGTTCAAAGGATCAAGGACCAATGCGGACGACACCCGACGCTCTGATGCTCTTCACCGCCGGTCTCGGCGCCCGGATGGGCGCGCTGACCGCCGACCGGCCGAAACCGTTGATCGAGGTCGGCGGCCGGGCGCTCGTCGATCACGCGCTGGCGCAGGTGGACGGGGCCGGGATCGGGCGCGTCGTCGCCAATCTCCACTATCTCCCCGATCGGATCACGGCGCATCTTTCCGGGCGGGGAAACATCCGCTTTTCCGACGAAACAGAGACGATTCTCGAAACCGGCGGCGGGTTGCGGAAGGCGCTGCCGCTTCTCGGCGACGGGCCGGTCTTCACGCTCAACACCGATGCGGTCTGGACCGGTGCCAATCCGCTGGCCGAGCTTCGTGCCGCCTGGGATCCCGCGCGCATGGACGGGCTGATGCTTCTCGTGCCCTCGGGCCGCGCGACCGGCCATGCCGGACCCGGCGATTTCGACCGCGACGCTGACGGCCGCCTGCGACGGGGGCGAAGCTTCGTCTATACCGGCGCCCAGATCGTCGCGACCGGTGGCCTGGCCGCGATCCCGGATCGGGTGTTCTCGCTCAACCTCCTCTGGGACCGGATGCTGGCGGACGGACGGCTCTTCGGCGTTGTCCATGACGGCGGCTGGTGCGATGTCGGCCGGCCCGAGGCGATCCCGCTCGCCGAGGCGCTCCTGCGCGAGGCCGCCGGTGTTTGAGCCCTCCCCCACGCCGCGCCTCTTCGGCCTGCCCCCCGGCGCGGACTTTCCCAAGGCGCTCGTCGGTGGCCTCGTCGCGCGGATGGCGGACGCGCCGCCCGAGGCGATGGCGCGGGTCACGTTATTTCTCAACACCGCGCGGATGCAGCGGGCGGTGCGGGCCGCTTTCGACCGCCACGGCGCCCGCTTCCTGCCGCGCCTGCGGCTCATCACCGATCTCGGCCGCGATCCGCTGCCGGGCCTGCCGCCCGCCGTTCCGCCGCTGCGGCGACGGCTCGACCTCGCCCGGCTGGTCGCCGAACTGGTGCGCCGCGACCGCGATTTCGCGGCCCGCTCGGCGATCTTCGATCTCGCCGACGGCCTCGCCCGGCTGATGGACGAGATGCAGGGCGAAGGCATCGACCCGGCGGCACTGGAGGCGGCGGATCTGGCCGAGAACCACGCCGCGCACTGGGAGCGCAGCCTTGCCTTCATCCGCATCATCGCCCGCTATTTCGATGCCGACAGCGCGCCCGACCCCGAGGCGCGCCAGCGCCGGGTGGTGGAGGCCTTGACCTTTGGGTGGCAAAGCGGGCCGCCGGCCGATCCGGTGATCGTCGCCGGCTCCACCGGCTCGCGCGGGGCGACGCAAGTGCTGATGGAGGCCGTGGCCCGGCTTCCGCAGGGTGCGATCTTGCTGCCCGGTTTCGACTTCGACATGCCGGATCGCGCCTGGAACAGTCTCTGTTCCGGCCCGATCCCATCCGAGGATCATCCGCAATACCGGTTCCTGAACCTCTGCCGGATGCTTGACACGACGCCGGGATCGGTCCGCCCGTGGTCGGACGACGCGGCGCCGGCACCCGAACGAAACCGGCTCCTCTCGCTGGCGCTGCGGCCGGCGCCGGTCACCGACCAATGGATGTCGGACGGGGCGGCGCTCGGCCCGCTCGGCCCCGCCACCGCCGGCCTCACCCTGATCGAGGCGCCCTCGCCGCGGGCCGAGGCGCTGGCCATCGCGCTCCGGCTCCGCAAGGCCGCCGAGGACGGGCAGCGCGCCGCGCTGATCACGCCCGACCGGATGCTCACGCGCCGCGTCACCGCCGCGCTCGACCGCTGGGGGATCGTGCCCGACGACAGCGCCGGACTGCCGCTCGTCCAGTCGGCGCCGGGGCGGTTCCTTCGCCATGTCACGGCGCTGATCGGGCGGCCCCTGACGGCCGAGGCGCTTCTTGTCGTGCTGAAGCATCCGCTGGCGGCGACCGGGGCCGGCGACCGCGGCAACCACCTTCGCCATACCCGTGACCTCGAACTGTCGCTCCGCCGCTTCGGCCCGCCCTTCCCGACGGGGGCCGACCTGCACGCCTGGGCCGGCAAGACCGGCGGCGGTGGGCGGGCGCTTTGGGCGGAGTGGATTTCCCGGACCCTCGACGGCAGCGCCGATTCGAACGAAAGGCCACTTTCCGCCTTTGCAGACACGCATCTGAGGCTTGCCGGCGCCCTTGCCGCCGGTCCCGGAGGCCAGGTCGAGGCCAGCGAACTCTGGCGCGAGGAGGCGGGTCGACTCGCCTTCCGCACGATGGCGGAACTGGTGGCCGAGGCGCCGAATGGCGGCGCGTTCCGACCATCCGATTACAGCAACCTCGTGACCGCGCTCCTGTCACAAGGCAGCGTCCGGCAGGCCGCCTCCGCGCATCCGCTGATCGCGATCCAGGGCACGCTCGAGGCGCGGGCGGGCGGGGCCGACCTCGCGATCCTCGCCGGGCTCAACGAGGGGATCTGGCCCGCCAGCCCCGCGCCCGATCCGTGGCTTTCGCGGCAGATGCGTCTGAAGGCAGGGCTCCTGCTGCCCGAACGCCAGATCGGCCTCTCCGCGCACGATTTCCAGCAGGCGGCGGGCGCCGCCGAGGTCGTGCTGACCCGCGCCGTCCGCGACGAGGAGGCGGAGACCGTCGCCTCGCGCTGGGTCGCCCGGCTGACGAACCTGATTCAGGGCCTGCCGGACCGGGGCGGGGCGGAGGCGCTGCAGGCGATGCGCGACCGCGGCGAAGGCTGGCTGCGCCTCGCCCGCGCACTCGAGACGCCGGAACGCATGGCCGCCGCGCGCCGCCCCGCGCCGCGCCCGCCGGTCGACAAGCGCCCGCGCGAGCTTCCGGTCACGGGCATCCGGACGCTGATCCGCGATCCCTACGAGGTCTATGTCCGCCGTATCCTGCGGCTCTACCCGCTCGATCCCTTGCGGGCCGAGCCCGACGCCCGCAAACGCGGCACGGTCCTGCACAAGATCATGGAGCAGTTCATTCTCGACCGCCCCGAAGGGGAAACGGAGGAGGCCGCAGCCCGGCGCCTGCTGACGCTTGCCGAGGCGAGGCTCGGCGAAGAGATCCCCTGGCCCGCCGCCCAGCGCGTCTGGCTGTCGCGGCTTGGCCGCATCGCCGACAGGTTCGCGGTGGCGGAGGCCGAACGCGCGCGCCTCGGTCGGCCGGTGATCCTTGAGAAAAAGGGCTCTGTCCCGCTGGAAACCGGCGATTTCATCCTCACCGCCCGGCCCGACCGGATCGACCTTCTGGCGGACGGTCGGGTCCATATCTACGACTACAAGACCGGAAAGCCGCCGACCGGGAAGCAGGAGGAAGCCTTCGACAAGCAGCTGCTTCTGGAAGCGGCGATGGCGGAGCGCGGCGGCTTCCCGACGCTCGGCAGACGCGAGGTCGAGGGCGCGACCTATATCCGGATCGGCGGCGCGGGCGAGGAGCGGGCGATCACGATCGACGACACGATCCTTGCCCGGACCTGGGACGGACTCGCGCGCCTCATCGTCTCCTACGACCGCCGCGCCACCGGCTATGCCTCGCGCCGGGCGGTCTTCTCGGCACGGATGGAGGGCGACTACGACCACCTTGCCCGCTTCGGCGAGTGGCAGATGGGCGACCCGCCCGAGCCGGAGGATGTCGGATGACGCGGTCGGCGGCGAGCGAACGGCAGGTCCAGGCGGCGGACCCGGTGCAGTCCACCTGGCTTTCGGCGAATGCCGGATCGGGCAAGACCCGTGTCCTGATCGACCGTGTGGCGCGGCTGCTTCTGGCCGGGACCGAGCCGCAGCGCATCCTCTGCCTGACCTACACCAAGGCGGCGGCGAGCGAGATGCAGAACCGTCTCTTTCAGCGGCTCGGCGCATGGGCAATGCTGCCGGAGCCGAAGCTGCGCGAGGCGCTGGGGGAGTTGGGCGTCGAGGGCGGCATCGACGCCGATACGCTCCTGCGCGCCCGCCGCCTCTTCGCCCGCGCGATCGAGACGCCGGGCGGGCTGAAGATCCAGACGATCCACTCCTTCTGCGCCGGGCTCCTGCGCCGCTTTCCGCTCGAGGCCGGCATCTCGCCGGACTTCACCGAGATGGACGACCGGGCGGCGAAACTCATGCGGGACGAGATCGTCGAGGAACTGGCCGCGGGCGGCGACGTGGCCGCGGTCGACGCCATCGCCGGGATCTTCTCCGGCGACGATCTTTCCGGCCTGCTGGGCACTTTGTGCCGGTTGAGTGACGCTTTTTCCAACCCGCTCGACCGGGCGGGGGCGCTGGGGCTCTTCGGCCTTCCGGCGGATTTCGACGCCGCCGCAGGCGTCGCGACCGCCTTCGACGGCTCGGAACCCGCGCTTTTTGCCGCCGTCGTCCCGATCCTCGGAACGCAAAGCAAGACGATGGTCGAACTGGCCGATCTGCTTGCCGGCCTCGACACGGCGGGCCGCCCGGCCGAAGCCTTCGACGCGCTGTGCTCGGTGTTCCTCTATCGGCAGAGCGGGGGCGGGTTCCGGGCAGAGGCGAAGACCGGCACCGTGCCAACCAAGAGCGCACAGAAGGCGATTGGCCCGTGGCTGGAGGACTTCCAGGGGCTGATGACCCGGGTGGCAGAGGCTCTCGGCCGACTCAATGCACTGGCCGCCGCCGAGAAGACGCTGGCGCTGCACCGCTTCGCCGCCGCGTTCCTGCCGCGCTACGCTTCGCGCAAGGCCGAACGCGGCTGGCTCGACTTCGACGACCTCATCACCCGTTCTGCCCGGCTTCTCTCCGATCCCGGTGTCGCGGCCTGGGTGCTCTTCCGGCTCGACGGCGGGATCGACCACATCCTCGTGGACGAGGCGCAGGACACCAGTCCGGGCCAATGGCAGGTGGTCGAGCGTCTGGCCGACGACTTCACCTCGGGCGAAAGCGCGCGGGGGCAGGGGCGGACGGTCTTCGTCGTCGGCGACAAGAAGCAGTCGATCTATTCCTTTCAGGGCGCCGATCTTGCCGCGTTCGACGCGATGCAGAGCCATTTCGCCACGAAATACGCCGAGGTCGGCATCGGGTTCCAGCGGCTGGAACTCGAGCATTCCTTCCGCTCCTCCGACGCCGTCCTCAGGGTGGTCGACCTGACCTTCGACGAGCGCGTGAATCGCGGCCTCGGCGGCGATCCGAAGCACCTGGCCTTCCATGCCGACCTGCCGGGGCGGGTGGACATCTGGCCGGCGATCCCCAGGGCCGACAAGCCCGAGGCGGAGAACTGGTACGACCCGACCGACATCCTTCCGGACGAGCATGAGACCGTCGTCCTCGCCCGCCGCATCGCCGCCGGGATCCGGCGGATGATCGACGCGGGCGCGTGCATCCCGACGAAGAAGGGGCTGAAGCCGGTCGACGAGGGCGATATCCTCATCCTCGTCCAGCGCCGCTCCGACCTCTTCTTCGAGATCATTCGCGCCTGCAAGTCGGCCGGGCTCGACATTGCCGGCGCTGACCGTCTGAAGATCGGCGGAGAACTCGCGGTGAAGGATCTCGGCGCGCTCCTGCGGTTCCTCGCCACGCCCGAGGACGACCTGTCGCTCGCCGCCGCGTTGCGCTCGCCGCTTTTCGGCTGGTCCGAGGGCATGCTCTACGAACTTGCCGAGGGACGGGGCGACGCCTATCTCTGGGCCGCGCTGCGTGACCGCGCCGGGGCGTATCCCGAAACGCTGGCGATGCTGAACGATCTGCGCGACCAGGCCGACTTCCTGCGGCCCTACGACCTCATCGAGCGGATGCTGACCCGGCATGGCGGCCGCGACCGGCTGATCGCCCGCCTCGGGCCAGAGGCCGAGGACGGGATCGACGCGCTCCTCAACCAGGCGCTGGCCTTCGAGCAGTCGGACGTGCCGAGCCTCACCGGCTTCCTCGTCTGGATGGAAACCGACGATGTGGAGATCAAGAGACGGCTCGATTCCGCCTCGAAATCCATCCGGGTGATGACCGTCCACGGCGCCAAGGGGCTCGAGGCGCCGATCGTCATCCTGCCCGATACGGCGAAGCGGCGCGACGATCCGCGCGACGAGATCTTCCTCCTCGACGGGCACCCGGTCTGGAAGACGCGGGCCGACGAAAGCCCCGCCGGGATCGCGGCGGTTCGCGGCGCCATGCAGGAGCGTCAGCGCGAGGAACGCATGCGGCTTCTCTATGTCGCGATGACGCGGGCCGAGGTCTGGCTGATCGTCTGCGGCGCGGGCGATGTGGGGGAGGGGGCGGAGAGCTGGTATTCGCTTGCCGCCGAGGCGGTCGAGAAGGCCGGCGCCGTCGACCTCGCGACCGAGGGCGGCACAGGCCGGCGCCACGAATACGGCGCGTGGCCGGCGGACCTGCCGCGGCGGCCGGCGACGACCGAGCCTCCGGTGGGCCTGCCCGGCTGGTCAAGCGCGGGCGCGCCGGCGCAGGCGGGGCCGCAAGCGCCGCTCTCGCCCTCCGCGCTAGGCGGGGCCAAGGCGCTGCCGGGCGAAGAGGGGCTGGACGAGGAAACCGCGAAGCGGCGCGGCACCTGGCTGCATCTTCTGCTCGAACACCTGCCGCTCTGGCCCGAGGCCGACTGGCCGGCAATCGCGGCGGCGCTCATGGCGACCGGCGACGACATCGCGTCTTCGGCCGAGACAGAGACGATCCTGGACGAGGCGCGCCTGGTTCTGGGCTCTACCGGAATGGCAACGCTTCTGGGGACGGGGGCGCTGAGCGAGGTCGAACTGACCGCGCCGCTCGACGCGCTCGGCGGGCGGATCGTGCACGGGACGATCGACCGGCTGCTGATCGAGGCCGACCGCGTTCTCGCCATCGACTACAAGTCCAACGCGGTCATTCCCGCCCGCGCCGAGGACGTGCCCGATGGTATCCTGAGGCAGATGGGCGCCTATGCGGCAATGCTGGAACGGATCTATCCCGGCCGTCGGGTCGAGACCGCGATCCTCTGGACGAAGAGCGGCGCGCTGATGCCGCTGCCTCGCGACATCGTGAGGGATGCCCTGTTGCGCACCACCATCCCTTGACGGCACCCTCGGCCATTCATACGTTCCTGCCAACGCATCCCGAACCTGGAGAACCGACATGGCCACCGTCGCCGTCACCGACGCCACCTTTGACACCGAAGTCCGGCAGTCCGACATTCCCGTAGTCGTCGATTTCTGGGCCGAATGGTGCGGTCCCTGCAAGCAGATCGGCCCGGCGCTGGAAGAGCTTTCCACGCAATATGCGGGCAAGGTCAAGATCGTGAAGGTGAACGTGGACGAGAACCCCGATTCGCCGGCGCAGATGGGCGTCCGCGGCATCCCCGCGCTCTTCATGTTCAAGGACGGGCAGGTCGTTTCCAACAAGGTCGGCGCCGCCCCGAAGGCCGCGCTGCAGAGCTGGATCGAATCGGCGATCTGATCTGGCCGGGATCGGATGACAAAGGGCGCCTCCGGGCGCCCTTTTGCTTGTCCGGTTGCGGGCACGGGCGGTGACCGCCATATAGGATCGTGACGAACGGAGGGCCGCATGGCGAAAGACGAGTTTCCCGGCTGGCATGGCACGACGATCATCGGCGTGCGCAAAGGCGGCGAGGTCGTGGTCGCGGGCGACGGGCAGGTGAGCCTTGGCCAGACCGTGATCAAGGGCACCGCGCGCAAGGTCCGTCGGCTCAACCCCGGCGGGCGCGACGTGGTTTGCGGCTTCGCCGGATCGACGGCGGATGCCTTCACCCTGCTGGAGCGGCTGGAAAAGAAGCTCGAGGCGGCGCCGGGGCAACTCATGCGCGCCTGCGTGGAGCTTGCCAAGGACTGGCGCACCGACAAGTATCTGCAAAAGCTCGAGGCGATGCTGATCGTGACCGACGGGACGACGCTTCTCGTGGTGACCGGCGCCGGCGACGTGCTGGAGCCGGAGCATGACGTGGCCGCCATCGGCTCGGGCGGGAATTTCGCGCTCGCCGCCGCGCGGGGGCTGATGGAGACCGGGCTTTCGGCCGAGGAGATCGCCCGGAAGGCAATGGCCATCGCCGCCGATATCTGCGTCTACACCAACGGCAACCTGACGGTGGAGACCATCCGTGGCTGACGAACCGGCGATCTTCGGCCCGGCCGACCTGCGCGCCGCCGTCGCTTCCGGCCTCGTGACCGAAGCGCAGGCGGCGGGCATCACCGCGCTCGCGCATGACCGGGCGGGCAAGCGCGCGGCCTTGCCGGCCGAGGACGAGCCGTTCGAGTTCTTTCGCGGTTTTGCCGAGATCTTCATCGCGCTCGGCCTCTCCATCCTGCTCGGCGGCGTCGCGCTTTTGCTGACGATCGTCGGCGGCGTGACGATCCTGATCGCGATCCCGGCAATCCTCGCGCTGATCGCCTGGTGGATGGCGGGATACTTCACGCTGAAGCGGCGGATGAACCTGCCATCCATGGTGCTTGTCAGTGCCTATTCCGGCGGAATCTACGTTTCTGCCCTGACGCTTCTGGGGCAGATAGACCTCGGTCTGAGGGGTGTGGCGCTGGTCTCGGCGCTGCTGGCGGCGGCCGCGGTGCTGGCCTGGTTCGCCCGCTTCCGGCTGCCCTTCGCGATGTTCGTCTTTGGCTTTTTCGCGCTGATGGCGACCTATTCGCTTTTCGCGCGCTACAATCCTGGCGGCAGTTTCGACACTCTCGACGCCTGGGCCAACAGCTTCCGGCCGGGCGCCAATCTCCGGCTCGCCTCGCTGGTTTTCGGGCTTGGCGCCTTCATCGGCGCGATGTGGTTCGATCTGCGCGACCCGCACCGGATCACCCGCCATTCGGCCACCGCCTTCTGGCTGCACCTGCTGGCCGGCGCCACGCTGGTCAACACCGTCGCCGGCAACCTCTACGCTGGCGGCGCGGGCAGCCTGCCGGCCACGGCGCTGGCGCTTTGCGCCTTCGCGCTGGTGGCGCTGGTGGTGGACCGCCGCTCGATCCTGACGGCGGGCATCGTCTATATCGCGGCGCTGATCTACTGGGCGGTGATCGGTGAGGGGCGTGGCGCGCCGCGCGACTGGGCGGTAGTGCTGATCATCCTCGGCGCGATGTTCACGGCGCTCGGCACCTGGTGGGTGCAGTTGCGCGGGCTGATCATGCGCGCGCTGCCCGACTTTCCCGGCAAGGACCGGCTTCCGCCCTATTTGGAGACCCCATGACCGATCTCACCCCGCGCGAAATCGTTTCGGAACTTGACCGCTTCATCATCGGCCAGAAGGACGCCAAGCGTGCCGTTGCCGTCGCGCTCCGCAACCGCTGGCGGCGCAAGCAACTGGCCGACGACCTGCGCGAGGAGGTTTACCCGAAGAACATCCTGATGATCGGCCCGACCGGCGTCGGCAAGACCGAAATCTCGCGGCGCCTCGCGAAGCTCGCCAAGGCGCCCTTCATCAAGGTCGAGGCGACCAAGTTCACCGAGGTCGGCTATGTCGGCCGCGACGTCGAACAGATCATCCGCGACCTGACCGACGGCGCGATGATCGAGACCCGCGAGCGGATGCGCGAGGACGTGAAGGCCCGCGCCCACCAGGCCGCCGAGGACCGGGTGATCGAGGCCATCGCCGGCACCGACGCGCGCGAACAGACGCGCGAGATGTTCCGCACCCGACTGAAGAAGGGTGAGCTTGACAACACCGTGATCGAGCTTGAGGTCGCAGACACCTCGAATCCGATGCCGATGCTCGACATTCCCGGCCAGCCGGGCGGCATGGGCTCGATGAACCTTGGCGATATCTTCGGCAAGGCCTTCGGCGGGCGGAAGATCCGCAAGAAGATGACCGTGGCGGCGAGCTATGAGGCGCTGATCTCGGAAGAGGCCGACAAGCTTCTCGACGACGAGGCGGTGAAGGCAGCGGCGCTGGACGCGGTCCAGGAAAACGGCATCGTCTTTCTCGACGAGATCGACAAGGTCTGCGCCCGGGCCGAGACGCGCGGCGCCGATGTCAGCCGTGAGGGCGTGCAGCGCGATCTCCTGCCGCTCATCGAGGGCACCACGGTCAGCACGAAATATGGCGCGGTGAAGACCGACCATATCCTTTTCATCGCCTCGGGCGCGTTCCACATCGCGAAACCCTCGGACCTCCTGCCAGAATTGCAGGGGCGCCTGCCGATCCGGGTGGAACTGCGCGCGCTGACCGAAGAGGACTTCGTCCGCATCCTGACCGAGCCGGACAACGCCCTGACCCGGCAATATGCGGCCTTGATGGGCACCGAGGAGGTAACGGTCAGCTTCACCGAGGACGGCATCGCCGCGCTTGCCCGCATCGCCGCCGAAGTGAATCGCAGCGTCGAGAATATCGGCGCAAGAAGGCTCTATACCGTCATGGAGCGCGTCTTCGAGGAGCTTTCCTTCGCCGCCCCCGACCGGGCGGGCGACAAGGTGACGGTTGACGCCGATTTCGTGGAAAAAAACCTCGGCGACCTCTCCCGTTCCACCGATCTCAGCCGTTACGTACTTTGATCCGCTGGCGCGCCCGCGCCGGTTGCGCTAATCAGGGCACGGAAGCGGACAACAGGCGCGACGATGGGCCGGACCCTTGCGGCAATACTGATCCTCCTCAGCCTCGCCGCCTGCGAGCCGCGCGGCGCTATCGTCGTGGTGCCCGAGGCGGCCCGAGCCAACGCGGTCGAGACCGTGTTCATCGGCACGACCCGGGGGGTCGACCCCGAGGACGGCAACGCGTTCAGCAAGGTGCGAAACCAGTCCACACGCTATGCCCGGCTGGACATCGCGATTCCGCCCGACCGGAGCCCTGGCGAGATCCGCTGGACGCCGCCGCGGCGCGCGCCCGATTCGCGCACCGAATTCCTGACGACGCGGGAACAGCTCTATTCCGGCGCCCCCGGTTTCCGCGCCGATCTTGCCCGCGCGCTCTCGCGCGAGCGGCGTGGCACGCGCGAGGCGGTGGTTTTCGTCCATGGCTTCAACACCACCTTCGCCGAGGGCGCCTACCGACTGGCGCAACTTGGCCACGACCTCGATCTCGGCGGCGTGCTGGTGCACTACTCCTGGCCCTCGCTCGGTCATCCGCTCGGCTATGCCTATGACCGCGACAGCGCGCTTTTCGCGCGCGATGGGCTCGAATTGCTCCTTGATGAGGTCGTGGCGGCGGGGGCCGAGCGCGTGCTGATCCTCGCCCATTCGATGGGCTCGGCGCTGACGATGGAGACGCTGCGGCAAGTCGCCATCTCGGGCAACACGCGCGTGCAGCGGCGGATCGCCGGCGTCGTCCTGATCTCACCGGATCTCGATGTCGATGTGTTCCGCGCCGAGGCGATGCGGATCGGCACGCTGCCGCAACCCTTTCTCATCTTCACCTCGAAGAAGGACCGCGCGCTGGCACTCTCGGCGCGGCTTTCCGGGCAGCGCGACCGGCTCGGCAATTTGACCGATGTGTCCGAGATCGCGGACCTCAAGGTGACATTGCTGGACACCACCGCCTATTCGGTTGGCGACGGCCATTTCAACGCTGGAAACTCGCCGGTGCTTCTGGCGCTTCTCGGGCGGATTTCCGACGTCGACGCGGCCCTTTCGACCGAACAGGCGGGGCGGACCGGGCTGTTGCCGGGCGCGGTTCTGACGGTGCGGAGCGCAACGCGGATCGTCCTGTCGCCGGTCACCGCGATCTCGGGCATCGCACCTTAGGCTCGGCGCTTCAGATAGACGTAGAAAGCGCCGCCGCCACCATGTTTCAGATGCGCCGGCGTGACCTGAAGCACCAGCGCGCCGAGGGGCGGCTGGGTCAGCCAATGCGGCACCTGATGGCGCAAGATGCCCACGCGCTGCGGGATCGGACCGTGATCCTCACTGCGCTTGCCCTTTCCGGTGATCACGAGAACCAGCCGTTTGCCGGAGCCATGGGCGCCGAGAATGAAGCGGATCAGTTCGGGATGCGCCTCGGCCAGCGTCATCCCGTGCAGGTCGATCCGCGCCTCGGGGCGGAGCTTTCCGCGCGTCAGTTGCTGATGGGTGCGCCGGTCCATCCGCACCGGCTGCGCCGCGAGCCGGTCCTCGAGCGCCGGGACGAGGTCATGCGCGGCGGTCATCGGCCGCGCCATCTGGCCGATATGGAAATCCGAAGGCAGAGGCTTGGGATGGGTCGGCTTCGGCCTCGGCCCGGCCTCGGCGGCGGGCGCATGAACCGGCCGGATTGGCCGGGCGGAGGACGCGACGCGGCCCCAAAGTTCCCGCTCCTCGGGCGTCAATCCGCGCTTGCGCCGGCTCACCGGGCGATCCCTTCGGCCAGGCTTACGGGCAGAAACGTCACTAACCTGCCCGAAATCCGCATTTTTCCGGCACGTTCGCCCGCCTCGGCACCCGAACCGCAGAAGAGATCGCCGCGCTCAGCGCCCTTGATCGCGCTGCCGGTGTCCTGCGCGATCATCAGCGAAGCCGAGGCGTCCCCCTCGACCCAGACCGGCGCGCCGAGCGGGACATGATCGGGATCGACCGCAAGTGACCGGCCCGCCGTCACCGGCCGGCCCATGCAGCCGAGCGGCCCGGACCCCTCGGGCAGGTCGAGCGCCCGGAAGAAGACGAAGGACGGACTGTGCCGCAGGAGGTCCGCCACGCGGCCGGGATGGCGCGCGCACCAGTCCCGGATCGCCCCCGCCGACATCTCCGCCGCCGCAATCTCGCCGCGCCGAACCAGCTCGGCGCCGATGGAGCGGTAGTCCTGACCGTTCTTCCCGGCAAAGCCGAAGCGCCGGACCCGCCCGTCCGCCAGCCGCACCCGGACGGAGCCCTGGACTTGCGCAAGGAACGCCTCGACCGGGCTGTCGAGCCAGACAAGCTCGCGCCCGGCGAGGAGGTTTCCCGCCTCGATCTCCGCGCGGCTCAGCCAGGGTCGGTCGGCGGGGAGATCGGGGGGAGGGGCATAGAGCGGATGACGGAAGATATCGTCGGGCGCCTCGGTGCCCGCGACCTCGGGCTCATAATAGCCGGTCAGAAGCGCCGGCGGCGTACCGATGAGGACAGGGCGGAAGTGCCGTTCGAAGAAGGCGCGGGCGTCGTCACCCTCCGGGCGCGGCCAGTCCGGGCCAAGCAGATCAACGGTCAGCGCATAGGTGGCCAGAGCTGCGGCGTGGTCATCCTCGGCCCAGCCGGCCAGCCGGGAAAATGCCAGCCGCCGCGCCGCCCGCATCACTCGCCGGTGGCGACGAGAAGCCAGTTCGGGTCGTTCGACCCCATCTTGCGGGCGAAGGTCCAGACATCCCGCTGGCGGCGGACCTCTTTCGGGTTGCCCTCGACCACCTCGCCTTCGGCATTGCGCGCCGCCGAGACGAGTTCGCTCGCGAACCGCACCGTCACTTCGCCTTCACGGCTCACCGGATCGAACTCGGCGCCCTGCAGGCTCACCTCGCGGATGCCCAGGAATTCGGCCGTGACCGTCAGGCCACGGGCGGCACGGGCCGCCACCACCTCGGCAAAGGTGTCGTAGACCTCCTCGGACAGGAACGGCTTGACCTTGCCGAGATCGCCCTTCTCGAAAGCCATCAGGATCATCTCGTAGGCGCCGCGCGCCCCGCCGAGGAATTCCGAGACCGAGAAACTCGGCTCCGCCTCCTTCATCGCCGCGAGCGCCCGGGCGGCGTCGCTGCCTTCGGCGACGTGATCGGTGATGTCGCGGTCTGGCCCGCCCTCGATCACCTCGAACTTGCTCTTGCGGGCATCCGACAGTCGCGCCGGAACGGGGGGCTTTTCGAAACCCTCACGTGTGCCCAGGACGCTTTTCAGCCGCAGGATCAGGAAAATCGCGATCCCGGCAAGGACAAGCAGCTGGATAACGGCATTGGACATGTGTCAGGGCCTCTATTGCCGCGACCGGATTGCGGCAGGGTTGGTATCTTTCTCACTCTCTACCTATGTAAGTCACGTGTGGGGTCAAGTCCACTCCGCGACCCGGAAAGGAGATGCCATGTGGCTTCTGATCGCGTTCATCGCGGTTCCCCTGATCGAAATCGGCCTCTTCATCAAGGTGGGCGGGCTGATCGGCCTGTGGCCGACGCTGGCGATCGTCCTTCTGACGGCCGTCGTCGGCAGCTGGCTGGTGCGGATGCAGGGGGCGCTGGCCCTCGCGCAGCTCAGGAGCTCGCTGAACGAGCTACGGGATCCGACGGAGCCCATCGCGCACGGCGCGCTGATCCTCCTGGCCGGCGCGCTCCTCCTGACGCCGGGGTTCTTCACCGATGCGATGGGGATCCTCCTCCTGATCCCGCCGGTCCGCGCCGCGGTGCTGCGCTACCTCGCCGCACGGGTCCGGGTGGAGCGATTCACCGTCGGCGGTGCTCCCCCGCGCCGGGAACCCTACCGGCCCGACGTCATCGACGGCGAGTTCCACGAGGTCGATCCCGACGAATCGCTGCCGCGCCGCCCCTCGGGCTGGACGCGGCATTGAGGCGTCCGCCTCAAGGTGCTACACCGCTCGCCGACTGGGATTTCTTGGGAGAGTATCAGATGGCCGAGAACGGCAACGGGGCCGCGCCCGAACAGGCGCCGCAGGTGAAGATGCAGGTGCTGGGACAGTTCATCCGCGACCTGTCCTTCGAGAACGTCGTGGCGCAGAAGGGCATTTCCAACGCGGACGTCCAGCCGGACATCCAGGTCCAGGTCAGTCTCGACGCCCGCAAGCGCGCCGTCGATCACCAGTACGAGGTGGTGAGCAAGTTCAAGGTCACGTCGAACAACACCGCCGACAAGGCGCCGCTCTTCCTGCTGGAACTCGACTACGGCGCGATCTTCCATATCGAGGGCGTGCCGGAAGACCAGCTGCACCCGTTCCTCCTGATCGAATGCCCGCGCATGGTGTTCCCGTTCGTGCGCCGTATCATCTCGGACGTGACCCGCGACGGCGGCTTCCCGCCCCTGAACATCGATACCGTCGATTTCCTCGCCCTCTACCGCCAGGAACTCGCCCGCCGCGCGGCGGCGCAGAAGCCGTCCGAACAGGTGTCGTGACAGCGCCGTCCGACCTTGTTCCGGCCTGGATCGAAGGGCGCCTCGTGCCCATCGACAAGCTTGCCGCGCATCTGGAAGGCCGCCGCCACAAGGCGGTCTCGGTCTTCGTGATGGACGGCGACACGGTGCTGATCCAGCGCCGTGCGCTCGGGAAGTACCACACCCCCGGCCTCTGGGCGAATACCTGTTGCACCCATCCGCATTGGGACGAGGCGCCCAAGGATTGCGCCGTACGCCGGCTGCGCGAGGAGCTGGGGATCGAGGGGCTGACCCCGGTCTTCGCGGGCCAGGTCGAGTACCGCGCCGATGTCGGCGGCGGCATGACCGAGCACGAGGTGGTGGACATCTTCACCGCCCGCGCGCCGCACGATCTGACCGTCGCGCCGAACCCGTCCGAGGTGATGGAGGTGCGCTGGATCGCGCTCACCGAACTCATGGACGAGGTCGAGGCTGCGCCCGACCGCTTCACGCCCTGGCTGCGGATCTATCTGGCCGATCACCGCGCCCGGATTTTCGCCGCCTGACTGGCTTCATCTTGCAAGAAATATCCCGGGGGTCCGGGGGCTGGCCCCCGGCTTCTTGGGAATCTTGCCTCCGGCGGGGATATTTATTGCAAGATGAAGCCGGTCAGCCGATCTCCATTTCCTCCAGCAGGACCGACCAGGCGGCCCCGTGCATGTCGCGGTCGGCGCGTGTGCCCTGGACAGCGGGCCGGGGGAGGGAGAACTTGACGACGTTCAGTTCGGCGATGTCGAAGCGCTTGAGGACCGCCGGGTCGACGCGGAACAGGGCGGCGACGCGCGCGGTGTCGAGGCCGGCCGATATCCGGTCGAAAGCAGCTCTGTTCCCGCAGAAGACATCGATCGTCAGCCAGAACGGCCCGGCGTTCTTCGAGCGGACCTTGTCGGCGATCTGACCAAGTTCAGCCATGGCCGACCTCTTCGGTGACGAGCCGGAAGGGGTCCATCGGGTCGGCGGGCGCGAGCACGTGGTGCAGGCAGAACTCGTAGAGCGCGCCGCGATTCACTTCCGCCGGCGAGAAGGGAAAGGCGAAGGTCGGCATCGGTTCCTCCTCGGTCAGTGCATGGTGGAGCAGATAGGGGTTGAGGATCTTGCCGATCTCGCCCGCCTGCGCCTCGGTGGGCGCCGTGGCGATTGCAAGAACCCCGACCTCGACGGGCAGCGCGCCCCCGGTTTCCAGCGCCCCGAGCGTGGCGTCGATACCGATAAGCCGCAACTCTATCGTGTAATCGTCCTCCGAGAGCCCCATCCGGGCCGCTACGTCGCCGCGGGCGCGGGCGGCGGCCTGATCGGCCCAGGTCCGCGCTTGCCCCACATAGCGGCGGTCGCGCAAGAGCGTCAGGCTGACGGTCTGATAGCCGGCGATCCGGGCGCCTTCCAGCTTTACCGTATAAGGTCCGGGCCGCCAGACCGAGCCTTCGACGCGGACGCGACGGGCATCGAGCGCCTCATAGCGCGCGCCGGTCACGTCGAGCACGCCGCCCGGTTCATGGAGCAGGAACGGGTCGGAGTTCTCGTAGAGCATGTGGGCCGAGACCGTGTAGGGCGTCGCCCGCGCCGTGGCGCCGAGTGGCTCCACGGTGAAGCCGGTGTCGTCGAAGTCGATCTGGATCGTACCGGAAGCCGGATGGGTCGTCGCTATGGCCCCGCATTCGCCGATCTTGGCGCCGTGCCAGGCGCCACCGGGATGGCAGCCCCGGGCAAGCGGCAGGGCGGCGATGATCGCGGTGTCGGTCGTGCGCCCGGCGATGACGATGTCGGCACCGGTGGCGAGGGCGGCCTGCACCTGCTCGGCCCCGGCGAGGGCGACGATATTGCTGCAGGCGCGGATCGTGTCGGCGTCGATCTCCGGCGCGGCGGGCAGGGCCGCGATGCGGCCAGCGGCGAATGATTGTGCGATCTCGGACGGGTTCTGGCCGGAATAGAGCCTTGTCACGCGCAGGCTCTGGCCCAGTTCGTCGGCCAGTTCACACGTGATTTCAAAGAGCCAGTCGACCACCGCATCGGCCCCGCAGGTGCCTGCGGTACCGATCACCAGCGGCACCCCGGCCTCGGCCCGCGCCAGCATCAGGTCGCGCCATTCGGCCTTCGTCGTTGCGCGCGAATATTTCGACACGGCCCGCCCGAGATAGGCTGGCCCGCTATCTGTGGAGCCGCCATCGACCGCGATGATGTCGGGCCCGGCCGCGACTCCGCGCGCCAGTGCCGTCCGGTCGTAGCCGAGGCCGAGCGCGCCGGTGGGGATCAGGACTCTCGTCATCTCAATCCTCCGTCAGCTGCGGCTTCTTCAGGAACCGCCTGAGGAAGATCGGCGCGAAGAAGCCGAGGATCGCGGCGACCCAGAGGACGGAGGCGATCGGCGAGGAAAAGAGATAGGTCCATTCGCCCCCCGACAGCGTCATCGCGTGACGCAGGTTGTTCTCCATCTGGTAGCCGAGGAGGATGCCGAGGATCACGGGCACGGTCGGGATGTCCATCTTGCGGAAGGCATAGCCCATGACACCGAAGGCGATCATCAGCACAAGGTCGAAATAGCTCCCCGACAGCGAATAGATGCCGACGAAGGAGATCATCGTGACCCCTGGCAAGAGGATCGCCGGCGGCACCATCAGAATCTTCACGAAGACCTTCACCATCGGCACGTTCATCGCCAGAAGCACGAAATTCGCGATGAGGAGCGAGGCGATGAGGCCCCAGACCACGTCCGGCCGGTCGGTGAAGAGCGTCGGGCCGGGGGTGATGTTGAGGGTCATGAGGACGGCGAGCAGCACCGCCGTCGTCCCCGATCCCGGCACGCCGAGCGTCAGCATCGGCACCAGCGCCCCGCCGGCGGCGGCATTGTTGCCGGCCTCGGGGGCCGCCACGCCTTTGGCGACGCCGGTGCCGAACCCGCCCTTTTCTCCGGCGATGCCCTTTTCCATCATGTAGGTCATGAACGACCCGAGCGAGGCCCCGGCCCCCGGCAGGATCCCCGCGACGAAGCCGACGGCGGAGGAGCGGAGCATGGTCCAGCGCGTCTCCCACAAGTCCTTCCACGGCACGGTGACCTTGCCAAGCGTGACCCCGACCGCGCTCGACTTGCCGTGGGTCTCGATGAAGACGAAGACCTCGGACACCGCGAAGAGCCCGACGATGGCGACGAGGAAATCGACGCCGTCGCTCAGATGCAGGTTGCCGCCGGTGAAGCGGGTGAAGCCGGAATTGTTGTCGAGGCCGATCAGCGCGATGGCGAGCCCGATGAAGGAGGCGAGCGCCGCCTTGGCCTGGTTGTTCGAGGCCATGCCGCCGAGCGTCGCGAAGGCGAGCGCGTAGAGCGCGAAGTATTCCGCCGGCCCGAACTTGTAGGCGATCCGGGCGAGATAGGGCGCGACCAGCGCCAGCGCCAGGGTCGCGAGAAGCGCTCCGACGAAGGAGGCGACGCCGGAGATCACCAGCGCATCGCCGGCGCGGCCGTTCTTCGCCATCGGATAGCCGTCGAGCGTCGTCATCATCGCCGGCTCGTCGCCGGGGATGTTGAGCAGGATGGAGCTGATCCGCCCGCCATACATCGCGCCGTAATAGACCGAGGTCAGCAGCACCAGCGCCGCCGTCGCGTCGAGGCCGAGCGAGAAGGTGATCGGGATGAGGATCGCGACGCCGTTCGACGGGCCGAGCCCCGGCAGCGCGCCGATGATCGTGCCGAGAAAGCAGCCCACGACCGCGAGGAAGAGGGTCATCGGCGAGAGTGCCACGCCGAAGCCGAGAGCGAGGTTCGAAAAGAGGTCCATGTATCTTCCCTCAGCCCATCATGCCGCGCGGCAGGGCCAAGAGGCTGAGCCCGAGCGCATATTTGAAGATGACGAAAAGCGCGACCGACAGGCCGAGGCCGGTCAGCATGGCAGGCACCCGCTTCGGAGTGATCTGGTAACTCAGAATGGCCGCAGCGATGGCCGTCGGCAAGAGAAAGCCGAGCGGTTTCAGCGCATAGGCATAGCCCACCAGCACCACCGTCGCGAGGCCGAGCGCGAGGAGCGTCGGCAGAGCGGGCCAGTCCGGCTCCGGGTCCGGCTTGATGACCAGCATCGCCGCGCTCAGGATCATGCCGATGCCGACGATGATCGGAAAGGCCTTCGGGCCGAGTTTGTCGAAGATGTTTCCGGCCGGAAGGTTGTAGGCGCTCACGATGAACGCGAGCGCCACAAGAATCACGACCACTCCGAAGATGCGGTCGGTCTTCATCACTGGATCACGCCGATTTCGCGGCTGAGATCCTCGGTCTGGGCGATCACCTCGTCGATCCACGACTGGAAATCGCCGCCGACCTTGGTGAAGGGGGCAAGACCGTTCGCGGCCATGGCTTCCTTCCACTCGGCGCTGTCAGCGACGGCCTGAAGCCGGTCGGCCCATTTCTGGAAGTCGGCGTCCGAGATGCCGCCGGGGACATAGAGCCCGCGCCAGTTTACCGCGACGACGTCGAAGCCCTGCTCCTTCGCGGTCGGGATGTCTTCGAATCCCGGCACACGCTCTTCGGTCAGGACTGCAAGCGCGCGGACCTCGCCCGACTTGATGAAGCCGACGATCTCCGACATGTCGCCGGTCATCGCCTGGGTGAAGCCGCCGACCGTCTGGGTGATCGCATCCGCGCCGCCATCGACGCCGATATACTTCACCGCGGTGATGTCGTCGAAGCCCGCGGCCTTGAGGACCATCAACGGCTTCATGTGGTCGAAGCCGCCGGCGGCGGAGCCGCCCGCGAAAGCGACGGAAGCCGGATCGGCCTTGATCGCCTCGACCATGTCGCCCAGGGTCTGGAACGGGCTGTCCTTGGCCACGACGATGACGCCGGGATCGCCGCCGATGGCGCCGACGAATCGGACCTGATCGGCGGTCGCGTCGCCGAAGGCCTTCTGCGCGAGGCGAGTGGTGGTCGCGGACGAAGCCGCCACGATGAGGTCGGCATCGGTATTGCGCTCGGCCACGACGGTCGAGAAGGCGAGGCCGCCACCGGCGCCGGCCATGTTCGTCACCTGCACGGGCGCATCGACCTGGCCGATATCGAACAGGATCTTGCCGATCTGCCGGCAGGTGAAATCCCAGCCTCCGCCGGGATTGGCGGGCGCGATGCATTCGGTCGACCAGGCCGACGAGGCGGCCATGAGGCTGATCGCGGCGCTGGTGCCCAGCGCCTTCAGAAAGGTGAATTTCATTGGTGTCCTCCCAGACATTTTTCGTGCCAGGCAGCCCCCGACGGTCTTTCCCGCCGTGACCGACCCCCTTGCATGCGCCACGATTAGCGTAAAAGCTGACAGGAACCTGTCATGACTGTGGAGTAGGAAGACTCGTGCGGTTTCTTCTGGTCGAGGACAGTCCCGATCTGGCGCAATCCGTCGCCGACCGGCTGAGGCTCGACGGTCATGCCGTCGATCCCGCCGCCTCGCTTGCCGAGGCGCGCGATTGCCTTGCGGCGGCGTCTTACGACCTGATTCTCCTGGATATTTCCCTGCCCGACGGCGATGGCCGCACATTTCTGGCTGCCGAACGGCGCTCGGGGCGCGATACGCCGATCATCGTCATGACCGCGCGAGCGGAGGTGTCGGACCGGGTCGATGTGCTCGATCTCGGGGCCGACGATTATGTGACCAAGCCCTTCGATTTCGCCGAACTGGAGGCGCGCTGCCGCGCGGTTCTGCGCCGCAAGGGGACTGCCTTGCAGACTGTGCAGCATTTCGTGGGGCTCACCTTCAACCCGCTGAACGCCAGTCTTTCGGTCGGTGGCGAGGTGCGGGACCTCAGAAACCGCGAACTGCGGCTGCTGGAGATCCTGCTCGCAGCACCCGAGAGGATCTTCTCGAAAAGCCAGATCTGCGACCGGCTCTTTTCCTACGCCGAGAGCGTCACCGACAATGCGATCGAGGTCTATGTCGCCCGGCTCCGCAAGAAGCTCGAAGGCTCCGGCGCGCGGATCGAGACGGTGCGCGGCATCGGCTACCGGCTGACCTCGGGATGAGGCGCGCGCCGCTGTCCCTGCGACTGCGGCTGGTGCTCCAGCTTTTGGGGATCGCGGCGGTTCTGGCGATCGTCCTTTATTTCACCGTCCGCACCGTCGCCGATCAGGCGGCCGAGGCAACGCAGGACGGGGTGCTCGGTGCCGCGACCCTTGCCATCGCCGAAAGACTGCAAGGCGGCGATGACGATGTCGGCGTCGATCTGCCCTATGAGGCCTTCTCGATCCTCGGTTCGATTTCGGCCGACCGGGTCTTTTACCGGATCGAGGCGGGCGGGACGACGCTCACCGGCTACGACGACCTGCCGCTGCCGGAAGCGGCGGGTGCAGCGGTAACGCCGGTCTTCTACACGCGGGCCTACCGCGATACCGAGGTCCGCATCGCCGCCGTCGGCCGGATGGTCCTCGTCGCGCGGAAACCGGTGCCGGTGCTCGTCCTCGTCGCCCAGACAAGGCAGGGGCAGGAAGCCATCGCCCAGCGCGTCGCCCAGCGCGCGGCGGCCCTCGGCCTCGGCTCCTTCGCGCTGGCCGCCGCGCTGTCGCTTCTGACCGCCGGCAGTGTGCTTCGCCCGATCAACCGGCTTGCCGACGCGGTCGGACAGCGCGGGCCGCAGGACCTGCGCGCGGTCGATCACCCGACGCCGGCGGAACTGCGCCCGCTGATCACCGCACTGAACGGCTTCATCGCCCGGCTCAGGGGCGCGCTCAGCCGGACCGAGACCTTCATCGCCGAGGCCGCGCATCACATCCGCACGCCCCTGGCCACCGTGCGGGCCCGGGCCGAGATCGCCATGCGGCAAAGCACGTCCGAAGACACCCGCGAGACGCTCCGCGCCGTAATCCGCGCGGTCGAGGAAAGCAGCCGCTCCGCCGGGCAGCTTCTCGACCATGCGACGGTGGTCTACCGTTCCGACCGGATGGCCGACGAACGGTTCGACCTCGCGAAGCTGGTCGAGACGCAGGCCGAGGCGTTCCGGCCCACCGCCGACCTCAAGGATCTGACGATCCGGCTGTCGGGCACCGACACGCCGGTGATCGTGCAGGGCGACCGGCCGCTGATCGAGGCGGCCTTGCGGAACCTTCTCGACAACGCGGTCAAGTATTCGGCCGACGAAACCACCATCGACCTCAGCCTCACCGGCGGGCCCGAGGCGCGGATCGAGGTTGCCGACCGGGGGCGGGGGCTTTCCGGTCAGGCGCAGGCGCGGCTTTCGAAGCGCTTCGCGCGGGGCGAGAATGCCGGCGATGTCATCGGCTCCGGCCTCGGCCTGACCATCGTTGAAGAGGTCGCGGCGGCCCATGGCGGGCGGTTCGAACTGACCGAACGGGAAGGAGGCGGCGCATGCGCGCGATTGTTCTTGCCCTTGGGCTGATCCTTCACGCGGCCTTCGCCGCCGCCTTCCAAGTGGAGGAGGAAACGTTTTTCCCCGCGACCGGCGACGAACAGCGGGTGCTGTCGATCCTCTCGACCACCGACACCGTGATCCTGCGGCCGCTCATCGCCGGCTTTCAGGCGCGTCGGCCCGATGTGGCCCTGCGCTACACCATGGCCAATTCCCAGGCCGTCTATGCCGCTGTGCATGACGAAGGTCTCAGCTTCGATCTTGTGATTTCATCGGCGATGGACCTGCAGATGAAGCTCGCCAATGACGGGTTCGCCGCCCCTTACGGATCGACCGCGACGGCCGGGCTGCCGGGCTGGGCGCGCTGGCAGAACCGGCTTTTCGCCTTCGCGCAGGAAAACGTCGTGCTGATCGCCTCGCGATCCGGGCTCGGCGACCTGCGGCTGCCGCAGACCCGTCGCGACCTGATCGAATTGTTGCGTGACAATCCCGACCGCTTTCGCGGCAAGATCGGCACCTATGACCCGGAACTCTCTGGCGCGGGCTACCTTTTCGCCACCCAGGACGCCCGGCAATCCGACAGCTTCTGGCGCCTGGCCGAGGTGATGGGCGGTCTCGCGCCGCGCCTCTATACCACCTCGAACGAAATGATTGCGGATCTGAAACAAGGCCGACTCCTCCTCGCCTACAACGCCCTCGGCAGCTATGCCGAGCCGCGGCTTGCCGATGATCCCGACGCCGCGGTGATCGAGCTTGAGGATCACACGCTGACACTCCTGCGGACCGGGCTCATCCCGGTCGCTGCGGAAGCGCCCGATCTCGGCGGCCTCTTTCTTGATTTCCTGCTTGAACCCGAGGGACAAAGGCTCTTGCGTGACGAGGCCGGCCTGCCGCCCATCGACGAAGCCGCCCTCTCCGGCAGGCCGCATCTCAGGCCGATGCGGCTCGATCCCGGGCTGCTGGTCTTCCTCGACGGGCTGAAGCGGCGCGGCTTTCTCGACGAGTGGAACGCGGCGCTGAGCCGCAACTGAGTTCACATTTTCACCGGAGATCGGCCAAATCGCGCGTGACGTGCCCGCCGACGCTGGAATTCGCCGCGGATTGCTGCGAGTTAGGAGAACGTAGAGAGTTGCGGGCGGGGGCTGTCGTGCGAAAGGAGCAATCGGGATTGTGGAGGGCAGGCTGCGCCGCGCTGCTTTGCCCTTTTCTCGCCATGCCGCTCGCACCTGCGCAGGCGCTGGATGGGTTCGTCCTGACCGCGCCCGGCGCCGACAAGGCGCTGACCGACCGGCTCCGCGCCGCCTCGCTCGTGGCCGATGCCGAACGAAGCGGCCAGACCGACAGCCAGAGCGTCTTCGCCGCCGCGCGCGCCGACTATGCCCGGCTGATCGGCGCGCTTTATGCCGAGGGCTATTATTCCGGCGTGATCCACATCCGCATCGACGGGCGCGAGGTGGCCGAGATCCCGCCCCTCGACGCGCCCGCGACGATCCGCGAGGTGGAGATCAGCGTGACGCCCGACCCGCGCTTCACCTTCTCGCAGGCGCGTATGAAGCCCTATGCGAGGGGCACCAGGCTGCCGCCCGCCTATGGCGACACCAAGGTCGCCAGGTCGGGCGCCATCGTCGATGCCGCCGATGCCGGCGTCGAGGGCTGGCGCAATATCGGCCATGCCAAGGCCGAAATCGCCGGCCAGAACATCACCGCCGATCACCGCAACGCCACGCTCTCCTCGGAAATCCTGCTCGAACCCGGCCCGCGCCTGCGCTTCGGCCGGCTCTCGATGTCGGGCTATGAGCGCATGAAGCCGGAGCGGATCGCCAGGATCGCCGGCTTCCCGACCGGCGAGGTCTTCGATCCGAAGGCGCTCGACAAGGCCGCGACCCGGCTCCGGCGCACCGGCGCCTTCCGCTCCGTCGCGCTGACCGAGGCCGAGCGGCCCGGCCCCGACGGCACGCTCGATATCGGGCTCGTCGTGGCCGAGGAAAAGCTCCGCCGGTTCGGCTTCGGCGCCGAAGTGTCGAGCTCCGAGGGCCTCAGCCTGTCCGGCTACTGGCTGCACCGCAACCTTTTCGGCGGGGCCGAGCGGCTGCGCGTCGATGGCGCGTTCGACCGGATCGGCGGGCAGGATGTGGACGGGATCGGCTACGATTTCGGCGTCCGCATCGACCGGCCGGCCACGCCCGTCACCGACGCCTCGGCCTTCGTCGAGGTGAGGGCGGCACGACGGGAGATCGTCGACCTGACGGTGGACGGGTTCGAGTTCAGCTTCGGCCTGACGCGGGAGTTCGGCGACCACATCTCTGCCGAGGCGGGGATTTCCTACATCACCGCCACCGCGAAGGATGCGGCCGGCAGCGTCGATTACGAGGCTGTGGCGCTGCCCATCTCGATCACCTGGGACAATCGCGACAAGCCGCTCGACGCGCGCAAGGGCTATTACCTCGATGCCGGCGTGACGCCCTTCCACGGGTTCGGCACCACCGGCTCGGGCGGTCAGATCAAGGCCGATGCGCGCGCCTACCGGGCTTTCGGCACCGACGAGCGCTTCGTCCTGGCCGGCCGGCTCCAGCTTGGCACGGTGATCGGATCCTCGCTGGCCGCGACGCCGCCCGACTATCTCTTCTGGTCCGGCGGCGGCGGTACAGTCCGGGGCCAGCCCTACCAGTCGCTCGGCGTACCGCTGGCGCGGACGCCGACGATCACGGTCGAGACCGGCGGGCTGAGCTTCGCCGGGCTCTCGGGCGAGTTCCGCGCCAACATCACCGAGAAGATCGGCGCCGTCGCCTTCTACGACGCGGGCTTTGTCAGCGACGAGGAGCTGTTCGGCGGCAACGGCGAATGGCATGCCGGCGCCGGGCTGGGCCTGCGCTACATTACCGGGATCGGACCGATCCGGGTCGATGTCGGGATGCCGGTCTCGGGTCCCACCAATGACGGGGTGCAGATCTATGTCGGCATCGGGCAGGCGTTCTGATGCGGCGCTTTCTCCTTGGCCTTCTGCTCACGCTCCTGCCCCTCGCCGCCCCGGCGCAGGACGAGGCGACAACGGAGCGGGACCGCGACTTCCTGACCGCGTTCCTCGAAGACAACCTCTCTGGCCTCGGCCGGACGATCCGGATCGACGGGTTCGCCGGTGCGCTGTCCTCTCGGGCGACCTTCGACACGATGACCATCGCCGATGCCGACGGCATCTGGCTGACGATCCGCGACGGGGCGATCGGCTGGAACCGCAGCGCCCTTCTCTCCGGCCGGGTCGAGATCAGCGAGATGACGGCGGCCGAGATCGAGCTGCCGCGCCGGCCCGGCGCCGGCAAGCCTGCGGCCGAGGCGTCAGGCTTCAGCCTGCCCGAACTGCCGGTTGCGGTGCAGATCGGCACGATCCGCGCCGACCGCGTGGTGCTGGGCGAGGCGCTTTTCGGCGCGGCGGCCGAAGTGTCGCTCGACGGCACGATGCAGCTCGAAGGCGGCGAAGGCTCGGCCGACCTCTCGGTCGCCCGCATCGACGGGCGCGCGGGCACGGTGTCGCTGACCGGCAGCTATGCCAACGCGACGCGCAAGGCGACGCTCGACCTTCTGGTCTCGGAAGAAGCCGACGGGATTGCGGCCAACCTGATCGGCCTGCCCGGCACGCCGTCGGTCGAACTCGCCGTGCATGGCAACGGCATCATCGACGATTTCCAGACCGATATCGCGCTGATGACCGATGGCGCGCCGAGGCTGAACGGCAAGGTCACGCTCCTGACCACCGCGACCGGGGGCGCGGCGCCGGAACGCAGCTTCAGCGCGGTTCTCGGCGGCGACATCGCGCCGCTTCTGCTGCCGGAATATCAGGACTTCTTCGGCACCGACGTGACGCTGGAAGCGGAGGGCAAACGCGCGGCTTCGGGTCGGCTCGACCTCACCCGTCTGGTCCTCGGCTCCCGGGGTGTCGACATCAGCGGCCGGCTCAGCCTCGCGCCCGGCGGGTTGCCGTTGCAGGCCGCGCTCACCACCCGGATCGGCCTGGCCAGCGGCGCGGATGTGCTGCTGCCGCTTCCGGGCGAGAAGACCTATCTCAGGGCGGCCGAGCTGACCTTCCGCTACGACCGGTCGCGCGGCGACGGCTGGAAGATTGGCGGGACCGTGCACGGCTTCCGGCGTGCCGGGATCGCCATCGGCGCCATGACCCTCGACGGATCGGGGCGCATCGCCCGGCCGGGGCAGAGCGGTGTCGACGCTGCGCGGGTCGGCGGCACGATCACCTTCGCTTCCAACGGGCTTGCGCCAACCGATCCGGCGCTGGCCGAGGCGCTCGGCCCCGACCTCTCCGGCCGCGCGATCTTTAACTGGCAGGAAGGCGCGCCCTTGCGGGTGCCGGTCTTCGAAGTGACCGGTCAGGGCTATGGCGCGAAAGGCGGGTTCACGCTTTCCGGCCCCGAGGACGGCGCTGTTCTCGGCGGTCGGGTCGAAGCCGATGTCGCCGACATGGGCCGGTTCTCCGGCCTCGTCGCGCGTCCGCTCGGCGGCAGCGCGACACTGTCGTTGTCGGGTTCGGGCGCCGTCCTCTCGGGGCTCTTCGACATCGACGCCACGGTGAAGGGCCTCGACCTCACCCTCGACCAGCCCGAACTCGACCGGCTTCTGCGCGACGAGACCCGCATCGTCACTTCGGTCCACCGCGACACCGTGGGGATCGAGATCCGCAGGCTCGACCTCACGGCCGCGACCTTGAGCCTCTCGGCCACCGGGCGGCTCCGCACCGGGGCGAGCGACGTGACCGCAGCGCTCGACTTCGCCGATCTCTCCGTCCTCGGCGACCGCTACCGGGGGGCGATGACCGGCGAGGCGCGGCTGATCGAGGAGGGCGGCGCCCGGCATTTCACCCTTGCCGCCGACGCGACGGGGCTCGGCATCGGCCAGGCAGCGGCCGACCGACTGCTCGCCGGTACGTCGGAGCTGCGCGTCACGGCCGAGGAACGCGATGGCAGGGTCCGTCTCGATAGCTTCCGGCTCTCGAACCCGCAGCTTTCGGTGACGGCCGAAGGCGTCATCGAAGAATCCGCGCGGCGCATCGACCTTTCGGCCCGCCTTGCCGACATGGCACTTCTGGCACCGGGCTTTCCCGGCCCGCTGACCGCCGAAGGCCGGGTGACCGAGACGACCGACGGCTATGCCGTCGACCTCGGCGTCGAGGGGCCGGGCGCGACCTCGGCCCGCATCGCCGGCACGCTCGTGCCGGATTTCAGCAGCGCCGACCTCGCGATCACCGGCGGCGCGCAATCGGCCATCGTCAATCCCTTCATCGCGCCCCGCAATATCGAGGGGCCGGTCTCCTTCGACCTCCGGCTCAGCGGCCCCCTGCGGCTCGGCGCGCTTTCGGGCCGGGTCGGGCTCGACAACGCCCGGCTCGTGGCACCCACTTTCGGGTTCGAGCTCGAGGCGATGCGCCTTGCCGCCGACCTTTCGGGCGGGCAGGCGACGCTTTCCGGCGGTGCCGATGTGCGCGGCGGCGGGCGGGTGGACATTTCCGGACCGGTCACGCTGTCCCGGCCCTATGACGGCGATCTCTCGATCCGGCTGGCCGAGGTGCGGCTGCGTGACCCCGACCTTTACGACACCACCGTCAGCGGTGCGGTCACGTTGCGCGGCCCGTTCCTTGGCGGCGCGCTGATCTCGGGCGCCGTGTCCCTCGGCCGGACCGAGGTGCGGGTGCCCTCGACCGGGCTCGGCGGCAATGCGACGCTGACCGGGGTCAGCCATCTGAACGAGCCGGCCGCGGTCCACCAGACCCGCATCCGCGCCGGCCTCGCCAAACCCGACGGAGCCACGCGCGAGCGCGGGCCAGGCTACGGGCTCGACCTCTCGATTTCGGCGCCCGAGCGGATCTTCGTGCGCGGCCGCGGGCTCGACGCCGAGATGGGCGGGGCGCTGCGGCTGACCGGGACGACCGCGAACATCGTGCCCTCGGGCCAGTTCAATCTGATCCGCGGCCGGCTCGACATTCTCGGCAAGCGCTTCACCATCGACGAAGGGTTGGTCGCGCTTCAGGGCGCGCTCACGCCCTATATACGCTTCTCCGCCGCGACGGAGGCCGACGGCATCACCGCGACCATCGTGATCGAGGGCGAGGCCTCGGCGCCGGAAATCCGCTTCCTCTCCTCGCCCGAACTGCCCGAGGAAGAGGTGATCGCGCAACTGCTCTTCGGCCGCAGCCTCATCAGCCTGTCGCCCTTGCAGGCCGCGCAGCTCGCCTCTGCCGTCGCGACGCTCGCCGGCAAGGGCGGCGAGGGGATTGTCGGGAACCTGCGCAAAAGCTTCGGCCTCGACGATCTCGACGTGACGACGGGCGAGGACGGGTCGGCCGGGCTCCGCGCCGGCAGGTACCTGTCGGAAAAAATCTATACCGATGTCTCGATCGGTTCCGGCGGCAAGAGCGAGGTCAACCTCAATCTCGACATCCGCTCCGGCGTGAAAGCGCGCGGCACACTTGGTTCGGACGGCAATACCGGCATCGGCATCTACTACGAACGCGACTACTGAGCGCGCGCCAGCCGGCTGCGCTCGGCATTCACGACCGCACCCAGAAGCAGGATATAGGCCGAGATATAAAGCCACATCAGCAGCGCGATCACCGCGCCGATGGAGCCGTAGATGCGGTTGTAGCTGCCAAAATTCGCGAGGTAGGCGGAAAACGTCATCGAAGCGACAGCCCAAAGGAAGGCCGCGAGGAACGCCCCGGGCGTCAGCCAGGAATGGCGCCCGTCCTCCATATTCGGTCCCCAGCGGTAGAACATCCCGAGCAAGATCATCAGGACGACGAACATCACCATCCAGGGCAGATAGCGCAGGATGAAATCCTCCGCCGGGCCGAGCGTGACGACATTGAGAACGATCGGCACGATCACCACGACGACCAGCGCCGCCAGGACCAGCACGATCAGCATCGTCGTGAGAAGGATCGACGCGACGATCCGCATCAGCCCCGGCCGGTGCCGCCGCGCGTGGATCGCGTTGAGTCCGGTCACCAGCGCCGCGACGGCATTATGGACAGAATAGAGCGCGACGGCGAACGACAGCACGGTGGTCCAGCCGAGTGTGCTCGAAGTCGTGGCGAGAAGCGTCGTCAACTGCGCCTCGATCACCCCGAAGGCGGCATCCGGGATCAGCCCGTGGATCTGGTCGAGGTATTCACGCATCACCACCGGATCGGCAAAGAACCCCCAGATCGCGATGGTCGCCGCCATGCCCGGAAAGATCGCGAACATGGTGTAGAAGGCGACGCCGGCGGCGATCAGACCCAGGTTGCGTTCGTCCATCGCGTTCCAGACCGCAGAGGCGAGCCGCAAGAGGTAGGCGGGATTGATCACGGCATCCGGTCTCCGGTTCATTCGTCCATGTTCGCCCGACCGCTCCCCGGCCGCAATCCGATTGTGGCCTTGCCGCCCGGCCGGGGCTATCAACCGGACTGGGAGGATTCGTCTTGCGCCTTGCACCCGTTTTCGTGCTGATCGCCGGGGTCGCCGGGGCGGAGGTGCCCGCGCCGGTGACGGATGCGGACTACGCGCCGGTGTCGGAAGCCGAGGCGCGGCTTGGCCAGCTTCTCTTCTACGACCCGATCCTGTCGGGCAACCGCAACATTTCCTGCGCCACCTGCCACCATCCGCGCTTCGCCACCTCCGACGGGCTGTCGCTCGGCCTCGGCGAAGGCGGGATCGGCCTCGGGCCGGAGCGGAAGCCGGATCCCGCGAACCTGCCCGAGCAGCGCGTCCCGCGGAACGCGCCGGCGCTCTTCAATCTCGGGGCGCGCGAGTTCACCGTGATGTTCCATGACGGCCGGATCGAGGCCGATCCCGCTCGGCCCTCCGGTCTCAGGACGCCGCTTGAGGACGACATGGTGATGGGCTTCGCCTCGGTCCTCTCGGCCCAGACCATGTTCCCGGTGCTCTCGCCGGACGAAATGGCCGGGCATTATCAGGAGAACGACGTCTCGACGGCGGTCCGCGAGGGGCTCATCACCGGTCCCGGCGGCGCGTGGAACATCCTTGCGGACCGGGTGGCTGCGATCCCTGCCTACACGGCGCTCTTCGACGCCGCCTACCCCGAGATCGCCGCCGGCCGGCCCGTGGCCTTCACCGACCTCTCCAACGCCATCGCCGCCTTCATCTCTTTCGAGTGGCGCGCCGACAATTCTGCCTTCGACGCGATGCTGCGCGGCGGGCCGTCGCTGCCGCCCGCGGCGGCGACGGGCATGTCCCTCTTCTACGGCGAGGCCGGCTGCGCCGCCTGCCATTCCGGCAAGTTCCAGACCGATCAGGGGTTCCACGCGATGGGCGAACCGCAGATCGGCCCCGGCAAGGCCGAGCGGTTCGAAAGCCATTCCCGCGATGTCGGCCGGATGCGGGTCACGAACCGGGAGGCGGACGCCTTCGCCTTCCGCACACCGTCGCTGCGCAATGTTACCGCGACCGGGCCCTGGGGGCATAGCGGCGCCTGGTCGGATCTGCCCGCGTTCCTTGATCATCACGCCGACCCCTCGGCGGGGCTCGGCGGCTACGACCGTGCGCTCGCCGTCCTGCCCGAGATCGCGCTGGCGAAGTCCGACTGGGCGATCCTCGACGCGCCGGAAGAGGTCGCGGCCATCGACGCGGCGGCGGTTGCAGGCAAGGCGCTGGACGACACCGCGATCGCGGCGATCATCGCCTTCCTCGAAACCCTGCGCGATCAGGAGGCCATCAACGGCCGGTTCGGCGTGCCCGACAGCGTGCCGAGCGGCCTGCCGGTCGATCGCTAGCGGCCGAGCGTCAGCGCGGCACCGTCGCGGCCTACCCTCGTCACGCGGTCGGCTGGCACCGGTGTCCAGTCCGATGCGGTGCCGTCGGGCCAGATCACCCGCAGGTCCGCCCCGGTCGCGGCGCCAAGGCCGAAATGCAGCGGTCCCGCCCGACCGCCGGCATGACCGCCGCCGACCGTCACCTCGCGCGCCGTGACCTTGCCGCCCGCGCGAAGCTCGACCCAGGCCCCGACAGCGGCGGTGTTGCCGCCCATATGCGGCTCTATTCCGGCCCAATGCCCGGTTTCCGGCGTCTCGTTCTGCCAGACCTCCATCGGCGCCCGCCGGTTGACGACCACGATATCGAGCCGCCCGTCACCGTCGAGATCGGCCAGCGCCGCACCGCGCGACCTTTCGGTCGTGGCAATCCCGGCGATCGCGGCCTTTTCGACGAATGTCCCGTCCGGCTGCTGCATCAGAAGGTTGTTCGGATCGTGGATCGCGTTAGACGGCATCTGGTCGACATTGCCCTTGGCGATGAAGAGGTCGTCGCGCCCGTCATTGTCGATATCGCCAAACTCCGCGTGCCAGCCGGTCGAGGGCCGCCCGTCATCGCCGACATGCGGTCGCTGGGCATAGGTGCCGATGGCGAAGGGCGCGTTGACGAAGCCGGTGCCGGTGTTGAACTGCAAGAGCTGATCGCCCATCGAGGTCATCATCACCTCCGGCAGCCCGTCGCCGGTGATGTCCTGACTGGCGATCCCCATCCCCCAGAGCGAGACATGCGGCCAGTCCCCGGTCCGCTCGCTAAGGGGGTTCAGCCGGAACATCTGCTCATAGCCGCCGCGGATGTAGTAGTGCCGGTCGTTCGAGATGCGCAGCTCCGGCTCGTCCGCGCGCCGCCAGTCGGTGATTAGCATCGAGAGGGCGCAGAAGCCGGGGGCGATCACCTCCGGCGCGCCGTAGCGGCGGCCGGCCGGGCGGTAGAGGTCGGAGGTGTCGCAGGCCTCGAACGGGCCTTCGGGGTCGGCGCGGTCGACATAGTGGCCGAAGGCCAGCGTCGGCAGGGCCTGCCCTTCCTCCCAGGTCGCCGAGAACGCGGTGCTCCAGGCGTCGCGCGGATGAAAGCCCCACGCGTCGGAGGCGTCGGTGAACGTGCAGTCCGGCCCGCCGCGCAGAAGCCGGTCCGGCCCGACCCGGAGCACCGCGAGGTCGAGCACGCCGTCGCCGTCGACATCGAGCGGGTAGGCCCCGGTGACATGGCTGAGGCCGGGCAGCGCGCCGGCCTCGAACCGGACCGGCACCCCCGGGGCCTCGGTCGCGTTGACGAAGAGCCGCGCGGGGTTCTCACCGCCTGCGGCAAAGAGATCTGGCCGCCCGTCGCCGTTGCAGTCGAGGACCGCGACACCGCCGCCGACGAAATGTTCCCAGCCGCCGCCATAAATGTGCGGGGCCGGAAGGCCGGTCGAGCGGTCGCTGAAAACTGGCTCAGCACCGGCCGGATTCGCCAGTAGGATCAGAACTGCAAGCACCCGGGTCATTGCGCCGCCATTTCCCGCGCCGGGCTCAGCAGGCCCTCTGTCACCTCCGACAGTGCCAACGCCGCGGCGCCATGCGCCCAGAGGAGGTCGCCCCAGGCATGGATCTCGATCTTCGGCAGCGGACGGCCGGTATTCAGCGCCAGCGCCTTGATCTCGTCCAGCGTCTCGTTGGCATAGAGGTAATCATAGCGCATGCGTTCGCCCGACAGGATGATCAGCCCCGGATCGAACAGATTGACGACGTTGGCGAGGCCGAGCGCGAGGTAGCGCCCGGCGCGGTGAAAGATCGACCGCGCGGCGGAATTGCCGGCCTTGGCGTGGTCGAAGAGGCTCTCCAGAAGGATGTTGACCGACTGCGTCTCGCGGCCAGTCCAGTTGAGTGCCGTCGTCGCCTCGCGCACCAGCGCGTAGTCGGCGACATAGGCTTCGAGGCAGCCGCGCTGGCCGCAGCGGCAGAGCGCGCCGTCGAGCTGCACCTTGGTATGGCCAAGCTCCATCCCCAAACCCTGGGCACCACGATAGATGCGGTGGTTGAGGACGAACCCCATGCCGACGCCATGCTCGATCGTGACGACGGCGAAGTCCGACAGGCCGCGCCCGGCGCCGAACCACAGTTCGGCCAGCGTGACGAGGTTGGCGTCGTTGTCGATATGGACCGGAACGCCGAGCCGTTCGGTCGCGGCGGCGGCCAGCGGCACGTGGCGGGACGAGAGGACCGGCGACCAGTGGACGATGCCGCTGTCGGAATCGACGAAGCCGGGCACGCCGAGGCCGATGGCGCCGAGCTGCCCGACGGCGATCCCGGCGCGGGCGCCGACGCGGGCGACGAGCGCATCGGTCGCCTCGACCAGCCCCGACAGATCCATCGCGCCCGGAGCGCGCGGGATCGCCTCGTCGGCGACGAGATTGCCGGCGAAGTCGACGATCACTGCCGTATGTTCGCGGTCCGAAAGCTTGATCCCCGCGACCAGCCGCGCATCTGCCTTGACCCCGAGCGCCACCGCCGGCCGGCCGCGCCCGGTATCGGCGATGTCGCGCCGGGCGGGGACCTCGACCAGAAGCCCCATCTCGATGAGTTCGGACGTGAGGGTCGTGACCGAGGCGGGGCTGACGCCCAGTTCCTTCGCGACATGGACGCGCGGCATCAGCCCTGCCGCCCGCACACGCTCGAAGATCTGCCGGCGGAGCGGTCGCGACGCTTCGGACGGGGATGGAATCAGCGGCCCGCAGCCGCGCGACGCCGACCCCATCCACTGTGTGCCGCCGCGCCCCCGATCATTCATTATTTAGACAACCTAACAAATAGTGCCGCAGGACCGCACAAAATCGTACGATGATGCCTCATGACGCACCCTCAAACGTAAGTTTCTTGCGCGCTCTCAGTCTGGTCCGGCTATTTTAATTTGACAAGCAAATTTATTCGCGGCAGCCTTGCAGGAGTTCGGCAAACCCGCCGACCCGGGCTCAGAAGCCCTTCTGGCGCGAGGAGCACATGAACACGTCCGTCCCGGCCGCCGGCCTTGTATCGACCGCCGCGCAGGGCACCCAAAACGTGTTGAAGTCCTGCGACCGGGCGAGCGTGACTGGTAACGGCCAGCCTGTCGGGACGCACATCGTGAGCGACACGCTCGGCAAGATGCCGGTAAAGGGCGCCTGACATGTATCTCGGACTCGACCTCGGCACGTCCGGGCTCAAGGGTGTCCTGATCGACGACGACCAGCGGGTCGTGGCCGAGGCGACGGCGCCCCTGTCGGTGTCGCGGCCACAGGACGGATGGTCGGAGCAATCGCCGGCCGACTGGATCGCGGCGGCCGAGGCGGTGATCGGCACGCTGCCCGCCGTGGCGCGGACGGCGATCCGGGGCATCGGTCTTTCGGGGCAGATGCACGGGGCGACACTTCTCGACCGGGCCGACAACGTTCTCCGCCCCTGCATCCTCTGGAACGACACGCGCTCGCATCGCGAGGCGGCGGAGCTTGATGCCGATCCGCGTTTCCGCGCGATCACCGGCAACATCGTCTTCCCGGGCTTCACCGCGCCGAAACTCGTCTGGCTGAAGCGGCACGAGCCGGGGGTCTTCGCCCGCGTGGCGCGGGTGCTTCTGCCGAAGGACTACCTGCGGCTCTGGCTGACCGGCGCGCATGTGGCCGAGATGTCGGATGCGGCGGGAACAAGCTGGCTCGATACCGGGCGCCGCGCCTGGTCGGAGGAGCTGCTGGCAGCGACCGGCCTCGGCGTGGATGCGATGCCACGGCTCGTCGAAGGCTCCGACGTGTCGGGCCAGATCCGGCCCGAGATCGCCGGTCGCTTCGGCATCCCCGCGACGGCGGTGGTGGCCGGTGGTGCCGGCGACAACGCGGCGGCGGGGATCGGCGTCGGCGTCGTCTCCGCCGGTCAGGCCTTCGTCTCGCTCGGCACGTCGGGCGTGCTTTTTGCGGCAAATGACGGCTACCAGCCCGACCCCGCGACGGCCGTTCACACCTTCTGCCACGCCCTGCCCGGCAAATGGCACCAGATGGGGGTGATCCTTGCGGCAACCGACGCGCTCAACTGGTTCGCCGGCATTGCCGGGACTGGTGCCCAGGCGCTGACCGACGGGCTCGGCCCGCTTCGCGCGCCCGGCAAGACCCGCTTCCTGCCCTATCTCGGCGGCGAACGCACGCCTTTGAACGACGCCGCGATCCGCGGCGCGTTCATTGGCCTCGAACATGCGACCGACCGGCAGGCGGCGACCCGTGCCGTCCTCGAAGGGGTTGCCTTCGCGATCCGCGACTGTCGCGATGCGCTGGCCGCGACCGGCACCCGGATCGACCGGCTGCTCGCCGTCGGCGGCGGATCGAAATCGGCCTACTGGCTCTCGGCCATCGCCACGGCGCTCGGCACGCCTGTCGCGGTTCCGGTTGCCGGCGATTACGGCGGCGCCTTCGGGGCCGCGCGGCTCGGCCTCATGGCCGCGACCGGCGCGGGGGCCGAGATCGCGACGCCGCCGGCCACCGAGCGCACCTTCCCCCCGGATCCGGCGCTGGCGGCTGCCTTCGACGAAGGCCATGCCCGCTTCCGCGCCGCCCAAATCGCCATCAGGGGACTGACATGACCGACTTCTTCAAAGGCATTCCGCCGCTTCGCCACGAAGGCCCGAAGAGCGCGAACGACTTCGCCTTCCGCCATTACGATCCCGACGAGATGGTCATGGGCAAGCGTCTGGAGGATCACCTGCGCTTCGCCGTCGCCTACTGGCACAGCTTCGCCTGGCCGGGCGGCGATCCCTTCGGCGGCCAGACCTTCGACCGGCCGTGGTTCGGTGACACGATGGCGCTGGCGAAACTGAAGGCCGACGTGGCGTTCGAAATGTTCGACATTCTGGGCGTGCCGTTCTTCTGCTTCCACGACGCCGATATCCGGCCGGAAGGGGCGAGCTTCGCCGAAAGCCTCCGGAATTTCGAAGAGATCGTCGATTATTTCGGCACCAAGATGGAAACCCATCGCACCCGGCTCCTCTGGGGCACCGCGAACCTATTCTCGCATCGCCGCTTCATGGCCGGGGCGGCTACCAATCCGGACCCGGACGTTTTTGCCTGGTCGGCGGCCACGGTGAAGGCCTGCATGGATGCGACCCACAAGCTTGGCGGGCAGAACTACGTGCTCTGGGGCGGGCGCGAAGGCTACGAGACGCTGCTCAACACCGATCTCGGGCGTGAGGCGGAGCAGGCCGGGCGCTTCCTCCGGATGGTCGTCGACTACAAGCACAAGATCGGCTTCAAGGGCACGATCCTGATCGAGCCGAAGCCGCAGGAGCCATCGAAGCACCAGTACGATTACGATGTCGCGACGGTCTACGGCTTCCTCAGGCGCTTCGGGCTGGAATCCGAGGTGAAGGTGAATATCGAGCAGGGCCACGCGATCCTTGCCGGGCATTCCTTCGAACACGAACTGGCGCTCGCCGCCTCGCTCGGGCTCTTCGGGTCGATCGACATGAACCGCAACGACTACCAGTCGGGCTGGGACACCGACCAGTTCCCCGACAACGTGCCGGAGATGGCGCGCGCCTATTACGAGGTGATCCGCGCCGGCGGCTTCACCACCGGCGGCACCAATTTCGACGCCAAGCTCCGCCGCCAGTCGCTGGATCCGGAGGACCTGATCCTCGCCCATGCCGGGGCGATGGATGTCTGCGCGCGCGCCTTCAAGGCTGCGGCGGCGCTGATCGTGGACGGCTCGCTCGAAAAGGCGCGGGCGGAGCGTTATGCGGGATGGGACGAACCGGCGAATGCCGCGATGCTGGCGTCGGGAACGCTCGAGTCGATCTCGGCCCGGGTTCTGGCCTCCGGCCTCGACCCCGAGCCGCGCTCGGGCCGGCAGGAGCGGCTGGAGAACCTCTGGAACCGCTCCGTCTGACCCCGAATCGGTGCGCCGCGATTCGCCCCGCGGCCCGAGGTCGTTCGCTTGCGGATGATTTTTTGCGCGTGTTTCCCATCGCTTAGGCGCCCGGATTCCGCGAAATGGCGTAATTGCACCAATAGCGCCCGGCGCCCTGGCATGAATCCGCCGCTTTTTCCACGTTTCCGGAGCGGGCGAGAATTATGCTTAACGAATCCGTAACAATTCAACTCATAGTTTAACTCATGTGACCGGAGAGTGGGGGTTTTCCGGAGCAACCTGGCAAGGAGAATCCGGGATGGCTGCCCCGCTTTTCGAGTTTCGCGATAATGTCGCGCCCGTTGCGCCGCGTCGGGTCTATCCCGCGTTCGGAAAACGTCTTCTCGACCTGACGCTGCTCACCCTGATGATCCCGGTCGTGCTTCCGCTCATCGCGGCGATCCTTTTCGTCACGGCGCTGGGCGGCGGACGGGCGCTCTATTCCCAGATTCGCGTCGGGCGCGACGGGCGGCTGTTCAGGTGCTGGAAGGTGCGGACGATGATCCCCGACGCCGATGCCGCGCTGGCGCGGATCCTGCGCGACGACCGGGCGTTGGCCGAGGAGTGGAGGAAGACCCAGAAACTCGCGCGCGATCCGCGCGTGACCCGGTTCGGGGCGCTCCTGCGGCGGACCAGCCTCGACGAACTGCCGCAGCTCTGGAATGTGCTGAACGGCACGATGAGCCTTGTCGGGCCGCGGCCCTTTACCCCGGAACAGCGCGAGCTTTACCGCAACGGGCGGGCGGATGCCGACTACTACCGCCTGCGCCCGGGACTCACCGGCCTCTGGCAGGTGAGCCGCCGCAATCGCGGCTCCTTCGGCGAGCGGTCCGCCTATGACAGCGTCTACCGAACCCATATGAGCCTCTGGACCGACCTCTCGATCCTCGCCCGCACCGTCATTGTCGTGCTTCGCGCCACCGGCGTCTGATCAGGCGAACCGCTTCCAGATTGCGGCATCGCCCAGCCCGGTGACGAAGGCCTCGTGTGCTGCCGCTTCCCCGGCGCTGAGCCTCGGGGGCAACGGGAACGGGCGCGGGGACGGGCGCCAGGCCTCGGATGCCGACGGGCCGGACCCGCTGCCCGCGACCGACAGCCCGAAATCGGGCTGCCGTCCGCCGATCAGTTCCAGATAGACCTCCGCCAGAAGCTCGCTATCTAGAAGCGCGCCGTGTTTCTCGCGCGCCGAATTGTCGATGGCGAAGCGCCGGCAGAGCGCGTCGAGCGAGGCCGGAGAGCCCGGGAACCTGCGCCGCGCGATAGCGACGGTGTCGAGCGCGCGGTCCATCGGGATGACGGGCAGGCTGGCCCAGCCGAGCTCGGCGTTCAGGAACTTCATGTCGAAGGCGGCATTGTGAATCACCAGCCGCGAATCCGGGCCGATGAAATCGAGGAACGCCGTCCCCACGGCGGCGAAGGGCGGCTTGTCGCGGAGGAATTCGTCGCCGAGGCCGTGCACCTCGAACGCCTCCTTCGGCATCATCCGTTCGGGGTTGATATACTGATGATAGACCCGGCCCGTGGGCATGTGGTTCAGAAGCTCGATCGCACCGATCTCGACGATGCGGTGGCCTTCGGCGGGTTCGAACCCGGTGGTCTCGGTATCGAGGACGATCTCACGCATGGGCGGCTCCGATGCTGTCGATCAGGTTTCGCACGGCGGCGCGGGTGGCATCAAGGGTCTGGGTCTCGATCACGTGGGTGGCGCGGGCGCGCTTTTCGGTGTCGGGCATCTGGCGGGCGAGGATCGTCGCGAATTGCGCATCAGTCATGCCCGGCCGGGCGAGAACCCTTTCGCGCTGGACCTCCGCCGGGGCGGAGACGACAAGCGTCGCGTCCATCTGTGCATCGGCGCCGGTCTCGAAGAGAAGCGGGATGTCGAGGACGACGAGAGGGGCGCCCTCTGCCGCGGCGGCGGCGATGAAGGCGGCGCGGTCGGCGGCGACGAGCGGGTGGATGACCGCCTCGATCCGCGACAGGGCGGTGGGGTCGGCGGCGATCCACTCCTTCAGCCGCGCCCGGTCGACCGCGCCTTCGTGAACCGCTTCGGGGCGCAAAGCCATGATCGCGTCGACGCCGGCGCCGCCAGGCATGTAGAGCCGGTGGACGGCGGCATCCGCATCCCAGACCGGTACGCCTTCCGCGGCGAACATCGCGGCGGTCGTCGACTTGCCCATGCCGATGGACCCCGTGAGGCCGAGCAGGAACGGCCGGCTCATTCCGCCAGGACCGCGTCGCGCACCGCCTGATCGACTTCGGGCCGGACCCCGAACCAGCGTTCGAAGGCCGGGGCGGCCTGATGGATCAGCATGCCGAGCCCGTCGACTGTCACGCAGCCGATCTCGGCCGCTTCCTCCAGGAGCCTTGTGCGGAGCGGGGTGTAGACGAGGTCGGTCACGACGGCATTCGGCGAAAGCGCGTCGAGCGGCACCCGGAAATCCGGCTTCCCGACCATGCCGAGCGAGGAGGTGTTCACCACCGTCGTCGCGCCCTCCATCATATTGCCCGCCTGGACCCAGTCATGGACGACGATCTTGGCGCCGAATTCCTGCCTCAGCGCCTCGGCCCGGGTGCGGGTGCGGTTGGCGAGGCGGATCTCGGGCACGCCGACCTCGATGAGCGAGGCGATAACTGCCCGCGCCGCGCCCCCCGCGCCGATCACCGCGGCGGGTCCGGCGGTGGGGTTCCAGCCGGGGGCGTTCTGGCGCAGGTTGGCGATGAAGCCGTAGCCGTCGGTATTGTCGGCGTGGATCCGGCCGTCCTTGCGGAAGATGAGCGTGTTCGCTGCCCCGATCAGCGCCGCGCGGTCGGTTACCACGTCGGCGAGGGCGAGCACGGTTTCCTTGTGGGGGATGGTGACGTTGACGCCAACGAACCCGGCCTTCGGCAGGGCCGCGATGACCTCGCGCAGATCGGCCTGGGAAACATCCATCGGGATGTAGTAGCCAGCAATGCCGTAGGCCGTCAGCCAGTGGGCGTGCAGCCGCGGCGATTTCGAATGTGCGATGGGCGAGCCGATGACGCCGGCAAGCGGGATGCGGGGATGGTCGGTCATTTGGCGATGTCGCCCCGAATGCCGAGCACGGTCAAGACTTCGATCAGCGGCAGGCCGAGAATGGTGAAGTAATCGCCGTCGATGCGTGAGAAAAGCCGCACGCCCTCCTCCTCGAGCTTGTAGCAGCCGACGCTGTGACGGATGCTTTCCCAGTTCCGCGCGAGATAGTCGTCGAGATAGGCCTCGGATAGATCGCGGATCGTCAGCCGCGCCTCGCCGACATGGCGCCAGAGTGGCGCACCCGCGCGACAGATGACGGCGGCGGAGAGAAGGCGGTGGGTCCGGCCGGAAAGCGCGCGAAGCTGGGTGCGCGCGTCAGCGGGACCTGTGGGCTTGGCGAAGACCGTGCCGTTGCATTCGAGGATCTGGTCGCAGCCGAGGACGAGGGCGTCGGGGAAGCGATCGCTCACCCGCTGCGCCTTCATCTCGGCCAGCGTGTCGGCGAGGTCGCGGGGGCTTGCGTTCTCGGCCGCGAGCGCGGCGCGGATCGCCTCTTCGTCGATGCGGGCGGGACGAATCTCGGGCGCAAGGCCGGCATTCCGCAGAAGCCGGGCGCGGATCTCCGACCCGGAGGCGAGGATGAGCGAGGGCGCGGTCATGGACGACTCTGTGGGTAAGGGAGGGGGATGGAAGCGGATGGAACTGGGGAAAAGCCGGTGTCAGGCGGGAACTGGGGACAAAACGGGTGACCTGTCAAGAACCGGGGGATTTTCTGCCCATGTGGAAGGCGATCTTGGCGGGCTGTGGGAAGTCTGGGGGTTCCGTCGCAATATCCGGAAAAGAATTCACAGTGCGACAATGGCGGTAGTCTTTGTAACCGTTTGAAAATATTTATCATTTTTGTGTTATTGTCTCATTCTCCGGGTTTGTCCCGCATTCGCCCACAGCCTTGCCGAGCTGTGCGGCAATGCCCGGAAAAGCCGGAAATCCACATCGTCCACAGGGTCAACAACAACAACATCTCTTTTCTTTTTCTTTACTTTTATTAGAAGGCCTCGTGCCAACGTTGTGAAAGGACCCGGCGTGATCAGCGATTTTCTGGCTTCGGTCTATCCCTGGACGAAGGCATTTCACGTGATTTCGGTGATCGCCTGGATGGCGGGGTTGTTCTATCTGCCGAGGCTGTTCGTCTACCACGTCGAGACCGTCATGCCGGGAAGCGAAACGGACAAGCTCTTTCAGGTGATGGAGCGGAAGCTCCTGCGGCTGATCATGAACCCGGCGATGATGGCGACCTGGATCTTCGGCATTGCGCTGGTCTTCACGCCGGGAATCGTTGACTGGTCGGCGGTCTGGCCCTGGACCAAGACCGCGTCGGTCCTGGCGATGACATGGTTTCACCACTGGCTCGGCTACCAGCGGAAGGATTTCGTCGGCGGGACCAACAGCGGGAGCGGACGCACCTACCGGATGATGAACGAGGTGCCGACGGTGCTGATGATCGTCATCGTCCTGTCGGTGATCGTGAAATTCTGACGCTCGGTTGACTCCGCGTCGGTCGCGGGTGTATTCGCGCTGCAAGCCCCTCCGTCCGGACCGGGGTGTTTCCCCTGATGATACATCGCACCGGCCCCTGGCCCCGTGCCGACACGAGTGGTTTTTCCAAGATGCCCCATGAACGCCTGAACCTTGCCGATCTCAAGGCCAAGAGCCCCGCCGACCTTCTGTCGATGGCGGAGGAGTTGGAGATCGAGAATGCTTCGACCATGCGCAAGGGCGAGATGATGTTCTCGATCCTGAAGGAGCATGCCGAGGAAGGCTGGGAGATCGGCGGCGACGGGGTTCTGGAAGTGCTCCAGGACGGCTTCGGCTTCCTGCGTTCGCCTGAAGCGAACTACCTGCCGGGTCCCGACGACATCTATGTCAGCCCCGACATGCTGCGGCAGTATTCGCTGCGCACCGGCGACTCGGTCGAGGGCGTCATCCGCGCTCCGGGCGAGAACGAGCGCTACTTTGCGCTGACCAAGGTGACGGCGATCAATTTCGAGGATCCGGAAAAGGCGCGCCACAAGGTGGCCTTCGACAACCTCACGCCGCTTTATCCCGACGAGCGGCTGAAGATGGAGATCGAGGACCCGACGATCCGCGACCGCTCGGCCCGGATCATCGATCTCGTGGCGCCGATCGGCAAGGGGCAGCGGGGCCTGATCGTCGCCCCGCCGCGGACCGGCAAGACGGTACTGTTGCAGAACATCGCCCATTCCATCGCGTTGAACCATCCGGAATGCTATCTGATCGTCCTGCTGATCGACGAGCGTCCGGAGGAAGTCACCGACATGCAGCGGAGCGTCAAGGGCGAGGTCGTGTCCTCGACCTTCGATGAACCGGCGACGCGGCACGTCGCGGTGGCGGAGATGGTGATCGAGAAGGCCAAGCGCCTCGTCGAGCACAAGCGTGACGTTGTGATTCTGCTCGATTCGATCACGCGCCTCGGCCGGGCGTTCAACACTGTGGTGCCGTCCTCGGGCAAGGTGCTGACCGGCGGCGTCGACGCCAACGCGCTGCAGCGGCCGAAGCGGTTCTTCGGTGCCGCTCGGAACATCGAGGAAGGCGGGTCGCTGACCATCATCGCCACCGCGCTGATCGACACCGGCAGCCGGATGGACGAGGTGATCTTCGAGGAGTTCAAGGGTACCGGAAACTGCGAGATCGTGCTCGACCGCAAGGTGGCGGACAAGCGGGTGTTCCCGGCGATGGATATCCTCAAGTCGGGGACGCGGAAAGAGGACCTGCTGGTCGACAAGAACGACCTGCAGAAGACCTATGTGCTGCGCCGCATCCTGAACCCGATGGGCACCACGGATGCGATCGAGTTCCTGATCTCAAAGCTCAAGCAGACGAAGACGAATTCCGAGTTCTTCGACTCGATGAACGCCTGACTTGTTGTTTTAAAACAATAGGTTAATTCTATGGATACGATCTACGCCCTGGCCTCGGCGCGGGGGAAGGCCGGTGTTGGCGTGATCCGGATCTCGGGCCCTGGGGCATGGGAGGCGGTGGCGGCCCTCGCTGGCCGCCTTCCTGAACCGCGCTACGCCGGATTGCGTCGGCTCCGCTTCGGTGACGATGCGCTGGACGATGCGCTGGTGCTGACCTTCGCCACAGGCGCGAGCTTTACGGGAGAGGAATCGGCGGAACTGCATGTGCATGGTGCGACCGCGACGGTGCGGGCGGTCTTGTCAGCGCTCGGCGCGCATCCGGGATTGCGGTTGGCGGAGCCCGGGGAGTTTACCCGGCGCGCGCTGGAAAATGGCCGGCTCGATCTTGCGCAGGTCGAAGGGCTTGCGGATCTGATCGAGGCCGAGACCGAGGCCCAGCGCAAGCAGGCGCTGAAGGTCTTGTCCGGTGCGATCGGGGCCTGTGCGGAGGCCTGGCGGCGCGACCTGATCCGGGCGGCGGCGCTTCTAGAGGCGACGATCGACTTTTCCGACGAAGACGTGCCGGTGGATGTCACAACGGAGGTTCTTGGTCTGATCGGGGACGTGGCCGAAGGGCTGAATCGGGAATTGCGTGGGGTCGGCGCGGCAGAGCGGATCCGCGACGGGTTCGAGGTCGCGATCGTCGGGAGGCCGAATGCCGGCAAGTCGACCTTGCTCAACGCGCTGGCGGGGCGGGAGGCGGCGATCACGTCGGAGGTTGCCGGGACGACGCGGGACGTGATCGAGGTCCGGATGGATCTCGGCGGGCTGTCTGTCACGCTCCTCGATACCGCCGGTCTGCGCGAGGCGACGGACAGCATTGAGGAGATCGGCGTGCGGCGTGCGGTCGAGCGCGCGATTGCGGCGGATCTGCGGGTCTTTCTGCTCGATTACGATGCCGGCGTTCCGATGCTGGAGCGGCAGCCTGGGGATATCCTGGCGCGTAGCAAGGCGGATTTTGGGTCGGCGGAGGAGGAAGGCGTCATTCATGTTTCCGGGGTGACCGGCTTTGGCCTTACGAAGTTGATCGCGCGGATTGCTGCGGAACTCGGATCGCGCGCCGCTTCGGCGGGTGTGATGACGCGAGCCCGGCATCAAGAAGCGATGAGCATGGCCATTTCATCTATGGAATCGGCACGCGATGAGGTAAGGAACGGGCCGAGCAGGATCGAGTTCGCCGCAGAACATTTGCGACGGGCCATTCGGTTCCTTGATTCGCTGGTCGGCCGTGTTGATGTTGAGCATCTTCTGGACGATATCTTCGCCAGTTTCTGCATCGGCAAGTAAGGAGTGTTTCACGTGAAACATCTTGAGGTCATCGTCGTCGGTGGTGGCCATGCAGGCACGGAGGCCGCGCATGCGGCCGCGCGTCTTGGCGTGGAAGTGGCGCTTGTGACCTTGCGGCGCGATGCCATTGGGGTGATGTCTTGCAACCCGGCGATTGGCGGGCTCGGCAAGGGCCACCTGGTGCGGGAGATCGACGCGCTCGATGGCGTCATGGGGCGGATTGCCGACCGGGCGGGGATCCAGTTCCGGCTTCTCAACCGGCGGAAGGGGCCTGCCGTGCAGGGGCCCCGGGCGCAGATCGACCGGCGCATCTACCGCGATGCCATGCTGGCCGAAACGGAGGCGCGTGAGAACGTGATGATCGTCGAGGGCGAAGCGGTCGACTTCATCATGAACGGTCGGCGTGTCGCTGGCGTCCGGCTTGCCGATGGTAGCGAGATCCATGCCCACGCTGTTGTTCTGACATCCGGGACGTTCCTTCGCGGTGTCATCCATATCGGTGACGTCCGGCAGCCCGGCGGCCGGATGGGGGATCGTCCCTCCGTCGCACTGGCGGAGCGGATCGACGGGTTCGGCCTGCCGCTCGGGCGGTTGAAGACCGGCACGCCGCCGCGGCTCGATGGCCGAACGATCGATTGGGTCGGGCTCGAGATGCAACCCGGCGACGACGACCCGACGCTCTTTTCGTTCCTGAACGACCGACCGTTCGTGCGGCAGGTCAGTTGCGGCATCACCCATACCAACGAACGCACCCATGCGCTGATCCGGAACAATCTCGACCGGTCGGCGATGTATGGCGGCCATATCGAGGGCGTCGGCCCGCGTTACTGTCCCTCAATAGAGGACAAGGTCGTGCGCTTCGCCGACAAGAGCGCGCATCAGGTCTTCCTCGAACCCGAGGGGCTGGACGACCCGACGATCTATCCGAACGGGATTTCGACGTCGCTGCCGCGCGACGTTCAGGAGGCCTATGTGCGTTCGATCGCGGGACTTGAGAATGTGACCATCCTTCAGCCTGGCTACGCCATAGAATACGACTTCGTTGATCCCCGGGCGTTGCGGCCGACGCTGGAACTGAAGGACGTGCCCGGCCTCTATCTTGCGGGGCAGATCAACGGAACCACAGGATATGAGGAGGCCGCGGCACAAGGTCTTGTTGCTGGCTTCAACGCAGCGCAGTCCGCGCGGGGCAGGGAGGACGTGGTTTTCAGCCGGTCGCAAAGCTATATCGGCGTGATGATCGACGATCTGGTCACGCGCGGCGTCACGGAGCCCTACCGGATGTTCACCTCGCGGGCAGAGTTCCGGCTGTCGCTCAGGGCTGACAATGCCGATCAGCGATTGACCGGCCTCGGTGTCGCGCTTGGTTGTGTGGACGCGGGTCGGCGGCAAGCCTTCGAGGCTAAGATGGAGGCGCTTGAAGCCGGGCGCGCGACGCTGGACACACTGTCCTTGACGCCGCGCGAGGCCGCTGCATACGGAATCCCTGTCGGCCAAGACGGCCAGCGACGGACAGGCTTCCGGCTTCTGTCCTTCCCAGGGATCACCTTCACGGATCTCGAACGGGCGGCGCCGGAGCTGGCGGCGATTCCGACCGAGATCAAGGAACAGTTGGCGCGCGACGCAACCTATGCGACCTATATCGACCGGCAATCCGCCGACGTAGCAGCGATGCAACGGGAAGAAGCGCATGGAATCCCGGACGATTTCGACTATGCGGCGCTGACCGGCCTTTCGAACGAATTGAAAGGCAAGCTCTCGCAGGCGCGGCCCCGGACGCTGGCGCAGGCTGGCAGACTCGACGGGATGACGCCGGCGGCGCTGACGCTGATTCTCGCGTCGCTCCGTCGCTCCGAAAGACAGCGGTCCACCGGATGATCGACCAAACGATTCTGTCAGG